>Ga0105347_1001077_pt1 | contig 12154 bp, 6 predicted proteins | sample EasRivMeERMLT890_FD_89677 | JGI IMG/M metagenome (GOLD analysis project Ga0105347, IMG submission 89677) | Soil microbial communities from meander-bound floodplain in the East River, Colorado, USA - East River MetaG ERMLT890 | ecosystem: Environmental > Terrestrial > Soil > Floodplain | place...
GCGCGAGGTGCTGGCCCGGCTCGGGACAGAACTGGATCCGAGCGGTCGCGTCTCCGAGCTGGCGGTGGCCGAACAGCAGCAGGTGGAAATCGCCCGGGCGCTGGTGGCCGACGCACGAATTCTCATCATGGACGAACCCACGGCCGCACTCACGCCACGCGAAGTGGAGCGGTTGTTTGGCCTGCTTCGCGAACTGGCAGAGCGAGGCATGGGCATCGTGTTTGTGAGCCATCGCTTGGATGAAGTGCTCGCAATCGCCCACCAGGTCACCGTGATGCGAGACGGAATCACCGTGGCGTCGCGACCGGCCGCTCAAGTATCCCGCCGAGAATTGATCGAACTCATGGTGGGGCGAACCATGGAAGATGAATTTCCCAAGGGATCGGCGGAGCTCGGTGCGGTTCGGTTATCCATTCGCGGAGTGTCGGGAGGGAAGGTTCAGGACGTGTCGTTTTCGGTGCAGGCCGGAGAGATCGTAGGGCTGGCCGGGCTCATGGGAGCGGGGCGCACGGAACTGGCGCGGCTGATCTTTGGGGCCGATGCACGCGCATCGGGATCCGTGTGGATCGATGACGCCCGGATCGATCCCACGTCTCCTCGCGAGGCCGCTTCTGCCGGCCTCTGCCTGCTCACCGAGGATCGCAAACGCGAAGGCCTGGTGCCACGCGCAACAGCAGTGGAGAACTTTGCTTTGCCCAGCCTGTCAAAATGGTCGAGGCATGGATTGCTTCGGCTGCGCGAGGAAGCGGCGGCGTTTGCTGTGCATGTGAAGGCCCTCGGCATCAAGCTCTCCGGGAACCAGCAGCGCGCCGAAACGCTGTCGGGAGGGAATCAGCAGAAACTGCTCATCGCGCGCTGGCTCGAGACCGATTCGGCCGTTTTCATGTTCGACGAACCCACCCGCGGAATCGACGTGGGCGCCAAATACGAAATCTACACGATCATTCGCAAACTCGCGCACGCCGGCAAAGCGGTCGTTCTCATCTCCTCCGAACTTCCCGAGATCCTCGGCATGTGCGATCGAGTGCTGGTGATGAAATCGGGGCGCCTCGCCGGCGAAATCAGAAATGTCGCGGGCACCACTCCCGACGAGATCATGGCTCTGGCCGTATGAGCACCTCGGATCGAGGCAACCGGGCCACTCGCTGGCTATCCGACTACGGCATGCTGCCCGTGCTGCTGCTCTTGTGCGTACTCTTTTCCGCGCTCACGCTGCAGGATCAGGCCGTCACGGGTGCAGAAGGGGCGGAGCGGCTCCTTTCGAGCATGCCAGACCAACCCGCTGGCGAGCGCGGGTATCTGCTGCTCACCTCAGGCTCTCAGGACGACGTGGACTTCGCCACGGCGTTTTCCAGAATCGCTGCGGAGCGTGGTTGGAAATACCTGGCACATTACGGCGATCCGTCTTCCATTCGCTCCTCCCTGGTGAGCATGGACTCGGCGGGAGTGGAGTACTCTCACATCGTGACCACGTCTGCTTACAGACCTGTGGTGCAGCAGATCGCATCAGAGTTGCCGAGCTTTCGCAGCGCAACCATCCTCAGTCCCGCAACCCGGCGCTGGCCAACCTTTCTGCTGGCCGAAAACCTGCGCAACGTAGCCAATCAGATCTCCGTGATCGCGATCATCGCCATCGGCATGACCATGGTGATCGTGGCAGGTGGCATCGATCTTTCTGTGGGCAGTTTGATCGCACTTTCCGCCGTGGTCATCGCGCGAGTGATTGGCGCCCTCGGCGGAGCAGGCGCATCCTCAGGCGGCGTGATCCTGGGCGTGCTCGCGGCGCTCGCCGTGTGCGCAGCCATCGGCTCGTTTTCCGGTCTCATGATCACGTCATTCCGCATTCCGCCATTCATCGCCACGCTCGCCATGATGCAGGTGGCGGCCGGAGTGGCGTACATCATCTCGCAAGGCAAACCGATCTACCAGCTCCCGGAAGGCTTTGTCTGGCTGGGGCGCGGTCACGACCCGGTGGCGCACCTTCCAGTTGCCGTGCTGCTCATGGTTGTGCTATACATACTGGCCTGGGTGGTCATGGAACGTACCACCTTCGGACGATACCTCTACGCCGTCGGCGGCAATTCGGAAGCCGCGCGATTGGCCGGCATCCGTGTTAGAGTCGTCCAATGGGTCGCCTACGCACTCTGTGCACTTCTGGCCGGCCTGGGCGGGATCGTCATGGCTTCCCAGCTTAAGAGCGGCGCACCTACGTACGGACTCACCTACGAGCTGTACGTGATCGCGGCTGTCGTGGTAGGCGGCACAAGCCTGTCCGGCGGAGAGGGCAAAATCTTCGGCACGCTGATTGGCGCCTTCATCATCGCAGTGATTCAGAATGGCATGAATTTAATGCACATCGAAAGCTACACGCAGAAAGTGGTACTGGGCCTGGTCATACTTGCGGCCGTGCTGATCGACCGGCTCAAATCGAAGGGACTCTCTCGCGGCTTCACCTGGTTGCGGTCCAACCCGTAAGCGGGCTGGGTCGATCGCCTATTATAAGGAGCAGGTCATGCGTATCGGAACCTCACTGGCCATCCTGGCCACTCTCACGTGCGCCTTGTCCGTTACGGCACAGGTTGAAGAGCCGAAGCCCGTGCAGCGCCGGCTGGGCGCCGTGGCTACGGCGCACCTCGACACACAGTGGCGGTGGACCATCAAGAACACCATCGAGGAGTACATCCTCAACACAATGAAGGACAACTTCCGCCACTTTGAACAATACCCCGAGTATGTGTTCAGCTTCGAGGGCGCGTTTCGCTACATGCTCGCCAAGGAGTACTACCCCGAAGAGTATGCGCGCCTGAAGAAGTACGTGGCCGAGGGCCGCTGGCGCGTGGCGGGAAGCTGGGTGGATGCGGTGGACGTAAACACTCCGTCGTTCGAATCCCTGGTGCGCCACACCCTGTACGGCAACGGATTCTACAAGGAGGAGTTCGGCAAGCAAAGCTACGACATCTTCCTGCCGGGTTGTTTCGGGTTCGGCTATGCTCTGCCTTCCATTGCGCACCACTGCGGATTGAAGAGCTTTTCCACGCAGAAACTCACGTGGGGATGCTCGGTCCCCGTGCCGTTCTCCATTGGCAAGTGGCGCGGTGTAGACGGGTCGTCAATTCTGGCCGGCCTCAACCCCGGCGACTACACAACCGCCTTCAGTGGCGACCTGTCCCGCGACACTGTGTGGGGACCCGTGATCGATTCGCTTGGGGCTGCCAGCGGTTGCTACGCGGCCTATGTCTACCACGGCACCGGCGACGTAGGTGGTGCACCCGACTCGCTCTCTGTGGATTGGCTGACTAAGTCCATGAAGAGCGACGGGCCCATCCAGGTGAGCGCGATCGGCTCCGACGAGCTTGTATCTCTCGTTGCGAACTATCCCGACGCGAATCTGTTGCAGTACGACGGCGAATTGGTGATGACGCGGCACGGCGTGGGCTGCTACACCTCCCAGTCGGCCATGAAACGGTGGAATCGTCAAAACGAACTTCTGGCCGCTGCGGCCGAACGAGCGGCGGTGACGGCAAGCCTTCTGGGTGGATACACCTATCCCGGGAACATGTTGAAGCAGGCGTGGGTGCGGTTTCTGTGGCACCAGTTTCACGACGATCTCACGGGAACGTCGATTCCGGAAGCATACGAATTTTCCTGGAGCGACGAGCTGTTGAGTCTCAACCAGTTTTCCAGCGTGCTTACGTCTGCTGTGGGCGCCGTCACGTCGGCCCTCGATACGCGCGGCGAGGGCGTAAGCGTAGTGGTGTACAATCCGCTCTCGTTTGCCCGCACGGATGTGGCCGAGCTGACACTTCCGAATGAGAAGAGCAATGCCGGAGCGATCCAGGTGTTCGGGCCCGACGGCAAGGAAGTGCCAAGTCAGGCAACGCCTTCCGGCACCTCTTCGATTGCGGTAAAGTTTCTCGCCACGGTGCCGTCGGTGAGCTTTGCGGTGTACGACGTGCGGCCCGGCAAGAAGGCCAACGATAAGGCGGCCATCGTCACGGCTACGGCCACGGGGCTTGAAAGCGAGCGCTACAGGGTGTCAATCGATCAGCTCGGAGACGTCATCAGCATTTTCGACAAGCGCGCCAGCCGCGAACTCCTGGCAGGACCGATTCACTGGGAGCTGATCACCGACAAACCGCAGCGCTGGCCGGCGTGGGAGATACAGTACGAAGACCTGCAGGCGGGTCCCTATAACGTGCTGTGGGGCGCGCCGGTCGTTGAAGTGCTGGAATCCGGCCCTGTGTGCGGCGCGATCAGGGTTTCCCGGACTTTCGACAAGTCCAGCTGCCGCACCACCATTCGCCTGGCGCAGGGCGCCGCAGGCGACCGGATCGACTTTGTGAACGATGTGGACTGGGCCGAACGGGCGTCGTTGCTCAAGGTGGCGTTCAAGCCCACGTTCACCAACGACAGCGTCACGTACGATCTCGGGCTGGGCACCATCAAGCGCGGCACCAGCACAGAAAAGAAGTACGAAGTGCCCGGTCAGCAATGGGCGGATCTCACCTCCATCGATAGCTCGTACGGACTGGCCGTACTCAACGATTGCAAATACGGCTGGGATCATCCAGACCCCTCCACCTTGCGGCTTACGCTGATTCATACCCCTGCGGTGGACGAAGCGTGGAATTGGGTGGGAGACCAGCGCACGCAAGATCTGGGCCATCATCAATTCACTTACTCCGTGGCTGGCCATCAGGGCAGCTGGCAGGACAATGGCATCCCTCAGCAAGCCGCGCGGCTCAATCAGCCGTTGCGAGCGTTCTTTGTACCCGCTCATGAAGGCGCACTCGGAAAGAAGTACTCCCTGCTCAAGCTCGAGGGCGATGGCCAGGTGATGATCGAGGCCATCAAGAAAGCCGAGGGCTCGAATGAGATCATTGTGCGGGTGAAGGAAGTCGCCGGAAGGCCGGCTGCGAAGATGGCCCTCGTATTCAACCGTCCTCTGGCAGCGGCGACTGAGGTGAACGGACAGGAGGAGTCGGTCGCCAGAGCAATTTTCGCAAAAGAAAAGGTGAGCTTCGCCCTCACGCCGTACCAGCCACAGGCCTTTGCCGTGAGATTTGCAGCCTCCGAGAAACCGCAGGTGGCGGCACTGAGTTCACAACCGATCACACTGACGCACGATCTCGACGGAATTTCCGGCGACGCCGAACGTACCGATGGCAACCTCGACGGCCTCGGAAACACGCTGGTGGCCGAACTGCTCCCGGCCGAATTGAACTACACAGGTGTGCGCTTCACCTTTGGACCCACCACGACCGGCGCCAGGAATGTTGTTTCCTGCTCGGGGCAGACACTCACCCTGCCGGCGCCTCCAGCCAAGTCGGCGTGGTCCGATGCCTATCTGCTCATGCTGGCCACGGGCGGGCCGCAGGAGGGAGTGATCAAGGTGGAAGGGGGCGACAGTGATTTTGAGAAGCCCGTGTCACTGTACGAGTACACCCAACCTGTGGGGCAGTGGAACAATCGCATCGTGAATGGTGAGGTCGTCACCGACGAAAACGCGATTCTCCCGGCGTACATCAACCAGGCTCCTGTGGCATGGGCGGGCACACATCGCCATTCGGCCAAGGGCACCAATGACACGTACCTGTTCACCTACCTCTATGCACAGCGCGTGGAACTGCCTGAGGGATCGCGGACGATCAGGCTGCCTGACAATCCGAAAATCAAACTACTGGCGGCCACTGTGGCGGGCACGCAGCACGACCGGGTAGTGTTCACAACGCCTGTGTACGACACGGCATCGGCTCGATTCACGCGGGCCATGGCCTCCGAACCGGTCTTCATCGACTCCACTGTAGTTCAGCTGTCCAGCCCGATGCCCGGAACTGTTGTGAGGTACACGGTGGACGGCACCGAACCCGATCTCCACGCCGCCGTGTATACGGAGCCCCTTCGACTCGCATCTACGACGACCGTCAAATCGAAGGCGTACAGCCGGGCGGATGAGGGCGGCGTCACCAACAGCTTCAACGTACACAAACTCATCCCGCGTGCCCCGGTGGAGGTCAAGAACCCCGCTTCGGGTCTGCAGGCCAGCTATTACGAGGGAGAGTGGGAGAAGCTTCCCAATTTTGATTCACTGCCCATCGTGATGTCATACGTAGCTCCCCAGGTGAACATCCCCGACACGGCACGGCCGGAAGACTACGGCCTGGTGTTCAAGGGATTCGTTCGCGTGCCGGCCGCCGGCATGTACGAATTCGGCATCAGTTCAGACGATGGCAGCGCACTCTGGGTGGCCGACACCCTGGTGGCCGACAACGACGGCCTTCACGGCGACGGTGAAGTCGCTGGCAAAGTGGCGCTGGAGCCTGGCCTGCACGCTATCGAAGCCCGGATGTTTCAATGCAAGGGCGGACAGGCTCTGAAGATGTTTGTCACGGGTCCCGGTGTGGAGCGGCAGGAAGTGGGCGCAGCCATGTTGTTTCACAAGCCCGCATCCCGCAGCGCTAAGAAGTAGTTCTCTGGGGAAGGGTAAGCAGAAGGGCAGGTGTTCGGCGTCTGCGAGCAGCAGGCTCAGGGTGCAGTCCCTAGTTCTGCCACACCGCGTATCCCCTGTTCCTCAGCGCCTCCGCGAGCTGCACTTCCACACGGCAGGCGTCTTCGTAGTACAGAGGATTGTGGTGCTCGTACAGCTCCGGAATCAGGCGCAGGCCATAGCGCTTCACGTACTTGCCCGATTTGTATCCAGCCTTGTGCTGATCGAAGCGCACGTCGGGTGTGTGCGCTGACATACCAACGTACACGCATGACCTGGGCTTGGTGCAATCGGGGTTGGCCTCGCGGAACTTGTGAAACTGGAATACCGTGGGGTCGAGTTCCACCACGTATACGCTGAAGCGGCGCGCTGAGTCCACGCCGGCACTTCTGGTGGCGCTACGCACGTTTTCCGGATTTCGCGGAGCGCGCGGTATTGCGGGTGCGCCTCGGCTTGACCGGGCCGGGCTCGGTCCTGTGCGCGGGCCGGCCCAGCCGGTCGATGGCCTCGCACAGTTCGTGAAGTGCCATCGGCGCCTCCATCGTTTCCACCTGGTACTGGGCGCACGTGCGCTTGTCTGATTCCGACAGCAGTCCCGAAATCAAAAGCACCCCGTATGTGCGTACTTCGGGCAGCAGGCACACGTGGTGCATGGCCAATGACATGGACAGTCCCATGTTGGTGAGCACCAGCACGTCGTACGAGTCGTGCTGGAACACGCAGTTCATGTAGTCCAGGTCCTTCAGCTTGGAGGCCTCAGAGATGAAGTCCAGCTCGTACTGCGGCAGCGACTCCTCGAGCAGCTTCCGAAAGACCCTGTTGGTGCAGAGGACGAGTAGTTTCATATCCTCGTTATCGGCAGGGGCGGGGCCCACCAGAAGTGTCTGGAGAGTGTGCAAATGTGCGACCGGGGTCTGACCCCGCCCTAGGGGTAGGGTTCGAATTCGTTGCTGTCGCGCGTAAGGAGCTGCAGCAGTTTGCCGTGGACGAACAGCTTGTCGCGACCCACGGCCTCCTCATGCAGCACGCCTGCGTCCACAAGGTCTTTCAGGTAGCGCGAAGCCGCCTGCCGGCCCACCAACCCGCTCTCCACGAGATTTGAGATTCGGCAATACGGCTGCTCGAAGATGGCGTCAACCAATTCGCGGCTGTAGATCTTTGGAAGTCGTTGTCGTACGTACGTGCCGGTATGGGCGACCAGCTCTCTGATCGCGGCGATCTTGACCGTGGTCCAGACGGCCGTCTCCTCCACGGCCCGCAACATGTACAACATCCAGGGCTCCCACGCGCCGCTGCGAGTCACGTCCAGCAGCAGTTTGTAGTACTCGGACTTGTGGCTGATGATGAACCGGCTCAGGTACAGAATGGGCAACGGGAGGAGCTTCTGCTCCACCAGGAACAGGCTGTTGAGCACGCGTCCGGTGCGACCATTGCCGTCGGTGAATGGATGAATCGCCTCAAACTGATAATGTGCGGCCGCCATGCGCACCAGCGGATCCAGGGTGTGGTGGTCGTGAAGGAAGCGCTCCCAGTTGGCCAGCAGATCGCGAATGCGCTTTTCGGTATCGGGCGGTGTGTAAATCACCTGTCTGGTCGCGGAGTTGACAATGACTGTGCCGGTGTGCTTCCGCACCTGCATGGAGACTCCCTTGATACGACTGCACACGGCTTCGGCAGTGCGCGTGGAGAGCGGCTGGTTCGTCAGGGAGCCGTACACCTCCAAGAGTGCGTGACGATAGCGCAGCGCTTCCTTCGTATGCGGATCGGCGGTGCCCTCGATCTGCAGGTGCCTGAACAGTTTGTCCGCCGTGGTGACGATGTTCTCGATTTCGGAGCTGGCTTGCGCTTCCAGAAGCGGCAACGTGTTGATCAGCATTGCCGGATTGGGAATCAGCTCCGTCGCCTGTTTCAGTTCGGCCACGGCCGCTCGCGCCGTGATGCAGCGCTTCAGGACAGCCTTGGTCTCCAGCTCGACGGCCGGCGGCAAAGGAGGCAGGTCGTTGAACGGCTGGTTTGGTTGCCAGATGGCGTTTGGGCTCATGTCGTCGAAAGTCGCTTTGTGCGACATGTGTTCAGGATATGTCGCCGGGCGCGACACGTCAATGGAACATGTCGCTAAAAGTCAGATTCGGCAACATATTGCCAGGCTTGAGGAAGCGTCTTCCATGTGGTGATCGCTCATTAAACCATTGTCGTACAACGGCTTATTGCTATGACTAGGATGCGAAACCAGAAAGGGGGGCACCGGCGGTGACTCCCCCTACTAATGAGGGAAAGCCAACCAGGATCGCGGCCAGGCGATACCCAGACAGGGAACATTGCCGAGGCCGCTTTCTCTGTGATCAACACCCTGGATTCGAGAGGCTTAACCGCTAGCAGTGACTCGGCCGCGTCAGCGAGAATCCTGGCATTACACAGTCGAGGCCACCCGACCCGCCCGTGTTTAGGCTTGCTTTCACCACGCATAAGTCTATGTTGCAATTTGAATTGTCACGTTTGAAGGGCACGTTTGAGGAATAGAACCGCAATTCACATCTGGCGCTGGGTAGCCGGGCGACCGCTCCTGGTGGTTCTGGACGCCGCCATCCTGTTCGGTGCCTTCTGGCTGGCCTACATGGCGCGCTTTACCGCCGCCGAGCGACATGCCTTCGAGTCGGGCGCCTACCTGATACCCTCCCTTCTTATCTCACTTTTCTGGCTGGCCCTGCTTCTGGGCGTAGGCGTGTACCGCCGGCGTTCGCGCACCAACCCGTTCCAGGAAATCCTGCTGTCCACCAACGCGGTGTCCGTGGGCGTGCTCATCCTGGTGCTGGCCCTGGTGGACTGGAATAGCCCGCTCTCCGTAAATCGCACATCGGTTTTGGTGTACTGGTCAGCGTCCGTGGTGCTCATGGCCCTGTCGCGCTGGTGGTATTTCCGCAATTGGCCCGCCACGCTCGACGTGGAGGATTCGCGCGCCATCCTGTCGGTGACCTTACGCAAACGCGCGCTCATCATCCTGGCCGACCTGGGGATGATCTCGCTGTCGTACTATCTGTCGTTTCTGCTCATCTCCGACTGGGCGATGTCACCCGACCAGGCATCCCGCTTCATCACTACACTGCCCCTGGTGCTGATCATCCGCTTCGGCGTGTTCTGCTACTTCGGCATTTATTCCGGCATCTCGCGGTACGCTTCGATGAGCGATCTTGTGCGCATCGTCAAGGCCGTCACTGTGGGTACCGTGATCATGGTGCTGCCGCTCTTTTTCTTTCCGAGGCAGGGGTTCCCACGGTCGGTGTTCGTCATCGACTGGATGCTCATGCTGCTCATGCTGGGCGCCTCACGCCTCATGATCCGCGCCCTGCGCGAATTCTGGCCCGACAGCCATCCCACCGGCCGCCGCTCGCTGATTGTGGGCGCCAATGACGCCGGTGAAATGGTTCTGCGCGAACTGCGCAAGGAGCGCGCACGCGGCTACTACCCTGTGGGTGTGGTGGATGCAGATCCGGTGAAGTGGGGTTTGTCCATTCACGGTGTGCCTGTGCTGGGTACGCCCAAGGATCTCCCTCGCCTGGTGCGCGAGTACAACGTGGACGAAATCATCCTGGCACTGCCGGAAGCCACGGGCCCGGAAGTTCGCCAGATCGTGGAAGACTGCCGCCGTTTGGGCGTGGGCTTCAAGACGGTGCGCACGATCGGCGCCATGCTCTCGGCCAACCCCATGGCGCCACGCCTGCGCGATGTGCGCGTGGAAGACCTCATGCGCCGCCCGCCCGCGCAGCTCGACACGCCGGCCATCACCGAATGCCTCGCCGACAAGACCGTGCTGGTCACGGGTGCCGGCGGCACCATCGGCGCCGAACTGGTGCGGCAGCTCTTGCGCTACCCGGTGAAAAAGATCTACATGCTCGATCGCGCCGAGAACAGCCTGTTCGAACTGACCATGGACCTGTTCCTGGGCGACGAAGCCGGGCATTGCGAACCCGTCATTGCAGACATCACCGATACGGCGCAGATGGCCCGCTGGTGGGAGAAGTCGCGGCCACAGATTGTGTTCCATGCGGCGGCTTACAAGCACGTGCCGCTCATGGAGGAGTTCCCGGCGGCTGCCATCCGCAACAACGTCACGGGCACGCGCATCCTCTGCGAACTGGCCGATCGCTTCGGCACAGAGACCTTCGTGTTCGTCTCCACCGACAAGGTGGTGCACCCCACGTCCGTGATGGGCGCCTCCAAGCGCGTGGCCGAACTGTTCGTACAGCACATGACACGCCAGAGTTCCACCGCGTTCATCACCGTTCGCTTCGGCAACGTGCTGGGCTCGGCAGGATCGGTGGTGCCGTTGTTCCTGCATCAGATTTCACGCGGCGGTCCGGTGACGGTTACGCACCGCGACGCCACGCGCTACTTCATGACGGTGGAAGAGGCGGCGGGATTGGTGCTACAGGCCGCGGTGATCGGCCGCCCGGGCGACACGCTGCTTCTAAAGATGGGCGAACCGCTCAACATTCAGGCCCTGGCTGAAGATCTGATCATTCTGTCGGGATTCGTGCCCGGCGAAGACGTGCCCATTCGCTACATCGGGCTGCGTAAGGGGGAGAAGCTACACGAGGAACTGCGGCTGGCCGAAGAGCCGGTGGAAGAGACCGATCATCGGTCTATCGAGCGCGCGCTGGCCAAGCCGGTGTTGTCGCAGGCGCTGCTGGGCCCGCTTTCGCAGTTGTGTCAGGCCGCGGTCGAGGACGACAACGCCACCATCTACAGCCGGCTGGTGGAGCTTGTGCCGTCGTATCAGCAGCCGTCGCCCTCGACTATCGATGCTGCGCCTGTAGCAGTGCGCGTGGCGTCGCTGGACTAGCCGCGAATTCGCCCCGCGTTCTAATCTACCCTGAATCCCGCCAGCGCCACTTTTGTTTTGACGGCCACCAGGTCGTCGATCTTCGCCTCCAGAATGTAGTCTCCCTTCTTCAGCGACTTCGCCGGGATGCTGCCGGAGTGAAAGGTCCGGGTCTCGCTGGTCTCGAACGTCTGGTCTGTAAGAACCCGTTCTCGCTTACGCCTCCGCTCGTAAAGCGTGTACCGGATCCTGTAGCGGCACGTACCCTGGGGCGTGGGCTGAAGGCTGTACACTTCATGATAGAAATAGACGGGCTGGTTCCTGCCAAAGACGGCCTCCGGAACCGGGATGATCTGCTTGCCGTTGCGCACGAATGCCGTGCCGCCCTCGGGCGCATCACTGATGTAGGCCGCAATGACAAGCGCTGACAGGTCGAGCTCGACCCGCTCCGCGTAGGGCACCAGCCAGCCCTCGAGGGCCGCCGCCGCGTGGTGTGCCGAGTCTAAGGAGGTGACTTCTCCGCCGACGAAATAGTATCCGGCCGGCAACACGTGGCTGAAGCCGTTTTGAGCACTCAATCCACGGGGTGAGCCTTTGAATTGCTTCAGGGTCGACACGTGATCCGACCAGATCGGCGCGAGCAGCCTGTCGCGAACGGTGATGGAGCCGGAGTACGCGAGCGAGTATTCGTCGCGGCCACTTGACTGCATCATGGCGGAGACCGGGAAGGCGCTGGCAAAGTAGACGTCGTACTGTCCGTCCTCCCGGCGGAACGGGTACCACGCCAGGGCTAGGGACACCTCGCCGTGGCCGATCGGAGGAAGATAGGCGAGGCGTGCTGTATCCAC
>Ga0105347_1001080_pt1 | contig 12143 bp, 13 predicted proteins | sample EasRivMeERMLT890_FD_89677 | JGI IMG/M metagenome (GOLD analysis project Ga0105347, IMG submission 89677) | Soil microbial communities from meander-bound floodplain in the East River, Colorado, USA - East River MetaG ERMLT890 | ecosystem: Environmental > Terrestrial > Soil > Floodplain | place...
ACGGCGTTCACCTCGGCTACGACCGGCGCGATGGGGTGGACCAATCCAGCGGCAGGCACGATGAGGCTCACCGGAGCCGATCTGTCCGCAAGCGTGGTGAACAACACGCTCCTGCTATACGACCGCATCTTTGGCGTCGTGAAGACGATGAACAGTAGCGCCACCGAGGCCGTGACTGGCGTTCCGACGCGCTACCAGTCCACAACAACGACCAGCGAGGAGTACGGTGGGGGCAACTTCCTGGCAATCGAGGTTGGTGGCACCGCGCTTGCCGCGACAGCCCACAACTGGACGACGTGCCTCTACACCGACCAAGACGGCAACACGGGAGCGACGCTCCCGAGCGTGACTGGGAACTCTGCGGCCATCGTTGACAGACTCGATCAGCCCGCGCAGACGTGGTTCTGCCCGCTCGCCTCCGGTGACTCCGGAATCCAGCAACTCGACCAGATGCAGTGCTCGGCGTCAGTCGCGACGGGCGTTATCTGGTTCGTGATCGGGCATCCGCTGGGATTCATGAGCTTCCCGATCATCAACACGTTCTTTCCATTCGACTGGCTGACCAACCGGGACCAGGCCCCGTACATCTCGAACTCCGCATGCCTTGCCCTTTACGAGGTGCTGAAGCCGGCCACGACAGCGACGACCTACACGGGTCGTATCTACGGGACGAGCACGAGCAGCTAAATGGCAAACCGCTGGCGCACGCTGGCTCAGTGGCACGGTAGCATCACGAGCGACAGCATCGCTGACCTGTGGTCTGCCTCGATCACGAGTCAAGACCCAGCGATCCCCAACCTGCCGCTAGAGACGCCCGCTGCTGGTGGTGGTGTCGTCGGAACTCTGAGCGTCACGCTGGACGCGGCGACGCTCGCTGCCGCTGGCGCCGTGGCCCTGAGCGGATCGCTGGCGACGACGCTCGGGGCGCTGACGCTGAGCGGGACCGGGGCTGTCTCGGTGGCCGGCGCAGCGACGCCGACCCTCGCGGCCCTGACGCTTTCAGGGACGGCTGGCGCCGCGGTGGCCGGATCGGCATCCCCGACTCTCGCCACGATGACGCTAGCGAGCGTTGCAACGGTCCCTGTGGCGGGCAGCGGATCGGTGACGCTCGCAGCCCTGACCCTGACCGGCGAGGGCCTCAGCGGGGCGCCGGGTGGCGGTGAGGGCTCCGGCTCAGCGACGTATGCGGCCTACGTGACCTGGCACGGCCACAAGGCGCGGCACAAGCCCAAGGCGAACAGGATGCGGGGGCGCCGATGAGCCTCAGCCCGGCCGCCACGGCCCAGGCCGGAGTAGACACCGCCTGGACCGAGTACGAGGCCGATCTTGGCGATACGGCCGCCATGGCGGGCACCTTCACGCTCACGGATGCCGACATCGAGGCGACATCGAAGGTGCTCATCTTCCAGGCCGTCGGCCCGTACACCGGAAAGGGCACGCTCGCCGACGAAGCGCAGGTCGACCAGGTGCTCGCCTTCGCTGAGCCCGGTGACGGCGAGGCTACTGTCTACTGGCGTGCGCTCGGCGGTGCCCGCGTCAAGGGCAACATGAAATTTCTCTATTCGGTCGTGTGATGGACACCCATGAATTCCTTGGCACCGTGAAGCGGAAACAGGCCGCGGAGGCGCTACGTGGCTATCACGCCGTGAAAGTGCGCAGATGCCGGAGGCGAGGATGACATGGCAGTGATTCAGGATGGAACAACGGAAGCGGTCGCCAGCGTCGCCGAGGGCATCGCGTCGGCGCTGCACATCGTCGCGAAGCCGCAGCCCTACGGCGACAACGGCCACTATCAGGTCGCAATTCAGACGGGCTTGATTGGTGCCGGCCTTGCCAGCAACGCGGAGCTCTTCCAATTTCGTTGGACGAACACGGCGCGCTCTGCGCACATCACCCGCGTAATGGTAACGGGCATGCGAAGTTCTGGGTTTGATGTGGGCGGCATAGACCTAAAGCTCACGCGCGCGACGAGCTGGACGGCGGCGGGCACTGGCGGCACGTCCCTCACGCTCTCGGCGCCCAACTTCACGTTACGACAGGGCGAAATGGACTTGACCGGCGTCGCCGACCTCCGAATCGCCACGACGGTGGCGCTCGGGGCCGGCACAAAGACGCTCGACACCTACGACCACGGTCAGATCACGTCACATTCAAGTGCGGGATGGGTAATTGCCACTCCGATCGTTGGCTCTGTCTATTTGCCGACCCTGGACCTGTTCAGGGCCGACCTCGGCTCTGGTGAGCACCCGCTGAGCTTGGACGCCTATGACGGGTTTGTTGTGCGCGCGGTCGTACCCGGGACGGGTGCCTGGAATCTCGGACTGCTCGTCAAGTGGTCCGAGCCGGCGGAGTTCTAACGATGGCCACCAAGAAGCGACCGCTGCAGAACGACGTCGACTACATGGAGCGGCGCGCCGAGGGCCAGATGGCGCGCGAGAGCGGGGTTTCCCCGAAGACGCTCGTAGAGGAAGCTCGGAACCGGTTCAAGGTCGCCAGCGAGGCGGACGAGAAGCAGCGCAAGCGTGAGCAGGACGCGCTCAGGTTCCAGGTCCCGGAGCAGCAGTGGACCGACGAGGAGAAGGCCGAGCGCAAGGGCCGCCCGACGGTCGCCGTCTCGAAGCTCGACCAGCCGCGCAGGCTCCTGCTCAACCAGATGCGGCAGGCGGACCTCGGCGTCAACATCAGCCCGATCACCGAGGAAGCCAACGACGAGACGTCCGAGATGCTCCAGGGCCTCTACCGCGACATGGAGCGGTACGGCCGCGCCGAGCTCGTGCGCTACTGGGCGTTCGACCGCGCGGTGACGTGCGGCCGTGGCGCCTACAGGATGATCCTCGAGTACGACCCCTATGCGCCGGAGGAGTTCGCGCGGCAGGACCAGCGCATCTGTCTGAAGCGCATCTACCACCAGGACGGCGTCTACTTCGACCCGGCAGCCGAAGAGCCGGACTTCCGCGACGGCCGCTTCGTCTTCGTGGTCCGGTGGATGTCCAAGGACGAGTTCAAGCGGGAGTTCCCGAAGGCGAAGGAGCCGGGGAGCAGCAAACTCGCGATGGAGTCGCTCGAGCGTGAGGCCCCCGAGTGGGTCCGCGACGAGGACTATCTGGTTGCTGAGTATTGGACCCGCGACGAGCAGGAGGACGGCTCGGCGAAGGTCGCTGTGACGAAGATGTGCGGCTGGGAGGTGCTGGAGAAGACGCAGCCTTGGCCCGGCCGCTTCATCCCGATCATCCCGACGTTCGCGATCGAGGTACAGCCGTACGACGAAGAGCGGCGCTACATGGGGCTGATCGAGCCGGCCATGGACGCGCAGCGGCTCTACAACTACGCCGCCTGCACGCTGATCGAAGACCTCCAGGTCGAGAGTAAGGCGCCCTACATCACGCCGGTTGAGGCGATCGAGGGCTACGAGGAGTACTGGAAGAACGCGAACCGGAAGAACTACCCGTACCTGCCCTACAACGGGCGGGCGAAGAACGGGGAGGCAACGCCGCCGCCGCAGCGCGCCCAGGTCGATACGTCTCGGATGTCCTTGGCGCTGCAGACGCTCCAGATGGCGGACCAGTTCATCCAGGCAAGCACGAACATCTACGACCCGTCGCTCGGGCGCTTCACGCAGCAGGAGCGGAGTGGCCGTGCGCTGCTCGCCACGCAGCAGCAGGCCGAGGCCAGCACGGGCGGCTATCTCCAGAACCTCGCGGACGTGTCCATGACGTACGAGGCGGACATCTGGCTTGACCTGGTCCCGCACGTCTACTCGCGGCCCGGACGGATCGCTCGCATCATCCACGGAGACGACAAGAAGTCGAAGCCCGTCATGCTGGGCAAGCCCTATGTGATGGACCAACAGTCGCAGCAGCCGCGGCCGGCGATGCCGCAGGAGCAGGGCACGAAGACGTATGACCTTCGGAAGGGCACGTACTCCGTCGCCGTCACGGTTGGGAAGAGCTATCAGACGCGCCTGCAGGAGGGCGCGGAGTTCACGTCCGAGCTGCTCACGAAGGTCCCGCAGCTCCTCCCGATGATCGGCGATATCGTGATGGAGTTCAGGAACGAGCCCGGCTCGAAGGAGATCGCGAAGCGGCTACGCAAGATGCTGCCGCCCGGCATGGCGGACAGCGACGACGGGCAGAAGACGCCGGAGCAGCTTGAGGCCGAGAACCGCCAGCTGCAGCAGATGGGCCAGCAACTCCAGCAGCAGCTTCAGCAGGCCACGCAGGCGCTTGAGACCGAGCAGGCGAAGCAGCAGGCGACGATCGAAAAGGCGCAGGTTGACTCGCAAACGTCGCTCCAGAAGACGGAGATGGACAACGCGACGAAGGTCCAAATCGCGCAAATGCAGGGGCAAATTGACATGCTCATTGCGCAGATGAAGGCGCAGGCCGAGCAGCAGAAACTCACGATGCAGGCCCAGAACGCGGAGCGCGAGGCGCAGCGTGAGGACGTGCGGGCGGAGCGCGACGCGTTCCGTGAGGACACGGCTGCGGATCGGCAGGCAGACGAGGCCGAGCGTGGCCGGCGTCACGAGGTGGGGATGGCCGTGGTGGGCTCGGCGCTCGAGCCCGAGAAGCGGCCGGGTGATGGAGGTGCCGCATGAGCGGCCAGCGCGAGCTGACGCGGAGCCGGAAGGTCGACGTGGCGCTGCACAACGAGACCATCACCCGCGAGCGCGTGGACATGCTCGAGCGTCTAGTCGGCGTCAACATCGATAGCTGGCGCGCCCACGAGGCGGTTCTGGGCCGTGGAGTCTTCGGTCGTCTCAAGTGGCTTTTCCTAGGGAGATAGCATGAGCTCGAGCGTAACGGTCGGCGCGATGGAGATCACGGCGAGCGGCACGAGCGCCGCGGACATGGTCGAGACGCTCAAATCCGACAAGCCCGACGCGAAGCAGCCGAAGGCGCTCGTGGACCGAGGCGAGCCCGTGAAGCAGGAGCCCGAGAAGGAAGGGCTGGCGAAGGCCGCGTCGGAGCTGGGCAAGAAGGGCGGCGTTGCGGCTGCGGAGGCCCGCGCCAAGGCTGCGAAGGAGGCCAAGGCGGCGCCGAAGCCGGAGGCCAAGCCCGCCGAGAAGCCCGAGCCCGAAGCCAAGGAGCCGGAGGCGAAGGAAGCCAAGGCCGAAGAGGCCGAACCCGAGGAGAAGCCGAACGAGAAGGCCGAATCGCGCGCGCGGGCACGCATTGCGGAACTCGCCCGTCAGCGTCACGATGCCGAGCGCCGTGCCGCCATGGCCGAGGCGAGGGTCCGTGAGTACGAGGCCCGCGAGCGGCCGGCGGAACCGGACGGCCCGCCGCAGCGGGAGAAGTTCGGGACGGTCGAGGAGTATGCCGAGGCGCTGGCCGACCACCACATCCGCGTGAAGGAGCGCGACGCCGCCCTGGTGCGTGCGGCTCGCGAGCGCGGCGAGCAGATCGGCGACCGCGTCAAGGCGTTCAACGAGCAGATCAAAGACGACCCCGAGTTCACCGACAAGGTCGACGTCCGTCTGCTCGACATGAAGCCAGCGTTCTTGGTCCAGGGCGAGGTGGGCCCCGAGAACGTGCTCGCCGAGCTGCTGGTGCTCTCGGACCAGAGCCGCGACATGTTCTACCACCTCACGGAGCACCCCGAGGAAGTCGAGAAGCTTCTAAAGTCGCCGAGCGATCCGGAGATGCGCCGGGCCTTCGGCCGGCTCGAGGGGCGCGTCGAGGCGGCGCGCGAGCGCGCGAAGGACGAGCCCAAGGAAGAACCGGAGCCCGAAGAGCCGGCGCCCACGCTGCCACCCCCGTTCAAGCCGCTCAAGGCGTCGGCTGCGGGCGGCGGCGTCGACATCACGAGCCCGAACCTCGAGTTCGACAGCTTCATGCGGGCCAAGAAGGGCAAGAAGGCTTGACCCTCTTGACAGCGCGGATATACTGAGAACGTAGTACCTCGCGACCGGGGATCCCATCCCGGCACGTGTGACGCTCCTAGGGACGCAGCACGCGGCTTTAGTCTGGCCTTCGCGACTGCGCTCTAACTGCTAGCCGCCCCAAGCCAGAGGGCGAGCAAGGCATCTTCAGGAGCGTCGCCTCATGGCAAATACCGTCGTCAACCCCACATGGGTTGTCAACGAATCGGCAGAGCGGTTCATGTCCAGCGTCAAGGGCATCCCCGCGATGAACCGAACGTATGATGACTCGTTCCGCGTCTCTGGCGCCAAGGTCGGCTCGACCGTCCTTGCGCGTCTTCCCCAGCAGTGGTCGGTCCGTCGCGGGCAGGCTTGGAGCCCGCAGGCGATCTACGACCGCACGATGCCGATCAGCCTGTCCTACCAGACGGGCGTTGACTTCGACTACTCGAGCGCCTCTGGCACCACGGAGCTCGACCGCATCCGTGAGCGGTACGTCAATCCCGCCGCGGACACGCTCGCTGCCGACGCCGACGGCCAGGCGATGGCCGACATCTACACCTCGTTCTATAACTCGGTCGGCACGCCTGGCACGGTCTCGGCGACGAACCTGCTCTACCTGCAGGCCGTCAACAAGATTTTCGAGGGCTCGGGCGACACGGACAGCCTGAAGGCGGTTCTGGGCAGCGCGGCCATGGCGGCGCTCGTCAACAACAACGTCACCCAGTTCAACCCCTCGGGCAACATCGGCGGCCAGTTCAAGAAGGGCCTCGTGAGCGAGGGCCAGCTCGGGATCGGCCAGTGGTTCCGCGACCAGCACGTCCCGCGGCACACCACGGGCACTTTCACGGCCTGCTCTCCGACCGTCAACGGTGCGAACCAGACCGGGTCGACCCTGGTCACCCAGGCATGGGCCTCGGGTGCGACCACGCTGAAGAAGGGCGACATCCTCACGTTGGCGGGCGTCTATTCCGTGAACCCGCTGTCGAAGGTGAATACCGGCCTGCTCCAGCAGTTCGTGGTCACGGCTGACACCGCCGACTCTGCGGGCGCCATCGCGGCGCTGCCGATCAGCCCGTCAATCATCACCTCGGGCGCGTACCAGACGGTCAGTGCGTCGCCGGCTAACAGTGCGGCGATCACGGTTTGGTCGACGGCGGCTGCGACTGCTCTGGCGACCACGGTTGCTCCGCAGGGCTTCATCCTCGCCCCGGACGCCTCGGTGTTCGCGATGGCGGACCTCGTCGAGCCGGTGGGCGGCGCGGACAACGCTTTCGCTCGTTCCCGCGACTACAACATGAGCATGCGCTTCGTGCGGCAGTACGACATCAAGTCCGACCAGAACGGCCACCGGCTCGACATCCTGTGGGGCGCTTCCCCGCTGGAAGTCTGGCAGGCGTGCCGAGTGCAGGGGTAACCGACCATGGCACTCGCAGAAACGACACTCGCAGCAGCAGTCGGCGCGGGCGACAACTACATCACCGTTGCCTCGGCGACTTCGGTCGCCGTCGGCCGGCTTCTTCAGGTGGACGGCGAGTTCATGAAGGTCCGTATCGACTACGTGACCGCCAGCACCACAGTCCCCGTGCGCCGTGGCCAGTCATCGACGGCGCAGGCCGCGCACGTCTCGAGCGCACGCGTCGTTCACGGAGATCCGTCCGATTGGGGCGTGTCCTCGGCCGGCGCCGCGGCGCAGTTCTCGCCCGGAACCATCGTCCGAAAGCGCGTCTCGTACTCGGCGTCCGGCGCCATCACGCTCCCGCAGCCCGGAGAGGATCTGCTCGTGGTCCTCAACGGCACGAGCGTGCTGGCGATGACGCTCGCCGTGCCGACCAAGGATCTCGACGGTTGCGAGATCACGATCATCGGCAACGGCGCGGCAGCGCACACCCTGACGGTTGCCAGCGGCCTGTCTGGCGCGGGCGGCTCCTACGACGTGCTCACCACGAACGCCACCGCCCCCACGGCCAAGAAGCTCGTGGCTTGCAACGAGTTCTGGTACGCGTACGCCGCGATCCCCATCTCCGGCACCGTGACGAACGTCACGGATGCGCTCGCCTAGGAGGGCACAGCCATGGCAGTCCTTCGGACCATCCCCTCCGTCCCCTCCGGCGACAACTCTCAGGTCGCGGTCACGCCGACCCGCACCGACTCCTACGGCGAAGCGTTCGTCGTCACGGTCGGTACGGGCCGGCAGGCGTCCTCGCGTGAGGGCTCGTACTTCACCGCGATCAACGCGACCGCTTCGACGGAGATCGCGGGCCACGCGGCGCCGGCCATCGGAGACGAGGCGACGAAGCCGCTCGTCTACATCTACAACGGCGGGTCCAAGATCATCACCCCGGACTTCATCTGGATGCGCACGGACACGCCGAACGCATCTTCGACCGCCTCGTACTTCTCGGTCAGCACCACGAACGAGCTGTCGCGTGATTCTGGCGGCACGGCGATCACGCCGACGAGCACACGCTCTGACAGTCCGGTCTCGACCGGAGCGACGGTCTATTTCGGCGCAGTCGTCTGCACCCCGGCGGCTTCGAAACTGGTCGCGCGTACGCTGGCGCGCTCGGTCATCGCGGTGGCCGAGGATCAGTACCTCTTCGCTTTCGGGCAGGACTTCCGTCTTCCTGGCTTCGCGGTGTCCACCGGCACGACCGTCACGGATCGTTTGTGCGGCCTGCCTCCGGTGTCCATCGCTCCCGGCGGCGAGTTCCTGTTCACCCTCATCGCCCCGAGCGGTGCCGCAACCGCGTGGGACGGTGAGATCAGCCTCGGCTACTTCGAGAGGTAGACCGTGCCCGCCACGGTCACTCTCAGCACCACGACGCTCACGCTGAACGTGTCCGCGCAGGCGACGCTCTTTCAGGTCGCCTCCACCTCTGGGCTCACGCCCGGCAAGCGCCTCTTCGTTGACGGGGAGCTTGTTCGGGTTGTGGGCCTTGGGGTGAACGCCTCGACGGAAGTCAACGTGCAACGCGGCCAAGACAGCACTCGAGCCGTGGTTCACGACGCCGGAGAGACGGTCTACATCGGCGAGGCCCACCAGTTCTACAGCAAGGATCCGTCCGGCGTGCCGCCCGGCGCCGTCCTCGTCTCGCCGTACATCAACGTCTCCAACGGAACCGTCTGGTTCGCTCAGGGCGGACCGGAAGGTGACGCCAAGCGCTGGTGGCAGAAGCAGACGGCGACGTACGGCACCGGGCCTCTCGGGGTCCGGACCGTGTCCTACGACCTCACCTCTTCGACGTAAAGGAGACCCATGGCGGTAGCGACGGCGATCGAACTCGAGCTGGCGAAGTGGGAGCAGCACGACACGCGCTACGTGGCGCGCGACAAGGGCCTAGCCCCGGGGAACCCGTACGCGTTCCGGCCCTACCCGAAGATGCTTTACAAGGCGCATCGCCTGAGCAACGGCAAGTGGTCGACCACGATGCCCGTGCCGGCGTCGTACGAGTTCCAGCGCGATCAGGACTGGGACCGCGCGTGCCAGTCCGCCGAGGCGTTCGGCCGCCAGTGCCAGACGATCGTCAACAGCGAGGACGAGCACAGGAAGCTGGAGGCCGAGGGCTGGCGCGAGACGCAGCACGGCGCGCTCGAGTTTCAGGAGTCGTTGCAGAAGGCGGTCAGCGACGCCGCGGCGGAAGCGAACTACCGCGACCGCAACATGAGCGAGAAGGCTCTGGCGGAGAAGGCCGAGTTCGAGGCCGACAACTTCGGGCACCAGCCCGTCGTGCCGGAGGCTTCGGAGCGCAAGGCCAAGGCCGAGGAGAAGCGGGGGCGCCGCGGCGCTGCGGCGTAAGCCCGCGTGGCGGACGCCCGAAACATCGTCACCTGGGCGCTCCAGGATCTCGGGGTCCTCGCGGCCGGTGAGATTGCCGTAGCGGCCGACGCGCTCGACGCGCTGTCGGCTCTGAACAACGTTATTGACCAGCTCGCGGCTGAGCGCCTCGCGATCCACCGGCTCACCCGCACCACCTGGACGATCGCCGCGAGCACCGCGAGTTACACCGTGGGCACGGGCGGCACCATCAACGTCGCCCGGCCGGTGTTCCCGCTCCGGGCGTCGTACTTTGTCACCGCCGACGACCCGGACACGGAGATCAGCCTCGGCGAGTCCCTGACGCCGGACGAGTGGATGCGGATTCCACAGAAGGCGGCTGAGGCGGCAGCGCCGACCCGTTTCTACTACGAGCCCACGATGACGGCCACGGCGGGGACGGGGACGCTCTACCTGTGGCCCATTCCGAACGTTGCAACGCTCACTGGCGTGCTCTACGCGCCGCAGCAGGTTGCGGAGTTCACCGGCCTGTCTACGGCCGTCCTGCTGCCTCCTGGCTATCGTCGGATGCTGACGAAGAACCTGGCCGTGGAGCTAGGGCCGTCCTACGGGGTGCCGATCAGCGCGGACCTCCGCGCGCAGGCCGACGACGCCACGCGGGTTGTGAAGCGGTCGAACGTGCGGCTCAACGAGGTGACCTTCGAGGGCATCTTCCAGGCGGGCGGGGCCGGCGCAGCTTACCAGATCGAGACGGATCAGTAATGCCCCCCTTTGACGCCTTCCTCGGCGGCACGCACGAGGCTCAGGCCGTGATCGCGGACCAACAGGACACCATCAATCTGTACTTCGAGCCGCCGGAGGTCCCCGGCGACCGGCCGAAGCTGCTCCCGACCCCGGGAGTGGAGCTTCTGGACAGCGGGTCCGGTGGCTCGGGCCGCGCCCACTACTTCGTCAACGGGCGCGAGTTCCTGGTGATCGGCACGACGTTCTACGAGGCCGACTCCGGCGGCGCGCTCACGAGCCGCGGGACGGTGGCGCTCGGGGAGAACCCGGCGACCATCTCGAGCAACGGCGACATCGGCGGGCAGCTCTTCATCACGAGCGGCGACAACGGGTACATCTTCACGCTGGCGACGAACACGCTCGCGCAGATCACCGAGCTCGACGGCAAGGCCATGTTCGGGGCGCACCTCGACGGCTACTTCGTGGCCCTCGACACCGGCGCGTCCAAGTTCTACTTCAGCAACCTGGCGCCGGACGGCAACGTCTGGGACACGGGCGAGGACTTCGCCATTCGCACGCTGGCGCCGGATCGCTGGATCGCCATGGCCGTCCTTGGCCGGCTGATCTGGTTGTTCGGCGAGCACACGACCGAGACCTGGTACGACACGGGGAAGGAGTTCCCATTCGCGCCGACGCCGAACGGGCTCTTCCCCTACGGGATCGTGGCGCCGTTCTCGATCGCGATTCTCGGGGAGTATCTGTGCTGGCTGGGAACGACGAGCAGCGGGCGAATCGCGGTGCTCCGTGCGCAGGGCGGCCAGCCAGAGGTCATCTCCACCAAGGCGCTCGAGGCGCAAATCGAGGACTACACCAGCATCGCAACGGCGGTCGCCGACTCCTACTCCGAGCGCGGGCATACGTTCTACCTGCTGAACTTCGACCCAGACAACGTTACGCACGCCTACGACGCTGAAACGAAGCAGTGGGCGAAGCGCGGGACGTGGGTGTTCGGTGAGAACCGCTACGTGTCTTGGCGCCCGCGTTTCTACGCCTTCGCGCACAACGAGCACCGTATCCTCGACGCCTTCGGCGGCTCGCTCTACCGCATGTCTACGGAGCTGAGCACGGACGTGGACGAGCTACCGATCAAGCGAGCGCGGCGGGCGCCGGCCATCAACGAGCAGGGGCGACGGATTCCCTATCACTCGTTCGCGCTCGACGTGGAGTCCGAGGGCGTGATCTACGAGTCGACCCTCTATCCGAGCATCACCTGGCACGAGGACGAAGCGGACACACACTTCACCTACGACGCCTCGACCTCCACGGGCGACATCGCGAGCTATTCGTGGAGCGACAACCACGGGAATTCCGACACGGGCGTCTCGGTCACGTTCAACTATTCGATCCCGGCGGACATCTCGGTGACGATCACGCTGGTTCTCACCGGGACGGACGGCAGCACGTCCACGCTCGAGGCCACCTTCAATACGACCTACGCTGCAGGGCAGGATGGGAGCGCCGCCGGTGCGATCGACTCGACCACGGGCGTGGGCCGCGCGCCGCTGCTCATGCTCCGGCTGTCGAACGACGGCGGGAAGACGTTCCCCTGGGAGCAGTGGCGTGAGGTTCAGAAGGACGGAGAGTGGCTGAAGCGCGTCCGCTGGAACCGGCTCGGCTCCGCGCGGCGCCGTGTCTTCGAGGTGAGCTGGACCGATCCGGGAATCAAGGCGATCACCGGCTGCTACCTGAACGACCTGGTGGCCAATGGATAGGCTCCTC
>Ga0105347_1001083_pt1 | contig 12137 bp, 9 predicted proteins | sample EasRivMeERMLT890_FD_89677 | JGI IMG/M metagenome (GOLD analysis project Ga0105347, IMG submission 89677) | Soil microbial communities from meander-bound floodplain in the East River, Colorado, USA - East River MetaG ERMLT890 | ecosystem: Environmental > Terrestrial > Soil > Floodplain | place...
CCGTGAGGTCTTCCTGAACGTACGTCAGCGAAACGCGGCGTCGCTCCGAAAACGCCCAGCCCGCGCTCGTAGAAAAGCCGGACGCGAAGTAGTAGTCACGGTAGTCGAGGCCGAACAAAAGCGCGAAGAGGGTGTTCTCGTGGCGGCCGATGATCAGTGCGTCATCGTCTTTGGTGTCGCGGTGAAACCCGAGGAAATAAAGCGGCCCGTCGGAGGACTCGCGGCGCAGGCCGATGCGATAGTGCCACAGCTCCGGCCAGAAGGCGTAGCCCGCCTGGACCGCCAGGCGCGGCGCCCAGCCGGTTCTCGGCCCCGCCTCGGCGCCCGCCCACGCGAGCCCGCCTGAGACGCGATTGTAATCGAACGCCACGTTGAAGTCGACGGGCGGCTGATTTGGATCTTCGTACCAGTGCGGCTGAAACTTCTGCCGGTTGTCGGCATACAGGTCGCCGTATACGTACGCAAGGTCGGGTTTGTGCACGTCCCCGCCGAGGGCCACCACGCTGCCGCGCACCACGGCTCCGGGTTGCACGGTGACGTCACCCGCCACGGCCACGACCGAGCGGTTCACCTCGCCAGCCACATTGACCCCGCTGCCGAAGCCCAGCACGAACCCGCGCACAAACCGGCCCGAGTCGATCTGCACCTCTCCGGAAGAGCCCACCACGTTGGCGGAGCGCACGGTCCGAGGGGCATTCACACCGCGGTCGTAGATGTTCACGCGCACGCGGCCGTTGTGGCGATCCACATCCATTTGCCCCAGTCGGTGGACGGGAATCGGTGTGCCGCCCGCGTGAATGGTATCGTTCCCCACCCGAAAGTCCGGGCCGAGATGGAACCCGTCGGGCTCCGTTCGGGCATCTGCGAGATTCGCTTTGATCGTGCGGGGTGCAAGGCCGCCGGTCTCGATCTCCAGCACGTCGCCCTCCACCGACAGGGACAAGAGCAGACTGTCCTGTGCGGCCCGGGCGCTCCCGCAGAAAGCCATCGCGAGAGCCAACGTGAGGAACCAACGGCTACTCACGGTCCGCCTCTCGCCCCAGGTCGGCCAGCGCCTGCCGGTGCGCGCGGAAGGCGATGTCCTCCGGGAGTTCGTGCCTCGCAAAGTACCGGGCTTCGGAGGCGTCGTCTCCGGGAGAGAGCGTGCCGCCCTCCACCGTCATACGATACAGGATGAGCACCGCGGTCTGACGCGGATCGTCTGCTCCAGCGTACACACCGAAGAGCGTCTCGGCTCGTGCGACGAGCCCGGTCTCCTCCGCCACTTCGCGTTCTGCGCAGGCGTCGGGCGACTCGAAGTACTCCAGAAATCCGGCGGGCAGGGTCCAGGCTCCCGGGCGCGGCGGAAACTTGCGTCGCACCAGGAGCACACGCTCGCCGTCCACCACGACGCCGCCCGCCGCGGGCACCGGGTTGTGGTAGAAAATGCGCTGGCACGAAGGGCACCACCGGCGCGGGATCGCTTCCGCCTGTGTCACCTCGAGGGGACCGGCGCACAGCGGGCAGAACCGGAAAGGACCGAGACTGTACAACGACCCTTCGCTCACGCGAGGCCCTTGCGCTTGAGCACGATGACGGTGGCGTCGTCCTCGAACGTGGTGTCGCGCGCGTGGTTCAGCACCTCCTGCATGAGCATCTGGCAGATGAATTGGGGGGGGCGGTCGCGGTGACGCTTCACCACCTCCACGAGGCGGTCCTCGCCGAACTCGATCTCCTGCGAGTCGCCGACTTCGGTGAAGCAGTCCGTGTAGAATACGAGCACGTCATCCGGTTCCAGCACAATCTCTCCCTCGGCGTACACCGCGTCATCGAACACTCCCAGAAGCAGTCCGCCCGTGTCGAGCACCTGATGCGTGCCGTCACGCTTCACGTGCAGAGGATAGTTGTGGCCGGCGTTGCAGTAGCGGAAGCTGCCCGTCACCGGGTCGAGCAGTCCGTACACCATGGTGACGAACCGTTCCCCCTGGTTGGAGCCGGCCTGGGCGCAGCGATTGAGACTCTCCACCACGCGCACCACCGGGACGCGCTCGTGCACCTGGCTCTTGAGCACGGCCTGAAGCCGGGCGATCATGAGCGCCGCCGGCACGCTCTTGCCGGACGCATCGCCGATCACCACGCCGAGGTCTCCCGATTCGAGCGGCAGAAAGTCGTAGAAGTCGCCCCCCACTTCACGGGCCGGACGCGTGAACGCATCCACTTCATAAAGGTGGCTTCGAGGCAGGGACTCGGGCAACAGGGCAAGCTGGATCTGCCGCGCCACCTCCAGCTCCTCTTCCATGCGGCGCTTCACGAGCGATTCGCTGTAGAGGAGGGCGTTCGAGAGCGCCACCCCCACCTGATTCGAGAGGATCTGGAGCACGGTAAAGTCTTCCTCGGAGTACCGGTAGGGGCCCGATTTGCGCGACAGGAGCAGAAACCCGGCCACGTCGCCCCCCACGCGCAGGGGGACAATCAGGTACGGCTTGAAGCCGGCCATGGCCGACCACACCTGCGACTTCTGGGCGAGAGCCACGATCGACTCGTAATACACCGGGCCCTCCACGCGCACCAGCGCATCGAGGAGTTCCTGCACGTCGAGATCCGCGTAGTCCCCCTCCAGCCGCGACCGCGAGAAGAAGCGTAATCGCGCGGGGCGATCCATGACCTGAGCCAGGATCACCGAATCCACGAGCAGATCTTCCTCCAGGGCCGTGATCACCTGCTGCTGCAGCTCTTTCAAGTCCACGATACGCACGATCTCGGAGGAGAAGCGCTCCACCATCCGGCGGTAGTCGGTGCGGTCGCGTTTGAAGAAGCGCGACACCCCGTCCTCGATCACCGACATGAGCGGCTGAAAGAAGATCACCGCCACAATGATGAACCCGGCCTCGAGCATGGGCACCGAGCGGCCCAGTTGCGACTTCACCCAGGCCGAGAACTGCCCCAGCACCAGGAGGTAGAGTCCCAGTAGCAGGGCGGAGGTGGCCGAGTAGACGAGCGACTGGCGCGCAATCAGGCGCACATCGAGGAACTGGTAGCGCACGATGCTGTACACGACGCCGCCCGAGCCCACCAGAAGCGCGAGCATGAGCAGCGCCATCTCCACCTGGGGCGACACGTCGACGACGCCAAGGATGGGTGCGATGAACGCGACGGCGTACAGGCCCAGCGCGATGCGCAATCCCCACGTGAGCACGTTGATCTGTCGCTTGAGGCGCACCGCGGTGATCTTGACTGCGCTGCGCTGAAGGATGACGAGCGCCCCGGTCATGTAGGCCAGGTTGACGACGGAGAAAAACTTGAGGTGGATTCCCACCGTGTAGTTGAAGAGGATCGAGAGCACTCCCAGCCCGCGCGAGAACTGGTCCAAGAGCCAGCCCGCCGGCCCGGAGGCGCCCTGCGCCTGAAGCCATCCGGCAATCTGCGCGCCGCGCGCCAGCCCCAGCATGAGCACGAGGTGAAAGAGGTGCGGCACGAACAGCATCCAGCGAAAGCGCGCATAGCGGGCCCACAGCGGATGGCGGAAGGGAAACTCCAGGCTGAAGAGCAGCAGGCAGGGGAAGAACAACTCCCACAGGTACTGGAGATTGCGAATGAAGGGCTGGTCACTCTCCGTGCCGGCGAGGGCCGCGGCGGGGAGGCTGTACCCCACGGCAGAGAAGATCGGGCCGAGCCCGGCGAAGCCCAGCATGAAGGCCGTGATGCGGTTGATCCGGCTCTTCGGATTCTCCCGCCAGATGATGGTGGAGAGGAAGAGCAGGAGCGCGCCGCTGGCGAGGTACACCCCGACGACCAGACGCTCCGACATGACCCATTCCCGGCCTTGGCCGGACCCGCGCTAGCCCGAGTCGCCGTCGGGCAGGATTTTTACCAGCGTGATGCGCAGCCCTCGGCCGCCCATTTTCTGAAAGTGCACTTCGTCCATGTACGCGCGCACGATGAACAGACCCCGACCCACTTCGCGCATGAGATTGTCGGACGCCACCGGGTCGGGCAGCGCGTCCGGATCGAAGCCGTTTCCTTCATCCTCCACCGAGATCCTGATGCGGTCGGGCTGGATGTCCAGTTCGAGCACCACGTGCTTCTCGGGGTTGCGACCGTTGCCGTGGATGACGGCGTTGTTGACCACTTCCGAGACCGACACGGCCACGTCGGCCATCATGTCCTCGGGAAATCCGGCGGCTCTCAGGCGTTCGTCGAGGAAGCTGTCGACCTCGGCGACCGTCTCCGGCACGGATGGATACGACTTGTGCTCTCGACCCGGATTCAGACCCATGACGCGGGAAGCGCCCCCCACGGGAGCGCGGGGAAGGTGCTACTTGGCAAACGTGGCCACGGCTTCATCGACACTCTCGTAGTCATCGAACACCGTGACCAGCTTGGTGATGGTGAGGAGGCTCTGGATTTTCTCGGTCACGTTGGCCAGTTTCAGTTCGCCGTTGGCCTTGCGCAGCGTGGTGAGCGTGGAGATGAGGATTCCCAGACCCGTCGAGTTCATGTAATCCACTTCCGCCAGGTCGATGACCACCCGGACCTTGCCCGAGTCGATGAGCGTTTGCAGCTGATCTTTGAGCAGGGTGGCATCGGGGCCGCCCAGGATCTTGCCCTTGGGCTCGAGTATCACAACTCCGCCCCGTTCCTGATACGATAGCTTCATGGCCTTCCTTTACGCGACAGGGTCTCCCCGGCTTCCGCCGGGGCCTCCGAAAACAAGGCTCTCAGTTTGGCCCACGTCCCGTCAGGCAGCACCGGTGCGGGCCGCACCGTGACGGTAAAGACCTCGGCGGCCGGAGCGAATGCACTCTGTTCCGCCGACGCCCAAAAGCCAACCCAGGCCAGTGTCCAGACGAGCAGTCTCAGTATGCGCAACATCCCCCCAGGGTAGCGGCGCCTCAGGCCCGCGCCGCAACGGGCGCCAATATCCGAACAGGCCCCGGGACCGTCAAGGCAAATCCTCCCGGTTCGGGACGGCCCGTCCCGGCTCGATTCGGGTTGACCTCCTGCTTTCTTCAGGGCTTTCCATCTGCGCATGACCAAAATCCGATCCGAACTCATGGTTTCGGTCTCCGGTGTACGGGGCGTCGTGGGCGACACGTTCACACCGGACGTTGTCTCGCGCTACGTGCAGGGACTGGCCGCCTCCCTTCCCAAAGGCTCGCACGTGTTGCTCGGGCGCGACTCACGCACCTCGGGTCCGTGGATTCTCGAACTGGCCTCGTCCGTGCTGCGCGCCGGAGGTCACCATGTCACGTCCGTGGGGCTCTGCGCCACCCCCACGCTGGGCTACGCCATTCGTGCGCACAAGGCCGCCGCCGGCGTCATGATCACGGCCAGTCACAACCCGGTGGCATGGAACGCGCTCAAGTTTCTGGGGGAGGACGGCGGGTTCGTCAGCCCCGCTCAGGCCAGGAAGATCTTCCGGCAGGCCGACTCCGGAGCACATCGCTGGGTCGACTACCAGGCTCCCGGGGGGCGGGAGGACCGGCCCGAGTGGCGCGCCTTGCACCTGAGAGCGGTGCTGCGCCTGCTTCCGCCCGGACGGCGGGCCCAACGATTGAAGGTGGTGCTCGACACGGTCAATGGCGCCGGCTGCGTGCTCACGCCCGATCTGCTCGGTGCGTGGGGCTGCGAAGTCCACTCCATCAACGAATCGCCTACGGGTCTGTTTGCGCACGCGCCGGAACCGGTGCCGGCGAATCTGAAGATGCTCGGCCGCGAAGTGCGTCGAAGGCGGGCGCACCTCGGCGTGGCCGTGGATCCCGACGCCGATCGAGTGGCGCTCGTGGATGAGCACGGCCGCGCGATCGGGGAGGAGTGGTCGCTGGCGCTGGCGGTGGCGTTCGTGCTCGGCTGGCGCCCCGGACCCGTGGTGGTGAATCTGTCCACTTCGCGCATCTCCGAAGATCTGGCGCGCGCTTTCGGTGTATCATTTCACCGCACGCCCGTGGGGGAGGCGCACGTCGCCTCACGCATGCGGCGGGTGAACGCGGCCATCGGCGGCGAGGGCAATGGCGGTGTGATTTATCCGGCGCTGCATCCGGGGCGCGACGCTCTCGTGGGGCTCGCCTTCATCCTGGCGCTTCTGCACAGGCGTCGTGCGTCGCTCTCCACGGTCGTATCCGAGCTGCCCGCGTGGCATCTGGCCAAACTCGCGCTCCCGCGCCCGGGAGATTACGAGGCGCGGCTGGCGCGGCTGCTTTCGAGGCTGCCCGCGGGGCGCGTGGATCGCCGGGATGGTCTGCGCGTGGACTGGCCGGACGGCTGGGTTCAGATGCGCAAGTCGAACACCGAACCGATTGTGCGAATCATGGCCGAAGCACGCACACCGCGCGAGGCGCAGGAGCTGTTGGCGGCGGCGCGCCGGGGACTGTCGCGTTCCTGACGCCGGGTCGGAATTACCCTTTCACAACAATAGTGCGGAGGTGAGGTGAAGATGAGGCGAACAGTGTGGGTGGCGGTGGCCTGTGCGTGCTTTTCGGGTGAGCCCGTGCAATCGACGGAACCGGTCAAAGCGCACGAGCGCGAAGTCAGGCTGTCCAACCTCCGGCAGCTCACGTTCGGCGGCGAGAACGCCGAGGCGTACTTTTCGGCCGACGGATCCGAACTGGTGTTCCAGAGCACGCGTGATTCCTACCCGTGTGATCAGATCTTCCGGATGCCCTCCGGAGGGGGCACAGCCACGCTCCTGTCGACGGGCCGCGGGCGCACCACGTGCTCTTTCTGGGCGCCGGACGGGCGTTCGCTCATTTTCGCTTCCACGCACATGGCCGACTCCCTGTGTCCTCCGTCGCCCGACTTCTCGCAGGGGTACGTCTGGGCGGTGTATGGTTCGTACGACATCTTCAGTGTGAAGTCCGACGGAACGGAGCTGGTGCGGCTCACCGATCAGCCGGGCTACGACGCCGAAGCGGTGTACTCGCACGATGGGCGCTCCATCCTGTTCACTTCGGCCCGCGACGGCGACCTCGAACTGTACACGATGCAGCCCGACGGCGGGGGGGTGAAGCGCCTCACGCACCGCGTGGGCTACGACGGCGGCGCGTTCTTCTCTCCCGGCGATTCAATGATCTGCTGGCGCGCCTCGCACCCGGAGGACTCGGCGGGGCAGGCCGAATTCAAAGCGCTGTTGTCACGCGAACTGATCCGGCCCACACGCCTGGAGCTGTTCATCATGCGAGCCGACGGCACCGAAGCTCGACCGGTGACCCGTCTGGGTGGGGCCAACTTCTGCCCCTATTTCACACCCGACGGAAAGCGGCTCATCTTCGCGTCCAACCATCATTCGGAAAACGGCCGCGAGTTCGACCTGTTCCTTGTGGACCTCCAGGGGGAGCACCTGGAGCAGATCACGTTCACCCCCGAGTTCGACGGCTTCCCGATGTTCTCACCTGACGGCAAGCGCCTCGTGTGGTGTTCCAACCGTCACGGCAGTCAACGTGGCGAGACCAACGTGTTCGTGGCGGACTGGGTGGACTGAGGCACGCTCAGGGCCGCAGCAGCTTCACGGTGGTCGGTGCGGAAATCCGCAGCACCGGATACACATTGAACATCGGCTCGGCCCAGGGCGAGCGCTTGTAAAAGAAATCGCGCCGGGCCTCCGGATTGCTTGAAAACGCGGTGTCGGCCGCCACCAGCGAATCGTACTCCTGTTTCAGGCCGGGCCGCTCGGCCAGCATGGATGTGGCCAGGCTCTCGGCCGCGTAGTCGTCGGCATACTCCTTCTGCTCGAGGATGGTGTCGAAGAACCCCCAGCGCAAAAAGGCATCGGGGGCACCGGGCTCGAGGGCGTGCAACACAAGGCGCGAGCGTTTCTGCTGCGTGGACACGAGCCTGCTGCCGCGCTCCACGTGCACAGTCGCGCGCTCCACCGTGGCGGAGCAGTTCACGAGGTGATGCCCTTCGAAGGATCGGGGCTCCCAGCGCACGTTGTGCAGCCTGTAGCGCTCCACGTCGAGGTCCTGGGCGTCGAGTTCCTGCATCTCCACGCCATGCACCGCAAGGCGCGCGATCACATCGGTCCACTGCGGCGGAATGACGTAGGCCCACGGGCGCGACACCTCCACGGTGGGCCGCATGTGCCCGAAGTAGGGCACGCGCATGGTGACGGGCCGGGAGGGGTCGTAACGGATCCACGTCCCGCCCGTGATTTCGCTTTTCACCGAGTCGTACTCGAAGCCGAGGAACTCCACGGTGTCCGCATCCTCTGTGCGCGTGAAGTCGAGGGCCACGAGGCTGTCCCCGCCGGCCTCCGCGGCTTCGTCGGCCCGGCGGATCGCCTCTTTCAGATCGTCCGGCCGCTCATTCAACAGCTCGAGCAGGGCGACCATGAACAGGTAGTTGGCGCGCACACGCCGCCCGTAGTCCTTGAGCATGTGCATTTCCACCAGGAGCCCGGGGCGATTGCAGATGCCGGCGTAGCCCGTGGAAAAGCGAGGGTCTTCCACCCAGTCGACGATTCCCGTGCGCAGGGAGCCGCCTCGCGTGGTCACGTAGGGGAAAATGGGTTCCCCCAGCTCCTGCATCCGCTTCGTGACCTGTGGAATGAACACCTCCTGGCCCCAGGCCGCCACATGTCGGTCGGAGTTGTGGTGGCGCGTGACGGTGTAGGTGACGGCGTACTGGAAGTCGGCGCCGTCCGTGACGTGATTGTCCACGAGCAGGTCGGGATCCCAGTGATTCCAGAGGGTCACCCAGGCGCGCATCTCGGGCGCGTCCACTTTCATGTAATCGCGGTTGAGATTGAAGTTCTGCGACGTGGCGCGAAACCCCATCTCCCTCGGCCCGCTCTGGTTGATGCGATTGTACGGAGAGGAGAGCTCGTGCCCGTCGATGTTGAGCACCGGGACGATCACCAGGATCACTTGCTCCAGAAGCGCCGACTTCTCGCGCGTCACCGCCAGATCACGCACCAGCTCCAGGCAGGCGTCCTTGCCGTCGATTTCGCCGGAGTGGATGCCGTTCTGGATGAGCACCACGAGCTTGCCTGTGCTGTGGGCCCGCTCGGGCTCGAAGGCGCCGTCGCTTGCGACGACGACATGCACCATGGGGCGGCCGAGCGGCGTGGTGCCAAACGTGTCGAGATGGATCCATTCTGAGGACTTCGACAAGAGTTTGAGATAATCGAGGGTGGCGGCGTAGTCGGGCGTCTGAACATAGCCCGTGCGCTCGGAGGGTGCGGGCTCTATGGCGAGCGCGGATCCGTGGGTGATCAGAATGCAGAGCAAGAGTGTACGTATCATCGGGCCTCAATTCGGGGACAGGCCGGCGATCCCTCGCGAACAGTGGTGTCCATGGCTTACGGCTCGGGACCTTCGAAACTCCGGCAGGGGGAATAAGCGGAACCCCGGTCGGAGATTCAACGCCCTTTGAGGTGATTCCGCACAGCCGTACATCTGCAGTGTCGTGCACACCCGCGGCAGGCTATGGCGATCGGCCTGACACAGGGAGGGCTGGCAGAGTCGTTCCGAGACATAGACTTGTAACCACTTCGGCGGAAGGGCAATGACCCTGCCAGGCTTTGGCCCCAAACTTGCCGTATTGGGCTTGGATAACTACGTCTCAATAAAATAGGAAGACCGCGAGTTCTTAAGGAGCCAGTACCGTGAAAAACCGCCTTCTGCTCAGCCTGTTCACCCTCGCCTTTGCCATCCTGGCGGCCGGCCCGGCGTTCGCCCTGCCGGAGCTGCAGATCTATATTGAGGGCGCGACCTACGATGAGCTGACGTCTACCTGGGTGACCGAGAGCACTGGCTCTCTGCGTTTGTGGGCCGTGGCCAATGTGGGCGCCAAGGGGCCCATTCTCGATGTGAAGCTGTCGATCGCCTACGCCTCCGGCCTGACCCCCACGTTCGGCCTCACCGGGTCCACCGCCGGCGGCTACAACGGTTTTGTCGATCCGTCGGCGGCCTCGAATCCGGTCTTCAATCAAACCGTGACGGATGGTTCGGTTCCGGTACTGGGCGACGGCTCAAACCTGCCTTCGCACGGCATCTACGGCGCCGGCACCACCTGGTCCGAATACAAGCTGGGTGACTTCGATCTGACCGACTCGTACATCGCGGATTTCAGCGGTGCCACCGACACACCCGTTCCCAATGCGGCCAAGATGGGGCAGATCAACGTGTACGACATCAGCTTCGCCGGTGTTCCCGTGGGCACGGCGTTTCACTTCGACCTGTATGATCACTACTACAACCGGAACGAGAATGCCGTGTACGTCAATGCGCCATTCTCCCACGACGGAGAAGCCACTGCGGTTCCGGAGCCGGGCACGCTCGCGCTCCTGGGGATGGGTGCCGTGGGACTGGCCGCACGCATCCGCAAGCGGGCTGCGAAGTAGCCGTTCAGAGCTCCCGCCAGAACTTAAGAGCCGCTTGAAAGCGGCTCTTTTTTTATGTGGTGTGCGACCCGTCGGTGCGTCCGGCCGTCCTACGGGCAGGGTGGGGTGCCCGACTTGAAAACGTAGTTCACAAGCGCAATGATGTCTGCCGACGTGAGGTTGCCCGAGCGATTGACGTCACCCGACATCGGTACAGGAAGGGGAGCCGGACCTCCCTTGAAGATGTGATTCACCAGGTGGATGATGTCGGCTGAGGTGTGCGTGCCGCTTTCATTCACGTCGCCGCACAGGAAGTAGTACACGATCTGCGACACGGCCACCGTCTCTCCGCCGCCTTCAATGTGGGCCGTGATGGTGTCCACCTCCACCGCGGGCCCGGAGGCCACGCCTGCCGAGTACACACCACCGCCCTGCGAAACCACGGTCAAAAGCGTGCCCTGGCCCGTGCCCGAAAGGCTCACCTGTGACCCCTGCGTGGGCGGATCGTTCAGGCTGTTGCGTGCCGTCACCGTGATCCAGGCCGTGTCTTCTCCGCCCGTGGGCACACCAGGCGGAGCGATCGCAACGGACGACGAATCCGGATCGGCCACCTGCGCCTGTCGCCACGCATCGAATTGAGTTTGCAGAACGTCGATGGGATCGGTGCTCCCCGTGGTGTTGGAGACGACGAGATCGAGGTACGACTGCGGACCGTCGGTGGGACGGCGCACGTGGATGTACGCCGAGATGGACGACTTGTTCTGCGGGAAGCAACGCGTGTCGGCGCCCGGCACCTTGGCCGCCTGGAGCGCCGCCATGAGCCGGTCTTCGAGCGGCCCCGGCGTGTTGAGGAATGCGTCTTCCATCATCTCCACGATCGTGGAGTCGAGCAGGATGTTGCCCTGCACGGCGTACCCTGCGCCCGTGCGATGCCCGGCCCAGTAGATCGTGGACGAACCCGTGTACGACGCGGACGCCCCGGGCCCCGCGAGGGTCACCACGCCGTACTGACGGTCGGCCGCGGCGAAGCCGTCGTTGCCGGCATCGTTCAAGTCGAGCCACGAAACGATCGCGGCCGGCGTCCAGCCGAGTCGCAGCAGACTGTCGGCATGCTGCTTATTGTTGGAATTCCAGAGCGCCTGCGTGTTCACCGCGCCGAGGTTCTCCACCACGTCTTCGATGATCTGAGCGCCGGCGATGCATGAGGCTCCGGCCGATCCCACAATCTGATTGGCCGTATCCACCGCCACGATGGAAAAGGTCGCGAACGTGGTCCCGGGCAGGAAGGACACCAGCAGGCACACCGCAAGAAACAGTGTGCGCGGGAATCCCTGAGAGGGCCTGGATCGACTCACCTGACTTTGGTTTGACATCTTGTGCTCCTTGCGGCTCGGCTGGTCTCGTGCACCCTGGGGTCATCCGGTGCGAGCGCTCTCAATATAGTCGCGGTGCCGTTCGCACAGCGGAACAATGCGCATCTCCGCGCCGCCGGGCCAAGCCGCTCCCGGGGGAAAGTTGGTCCCACAATCCGGGGCAGGAAACGCCTGGACCGGCCCCTCCGCGTCCGATTTCAGGCTCTAACCACTTGAGAAACTTCGCTTTGTCAAAGCTAATGTCGCCCGGCACGCGGCCGATACTAGGCACAGGGGAGGCCTTTGCCCGGATGTTGCAGCCATCTGTAAAGTTCAAGAAAATCGGCCCGCGCAAGCCGCCTCAGGCGCTCTGGAAGTCGTACGTCCAGGTGAGCGTGGCCGCCTTCGTGCTGGCTCTCCTGATCCGTGCCTGGGTGGTGCAGGCGTACCGTATCCCCTCCGCGAGCATGGAAGACACGCTTTTGCCG
>Ga0105347_1001084_pt1 | contig 12136 bp, 11 predicted proteins | sample EasRivMeERMLT890_FD_89677 | JGI IMG/M metagenome (GOLD analysis project Ga0105347, IMG submission 89677) | Soil microbial communities from meander-bound floodplain in the East River, Colorado, USA - East River MetaG ERMLT890 | ecosystem: Environmental > Terrestrial > Soil > Floodplain | place...
CCGGGGTCGAGGGTGTCGTTGACGGCGACGGTGAAGTCGTCGGTCAGGTCGGCGGGAGTGGCGTTGTCATCGGTGACTTCGGTGACATCGAGAGTGGTCTCACCGGTGTTGCAGACCTCGTAGTGGAAGACAACGGAGTCCCCGGCCTCGACCGTCTCGAGATCGCCATCAAGGGCAGAGCCTGCGGTCTTGACGATGGAGATGTCGGGGGTGACGACCTCTAGCGGCTCACACTCAGAGATCGCCGGGTAGTATACGTCCTCATTCCCGAGGTACTCGCCCTGGAAGGCATACGAGCCCGAAGCAATGGGCGTTTGCACGAAGGTCGTGCCGTCTACAGTGCCCCCCGCGAGAGCGAAGGGGCCAGATGTCGCGGTTGGGGCCTCGTCCTCCTCGCAGGCCGCGAGTGTGTCGTACCAGTGGAAGATCACGTTGCCGGTTGGGGTTGGACCACCACTTCCGGGCTTCGCGCTAACAACGATGGAGTCGTGGACCTGGGTTCCGGACTCGACCGTTAGCACGGCTTCGTGTGCGGAGTTGTGGATCGTCGTGACGGCGTCAGGGGTACCCTTCACCAGGACCGGGTCTGTCCCCGTAGAGTCCGCCTCGCCTGCGTTCGGGTGCGTAACATTCACGGTTGTCCGGTAGCGCGTCTGCACGCCCGCGCCGGCGCCGTTAGTGTCGACGGTGGGGAACTTGAGCACGCTGCTCGTGTAGTTGGCCCGGCAGTAGTCGAGCCCGGACTGGGCCGTCGCATCCGGGATGGCCAGTGTGATGGTTGCGCTGGGAATGAACTCGAAGATCCCGGGCGTTGCCGTCGTCACGATCTCGAAGTTGATGCCGGCGCACGCTGTACCGGCGACGCCAACAGCGTCGTTGGCTGGACCGGCGACGGTGTTCGGCACGATGACGCCGACGTCTGGCACTGTGCAGGGTGACCCTGCACCTGTGCAAGACAGGGTGGCAAAGACCGAGTCGACCGTGAGCAGGTCGTCGGCAGGGGTCGGTAGACCGTCCGCTTCGGCGCCAGTCGATGAGTTCTCGAACTCGAGAGTGGTTGGGACTAGCGTATCGCCGACGTTAACCGTGGTCGGCAGGTCGGACGGGACCGTCAAGGTCACCGTTGCGTAGGCGGGCTGGACGAGGTAGAAGATAGCGGCTAGCGCTAGCAACACCCCCGCAGCGGCTAACGCCGCCGGCCAGAACCTACTGGTGGATTGGACGTGCATTAAGGACCTCCTTGGTTCTATGCAGCTGGCTGGGTGTAGGGCGACGCAATCTGAGGAAGCGGACATAACACTCCCATTTGGGTTAAGCGTCAGTAAACAGACTCACATAAGGCCATAACGCTGTCAATTCGACGTTATTGTCCTTACAGTCATTTGGCAAACTTTACCGATGGCGGCGCTTGTCCGTTCCTCGAAGGACCACGTAGGCAACGAGCTGAATTCCCCCTCGCTGTCTGAGTTGCCTGGAACGACTCCCGCCGCGCCCTGTTCTGTGTTCGCCCCGACGTTATAGTGTCGGGGTGTGAAACCGAATGCCGGTCTCTGTCTGGACTGCGTCTTCTCCCGCGTGATTGAGAGCCGCCGCGGTAGCGCCTTCTACCTTTGTCGCCGTTCGGAGACGGACCCGGCATTCCGTAAATACCCCCGGCTGCCGGTGGTCCAGTGCTCCGGTTACGAACAACGGATAGAGAATACGAAAACGCCTGATAACTAACGAAACTGTTACCTCGTTCGTTGATGGTATGCAAACGTGTGTGCTACCATCCGTTCATAAAAGTGCCAATCGCCACACCTAAGGGGAACTAGACCATCGCCCGAGAGCTTCGTACGAACGAGCGGATCCGGTCAAACGAAGTCCGCGTCATAGGAGCCAACGGCGAGAACTACGGGGTGATCCCGTTTGCTGAGGCGATGCAGCGCGCCCGCGAATCCGGCCTCGATCTCGTCGAAGTCGATTCCAACGGGAAGCCCCCGGTGTGCCGCATCCTGGACTACGGGAAGTTCAAGTACGAGCAGGCGAAAAAGGAGCGCGAGGGGCGGAAGCACCAGAAGGGGACGATGATCCACGAGGTGCGGATGCGCCCGCGGACCGGACAACATGATATTGACCTCAAGGTGAGGATAGCCACCCGGCTCCTCGCCGAGGGCGACAAGGTGAAGCTCTCGGTGATGTTCCGGGGGCGCGAACTCTCCCATCCGGAAGTAGGCCAGGAGGTGCTCGACAAGGCGCTTACCGGCCTCGGCGACTTGGTTTCGATCGAGAAGCCGCCCGGGATGGAGGGTCGTTTCCTCACCGTGATCCTGGTCCCGAACGTGAAGCAGCCGGTGGCCGCGAAAGCATCAGCCGCCGAGAAGCCGGCGGACGCGGCGACTGGTAAGCCACCGGCGGCAGTCAAGGCGGAAGCCCCGGTGGTCGCCGAAGAAGCGGTCGCTGAGGAGCCAGTGAAAATCGAGGAGAAGGCAGAGGAAAAAGTTGGGTAAGCTGAAGAAGTACAAGATGAAGACGCACTCCGGCGCGAAGGCCCGGTTCACGATTACCGGGACCGGCAAGATCATGCGCCGGAAGATCGGCTCAAATAACTTCCGCCGCAAGAAGCGCGGCGAGACACTGCGCGATATGAGCGGTAAGCTGGAAGTGTCGCCTCACATCGTGAAGCGGCTCCAGAAGATGCTCCCCTACGCCTAGGAGAATCCACCATGCCTCGAGTAAAGGGCGGAGTTGTAACCCGCCGTCGCCATAAGAAGGTCATCAAGGCCGCCAAGGGCCACAGGGGCGTCCGGCATAAGAATTTTAAGCGGGCCAACGAGTCCGTCATGCACGCCCTCCGCTACGCCTACGAGCACCGGCGAGACCGCAAGGGCGACTTCCGCCGCCTCTGGATCCAGCGGATCAACGCCGCCGCCCGGCTAAACGGCCTGAGCTACTCCCGCTTCATGGCCGGTCTCACGAAGGCTGGGGTCACTGTTGACCGCAAGATGCTGGCCGACCTCGCAGTGAAGGACGCGGGCGCGTTCACCAAGCTGGCGGAGACGGCCAAAGGGCAACTGGAGACAGCGGCAGCAGCCTGAACTCTGATCGACGGAAACTTAGCGGAGGCGTACGCTTCCGCTTTTTTCTTGGTTGGAAGTTACGCTCGCAGCTCGGCGTTGAATTCGTGCTTCAACCGCTCCACTATGCGTCCACGCTGCTTCGCCACGTCACCGTCGCTGAGCGTCCGGTCCGGCGCCTGGTAGGTGATCGCAAAGGCGAGGGACTTGCGCCCCCGCGGGATCTGCTCACCGGTGTAGATGTCGAAGACCCGGGCAGAGACGACGAGCGGGGAAGACTCGATCGCCGCAGCGACGTTGCCGGCCAGCACTGCCTCGTCGACGGTCACGGCCAGGTCTTCTTCCACGGCAGGGAAGGGCGAAACCGGCTGGTGGTGAATGCCTTCCGGCACGTGCGGCAACAATGCGCCGATATCAAGCTCCAGTATCGCTACCGGAACGTCGATGCCGAGCTGGCCCAGGACACGGGGATGCACTTCCCCGAGGCACCCGGCTCGATCCTCGCCAACGAAGACCTCTGAGCTGCGCCCCGGAAGGAGCGCGAAATCAACGCTCTCCTTGTACTCGCCCTTGACTTTCAGAGCGTCCAGGACCGAATCGAGGATGGCCCGGGCATCGTAGAAGCCGGGCAGATCGCCCGTGGGCGAGCCCCACCGGTCCGGCGCCCGCCCGGCAATCACGGCACAAAGCATCTCGCGCTCCTCGGGCAACTCCGCCACGCGCGGGAGGTAGACGCGGTCAACCTCGAAGAGGCCGATGCGATCCTGGCTTCCTCGCAGGTTACCCGCAAGAGCCTGGAGCACGGAGTGGCGAAGCGTCGTCCGGGCCCACTCGTACTGGCGGCTCAGGGGGTTGGCCAGCCTGAGTGGCGGGTTCATTGCCAACTCCTCGGGTCCGAGAACGTGTTCCATCGGCTCGAGCTCAGTCATCGAGTATGTGATCACCTCCTGGAGGCCCGCTGCCGCGGCCGCATCTCGCACCCGCTCACGCAGGTCGAGGATGGGCACCGGGACGTAATCGGGCACCTCCCCCTTGAGGCGGCTTGTCGGCAGTTGGTCGTAGCCATAGATCCGGGCGATTTCCTCGATCACGTCGTCGGCGATCGAAACGTCAGTGCGCCAGTAGGGCACTTTCACGATGAATCGATCCGGAGGGAGCCAGCGGCAGGTGAATCCCAGGGACGTCAGTATCCGCCGCACTTCGCCATTCGGAACCTCAAGGCCGAGTACGCGCTCCAGGCGTTCCATCGTGAGCGTCACCCGGCGGTCCTTCTCCGTGCCGGGGAAGACATCGATCAGCCCCTGGGCGGGACGTCCGCCGCAGATTTCCGTCATCAACTTGACGGCACGTGCGGCCCCAACAGCCGGTAACTGTCGGCTCAACCCCTTTTCGAATCGCGTCGATGCGTCAGTGCGGATCTTTAAGGCCTGGCTCGTTCGCCGCACGCTTGGGCCGGAAAAGTTCGCGGCCTCAAGCAGGATCGTCGTCGTCCTCGCTGAAACTTCGCTGTCACCTCCACCCATCACACCGGCGACGGCCGTTGGGCCCTCCCCGTCGCAGATCAGGAGCATGTCCTGAGTCAGCCTGTGCTTACTACCGTCGAGAAGTTTGATCTTCTCTCCGCGTTCCGCGCGCCGCACGACGATCTTCTTGCCGCGGACTTTATCGTAGTCAAAGGCGTGCAGGGGCTGACCCACTTCCAGCATGACGTAGTTCGTTATGTCGACAATGTTGTTGATGGGACGCATACCGGCGGCGATCAACCGCTCCTGCATCCACGGTGGTGACTCGCCGACCTTAACACCTTCGATGACAGCGCCGATGTAGCGTGGGCAGAGGTCCTTGTCCGCGATCTCCACCCGGGCCATTTTCGAGGCTAGCTTCTTCCCCTCCGTGTACTGCAATGAAGGATCTCGCCAGCGCTGGTCAGTGAGCGCTGCCACTTCCCGAGCAATGCCAATAATCGACAGCCAATCCGCACGGTTTGCGGTCACTTCGACGTCGAGGATCGTATCGCCGACGGCCGATGACAGCGGCTGGCCGACAACGGAATCCTCGGGTAGCACGAGAATCCCTGTGTGGTTTTCGGACAACCCCAGTTCCTTCTCGGAGCAGATCATGCCGTTGGACTCGACGCCCCGAATCTTCGCCTTCTTGAGGACGAAAGGCTTGCCCTCGTAGCCATCGATGAGCGATGTCCCAATGCCGGCGTAGGCGACCTTCTGGCCCTCCTGCAAGTTGGGGGCACCGCAGACGACCTCGGCGTCGGTGCCATCTCCGATGTCCACTGTCGCCAGCACCAGGCGGTCGGCGTTGGGATGCGGCTCCACCTTCTCGACACGGGCGATGACAATCCCGTCCCACGAGCCTGCTTCCTCGATGGCGCTCACTTCCGCGCCGGCGACCGTCAGGCGATGAGCCAGCTCCCGAGCATCGATCCTCAGGTCAACGTATTCACTTAACCAGCTGAGAGGTACGCGCACTTGAGGTCCTTAGAACTGGCGCAGAAAGCGCAGGTCGTTCGAATAGAAATGGCGGATGTCATCGACGCCGTAGCGCAGCATTGCGATCCGCTCTATGCCAACGCCGAAGGCGAACCCTGTGTAGATGTCGGTGTCGTAGCCCATGCTCATGAGGATGTCTGGGTGGACCATGCCGGCGCCGAGAATTTCAATCCAGCCCACGTGGCCACAGGTGCGACAGCCTTCCCCGCGACAGATGAAGCAATCGATGCTCACCTCCATCCCCGGCTCGACGAACGGGAAGTAGGAGCAGCGGAATGTTACTTGACGGTCCTGGCCGAAGATGCGGCGGGCGAAAGCAGCCAGTGTCCCCTTGAGGTCTGTCAGGCTGATGCCCTTATCCACGGCAAGACCCTCGATCTGGGTGAGCATCCACTCGTGTGTGGCGTCCGTGGCCTCGAAGCGGTAGCACCTGCCTGGAACGACTATGCGAATAGGTGGCTCGTGCTGCTCCATGAACCGCACCTGATTCGGTGAGGTGTGAGTCCTCAGCAGCATGGGGCGTCGGCCGTCCTTCTCGTAGTCGATCCAGATGGTGTCCCACATGTCGCGGGCCGGGTGATCGGGCGGGATTCGCAGGGCCTCGAAGTTATAGTGGTCCCACTCCACCTCTGGGCCTTCCACGGCATGGAATCCCATACCCTTGAACACGCCGAGCATGTCACGCAGGGTCTGCGTGATGGGGTGCAGCCGGCCGCGGGGGATCGGAGGGCCAGGCAGTGTGACGTCCACCCGGTCGGAGATCACTTCTTCGATACGGCGGCTCTCCAGTGCCTGCTTACGCAGTTCGAGTTCCTCATCGAGCCGTCGTTTGAGTGCGTTTCCCCGCGCTCCAACGTCGCGGCGTTGTTCCATCGGAAGCTCCGGTAGGCTGCGTAGAAGGAGAGTAACACGGCCCTTTCGGCCCAGGAAGGCGACCCGCCACTCTTCGAGGGCAGCCGCGTCGCTCACGGCGCCAAGCTCTCGTAGAGCGGCAGCCTCAAGGCCGGAAATTACGTCGGTTTCAGTACTCATCAGAAGGGCGGCGGGGGCACTGGGCGCGAACGCAATTATATTGCCGCCGCGTGTGAAGCAGCAATTATGTCAGTCTTCCCTTGTGAAGGGTCGGCTGGCCTCGTCGAGAGCCGCAAGCTGCTCTGGCGTCAGCGTCACTTTCGCCGCGGGCAAGAGTTCCTCAAGTTGCGCCACCGAGTTCGCCCCGATGATCGGGGCAACAACTGCCGGCCGCGTGAGCAGCCAGGCCAGCGCGATTGCCGAAGGCGTGACCGAATGAGACGAAGCAACAGCATCGAGAGCGTCGATGACCTTGAAGCCGTCCTCGGTCATGAATTTGCTCGCGTTGCCCGCCCGCTGCGTCTTCGGCAGCGGACTTCCGCGGCGGTATTTGCCAGACAGGAACCCTGCTTCGAGCGGGCTATACGGGATCACGCCGATCCCGTTCTGGTCGCACCAGTCCATCTTCTTGTCCTCATATTCGGCGCGCCAAACGAGGTTGTAGTGGGGCTGGAGTGAGACGAAGGCGGGCCTGCCGTCTCCCGATACTTCGAGAGCACGCTGCATGTGCGATGTCGGATAGTTTGACACGCCGATATGGCGCACCTTGCCCGAGGCAACGAGTTCACCGAAGACGTCGAGGGTTTCCTCGATAGGCACGTCGGTGTCGGGCCAGTGCGTCTGGTAGAGGTCGATGGTCTCGATTTGCAGACGGCGAAGGCTGTCCTCGACCGCTCGCGCGATGTGGGAACGGCTCAGACCCTCGCCGTCGGGCCCGTCCCACATCTCGCCACGGACCTTCGTCGCGACGACCAGGCTGTCCCGGTTGCCGCGCTCCTTCATCCAGCGACCGATGATCTCTTCGGAGACGCCGCCTGGGTTCCCTTTCGCCCAGCGGCTGTAGATGTCTGCGGTGTCGATGAAGTTGCCGCCGGCCTCCACGTAGGCGTCCATCACAGCGAAGGAGGCCCCCTCGTCAGCGGTCCAGCCGAATTGCATGGTTCCCAGGCAGAGATTCGATACGTTGAGATCGCTGGTGCCGAGCGTGGAGTATTGCATGCCGACAAGCATATTCGCGGTGCTTTCGGGTGGCAAACGGCTCGCTTGACAGCTTTCCCCGCCGCGCTATGCTTGTCTCCACCATCAGATTGCGGCTGAGAAGGAGGCGCTCCCGTTGATGCGAGCATACGTACTCATTGAATGTGCGGTCGGAAAGGCGAACGAGGTGGCCCGCGGTGTAAGCGGCATTACCTTTGCCGACACCAAGATTGTTTCGGTGGATGCCGTCACAGGCCCGTTTGACGTAGTCGCGCTGTTCGAATCGGACGACCTGGACAAGATGGGGCGGGCGATCACAGACGGTATTCAGCAGGTCGAGGGGGTGCAGCGCACGACCACCTGCCTCGTCGTCCGCCTTGGCTAATTGAGCAGTGTGAGCGGTGCCTCCATGACACCGACTCAGCGTCAAGAACCGGTCCGCACTTGATCAGTATCGAGGAGGCCCTCGAGCGCATCCTCGCTAACGCATCGGAATTGCCCGCGGAGACCCGGCATCCGATGGAAGCACTCGGCCAGGTCCTGGCCGAGGACGTGCGCGCCGGCTTCGACATCCCTCCGCTCGACAACACTTCTATGGACGGCTACGCCGTTTTAGCCGCCGATACGGCCGGCGCATCTCCGGAGACCCCGGCGAGACTGCGCGTCGTTGGTGAACTGGCGGCCGGATACGTGTACAGCGGCAAAGTTGAGCCGGGGACGGCCGTCCGCATCATGACCGGGGCGCCCCTGCCAGCCGGCGCCGATGCCGTGGTGCCGTTCGAGGAAACAGACGAACCGTTCGACAAGGCACCCTCGGGCACCGGTGAGCTGGCTGGCACAGTACGCATCTTCAAGCAAGTGGCGCCGGGTGCTAGCGTCCGGCGGCGGGGGGAGGATATCCGGTCCGGCGAGCAAGTTGTCCCACGAGGTACGGTGCTGCGGCCGCAGGAGATAGGCGTGATCGCATCGCTCGGGCTCGATAGTGTGTCGGTGATCCGGCACCCTGTCGTCGCCATCCTCTCCACCGGTGACGAACTACTGGAGCCCGGTGAGGTTCGTGGCGAGGGCCAGATTTACGATGCGAACGCCTACAGCATCGGCGCGCTTGTGGAGCGCTTTGGCGGGAAGCCACGGTTGCTCGGAATCGCCCGGGACTCGGTCGAGGCCCTCACGGAGAAGATCGGCGAAGCCCGCTCTGCCGACATGATCGTGACATCGGCGGGTGTGTCCCGCGGCGACTATGACGTCGTCAAGGAGGTCCTGGCGAAGGAAGGTGAGATCGACTTCTGGACGGTGGCGATGAAGCCGGGGAAGCCATTGGCGTTCGGCCGGTTCGAGGAGGGCGGCCGGAGCATTCCCCACATCGGGCTGCCGGGTAACCCGGTGAGTTCCATGGTGGCGTTCGAGCTGTTCGGGCGGCCCGCTATCCTAAAGATGATGGGCAAGAAGGACTTCAGGCGCCCCGTCGTCACGGCAGTGACCGAGGACCGCATCGTCAACCGGGACGATCCACGTGTTTTCCTGGCGCGATGCATCGTGTCGGAGCGAGACGGCAGGTATTATGCGCGACTGACCGGCGAGCAAGGGTCCGGGATACTGACGTCAATGATGCGGGCGAACGGACTTACGTTGATCCCGGCAGACGTCGACGTGGTGGAGGCGGGGCAGGAGATCCGCGTCATGATGCTGGACTGGAGCCGAGGCGAGGCCGAGGGTTCATTTCTATCGGACAGGCCCGGGGTGGTCCCAGGCTAAAGTTCGTTTTGGATATTCGACTTCCCAGCGACACGGTGTGTTCACGATTTCGCGGGAAAGACGGTGGGCAGGAAGCCACGCGAGAGAAATACAGAGGGGGCGCTTGTGCGCCCCCTCTGTGCTAGTCCTGGAGTTGCTTAATCCTGCAGGCCGGCGCTGAAGGCGTCGTAGGGCACGCCGATGACGCCACCGAGAGCCGTGGCGGCGACGATGCAGACCGCCGCGATAAAGGCCAGGATGAGAGTAAACTCGGCGAGGGCCTGGCCGTCTTCTCCGTCGTTTTGCAGTCTCTGAATGATGTAAGCGATTGCGTCCTTCATTTTGTCTACCCCTTCCGTGTTGCCCGATGTATTACATAAGACGGAGGTTGGCGAAATGCGTAAATCGCCGCCAGTGAACAGAGGGAAAAACGAAAGATTAGGCCGCGTAAAGAGCTAGAGGGCGATGCGCTCGCCGTCAGCAGCCGCTGACCGGTAGATCGCATCCACGACCTTGTGTGCCTCGAGAGCTTCGGCGAAGCCGGGGAAGGGAGCACGGCCCTGGCTGATCGCATCCAGGAACAGGTAGTCCTCGAACGAGAAGCGGATCATCCGCTCCAGCCGTTCGCCGCGAAGGTTGGCTATACCCAGATATCGATCGAGCACATCCTCCTCCGGTATCGTCACGTCGTTCTGAGCATGCACCTGGTAGTGGATGGGGCCGAGGAAGTCGTGGTCAGTCCAGAAGACCCCCTTCTCCATGAACACTTCGATGTGGCGGGTTGAAGGTCTGCTGACAACGCTGTGCCACACCGATACAAGGGTCGCTTTCGCACCCGATTCAAATTCGAGCTGCGCGGTCGCAAGATCTTCAATCCCCTCGTTTCCGGCAAAGTTGCTGGTTTCACCTCGGACGGATGCAATGTCCCCGCCGAGCCAACGCAAGACGTCGATATCATGGATTGAGTGCTCCAGGAGCGTGCCCCCGCCCGCCAGGGAGTGGTCCTTCCGCCACTCGCTCTGGTAGTGCCCGGTTATGGGATAAAACTGATCGTCCCTGAAGACAATCGCCATCATCCGGCCAAGGGAGCCATCTTCGAGCAGGTCCTTCAGCACAGTCAGGATGGGGGAGTGCCTGAGCACGAATCCGACGCCTGCCTTGATTCCCGCCCTCTCTACTCCCTCGACCATCTCCTGGACGTCCGCGAGATTCGTTGCGAGCGGCTTTTCGCAGAATATGTGCTTTCCGTTCGCCGCGGCTTCGAGGACGAGCCTCTTGTGTCCGCCCGTTGGCACGCAGATATAAACCACGTCGACATCACTCGATGAGCTAACGCGAAGGGCGTCGGTTTCGGGCCGGGCGCCGGTAATGTCGGCAAACGAGCGCGCGCGCGCTTCGTCTTCGTCGCAGACGACCGTGTATTGGATGTCGAGCAAGCTTCCGTTGGCGATGGCGCGGATGGCGGCTGAGTGGAATCGGCCGATGAAGCCGCAGCCGATGAGGCCAACCTTGAGGGTCACGGTGCGATCAGATGCTGTCTTGAGCGAGAAGACGCGTCAGGCTGGGAGCGAGGAACTCTCTCAGCGCGTCCTGGCGTTGGGCGGCGGTTGGTCTGGAGAATCCGTGCCGGCCGAGAAGGCTGTCCTGGAAGGCCATCAGGATCGTGTAGATGATGTGCCTTGCCAGATCCTCGGAACTGTGCTTCTTCAGGGTGCCCTTGTCCTCGTAGCGCCTGAGTACGGTGATCAGCGCGTTCTCCCACATGTCCAACAGTTGGCTGTACTGTGCCAGCGCCGCCTCATCTCCGCCTAGCCCTTCCATCGTGATAAGCCTCAGGAAGTCGCGATTCTCGTCCATCAAGTTGACGGCTCCCGCAGTCATCCAGACGACCATCTCGTCGAGGGGCATAGCTGCTTCCACCCGCTCCAGGTTCTGCAAGCTGGTCAGGAACCCGCGTTCCTCCACGAGCGCCTGAAGCAGCTCCTGCTTCGATTCGAAGTGGTAATAGATCGCGGCGTCGGTGATGCCGGCGGCACGGGCGATATCGCGTACTGTCGTCCGGCTGAAACCGCGCTCCGAAAACAGGCGCAGGGCGGCATCAAGGATTTGCTTACGTGTTAGGGGTCCGCGCCGTGTGCGCTTTGCGGTGTCTTGCTTTGTGACCATACTTATCGAGCGCTAAGGCAAGCGCTAATCTGACGGTAGCACATTGCGCCCTTTATTGGTCAATCTTGACGCTTTGTCCTGTTAATAAGGCATCACGAAGCGAGCGAGCGGTAGCTCGGTGTCAACAACGCTTGAAACGGCCGAAATCGGGTTACGACAGGCAAGGATTGACCAGTCCGAGCCATCAGGATACGTAACCTCGCCCTTCCCTCGCCTCGCCGTGTACGCCTCTACTTCTGCATCGACCTGGACGAGCTGAATCAGGTCGTGGGTTGTACCTTCCTGCAGCGAGGGAGCGAGACGCAGCGTCAGGATCGGGTCGAATCGTACGAGATCCGGCGCGAGCTCCTCCCCCTCCCCGCCGAGAGCGAGGTTGCAGATGACTCCGCGCTCGCCCTCGACGCTTCCCGATTTTCCATCGGCCGCCAGCGTCACTTTACCCGGCACGCAGGGGAAGCCCCAGACTTCACGCAGTGCCGACAGCGCTACCGGCGAGTCCACCACCGATTGCAGGGCAAAGGCCCGCACGAAGAAGCCGGCGCGGCACCCGATGAACTGGTGTGCCAAGGAGAACTCCCCGATTGGGCTGTCCGCGTAGTGCTCAATCGAAACGAGTCCGTACGGAGG
>Ga0105347_1001086_pt1 | contig 12121 bp, 8 predicted proteins | sample EasRivMeERMLT890_FD_89677 | JGI IMG/M metagenome (GOLD analysis project Ga0105347, IMG submission 89677) | Soil microbial communities from meander-bound floodplain in the East River, Colorado, USA - East River MetaG ERMLT890 | ecosystem: Environmental > Terrestrial > Soil > Floodplain | place...
TTCGGCGTTTTCTTCCTCGCCGGGCATACGCCAAAGGCTTCGGAGCAGTCGCCGAAGAGCCAGGGGCACCGTTCCTTTGGTGATGAGCTGGTCGCATTTTGGGGTCAACCATTCACGTCTTAACCTCGATTTTCCCGGAGTTCCCGCATTCCAATCAACCCCGCGAATATGCCGCGGGATGGTGCTCATGAGTTGGTCTATGCTAAAGCGCAGCCCTATCTCGCGGCTCATAGTCGGACCTCGCCCACCGTTTGTCATTCCCCTCCCCGTTTGCTAGGGTACGACCGCTTTCAACGGGGTTTATGCTCGCCAAGGTCAACAGCGCGGCACTCTACGGGATCGATGCTATCCGCGTCGAAGTGGAGATTGACTTGGCCAGCGGCTTGCCCCAACTCGCCACGGTCGGCTTGCCCGAAGGGGCGGTCAAAGAAAGCAAAGACCGGATTCGCGCTGCGGTGAAGAACTGCGGCTACACCTTTCCGGCGAAACGCATCACGATCAATCTTGCACCGGCGGATATCAAGAAGGAAGGCTCTGCCTACGATTTGCCAATGGCAGTGGGAATCCTGGCTGCCGAAGGCTTGATCGAGACCAGGTTACTGGGAGATTATCTATTGATCGGCGAGCTCTCTCTCGATGGCTCGATCAAGCCAGTGCGGGGCGCCCTGCCCATCGCCATGGCGGCGAAAAAGGAAAAATACCAAGGACTCATCCTGCCCGAGATCAATGCATCGGAGGCCGCCGTCGTCCGCGAAATCCAAGTGCTTGGGGTGCAAAACCTGCCGCAAGTGGTTGAGTTCCTCAATGGCGCCCAAACCATCCCGGCCACCCATGTGAATCTCGAAGCTCTGTTCAGCCAGCATTCCCGTTACGACTCGGACTTCAACGATGTCAAAGGTCAACAGCACGTCAAGCGGGCTTTGGAAGTTGCTGCCGCCGGCGGTCACAACGTCATCCTGGTTGGCCCCCCCGGCTCCGGTAAGACGATGCTGGCGAAGCGGCTGCCCGGCATTCTCCCCGACCTGACCCTCGCCGAGGCCCTGGAGACCACCAAGATTCACAGCGTCATGGGGCTATTAAACGGCGCGCCGATCATCGCCACGCGTCCGTTTCGTTCGCCTCATCACACCATCTCCGACGCCGGCCTTGTGGGTGGTGGAACGATACCCAAACCCGGCGAAGTCTCCCTCGCGCACAACGGCGTCCTTTTCCTGGACGAGTTGCCCGAGTTCAGGCGCAACGTGCTCGAGGTCATGCGGCAACCTTTGGAAGACGGCAATATCACGGTCTCCCGCGCCCTGGGCTCGATCAACTATCCTGCCGGTGTGATGCTCGTCGCCGCGATGAACCCGTGTCCCTGCGGCTTTCTCACCGATCCGCAAAAGGAATGCATCTGCACGCCGCTGCAGATCCAGCGCTATCGCTCCCGCGTCTCCGGCCCGCTCCTCGACCGCATCGACATTCAAGTCGAAGTGCCGGCGATACGTTATCAGGATCTCGCCAGCCGCGACGCCGGCGAACCGTCGGAGCTTATCCGCCAGCGGGTCAATAGCGCGCGGATGGTTCAACTGCAACGTTTTCAAAAAAGGCCCCTTCACGCCAACGCCCAGATGGGGGCCAGGGATATCAAACGTTATTGTGCCGTGAATGACGACGGCGAAAGATTGCTCGAAACCGCGATCAACAAGCTGGGCCTAAGCGCCCGCGCCTACAGCCGGGTCCTCAAAGTCGGCCGCACCATCGCCGACCTCGCCGGTACCGAAGAGATCCAGCCCGCCCACATCGCCGAGGCGATCCAATATCGAAGTTTGGATCGGAGACTTTAGATTTCGTCAACTGGCCTAAGCGCTGGGCCTATTCGTGTCTAAGCGCCCGCGCTTAGAGCCGGGTCCTGAAAGTCGGTCGCACCATCGCCGACCTCGCCGGCACCGAAGAAATCCATTATTTTATCAATGTTGGATACGGTTGAACGGTTGCTTGACTCTTATTTTGTCCGTGCTAACTTTAAAAAAGAGAGAAAAATAGAGTAGTTCATGAAAAAAATCTTTTTTGCGGCTCTATTTTTACAACTATTGGTGTTTGCACTGATGGCGCCTGGTCTGCGTACAGGTGAAAGACGGGAATTCATTTCGAAAACAATGAATTCTGATGTCCAAAAGCTTTTGAAAAACTCCGGCAGAGTAGTAATTGGCGAGGAGCCATTTTCAAGCAAAAATAATGATATCACGGACTATATGATCGGCTTTTATAATACCGATCACGGTTTACTAGTTACGCTTCAAACATTGCAGCAACGTTTAGATGAATACGGACAGGCGATCCCGGATGTTTATTCTAGCGAACTTGTGGCGATTGTATTTGTTGATAAGGTGCTCTCGTGGTATAAGTCTGAAACCGCTAAACGCACATTAAAAGCAAAAATGGCGCGGTTAATAGGAAAACAATCTATTTAACTACAATATCCAGTTGGCCTCTGGTTCTGATAGCGATGCCCCTCCTGGATTTCAATGCCCCAACCAATTACCTAGTACAACATCTGACCCCAAGAGTTGACCCTACGCTTCGTATTTAAGAAATCGGCAATACCCGGTTGGACTTCCTTACAGCGAATCTAGGAACGCCAGCAATTGATTTTTCTCCGAGTCCGAGAGCGCGTTGTATGTCTTCGTCACGCCTGCCGCCTGCCCGGCATGACGCCGGATGGCATCTTGTTTGGTGAACGACAAACCATCGTGCATCAGACGGTTACGAGTTCTGAGCGCCCACAACGGAGCGGTTCGCATCTGATTGGCGGTTGCCGCATATTCGGGCAAAGGCAGAACGGGTATGCCGTCTCCCGTCCCGATGTCGTGCAACAAGAAATCACTGTAAGGATGGATGATCTTGTTACCCAGAGCATCTGTCACCGTGAAGGCGCCACCGTTGACCTTTGTACCGGGGCGCGCCGTGGTGATGGATGGCGTGTGGCAAACCGCGCACCCGATCTTGTTGAACAGCGCTTCACCGGCGACAACGTCGGCATTGATCGTCCCGCGCGGCGGCGCTTTTGTTGCCCGCATAAAGTTAGCGAACGCCACGACGTCCACACCATCGTCCTCGGGGTCCGGAACCGGATCATACCCTGAACCGTAACCCACAAAGCGGCCATTGGACGTGTTCTCTTCGGGAAACAGCGGCGTGGTGATGCCCATTTCATTGAGATACGCATCGGCGGAAAACGACTCGAGGCTCGCGTGTTGGCCTTTCCAGCCGAAACGGCCGATCCGCGCTTTGCTGCCGGCTTCGAGCACGGGCACCATGACGGCGGCGCCCCGCATGGCCTGGGGTTGTTTGTCGCGAATCGCAAGTAAGGTGCTATTGGCGATGGACTCGATGAAGCCGTTGCCCAACGTGTTCGTCGATATGCGGAAAGTGCGGATGCTATCCTCCGGGGAGATCTGCTCCACGATATCGGGATGAGTTGCGCGCGAGTGGATGAGGGTGCCTCCTAGAGATCCAAAGAACTGGCCGTCTACTAAGCGCCCAGATCGAAGCTCGGCCACTTGGCTGGCCCCGCCAGTAACGACATTTTGGTGGCATTCCCTACAACTCTGTGCGTTATAGGTGGGCCCCAGTCCCTCCTGAATTTTTTCAACTTCCTCGAAGATGAACCGGTTATCATTAAACGAGCGCAGCGCCACGACATTGTCTTCATTCAGTGTCTCGAACGGTGGTCCCTGCTCGTTGAAGCCGTTGGTGAGGCTGTCAAAGGCGGCTGGCGCTTCGGTGGCGCCGTTGCTTCGACCGCTCAAGTCGGAACGATCTTCGTCCTCAATCACGCCGTTGTGACGAAATCGATCGCTGCGGTTTTGCCGGTTCGACTGGGAGGAAGCGCTTGAAATCAGCAGAGCGGCTACACCCAGAATTAAGAACAAAGACACAAATAATTTTCTTTTCATGACGTTTCCTTTCCAAGTTGCGATTAGATCTCGACGTGACGCTCCACTGCGCAAATCATTTTTATGAATGCATTAGATTGGACATCGCTTCACGTCCGCTCTCAGAAGTCCGCCTTTTCGCCACACAGGCGTTTGTTAGGAATCTCCCGAGTGGCAAGAAACCTCGAGGCGCAGCTTTCGAGAATTGTTTGTGAGTAGAGCAAACCCTGTGCCTAGAGAGCGAGAGTCAGCTTGGAAAACCAAGAGCTGATTTTTCAGCGAAGATTCCCACGGCAGCCTCTAAAAATCTGAAGGCCATAGCCTTCAGTGCATGTAGTTTCCTCGCTTCGTTTAATTTTCGGAACTTGAATGCAGAATCGAACGCCGTAAACGACTCTTTATTTCGAACGGCATGATCATTATTCCGGACGTGATTGCGCGGCGAGTCCATGTCGTCGTGCTGCTTTTATGGCTGCCCGGTGACGGCGCCACTCTGTTGCCCGTGGCCAAATTTTTCGCCCTCAGATTTATCTTGCTAAGCGATGGTGATCACAATAAAGTCAGGCACGAGAATAGTCGTGAAGAGTTTTGAAGTCACGCTACAACGTCACCCCATGGCCGCTTTCCTCTTCATCCGACAATATGAATTCACCGACAATTGACGACATCGATCGGATCGCCCGACTTGACGACCCCAGGCTGCGCAATCTGGAGATCACGCAGTGCTATTACGAGATCTCTCAGTCAGTCGTCCGCCTCGCCGGCTTTTGCGCCAACTGGTGCACCTTTGCGACCTGGGCTTCTAAACAAGCAGGACAGACCATCCGCCAGGAAGACTTGATCCGAACCTTCGAGGAACGTTTTTACCTTTCAGCCGAGATCTCAACCGCCCTGGAAGCTATCGCGAGCAAACTTAAAAGCGTGGGCGCCAGGTTGCAGGCGCGCATCCCCAAAGAAGCAATTCTTCGCGCCCTCCATCCCGCGGCAGCCTTCGCTCGCGCTGGCGATGCAGTTGCCCGCGGCAACAAGAAAGTCTTCGAGGAGATCGGGCGTGAGTTCGCTCGCTTCCTGGAGACCTTTCACGATGATTCCGATTTCGATGCCGGCAAGATGGAGCGGTTTTGTGCGGCGCTCCGTCCCGGGGAGCCCCCGGACGGACAGCGCATCCTGAGCGAAGCGTTCAGAACCTACGGTGAGGCTCGCTTCCGGAACGATGCCAAGGAAAAAGCCGAATTGATGTTGCTGGCAAATCTATGTTCCGGCTTTCACGAGCAGATCCGGCTGCAGCCCGAAATCTCCGAAGCGCTCAATGCCGCTCTGAGCCCTACGGCGGAATTGAAGCGCAATCTGCTGGCGATCCTGTTACCGGGTTTCTGGATCCGGGCCCGCTCACACCTACTCGGTCATGGAACTCCTCTCGACGCCGTTGTCGACCGGCTAATCCGTGCGGTGAATCGGTTAATTCGACAAGTCATCACCGATCATTTGATGACCTTGCATCTGCCCGGGAGTGAGGTGCTGCGTTTGGGGCGCGATCTGGAGGCAAAATTTCCGCAGCTGCTTGCAGAAATCCATAGTCCGCGGTTGACTGAGGTGCTGGCGCGGATCGACGTGACGCCGAATAGCCTGAGGGAAAGCGGCGCAGAGGATTGGGCGGACTTCAAGGATCGCATGCACTTCATCGCGGATTTCTTCCGGGTCTACCACGAACGGCAAAGTCTGTTAGAAGAGCCGTTCACAGCGGAGCAGGTGGCGCTGCTGAAGTCGGGTGTACAGCCCCGCGGACCGCTGTGATACACTCAGAAGTGCATTCATGCCGCTTGGCAGCTGCGGCAAAGGGTTACAAAACATCGGAGTTGAAAGGTGACAAACAAGTATCAGGAGAAGTTTGGTTATCCGGCGAAGCGGACTAGGTTGAAATTTTCCCGCCTGTGGGATGTCGAAGCCATCGCCGAGAACGTCGCTAGGCCGCCTTTAGGGCCTAAGGCGCCGGGGATCTGAGACAAACAACAGACCGCCAAATACAGCGCGACTGAATGACGAAAAGATTGGGAGAAAAAGATTGGGAGAAGATGAATGGCGATCGAATCGCTCTTACTTTCGGTGACGCGAGTCTCCACGTTGTTCGGAGCACAGCAGTTAACCAGCGCCACGGGCTTCTTTTTCGAGCGGGACAGCGGGTTATTTCTGGTGACCAATCGACACGTGGTACTGGACGAGGCCAGCGATCATCGTCCCGACCGGCTGGAAATCGAGTTGCACGTGGACCCGGAAAACGTCGCGGTAACAATCCAATTCTCCATCCCGCTTTATCGGGACACCCAGCCCCTGTGGCGACAAGTCGTGGATTCCGCGGGCACAGTGGACGTCGTCGCGTTAAAGCTTGAGCGCCGGGCGCTGCCGGCGAAGCTTCTTTTGAAACCGTTTACAGCCGATCACCTCGTCGAGCAACTCGATGAAATTGAAGTCGGCACACGGGTCCTCATCGTTGGTTTTCCATTGGGCTTTCACGACACCTTGCATCACCTTCCAGTGGTACGCCAAGCGGTCATTGCCTCGGCCTTTGGCATCCGGTTTCAAGGACAAGGCTATTTTCTCACTGATGCGCGAATGCACCGTGGCACCAGCGGCGCGCCGGTTGTAACGCGAATGACAACGCAAGGATCTGGTCGGGGAGATTTGCCATGGATGCTCCTCGGCGTGCACGCGGCTCGGATGGATGTCGCCAATCGCGACGTCGAGCAGGATGAACGCTTAAACCTTAACTGTGCGTGGTACACCGACGTTATTTTGACCTTGACGCAGGCCCCCTCTGCACTCCACCACTCCTCTACCCCGTCAGTCCAGTCTTGATTCGTCGGGCTCCACACTTACCTTGACCGCGAGGGTCTGCTCGCCCCCGCCATTGATCACCCCGCGCAGCGGCGTAACGTCCGAGAAGTCGCGGCCCCAACCGAGGGTCACGTGCTCCGCAGAAGGCAGGAGGTTGTTGGTGGGATCGAGATCGAGCCAGCCATTTCCCGGGACGAACAGCGCGACCCAGGCATGTGAAGCGTTTGCTCCCACCGGCCGTGGTTTGGCGGACCCTGAGCGCGTCAACAAATAACCGCTCACGTAACGGGCGGCAAGCCCGGTGGAACGCAAACAGGAAATCATGAAATGGGTGAAATCCTGGCATACGCCCCGCTTTTGCTCGAAAAATTTCATCACCGGCGTAGTCACGGTGGTGGCTTCGGTGTCAAACTTGAACTCGCGGTGAATCTTATTCATGAGCGCAACCGCCGCCTCCAGAACCGGCCGCCCCGGCGGGAAGCAGTCCCTCACGTAAGTTCGGAGGTCGCGCTTGACGCGCACGTGGGGCGATTCGAAGAGAAATTTCGTGGCTTCCAAAACCGCTGGCTCCGGGCGCCACGCAGCCCGGTAAGCAAGCATTTCGCGGACGGTCTCCCAGGGAGGTGTGCTGTCGACGCCAAGGTGCAGCCGTCCGTCGACTTCGACGATGGAGCGGGCCACGATGTCCAGTTTGCTATGCGCCGACTCGATGGCTATTGCAGTAAATGGATTGCCAAACATATCCACGCCTTCGCGCCGATGGGTCGGCGCCGGCAGGATCATGACGTCATGGGCGCGACACCGCTGGTAGTCGACGGGACGGGGCGTCAGATGGAGCTGCTGATGGGAGAGCGTGACCACCTCTGAGTAACTGTAGATCGTATGGTGCTCCACCCGGTAACGCCGCATGAAGTTGGTGCTCATGCCGCAACACTCGCCTGGGCGCGCTCGCTCGCGAGGGCGAAAAACCGGTGGGACAACTCATCGGAAAGGCCGGAGACGCAATGTTCGCACGCCGCCAGAAGCAGGGCCAGTTCCTCCCCGCGGGGAGCGGCCTCACCGTAAGGCAAGCGCGGATTGTCGAGGCGGGCAAGGTCGAATTCACGGAGCCCCCGCAGCACCGAACTCGGATCGTTGACCGGCCGGAAATTTAGCCGGGCACCGAATTCGCGGATCTCGCGGCTTAGCGCGGCGAGTTGGTGGCACACCGCGTGGGGATTGGATTCATCGAGGACGAGAAGATCGAGCACGGGCAATAGCTCGGGCTGCCGTTGGTAGCGGGCGCGGTAAGTAATAATGCTGTCGCCAATTTCGAGGAGGGCGCCCAGCGTTGCTTCCTGTTCCTTCTCCGGCCACGCCAGCACGCGAGCCATCATCGAGCAAAAGAAGATAATCCGCTCCAGCCGGCGTCCGCCGACCAGAAAGCGCCAAGCGTCGTCCCGGGTCATATCATCGAACGCATACCCCGCCAATGCGGTGCAGACCGGCAGAATGCGATCGAGGGTGGACAATGCCGCTTCGATATCCTGGGGCGGGGGCTCGTGGGCGTGGGCGAGGCGCTGAACCGTATGCCAGTTGTCGAGGGAAATGCGATCCCGGAGCTGCGCGGCGCAATAAAAAAGATGCGCCGTATTAGCGGGAAGGCCATTTACGACCCGTTGATCTCCCACCGCCTTAAGCAACCAATCGTCGCCGTGGTTCAATGCATTTTTTGCGGTCTTTTTGTTCGCGGACTGAGCGGGGCCCTCGGATAACAGCTCGCGCAGCCGCGCGTCGTCGCACAAGGCGGTCAGCAATTCGAGTCCGGCGGCGCTCGATGGATCGATCTCGACAAGGCGTTGAGCGGTGGCTCGCAACAACCGGCTGACGTTTTCGACCCGCTCGGCGTAGCGTCCCATCCAAAACAGGTTCTCCAGCGCGCGGGAGGGAGAATAAAAACCGCCGCGCAAGATGTCCCGGGCGGTGAGACGGGGCTGCAGCAGCGACTCCCACTTCGTCGCCGCGCCGTTGAGCACCCACGTGTCCTTGCTCGATCCACCGCTCTGCATGCTGATGACCTCGGCGCCGGTGTCGGGAGAAACCCGGGTCAGACCGCCGGGCATGACTTCATAGCCCGCGGCGGTGGCCACCGCATAAAGCCGCAACCCGATAACCCGAGGCTCGAATTGTTCGCGCTCCCGTGACCATGTGGGAGCCTGAGCGAGACGCACCCATTCCTGAGCGACAAAGGCGTGGGGGCTAGCACGCATGCGCTGGGCCATCGCCTCCCGGCCGGCGTTGTCGAGGGAGTGTCCGAAGGTCGGCTCGAGTTTCATCGAGGGGAACGCCGGCTTGATCACGAGCTCTGGAAGATGCGCGATGGCGTGTTCGAGGGCCGGCGGCTCGCCACACCACCAGGTGGCCACCGAGGGTAGTTTCAACGGCTCACCCAACATGGCTTCGGCGATGCCGGGCAAAAAACCCGCTAGTGCCGGCGTCTCGAGCACTCCGGAGCCGAGGGCGTTGGCAATCACCACGTTTCCGGCCCGCGCCGCGCCGAGCAGTCCTGGAACTCCCAGAGTCGAATCGGCGCGCAAGGCCGCAGGGTCGCAGTATTCGTCATCGAGGCGGCGCAATAACACGTGAACTCGCTGCAACCCCTCCAGCGTCTTCAAATAAACGCGGTGGTCGCGCACGGTGAGATCCGACCCTTCCACGAGAGCGAAGCCGAGATAGCGGGCCAGAAAAACATGCTCGAAATAGGTCTCGTTGTATGGCCCCGGAGTCAGCAGCGCGATGACCGGCGCTTCACCGCCGGTGGGCGCGAGGACCGCCAACTGCTGCTGTAAGGTACGAAAAAAATTCGCCAGTCGCTGCACCGCAAGGGACCGAAACAAACTGCCATACAACGGCGTAACGATGAGCCGGTTCTGGAGCGCGTAACCCGCCCCCGAGGGACCCTGGGTGCGGTCGGCGATGACCCACCAGTGACCGTCCGGAGAGCGGGCGAGATCGCAACCGTAAAGGTGAAGAAAGGTGCCGCCGGGCGGCTCGAGCCCGCGGCAAGGCCACAAGTAATTGTGATGGCCGTGGATAATCGCGGGCGGGAGGAGGCCTTCCGCAAGCAGCCAGCCCGGACCGTACAGGTCGGCCAGCAACGAGTTGAGCAGGCGTGCGCGCTGCTGCACTGCATTCTCAAGAAAACGCCACTCATCCTGACTGATGATCAGCGGTAACAGGTCGACTTCCCAGGGCCGGTCGGCTCCCTTGGGATCGGCGTAAATGTTGTAGGTGACGCCGTCCTGTTCGACGGCGCGGCGAATAGTTTGCGCGCGGCGAGATAATTCGGAACGGCCTGCACGCGACGCCGCCTTGGCGAACCGCTCCCAGTGGCGTCGCGGCAGACCCTCAGGTCCGAAAACTTCGTCGTATCGCTCGGACTTGGATGCGTAGCTAGTGAAAGAGGAGGAGGGCATCGGCGAAAAGCGCTAGTATGAACGGTTCAAGTTGAGGCGGGCTTTTTTTCGGCTAATAGCCATTGTACCACAGACAGCAGTGCTTCGGGACTTCAAATCACAGATTTCAAACTGCAACCTAAAACCTGACGCTGGAATCGGCTCCCTGGAAGAAGTCTGGGGACTGGAATCACTCAGCAATGACATGGGTTTCAGTCTTCTTTTCCCCAGCAGTCTCTAGTTGCAACAGGCATGGGCACTAAAGCTTGCGCAGATCCAGTGTAAACGGGAATTCCGGATCCACTCGCGGCACACCGCCCTCGATACGCCCGGGAGTATGGCTGTTGCGAAAGAAACGAGCCAGACGGCGGCTTTCGGCTTCGAAGGCGTTTACCGGAAAAGTCGCATAGCTGCGCCCGCCCGGGTGCATCACATGATACTGGCAGCCACCCAGGCTGCGCTGCATCCAACCGTCGATGATATCGAATGTCAGCGGCGTATGCACGCCGATGGTTGGGTGCAGCGCTGACGGCGGCTGCCACGCGCGGTAGCGCACGCCTGCCACGAATTCGCCCACAGTCCCCGTGGGCTGCAAGGGAAGCGGCGTGCCATTACAGGTAATTGTGTAGCGATCCGGCGGCAGGCCGTTCGCTTTGAGCTGCACCCGCTCAAGAGACGAGTCCACATAGCGCGCCGTCCCGCCGGCGCCGCCTTCCTCGCCCAGCACATGCCAGGGCTCCAGTGCGGCGCGTAATTCTACATCGATGCCGCGAGTGGCGAAGTCGCCGTATTTGGGGAAGCGAAACTCGAAGTGCGAAGCGAACCAGCGCGCCTCGAACGGGTAGCCGACCTCGTTCAATTCCGCGATCACGTCGCTGAAATCCAGCCAGACGAAGTGCGGCAGCAAAAAACGGTCGTGCAGTTCGGTACCCCAACGCGCCAGCCGCGGCGGCTTGTAAGGTGTCCGCCAGAAGCGCGCGACGAGAGCGCGCAGCAGCAGTTGTTGCGTCAGACTCATGCGCGCGTGGGGCGGCATCTCGAAGGCGCGTAGCTCCAGCAACCCGAGGCGCCCGGTGGCACTGTCGGGAGAATAGAGTTTGTCGATGCAAAACTCCGCGCGGTGCGTATTGCCGGTGACGTCGATCAGCAAGTGTCGCAACAGCCGGTCCACCAGCCAAGGGGGACAGTCCCCGGAACGCCCCGATTGACGCTGCTCCATCTCCCGGAACGCGACTTCGATTTCGCGCACCGAATCGCCGCGGGCCTCGTCGATGCGCGGCGCTTGCGAAGTGGGACCGATGAAGAGCCCGGAGAAAAGATAAGAAAGCGACGGATGGTTATGCCAGTAGCTCAGCACGCTGCGCAGTAGATCGGGCCGGCGCAGCCAGGGCGAGTCGTTCGGCGTTGCGCCACCCAGCGCGAAATGGTTGCCGCCGCCGGTGCCGGTGTGGCGGCCATCGATCATGAACTTCTCCGTTGCCAGCCGCGACTCGCGCGCGGCTTCGTAGAGAAACGCCGTGCGCTCCGCCAGCTCATCCCAGCCAGCGGATGGGTGAATGTTCACCTCGATGACACCAGGATCCGGCGTGATCCGGAAATTGATCAGCCGCGGGTCCCGCGGCGGCTCGTAACCTTCAAGGAGAACGGGTTGGCGCATCGCCTCGGCGGTGGCCTCCATCGCGGCGACGAGTTCGAGGTAATTCTCCAGGGATTCCACCGGCGGCATGAAAATGTAGAGCACACCGTTTCTCGGCTCCGCGCACATGGCCGAACGGTTGATCCACGACGCGCTCTCGAAGAGGCTCGGAGCAAGGGCGAAGGAGCCGTCCCGAGCCGAACCGGCGCTCCCGGCACGGCTCTGGCTCGAAGTTGGCTGGTCGGCGGACCGCTTTCCGGCGACCTGAAAGCGGAATTCGGCATGGCTCGCAAGGGGAGCAA
>Ga0105347_1001087_pt1 | contig 12119 bp, 20 predicted proteins | sample EasRivMeERMLT890_FD_89677 | JGI IMG/M metagenome (GOLD analysis project Ga0105347, IMG submission 89677) | Soil microbial communities from meander-bound floodplain in the East River, Colorado, USA - East River MetaG ERMLT890 | ecosystem: Environmental > Terrestrial > Soil > Floodplain | place...
CTGTCGTGTTCTCATTTCTGTATTCTGATAGCGTTGTGTAAATCTGCCAGCCGGCGCCTTCGCAGTAGACGCACGAAGAAGCATCTAGCGAAGCTGAGAATACCGGAGGCGACTTCGCTCGCTCTTCTTCGCGAATCTCCGCCCACATAGCCAGAAGCTCCTGCGGTTGAAGTAATGCTTTTACGCTTCGCTGCCGTACCGCGCGCAATTCGCATTCTTCGATTCGGTTGCCTGGTATCGGCGCTAGTATGCGCTGCCAGTCAACTACCTCCTCGGCTAATGCCGAATCAGAGAGAGCGCTTACTCCGGCTCGGCGTCTCGCCGCGCTAATTATCGTGCTTAAGACTAGCGGCAACCCGTATTGCTTGCGCGCTTGTGCCTCGGTCGTCATTTTCGACTTCCTTCCGGTTCGGTATTTCCCGATTTAACCAGCCGATGAAATGCTCCGGTTTGCCGGTTCGCCCTTCGACTTCGAAGTACGTCTTAAACTTCTCGTAGACGTTCCGGACGTCGATATGCTGGTAACATTTCCGCTCCTGCAAAGTATCGAAGAACTCCTCAGTAAATCCGTGAGAGAGAGCGCTCGAAACAACCTCTCTCTCTCTAGCGTCACATTCGTCATCAAATCCCTTTTCTTTTGAAAATGAAGATGAAGATGAAGATGAAGAGATTTGCACAGAGCGCGCACGAGAGCGTAACGGTTTGCGCTCCCGAAGGCGCTTCATTCGTATCTTTGTCTGCTCTCTTAATTTATGCTCCCGCTGCATACGCCTATTAACTACCGTCACTTGCGCGTTACTTCGACCGTCACCAAGCGTAACGAATGCAGTTTTAGACTCACTTAACTGGTACAGTGCCTGGCGCATCTGACGTGCGTCACATCTGCACATTTGAGCAAGTTCAAGCATCGTTCCGGTGATGATTCCGCTTCGTCCGTTGTCATGCATGGCGCACAGGAGTTCAATCCAAGCACCGCGCGTTGCAAGCGAGCATTTCGATAATTGAGGGTCTTTTTTCCAATCGCCCGGATAAAAGAGAAATGCCGGCATCTTTTTCGGCTCTAACCGCTTTCGCATTGAGAAAATTCATTAAGGTGCTTAGGGTTAATTAATTGCTTCCTCGGGCGAAGCGCCTGTCGAATAGCGTTTAAGACGTGCCCTGGTAAGATCGTCTTCATCAAATAATCCCTCTTCAAACAAATCAGTAATGGCGCGCTCGAAGTCTTCATCAGATGATGGGATTGGAGGCAAAACACCGTCGCTAAACCATGTGCCGTCTATGTTTTCGAATATGCCGGTGTTGCGCGCAATATCCGTGATAAAGATGAAGTCATAATCTTTAGTCTTTGGATTATCATTCAAAGCGAACCACTCGCCGTTTAACCGCTTATCTGCGAATCGCTGATGTAGCATTGCCTCAACTTGCCGAGGATTGTCGGTTTCAAAGGCATAAGCCACGATTACCGGGAATGGCAGTAGTATCTTAAGCTGCCTGATTCGGCGGTCGAGATTTACGGCACAGCCAATCTTGAAGTGCCCCATGCGATCATCGAGTACGTAAACCCATCCACGTTTCATTTACAGTTCGCTCCAATACTTCACAGAATCATCGTTCCGTACCTGGTACTCGTGCCGAGCCGCCGCGAGCGCCTTCTCAGCAATGGCGACGAACATCATCACCATTCCCAACGCGACGCCTGCCAAAAATATTAGAATTTCCCACATCGCATCAACCTCGACGAGATAGCCGCCCTAACGCGCTCGTTCCCCGGTTGCCTACCCTCGCGTAGTTCCGCGCATTGCGGCGTGAAACGAGCCGACCACGGCATCGCGGCTACCTCGCCGAAGAATTAAATAACTGGCGAACACCGCCCAGAGAGTGCTTAAGGTCCGTAAGCGCTCTCTGGAGCCGCACCTCGCGTTCCCGCGCGAGTTCCAAATCCATCATCATTCCCTGGATTTCCTTTTGCCGGATAACTCCGGCCAGTAGCGCACCGCCAACGAACGAAACAATAGCAACCACAATTAAAGAGATAATCATCATGGCGTGCCTCCAAGCGAGCGTGGCCATACATACCGCTCGGCGTCCTTCGCGCTCAGCGCGCGAAAGAGTCTGCGAATTTCGCGTATGGAGCGCTCTTCGAGGTCGAGCGAATCATCTATCCGCTTAAGCAGCATCTGCTGCTCGTCTGCCGCCTCGCTCGACGCGAGCAAATCGATATTGATAAGCGCAAGCGTGCGGATTTCGCGGACGGCGGCAATGGCGGTAATGATGTCGGATGAAAGCGTCAAACGCTCCTCCGCTAATTAAGCTCGAGCTCTAATTGAGTGTCGCGGCTCTCTTCGCCGCTTTGAATGATTGATACCAGTGAGGTGATTTGTTCGTAGAGGCTTTTGATAATGAGAGTATGCGTAGCCTGGTCGCGCTTCGCGGCGATCCGCTCTTCATTCAACAGGCTAACGAGGCGCGCGAGTTCGTGCGCTCGCTCGTTTACTTCTTCGATTGATAGCCTGGTAAGCATTGGATTCGCTCGTCTCTCCGAGCCGTCAAGCCTGGTCATATATAGGCCGGCTTTCACCTCAGTAGCGCGCTCGGCGCTACCTGATTCGAAGATGCCGGCCACGATCGCCGAGGCGCGCGAAGTCGAGCGGCGCACCTTGTTCAAGCGCTTCGCGAATAGCCGCCTTGTCGGCTTCGATCCGTACGCGCTGATACTCTTCCGGTAACGCCTCCGGCTCACCGTCGACGAAGAGCGGTAGCGCTCCGCCGTTATTTGCCACCGTGAGCCGAAAGCGGTCGGTCTCGAGCTTCGAGATGCGATGAAGCTCGAAGAAGTACAAAAGCCGTTCGCGAAGCCGCTTAGCCGCATTCAGATCGGCGGATGCCAGATCGAAGAGCCTGGACGCCTCCGTTTCACGCGCTTTTGCGCGAGTCTCGAATTCGCGAAACAAACTGCAATAAGCGTCGATTTTGTCGTCGCGCGCGCCGCAAGCCTCGAGCCATCTATCCACAACTTCGTCGGCTTCCGGATCGGTCACATCGCCGCCGGCTTCCATCAAGATGGATTCGAGTTCAAGCAGGTCGTTTGAAATATCGTAGAGCGTCGGCATGGTCAGTGTGTCACCTCATCGAATGGATTCGGCAGGTCGATGCCGAGCTCGGCGTCTATGCCGGCCTGCGCCTGGTCGAACTCCGCGCGCCACGCCTCAAAGTCTTCGATAACGAGCTTCGCGGTTGCTTCCTTAAGCTCGGCGCGCCGCTTGACGTGCGCTACCTTTTCCATTCGCTTCTGGATTTCCGTCTCCTTCACGCCATAGTCCCGGAGGGACCGGATTAGTTCGGTGATCGGCTCCCAGTACCAAGCAGCGACGGTAGTCGCCGAAGGCGGAGCCGGCTTAACCGGCGGTTGCGGCTTGTGCCTTGCTTCTATCGTTGCGCGCTTGCGCGTCTCGGTTTCGGTTATGTCGAGGTCCTGCGCGAAGAGCTCCGAGACGAGCGGCAGCTTGTCGGCAGCACCGACCATCGCGCGCTTCTCCGCCATCTTCACAACCGTGTTGTAGCTGTCCGCCGGATTGTTCGTTGTCTCTATGTAGTACTGAGTGAACGGTCCGTACTGGCCGATAGTCTCGCGAGATTCGAGCGTAGCCTTATCCGTCTCCGGCGGCAGATTCTTGTCAGTTACCCACTTCCCGCGCTGCTCGTATTTCGATTCGCGCGTGCTGGCCATTCCGACTCCCCGCGCGACAATCCGATTACTCGAATCGTAAATCTCTACCCATATAGAAACCGTCAAGTGTCCGTCACTATCTGTTTGTATATGTGGTTCCTTCGCGAACGGAGTAAGCGAGAAGAGAGAGCAGAGATTGAGCGCGCCGCTTTTCGAGAGCGCCGGCTTCTGCCCGTCCTTCTTCGCCTTATCAGTCAACCAGTAGTAGTGATAATCCTCCGTCATATTGGTTTTCATATAGGATTTCACTATTGAGCGAAGCTCCGTCTCGCGCGCGATTTTGTTGCGCAGGTCTGCCGGCGTGAGCGCGAAGCTCGGCGTACCAATCACCTGAAGTGATTGCTCGTTGTCTCCTTCGCGGATTGCTATTGAATCGTTGGGCATGTACTATTCTCCTTAGTTCCAGTTTGTAAATCAGGTATGTAAGATCATCCGGCGCGGCTCTATTAAGGAGACGCGCCGTATTTGTTTATGCGCGATGCTTGCGTACGAGGCGCGGATTAAACGGCATCCTGGTACGATCCTCGAGCCAGCGCTCAACGTCAGCGCGCCGATACCGAATGGCGCTGCCGAGCTTGATGAATGGAAGCTCGCGCGTGCCGCCGCCGCCATTACGAATCGTATCCTCCGAGAGCCCTATCAGTTTCGCGAGGTCCGCTCTCGTCAACAGGTCGCCTTCGTTCGTCCTCATGACTATTCTCCGAAGTAGCATTAGCTTTGAGTTCGCGCTCCGCGCGCTTGAGCTCCGATAGGAGCCGGCCATCCTGGTAGGCTACGCCGGCTTCCGCTCCGTCCCACTGGGCGAGCTCCTCACGGTAATGAGCAACCCGCGAATACATGTCGTTTTCGATGTGAGCAACAATCCGGCAGCGGTCGCACGCTCCGCCGTATACCTCATCGCAAACGCGCGGTTGATCGCAGACATTGCAAAAGCGCCGGCATTCCTTACAAACAATTACTTGCTCGGCTCTATCCGGCGATTCGCCAAACGATACCGACCATACAATCGAGAGCGCATCGCGACTCCAGCAAAGCACGCACTTCATTTCTCTCGCTGCGCGCTGCGGCTCCTCAATAACTTCCGGCGTGCCGGTTCGCTCAACCTCCGACCAATACTCTGTCCATTCGGCTCTGGTCATAAGCGATTCGCCTCCGTCTCGCGCTCTACCGCTTGCGTATCATCGAAGGCGAGATAACCGCGCTCGCCGTCCGCCCAATCAATACCGACGCCATGAACTATTTTCTCAATTACGACGCCTCGAACCGGTTCCACATCTCGTTGGAGCCATAGAACACGCTCGCCCACTTTTAGCTTTTTGGCTTCTTTTGCAGTCATTAGTAAGGAATCTCCTCGCTCGAATTCGTGCAATAAATGCATTCGTACCAGTGCTCCGGCTCGCCGCCTTCAAATGCCGACTGCCCGTACTGACCGCTCGAGCAGTAAATGAGCGGATCGGACCTGGTACCGAGAATCCCGCACTTGTCGCACGAGCCGTATTTGTTGCGCTCGATTTCGTCGTTAATGTCGCGATCAATCTCTTCGAGGATTTCCGGCTTCGTGGCGTACTGAAGCCGCTCAATGTGGAGCGCGCGCATCGCCTCGTCTCGCTCTTCTCTCTCTCTGAATTCCCTTTGCATCTCTCTAATGTCTCCTTCGCTTCGACCTTCGTTCCCTGACAAGAGACATTATTGGTTAACCAGTATATTTAGTCAAGCTATTTTTGAGATTAATTCCGGAATCTTCTCGTCGAGGATGCGCTCGAAAGTGATGCCTTTTTCGATAAGCCGGCGCGCCGCGCGCGAAATGTCAGTATTAGAGCGAGCCGCAATATTCGCTATTTCCAGCTCCTGCTCCGGCGTAACGCGAACGCCGATCATCTTTAACTTCTCCGCCGGAGTCTTCTTTCGCCTTCCCATAATGATTTCAAGAATAGAAGTTAACTAATCGCGCGTCAAGCCCCAAATAACCGCCTTTTGCTTCGCCCTTTGTTATTGGCTATTTACAATCGGTTAACATTTTTGTAGTATCGCGAAGCATGGGACGGAAGAAGAAGTCGGATAGCGAGCGCCTGATAAACCTCGGCGTCAAAGTAACGCAGATGGATTGTGACGAGATCGACGCTTACGCCGCTTCGCTCGGTGTGTTGCGGTCGACGGCGGCGCGCTTCCTCATTCGTAGAGCACTCCAGTTATTACCGCTCGAGGAAGACTTTCAGCTTCAGGCGATTTTGCATTACTGGCCGCGCCTGGATGAAAAGCAACGGCAGGAAGCCTCGACGCGAATAAGCGCCGCCGACTTGCTTCCATATCCCGATGCAAAAGAGCAGTCAAGAATTCCCGTTGTTCCCCAGACGATACGAAAGCGGTCCTAAGCATCTTGCGCTCCCGCTTCGAGGTTAAACAATTCGACCATGTGGAGCTCAATTTACACGTCCCGAAAGAATTGTATTGAAGTGCGCCGGTCGACCACCTCCCCAATTTCTGCGGTCGGCTTCGGAGGTCTAATGAGGAAGAAGGATGATCTTATTAACCGGCTGTTGACGGCGAAGGAGTCAAGGAAGATTCGCTCTCTGTCTCATCATGCATTACTTGCCGGTATTCGAGTCGAGAAGATGGACGACGAACTCGAGGCACTCGGAACACGCCTCGGCGATATTGTCGTCTTTGAATTTCGCAAAACTGCTAAAGCCGGAGAGGTCGCCGTAATCGACGATGGAGGCGCAGAGCTTCGCGTAAAGAAGCTCACAAAGGGATGTAAGAAGAACATCATCGGCGTCGTACGGCGAATCGAAAGAGATATATCTAAATGAGTTTAGATAATCGAGCCGGTCTGCGGCTCGTAGATGCTCGGTCGAGCGTCGAACCGCCAATCGAAGAAGAGCACGCGCCGGACTGCAAAACTACTGTTTATACCCCCCAACAGCGCGAGCGGCGCGTAGTACTGATTGCGTTCGCGCTCTTTCTATGGAACTCGCGCGGCTACGTTTTCATGATCATCCTCGCCGCGCTTTGGGTTTACCTGGTACGTACGTTCTTTCAATCACAGCTAAGGAAGGATTAATTGACAAAAGCAATCGTAATTATTTGTCTGAGCATAGCGGGAATCTTCGTGCTCGTATTTGGCGGCACGATCCTATCGGTCGAAGGACCGTCCGGCCTCGCTCCCTTTTGGCGCGCGCTGATACTTCCCTCGACGGTGCGCGTACTCAGCCTCGCGCTTAGTTTCGCATTTCCCGTTACGGTCGTAACGCTGCTTTGGATGATCTACAAGAAAAGAGGGATTAATGAGTAACTGGCAACTAATTATTACACTCGCAACGTTTGTTCTGGCAATTTTCGGCGCTGGCTGGATCAACCAGCGCGGGATGGACAAACGATTCGATGACATCAATAAACGTTTCGATGATCTGCATAAGCGAATCGATGATTTGAAAGTCTATTTCGACGCACGATTCCTGAGCATCGAAAGCCGGCTTGACCGAATCGAACGCCAACTGGAAACCGTCTTCAAACCGAGCCTTCCGGGACGATAAAACATGGCAGAAGATACCAAGCCCACGATCCAAGAGCTCATCGAATTCCGGGAGGAAATGCGAGCCGGCTTTGCGCGTTTGAGCAAGGAAATACATGCCGACAGTGGAGGAAAGAGAAAAGTACCTTCGAACGAGAAGACTATCAAGGAAGGCTATAACTCGCTCGTCCGTCAATTCGAAGAGATAGAAGCAGCGATTAACGCGCTCGGTAAAGACATGTCACGCCTTCGCGCTGTCATTATTAAGGAGTTTGGAGAAAAGAAGAGCGGAGCAACCGCCGAAGGAGAATAGATAGATGGCACTGATTTACAAACAATTTTCGAAACAAGCCGGTTGCGATGTATGGCATATCAATATCCGGATAGCCGGAGCGAGAGTGCGGCGCGGCGGCTTCCGCACGAAGAAGGAAGCCGACGAAGCGATTACCGCACTAAAGAATCGCGCAAACTCCGAGATGTACGGCATAGTGCTCAAGCAGGCTCCGCCCACGCTCGGCGAACTCCTCGAGCAGCGCGAGAGCGATTTCGCGACCGAGACTTATGATAAGCGCCGGCTGCTAATCTACTTCCGGCAATTCGTCGAAGACACTGGGCATAGATTGCCTATTCGCGATATCCGGACAATTCACCTGAAAGCATTCCGCGATAGCCTGGTAGCGGGAGGCTACGCGAATGCGACTGTCACGGTCCGTATGGGCGGCGTACTCGCAGCGCTCAATTCTTCGAAGATGTATTTCGAAGAACTCGAGACGTTTCGAGCGCCAAGCCTGCCGGGATTGCCCGTCGAGCGGCGCGACCGCCTGGTAGCACGCGAGGAGCTGATAGCAATGGTTGAGTATCTGCGAAGCGACTCCGCGTATATGGCGGAGCGCTCGCGCTTCGCTGATACGCTCGAGTTGCTGATGCTCACCGGAGCGCGAGCGAACGAAATACTAAGCGTCAAGCCGAAGCATATAGACTTTTCGCGAAAACTTCTTACGCTTTACGGCAAGAAAATCAACCAGTACCGGACGTTCCCTATGAGCGGTACCGTCGAGCGGATACTCGCCGCGAAGCCGGTATTCACCGGATACAACACGCTCGCGATTTGCCTCACGAGAGCCGGACGGCGCTCGGAGCTTGGCTTCGGTCGGAGCGATGGCGGATGGTCGGCGCATGATCTGCGGCATACGGCAGCGAGCGTACTCGCCGAGCGCGGTATTGCCATGCCGGTAGTCGCTGCGCTGCTCGGTCATTCGCTCAGTGGTATGACAGCGCGGTATACGCATGCGACGCTGCCTGGATTGAAGACAGCAACCGCCGAACTCGAAGCGTACTATCTAGGCCAACCATCGCGCCGGCTCTATGCGGTAGCATAAAGGAGCATGAATGAGCGAACCAACGATTGATGAAATGCTGGCGTGGCTACTCTGGGTCGAGCAGGGCACGGTTAGCAATCCGCTGATTCCTTTTACGGAAGATGAAATAGTGGTAGCCATCCGCGCCATTCTCGTAGAGCATCGGCCTATGGAGCGTGGCAAGGGGTTACTGCTAATGCACCCCAACGACATTGACAGGGGGAAACTCGAAGCCATCCGCGCATTCGTGGAGCGGGTTAGTGTCAAATACGTGGAAGACAAACAGTATTCCGAATCTAACGTAAGTGAGTATCTGAATCTGATGCTGGACGAACTCGCTGCGATGGAGAATGAATCTGTGGCATAATCCGCGCAACGAACAGTTACGCTTTACACCTTCTCCGCCGCTCGAAATAGTGACTTCGAGCGGCTTTTTTGTGGCCGCTTTTTGGCCGGTGCGAAATTCCACACAGCTAATCTAAAAGACTTAGCGGGATAAATCGTGATTTTAAATTACAACAAAATTTCGCTATAAACCAAACAGAGAGAGAGAGTTAGGATAGGTTTCGTGAGGTAGTATGGCAGATATAGCAAGACTACCAAACACAGGATTTAACTTACGTTAAATCAAGCATTTAGGTTATATACCCCATTTTCTATTGGCCGCTTTTTGGCCGCATGTATTTTGAACGCGGAGCCGCGCGGCTTGTGAGTCTCACCCTCACAAGCCACACGCAACAAAATCATAAAGTCATCTACCTGATTCGGGTCAGTGTCGAACTCGAGCGCTGAGTGTTTTCTCGAGCGTGCATCCGTCGGTACTTCCGAATGTATCACGCTAGTCAAGTACTCAAACTTCGATGATCCGGAAGGAGTAGGCATAGAGGCAGCTACCGGATACTTCCCACCTGATAGCCGAATCGAAAAGTACTGCGGTAAAGTCGCCGAGCTTCATATCGTTGAACAGGAATGGCCGCTCCGGATATCGCCCACGCCAAAAGGCGAGCGCGGCTTCGACTTCTTCCTTATGCCGGTTCTGGAACTTGAGAGAGTAGCTCCGTCTGACTGGTCCTTTGGCTCTGCCAAACCTGGTACCGTCTTCGGCTTCGACAACAATCACAGTTCGATTGAGCTCGCCCTCGAGCGTGTAGTTCGGTTGGTACGGGAATTCATCGAGGAATAGGACGATAGCGGTATCGGAGCCCGAAGGCGTGGTCGCCGTAACGTAGGCGATTGTGCCGCCCGTCTCCGGCGCGGTATAGAATCCGGTAGTCGAGATCGTTCCGGAGGTAGCCGACCATGTAGCCGAAGGCGAATTCACCGTAAACTGAAATGATTGGCCGGCCTCGAGCCGCACTTCATCCGGCGAGATACGCACCGGAACATGCACATCTACGCGCTTCGTTTGCCCTGGAACGCTTACCGTAAAGTAGTAATCGCCGGCTTCCTGCGGAGCGGTATAAACGTTCGAAGTAAACGATCCGCCGGAAGCGGTATAGGAAGCGTTGCGAGGCGCGTAGTTCGTGAAGACGGTATAGTTCGCTCCCGGCTCGAGCGTGATATCGCTCGGACCGTAGACGACAAGCTCGAGCGTGGTGACGGTGACTTGAGTAGTCGCCGTGGCGGTCGGCGTCGTTGCGTGGATCGTATACGTGCCTGGTGTAACCGTTCCGGTCCAGTTCCCCGTAATCGATATCGCGCCGGCTCCGGTACCGATGCCTCCCGGACCGCCGCTCACGCTCCAGGTTACGTCGCCGCTCGGAGCATTCACGGTGAACTGCTGGCCGACGCCTGGTAGTACGGTCGGATTCGATGGCGTGATGCGAAGCGGTACGGTAACGGTGAGCGTATCGCTGCCGCCGCCGCTCCCGCTCGTATCGGCTACCGTAATCGTATATGTCCCGGCCTGCGTTGGTGCGCGGTACTGATTGCCTTCGAACGTGCCGCCAGTAGCGGCAAGCGAATATGTGCCAGTCGGCTTATTCGTCGTAACGAGATAGGTAGAGTTCGGCTCAATCGTTACGGCATCCGGTCCAGTAATCACGATAGGGACGCTCGCCGAACCCGTATTCGTGATCGCGGCGACTATCGTACCGAGCGTCGTAATCGCCGTTACGGTGTAGCTTCCTGCCGTTGTGCCGCTCGTATATGTCACCGTCCTGATTGCCTGCGAGGTGAGCGCGCCGCCCGTAGCCGCCCAGCCGGTCGTCGCAAAACTCACCACATCCGCATTTACGGTAAATACCTGCGCGGTCGACTGTCCGAGCGTAATTGACGATGGCGCAATTACTACCGGAACGGTTACGGCTATCGTGGCGGTTTGTCCTGCCCTCGATACGGTAATCGTATAGCCGCCGGCATTCGCCGGAGCGGTGTAAACGTTCGCGGTCGGTCCAGTTCCAAACGTACCGCCCGTAGCCGAGAAGGTTAATTCGCTCGTCGGGAAATTCGCCGTTATCGTGATCTGCGATCCCGGCAGCATCGTGATCGACGATGGCTGATTGAGCGCGAGGCCCGCGCCCTGGATCGTAACGGTCGTCGTATCGTCGGTGATGGTCCCACTAACCGTTGCTCGCGCAGTGATCGTATAGGAGCCCGGAGTCGCTCCAGCGGTCCATAAACCAGTCGACGAGATCGCTCCGCCGGCCACATTCGAGATTAGCCATGTAATGGTCGGAAAGTTTGCGGAGAATTGAACTTGTCCTCCGGCATTAACTGCCGGCGGCGATTTCGGTGAGAGCCGGAGCGGAACTTTGGCGACGGCGGTATCGACGCCGCCTATCGGGTGCGAAACCGTAAGCGTATAGTTCCCTGCCTGCGAAGGAGCGAACCAGATACTCGCGAGAAATGTTCCGCCCGTTGCTGAATATGTATTCTCTGCCGCTGGATAATTCGTGAGTACGCTCAACCCGATTCCCGGTTCTACGATAATCGGCTCGGCGTTCGATATGACGATCGGCGTCGTACCGCTTGCGACTACTGTTACGGTAGCCGTCGCGTTATTTATCGAGCTCGTAACGTTGACGGTATATGTGCCGGCGACCGTCCCGGAGGTATAGAGCAGACGCGAGACGCCGCCTGAGATCGAAACCAGCGATACCGTACCGCCGGTAGCGGAGAACGAGATAGCCGTATTTGTATTTACATCAAGGAAAGCCGAAGACGAAAACGGGAGCAATTGCGTCGCCGGCGTAACGCGCATCAATACGCGAATCGTGCGCGTAACTACCTCGGAGCCGCGCGAAACGGTAAGCGTGTAATTGCCGGCGAGCGCACCTGCGGTAAATACATTCTTCGTTCCTGCGGTACTACCGAATGTACCGCCCGGACAGGAATACGTAAGCGCGGCCGGCGCATCATTCGCCTCAACCGTCAAGCTCGCGCCTGGATTAATGTCCGTCGTTACGCCTGCTGCCGGCGTAGTAACGGCAAGGCCGGCACCGCTCGAGCTGATCGTAATTAAGACATCATTTACGGCGGTTACGCCGGAAGGATACGAGGCACGCACGCGCGCAGTACCTAC
>Ga0105347_1001090_pt1 | contig 12101 bp, 9 predicted proteins | sample EasRivMeERMLT890_FD_89677 | JGI IMG/M metagenome (GOLD analysis project Ga0105347, IMG submission 89677) | Soil microbial communities from meander-bound floodplain in the East River, Colorado, USA - East River MetaG ERMLT890 | ecosystem: Environmental > Terrestrial > Soil > Floodplain | place...
GCGGCCCAGCCCTCTCGTAGTTCGCCGCGCTGCGCCAACCCGAAACGCCGTGCCGGGAGCGAGGTCATCTTCCGCACCGCCTCCTCGAGCGTCAGCAGGTTCTCTTCCCGGACGTAGCGCTCGATGACGCGCGGGAACGTGCCGTAGAGCCGCGGGTGGGGCTTGCCGGTGGGAGAGGGTATGCCGTCGGAGCCAATCATGCAGTGAGGATACGAGATCACGCGCCGAACATCGGCCTCGTGCATCGAGAAGAAGACGGCGACGGCCATCGGCTCTTCCAAGAGGATATGGTTGGTGACCTGGTCACCGGGGATGTTCAGCATTTCGGCGATCTTGGTAAGCGTCTTGCCCTCCCACTCATGGCGATTAGTGCAGGAGGCGACCATGATCTCGTCGGTGTCGATCTCGCGGCCGACCCTGGCGGCCGCAGCGAGCACCGTGCTGCCGGCGGTGTAAGGGTAGACGTCCACGGTGATGTCCAGCCCGGCGCCCCGCTGCTCATCGAGGTAAGCCAGAGTTTGCTCCGTCTTTCCCCAGACCGACTTCACCGCCGCCTTGTGGTGGGAGATCTGGACGGCAGTGCCGCCCTCCCGGCCGATGCGGACAGCCTCCTCGACCGCCTCCATCAGCGTCTCGGCCTCGTTGCGGATGTGGCTGACGTACGGCGCGCCGTGGCGGGCCGCGATCTTGGCCAGCTCGATAATCTCCTCGGTCTGGGCGAATGTGCCGGGCGGATAGATGAGTCCGGTAGAGAACCCGACGGCGCCGGCGGCGAGACCTTCTTCGATGTAATCACCCATCCTCGCGAGTTCGGCGTCGTCCGGGGCGCGGGCGTCCATGCCTATGACCGCGTTGCGTACCGCGCCGTGAGGGACAAAGCAGGCGACGTTGACGGCGGGGTTCGCCTTCTCCACGGCGTCCATAAACGCGCCGAAGGTATCAAATCCGCCCTCGGGCACTTCGCCGAGGATCAACTGGCTGCCCGGGACCTGGCGGCCGCCGGGACTGGGGGCAATGCCCGCGCCACAGTTGCCGACGATGTCCGTGGTCACGCCCTGCATCAGCTTGAAGTCCATGGGCGTCGCCATTACCGCGCCATCGTCGTGCGCGTGGACGTCGATGAACCCCGGCGAAACGGCGAGGCCGGAGGCGTCGATCGTCTTGCCGGCGGCCCCTTCGATCTCCCCGACGCCAATGATCCGGCCGTCGCGAACGGCTATGTCACCAGGGCGTCCGGGTTGGCCAGTTCCGTCGATGATCGTGCCGCCTGTGATCAGGATGTCGAACGTTGGTGGCATAGCCCACGCAACGTATCAGCCGGTGCATCGGCAGGTCAACGCAAATTCACAAGATGGTGCCACTTGCCCGTTGCGTGCCTCGTTCCGGTGGCCGCATCCTGCACGGGATGAGTGCCTCCGTGGAGCAGGCCCGCCCTGATCCATCCGCTTCTGAGCTGTCGAGCGTGCTTGAACAGTACTTCGGTTACGGGTCGTTCCGGCCACTGCAAGAGCAGATCATAAGAGACACTCTCGCGGGGCGAGACGTGTTGACGCTGATGCCGACCGGCGGCGGAAAGTCGCTCTGCTACCAGTTGCCAGCCTTGATCCGGCCGGGACTAACGGTCGTCGTCTCGCCTCTGATTGCCCTGATGAAGGACCAGGTGGATGCTCTCAGGCGGCAGGGTGTTCCCGCCGCACTGATGAACTCGACGCTCGATTCGGCACAGTTGCGACAGGTGACCGAAGGGCTGCGAGCCGGACAATACCGGATGCTCTACGTCGCCCCGGAACGCTTGATGAAGTTCGGCTTCCTGAACGAGGTCGCCTCGTGGAACCCGGCGCTGTTTGCGATCGACGAAGCGCACTGTATTAGCGACTGGGGCCACGACTTCCGGCCGGAGTACCGGCAGCTGCGAGAATTGCGGCTGCGCTTCCCGAACGTACCCGTAATGGCACTGACAGCGACGGCGACCGAACGAGTGCGCGCCGACATCGTGACGCAGCTTGGACTGCCGGACGCCGGGATCTACGTTGCTAGCTTCAACCGCCCCAACCTCCACTACGTGGTCGAGCGCAAGAAGCAAGCATGGGAGCGGCTGATCACCTTCGTGCGGCGGTATCGCGGCGAAAGCGGGATCGTCTACTGTGGCACTCGCGACGGCACCGAGAGCCTGGCCGCGAAGCTGCGTGCTGCAGGATACAAGGCGGCGTCCTACCACGCGGGGATGGAATCGCCTGACCGGGCGAAAGTACAGGAGGACTTCCTCGAAGACCGCGTGGACATCATTTGCGCGACGATCGCCTTCGGAATGGGCATCGACAAGCCGGACATCCGCTTTGTCGTCCACTACGATCTGCCAAAGAATATCGAAAGCTACTACCAGGAAACGGGCCGCGCCGGCCGCGACGGCGAACCGGCCGAGTGCCTGCTCCTTTTCGGGCGTCAGGACCTGATGCAGCACGAGCGACGGATCGGCGAGAAGGAGTCGGCGAAAGAGCGCGCGATCGCGCAGGAGCAACTGCAGGCGATGACGGCCTTCGCGGAGTCCGCGAGGTGCCGGCGGAAACGGTTGCTGGAGTACTTCGGCGAAAAGTCGCCATCGGAGACGTGCGGGGGCTGCGACAATTGCATGCGGCCTGAGGGTAGTATGGGCGAAACCTTTGGCGGATCGCTTGACGCTGGCGTGGCGACGAGGGAGGACCGCAGCCAGGACGCGCGGCGTTTCATCGCCTGCCTCGACCAGGTCACTCGCGAGTCGTTCGCCGTCGGCCAATCGTGGATCGCTGATGTGCTAACGGGCACGGCGACAGACAAGGTGACGAAGTACGAACATGACAAGCTTGCTGTCTTCGGCCGCGGCCGCAACGTGAGTAAGACGGACTGGAACGAGATTGCGCGCGAGCTGTTGCGGATCGGATATCTTGAGCGGAACGAGCACCAGGCGCTGCTGATCACGCAGGCGGGCCGGGACTTCGCGCTGAAGAAGACCGACGTAGCGGTGGGGATCGAGCGGGCGACGTCGGGGGCATCATCAATCGGGTGTGGAGCGCCTGCCGACTCGTACGACGAGGAGCTGTTCGCGCGGCTACGATCCCTCCGTAAGCGAATATCTGACGAGCGCGAAAAGCCCGCGTTTACGGTGTTCTCGGATGCGGCTCTTCGGGGCATGGCGCGGGAGTACCCGGAGTCGGAGGAGGCGTTCTTGCGGATCAACGGAGTTGGTCCGGCGAAGCTGGCGGACCTCGGAGCGACCTTTACAGCCGAGATATCGGACTACGTTCGGGAGAACGGGAGGCGCGATTTTGGACCCCTGCCGGAAGTCGAGCCGGAGCCGACGATTGCCGGGGGTTCGGACCTCCAATCGCTGGAAATGTTCCGCCAGGGCAAGTCTGTTCACCAGATCGCGGTGGAGCGTGGGTTGAAGCAGGGGACGGTCTACCGCCACCTGGCGCGCGCGGTGGAGTCCGGTGAGGAGATCGATCTTACCCGGTTCGTCGACGACGCGGGGCAGAAGGAGATCGCTGCTGCGCTCGACAAGCACGGCACGGCGAGCCTGACCATCGCCTTTGAGGAACTGGGTGGACGCTACGACTACAACGTGCTTCGAATCTGCCGCGCCGTCCTCTCCCGAGCCTTGGTTAAGGGGCCTTAGATTGAACGGCTTCTTCGACGTCTGGATCGACGCTCAATCAACGATTAGTTGCAAGCTGGCGAGGAAAAAACCCGGAATTCGCTCCCCGATAATCAATCCCCCAACACGAAAATCGACGTCCAATCAAACTTTACACACGACCAAAAACGCACGAAATGCGTCCTTTTACTCATTTTTCGCGCTAACCTGACCCCATGCCTCTCCACATCCTCTACGGCTACGAGACCTTCTCCCGGGGCGAAGCCTTCGCCGCACTGAAGGCATCCCTCGACCAGGATGGCGCCCTAGCAACCAACACCACTGTACTTGCGGCTGGACAATCGAACCCACAAGAAGTAATGGCGGCCTGCGACACCGTCCCGTTCCTGGGTGAGCACCGGCTGGTGATTGTCGAAGGGGCACTGGGTGCCGGTGCGGGACGGGCAAAGCGCCGTGCTAAGAAGGACGAGGTCGCCCCCGAAGACCTTGGACCCTGGGAGGCCCTGGCCACCTATGTCGACGATATGCCTGCGAGCACCACTCTCGTACTCGTGGATGACAACGTACCTGGCAGTGATGCGCTGCTGAAGTCCCTCAGGGCCAAGGCCGCTAGTTGCCAGCAGTTCCTTCCACCGGCGGACAAAGAACTGCCCGGCTGGATCATGGCCCGCGCCCGCCAGATCGAGTTGAAGTTGGATGCTCCCGCCGCAAGACTGCTGGCGATGCTGATTGGATCGGCAAAGGAGGACCGGGGAAAGAACGAGTCGCACCTTCCGATGGTCGCTTCAGAGCTAGACAAACTGAAGGCGTTCGCAAACGGGGACGTCGTGCGCGAGGACGATATCCGTGAGTTGGTGAGTAGGGCGAAGGAGCACAAGGGCTGGGACCTCTCGGATGCCGTGGCGGACCGCCAGCCGGTAAAGGCGATACGCGTGTTGGCCGAGATGTTCGAGGACGGCGACCATGAGGGAGCGCTACTGGCGACGATTGCCACAAAGTTCCGTCGGATTGCCGTAGCGCGGGACCTGCTGGACCGCGGCGCCTCGCGAGCAGAGATTGCGCGGCGACTGAAGATGCAGGATAACTTCGGCCTGACGCGTCTCATCGAGCAGGCAGAGTCGATGAACATGCCGGGCATCAGGTGTGCGTACGATGTGCTGGTGCAAGCAGACTTGGCCCCGAAGTCCGGGAAGATGGACGGGAAGGACGCAGGCAAACTGGCGTTGGAGCTGGCGGTAGCGGAGTTGTCAACGCCGGCGAAGCACGGGCGTTCATAGGGTCGAGGCATGCCTCGAGCCCAGGATTGTCGGTTGGCTAGAGGACTTCGTTAATCGCGATCGAGATCGCGAGGCCTGCAATGAAGAGCAAGCCGAAGCGCCGGTTGTGGATAAACGCGACCGCGACGAACCAGAGCGGCCATCCGGGGTAGCTTTCGGGCGGTTCCGAGGGCTTCGGCTTTGTGTAGAAGCGCAACACCAGGCTCATCAGGGGCAAAGCGCCCAGAACCAGGACGAGTGCCCACATCTCTTGCCAGACGGCCAGGGCTGCCGTGGACACGTACATGCCCATACACAAGGCGATCGTCACCTGCCGGGCCAGCTTCTCGCCCAGGACGATTGGCATCGTCCGGATCCCCTTCTCCTGGTCGAACGCCAGCTTGTCGAGGTGCTTGCCAAATAGGACGGTCGTGACCCCGAGGCCGTAGGGAACCGACGCGAGCAGGACCCACGCGGGGAGTTCCTCGGCCATCACGTAATAGGACCCGCCGATCATCAGCGGTCCCCACACGATAAAGACAGCGATCTCACCTAAGCCGAAGTACTTCAGAGGAATCGGGCCGCCGGAGTAGAACATGAGCACGAAGGCACCGGCAAGGGCGAAGATGAGAACCTCCGGCCCGGCGACGAAGGTCAGGTAGACGCCGATCGCGGTCGCCCCGGCCAGGATAAGCGCCGTTACGAACAGGAACTCCTGCATCCCGCGGGTCTTCTCGACGAAAGGGTGTGGGCCATAGGTGGCGCGCGGGGAGTCCGGCGTGTCGATCCCGTGCTGGTAGTCCCAGTAGTCGTTCACGAGGTTGCTGCCGGTGTGGGCGAGGATGAGCCCGACCGTGACGAGTAGGAGGAGCCAGGGGTCGAAGACGTCGTCGTGAATCGCCAGTAGGCCGCCAATGACGGCGGATATGGCGGTCATGATGACGACGGAGACGCGGCCGAGGATGAGCCAGCGGCTTATCGCGTCCACCTCACCGGGATCGACCCGGGGGATCGTGTAGAGCGCTCGCAGCCAGAGTCCGGGTCCGCCGCCGGTCTTCGTTGCTGTAGTCATAGTTCCTCCAGTCGCCTACTGCGATTGTATCCGGCCCGACGCTATGCTGCCTTCTCTAGCTTGAAGGCGCTGTGCAGGGAGCGGACTGCCTCTTCGACTTTGTCTTCGTCCACCAGGCAGGTGATGCGGATCTCGCTCGTGGTGATCAGCTCGATGTTGATCTTCGCGTCGAAGAGCGCCTTGAACATCCTCCCCGCATAACCGAGCCCGGAGGTAATGCCCGACCCGACGATGCTTACCTTGGCGAGGTGTGTGTCGGCAAGGACCTCCGAGGCGCGGATCTTCTTCGCGACAGGCGTGACGATGCCCATCGCTCCGTCGAGGTCTTGTTGAGAGACCGTGAACGTGACGTCCGTCAGCCTCTCGACGCTCGCGTTCTGGACGATCGTGTCGACGCTGATCGAATTCTCGCCCAGGGGCTGAAATATGGACGCCGCGATTCCCGGCTGGTCCGGCACGCCGCGGATGGTGATCCGGGCGACGTCCTTATCGTGTGCGATTCCCATGACCTTGTTCGTCGGTTCCATATACGGTCCTCCGTGGATAAGCGTGCCTTTCGCGTCCGAGAAGCTGGACGCCACGTAGATCGGAATCTTGTAGAGCGCACCCAATTCTACGGCGCGGTTGTGCATGACGCGTGCTCCCCAGGTCGCCATTTCCAGCATCTCCTCGTAGCTAGCGTCAATGAGCTTGCGGGCTTTGGGGCAGACCCTGGGGTCGGCGGTGTAAACACCCTCGACGTCCGTGTAGATCTCGCAGCGTTCGGCAGCGAGGGAAGCGGCAAGGGCAACGGCGGTAGTGTCGGAGCCGCCGCGGCCAAGCGTGGTCAGCTCCATTTCCTCCGAGAGCCCCTGGAAGCCTGCGACGATCACGACGTTGCCGGCTTCCAGCTCCTTTCGGACACGAGTCGGGTTCACCTTGAGGATCCGGGCCCGCCCGAACCGGTGGTCCGTGCCGATGCCCGCCTGCGCCCCCGAAAGGGCGACCGCGGGCTGGCCGGCGTGCTTCAGGGCCATCGCGAGGAGCGTCGAGGTGACGATCTCACCTGTCGAGAGCAGGAGGTCCATCTCCCGGGCCTCGGGCTGGTCTGTCATCTGCTGGGCGAGCGCGACGAGTTCGTCCGTGGTATCGCCCATCGCGGACACGACGACGACGAGATCATCGCCGCGTTTCTCGCGCTTGACGATCCGCGCGGCAATCGCCTTGATGCGCTCCGCGTTCGCGACCGACGTGCCACCATACTTCTGGACGACTACTGCCACATGCGTCTCCGCATCATGCTTCCGAGACGACCTCGGCGCCGGTGTCCGAAGGCCGGGTAATCACTATCCGTGCTTTGAGGCCACTCTTCTCGGCGGCGGCGAGCATCGACGATGCGATTTCGTCCATGGAGGCGGTGGCGAGGGCGCAAATGGTGGAGCCGCTCCCCGAGAGGTAGACGGCGTGGGCGCCGGCATTCCGGGCTGCATCGAAGATCGGCGTCATCGCCGGATAGATCTTCGAGCGGTACGGCTGGTGGATCCGGTCCTGGGTTGCCGTATCGAGTAGGTCGAAGCGTCCGCGGGCCATCGCGGCGACGAGTAACGCGGTCCGTGCCGCGTTAAACACAGCGTCTTCCCGCGCGAGCGAGCGCGGTAACACGCGCCGGGCGTCCTTCGTTGCGATGCGCAACTCGGGGACAAGGAGGACCGTGTGAAGACCGTCGGGAAGGGGTGCGCTGGTGTGCAGCACGGTTCCGGAGTCGTCCACGACTGAGACCTGCATCCCGCCGAAGATCGCGGGTGCGGCGTTGTCGGCATGGTTTTCGAGATCAGTGGCGAGGCGCAGGAGTTCGTCGCGATCAAGGGGGTTTCCGGCGAGACGGTTAGCGGCCACCAACCCACCGACTCTGGCGACGGCGCTGGCCCCAAGCCCGCGGGCCAGTGGCACATCGCCTTCATAGCGGGCGTGGACGTCACCGGAGGACCGTCCGATCTTCTCGAAAAGTCGCCTCGCTGCTGTCCTCGCCATCGCCACCATCGGATCGTCGGCGGCCTTTCCCTTGTCCAGCGACAATGTGATCCGCCCCCATAGGTCCACGGCAAGGCCAAGGCAGTCGAAGCCGGGGCCCATGTTGGAGCTAGTAGCAGGGACTTTGACAGTAACAGTGTTGCTCACGGCGGAAAAAGAGGCTGGGGGGACGGCCTCGAATCGATGGTAAGTCCGCGAATGTGCTGGGTCTAGAACGCGCTACCTGGAGGTCGGAGTGACAGTAACATCGACGGGGAGACCCTCGCGGACGGCGCCGGTGACCACGCAGAAGTCCTCGAAGATGTCGAGGCAGCGGCGCATCCTCGGAATATCAGCTTTTGCGACTACGGGAAGCAGCACTACGGACAGGCTGCCGACGCGCAACCTGCCGGACTCAGTTCTCGTCATCTCGCCGTCGACTTTAGCGGTCATTGATTCGACGTCGATTCGTGCCTTCCGGAGGCAGTACAGGGCGCTGGACGCCAGGCAGTGTCCGATGGACGTGGCCAGCATCCGTGTCGGGCTGGGTCCGGCACCGTCGCCGATGGGCGGCGGTTCGTCCACGCGCATCGAAGCAACGCCCGGAAGGTCGAGGTCAGCGTCGAACTGGTAGTTTCGGTCGAGGGTCAGTGTGACGGTGAATCCACTCCTCGCCGTGTCCTTCGGCTCGCCGGTTGCCGTCATGGGGCACCTCCTGACGCCTCAAGCCCGGGCGAGGACGTAATTGACGAGGGTCCTGGTGGGGATGCCCGTGGAGCCCTTAACGAAGACTCCCTTCTCCTTGTCCGAGTCGTCGGTGCCCGCCATGTCGATATGCGCCCAGGGAGTGTCCTCGACGAAGAAGTGGAGGAAGCTGGCGGCGCTGATCGCCCCACCGAAGCGGTTGCCGGTGTTCTTGATGTCCGCGACGTTGGACTTGAGGTTCTCGCCGTACTCCTCGATGAGCGGGAAGCGCCACATTCTCTCTCCGGACTTCGCGCCAGCCGCGGTCAACCCGTCGGCAATCTCGTCGGTCGTCGCGAAGAAACCGGTGGCGCCAGGGCCGAGGGCGATCTGCATCGCACCGGTGAGAGTGGCCACGTCGATGATCGGCGATAGTCCCTCCTGCTTGGCGTAGCAGATTGCGTCCGCGAGGATGAGGCGGCCCTCCGCATCGGTGTTAATTACCTCGATCGACTTCCCGTTCATCGCCTTGATCACGTCGCCGGGCCGAGTGGCCGTGCCCGACGGCATGTTCTCGGCCGTCGGCACCAGGCAGGTGACGTTGATCTTCGGCTTCAGCTTTCCGATGGCCCACATTGTCGCGATGACGGCGGCTGCACCGGACATGTCGCCCTTCATCGCCTCCATGCCAGCGGCCGGCTTGATGGAAATGCCGCCCGAGTCGAAGGTGATGCCCTTGCCGAGGAGCCCGAGTGTGCTCTTGGCCTTCGCGTTTCCGCGATACTTGATGACGATAAAGCGGGGCGGTTGAGCGGAACCGATTCCGACGCCCATCAGCGCGCCCATGCCCATGCTCTTGATCTGCTTCTCGTCGAAAATCTCGCAAGTGAGGCCAGCGTCCGTTGCAAGGGCCTTTGCCCTCTTCGCCAGTTCCGCCGGCGGAAGGCCGTTCGCCGGCTCGTTGGCAAGATCACGAGTGTGATTGGCCGCCTGGCCAAGGATTGTCCCGCGCTCGATACCGCGCTTGATGGCATTGATCTTCGACTTGTCGGACTCGACGATCGACAGAGAAGCGATATCGACACCAGCATCCTCACCGCCAGCCTTGTACTTGCGGAAGCGGTAGGCGCCCATAACAGCACCCTCTGCAATAGCCTGAGCACACGGTTCGGCGTCCAGTCCAGCGATGCCGGCGCCGTGAAGGATGGTGGCAACGCTAGTCGCGCCCAGCGCTCGTGCTCGCCGCAGGGCAGTGCCCGTGAGATTGCGGATGACATCGACGCTGAACTCGTCCTGTTTGCCCAGTCCCGCGACGAGGACGCGCGGAGTGCTGATCTTGCCGAGTGTATGAACGACGTGCATTTCGCCGCGCTTGCCCTTGAGTTCGCCTTCCTTGATCAAGGCGGAGAGGCCGCCGTCCAGCGCCTTGTCGATGGCGCCCGTGGCGCCGCCGGGCGATTTCACACCCTGGAACAGGTTAACGATGATAGCTTTCGCAGAATTCGCGGCAATGTCGCCGCTTTCCACAGTAATCTTCACGGACAGGCTCCTTGGAATCGTGGAGTTATGGCAGGTAGGGACGCTGAAGATGATACAGAGGCGGTTTGGTGACGGTCAAAAAACGAAGCTCAAGCTTTCTTGCGGGAGCGTGCGACTCCATTCGAGCTGCGGGATTCCGCGACCGGGCGCTTCCTGCCAGTTGTGCGCTTCGGCGGGGGGCTGGCCTTGGTAGCGTTCTTGATCGTCCTCCTGGATGCCGTGGGCTTCGTCTTTCGCGGCACCGCTGGCGTGAGCGCCTCGATGAAGCCGATGGGGTCGTCCAGCGACACGGCGATGCTCTCGCAGGGGAAGATGCCCCAGCGGCGAGCGGGCTCGCGCAGCTTCACCTCGACCACCCCCATCGAGGAGCCTATGAGTCCGACGAGACCGCGCATATCAGTGCGCCAGCCTACGCCCATCCACCACGGCCACTCGCGCCGAGACGCTACCTCGATGTTCGAGCGGGGCACCGTGCGGTCGAACCAACGCCCGAAGCGGAATCGCACCGATTCGTTGGTGATTTCGACGTAGGAGTCGTCTGCGGAGCCTCCAAAAAGGACGAGGAGGGGTCTCCACGTGGGATCGCGGCGTATTGAGAACGTGGTCATGATTGTTTCTCCCGTTTTGTGATTTGATCGACTTCGGCCATCTCGTCCGCGGTCAATCGCCATTCTGTCGCTTTCGCGTTCTGTTCCACCTGTTCCGGTGATGTTGCACCTGCTATAACGCTTGGGACGTAGTCATGGCTAGCGAGCCACCCAAATGCGAGTCCCAGCATCGAGTGGTCCCGGGCTGAGGCGAACGACTCAAGCCCCTCCAGCACCGCGAAGTTTTCTTCGGAGAGGACGGCCTGGCCGCGAGCGCCCCAGAGAGCGAGTCGTGTGCCCTGCGGCGCTTCCTCGCCGCGGCGGTACTTGCCGGAGAGAAACCCGCTGGCCAACGGGAAGTAGGGAAGGATGCCGATGCCGTACTTCTCGCAGGCGGGGACCAGTTCGCGCTCGACTCGCCGGTTGAGAAGGCTGTACTCGTTCTGCGCGGTCACAAATTTGGCCGTGTGCTCCGTGCGCGACGTCCATTCCGACTCGACAACCTGCCAGGCGGTCATGTTGGAGGAGCCGATGTACCGCACTTTCCCCTGGCGGACGAGGGTATCCAGCGCGTGGAGAGTCTCTTCGATCGGTGTTTCGGGATCCGGGAAGTGGTACTGGTAGAGGTCGATGTAGTCGGTGCCGAGGCGGCGGAGGCTGTCCTCCACGGCCTGCATGATCCAGCGGCGGGATCCGCCGCGTTTCATTGGATCGTCGCCGGCGACCGGACTGGCGAACTTGGTGGCGAGGACGATGCTGTTCCGGCGGGATCCGAGGGCCTCGCCAAGGAACTCCTCCGACTTGGTGCCGCCATATACGTCGGCGGTGTCGAAGAAGTTGATGCCAACGTCGAGCGCCTTTTCGACGACAGCGACGCTTTGATCCTTATCGATCCTCATGCCGAAGTTGTTGCAGCCAAGGCCGGTTACGGAGACCTTGAGTCCGGTTGGTCCTAGAGTTCTGTATTCCATGGGCTCCTACTTTCTAACGCACCAGCACAGGGTATCGGACACAGGTGGACAGGTCTAAGTGGTGATGGCGTGGGCGCCGTTGCCCCAGCGTTCGCTCCACGCGGACAATGCCCACCGCGTGGTCTCATAAGCCAGTTCGTCCCAGGGAATTTCCGATGGGCCGAACCAGCGAGTCTCAAGCGCCTCCCGTCCGGCTTGCGGTCGGCCGGAGGCGACGGTCCCCCGGTAGACGATCGACACGACGCCGGGACCGGGATGAGGCCCGGGCCGAGAGAATACGCCGACGAGGTCCAGAACTCGCACGTGGACGGACGTTTCTTCGTGGGCCTCGCGGGCTGCGCATTCCTCCGTGGTCTCGTCGATTTCCATGAA
>Ga0105347_1001092_pt1 | contig 12085 bp, 12 predicted proteins | sample EasRivMeERMLT890_FD_89677 | JGI IMG/M metagenome (GOLD analysis project Ga0105347, IMG submission 89677) | Soil microbial communities from meander-bound floodplain in the East River, Colorado, USA - East River MetaG ERMLT890 | ecosystem: Environmental > Terrestrial > Soil > Floodplain | place...
AACCTACTCTAAATGCTCGAATTTTCCAGGCATGCGGAAGCGGCTTCAGCTTTTTGGTTTTTTTCGTCGGATGTCTTTCCAAGGATTGTCCACCTGTGACCAGACTTGTGCATTATTGAACTGAGGACAGGTCTGATACCCCATAGTGTTCCCAGATGTCGCTTGACTCAAACTAAAAACCCGGCGGGCGCGAGCCCAGGCTCATGATTTTAAGCTTTTCGAGACCTTGGCATTCCATTATCATAAGGAAGTTTATTCCAAGAAAGGGGCGCCAGATATGGAGCGGCTCAACAATTTTTTTGATCTTTCACTTCGTTATGTGCTGGAACCAGGGCTCAACTGGGTTTTGGAGCACCCGATTATCTCGGTTGTCGTGGTCGTCGCATTGGTGTATTGGTCGGTGAGGGGATACCGGATCCTATAAGGGTCTTTTCCCAAGGGAGGAGCCCACGATGCCTCTAGTCTCCGCCTTGGCGGCGAGCCACGCTCCTAACATTCTGCTCGAACCCGGAGCCGAGTGGGAAGACTTCATGAATCTCCATTACAGTATGGCGCCCCAGGGTTCCGCCACCAGACCGACGTTAGAACAGCAGAAAAAGCTCAGGAAAGACGCTGAAGCAGCTTTCGCCGTGCTGCGCGCCGATATGGAGCAAGCCAAGCCGGATGTCCTAATCGTCGTGGCCAACGATCAATTTGTGAATTTTTTTTGCAATAACGTCCCCACCTTTTTCGTCACTCTGGCCGACGAGGTCAAAGGCCAGTTCACCCGGCACAAGTTTCAATACCGCAATCATAAGGAGCTCGGACGGGCCATCCTACGCAAGGGGATGAAACAGGGGATCGATTTTTCCTTCGGCGAGCATATCGAGTTGCAGCACACGCAAGTGGTGCCGCTCTATTTTCTCTTGCCTGAAGCAAAGATTCCGATTCTGCCGATTTACGTGAATACTTGGGTTGACCCGGCGCCGACTCCGGGCCGTTGTTATAAAGTCGGCGAATTGATCCGCGAAGTTGCCGACGACTCGAAGGAGCGTGTGGCGATTCTTGCGACCGGGGGTCTTTCTCACTTTCCCGGCTCGCCGCGCATCGGCGAGATCGACACCCAGTTCGACCACCAGCTTCTGGAAGTCATGCGGCAGGGCAAAGGAAGGAGCCTGGTGGACACCTCGGTGGAGGATCTCTTGAAGGCCGGCGACAGCGAGTTTCTCAACTGGATGGTGGTGGTCGGCAGCGTGGGCGATGCCAAAGCCGCCTATACATCGTACATGCCGGATCTCGTCGCCACGGGTTGGGGCTTCGTCAGTTGGAAACTCTAGCAGGCTGCTGGAATCAGAGTTTTCAGCAACCCGTAGACTAGGGAGGACATTGTGAGTTGCTATCATCTCAGCCGTCTATTGTTTGACCTGAAAATGAACGAGTCGCGGGTTAAGCAAGCCCAAACGGATTTCGAGGGCGTCATGAGCGAATACGATTTGACCGGCGAGGAAAAAGCAGCGCTCAGAGCCGGAGACCCGCGAAAATTGCGCCAACTGGGCGTGCACGGCATGCTTTGCCTTTACATCAAACGCCTCCATCCCGAGTTCCGCGACAACATCTATTGGAATCAGAAGTGAGATCAGAGGTCAGAAGTCGGAGGTCCAAACTCATAGCGACCTCTAACTTCGGACCTCCGACCTCCGGTTCACTTACCCTTTTTGACCCTCCCACCGCGGTCTGATAGTATCCGCCACACTTCACAAAATCAGGGGGGATGGCGATGGATCTTGGACTAAAAGGCAAAGTTGCGCTGGTGGCGGGCGCGAGCCAGGGTATGGGACGCGCTACCGCCTTGGGTTTTGCGCGTGAGGGTGCAAAGGTCAGCATTTGTGCGCGCGGTGAGACGGCGCTGAACGAAGCAGCGGCAATGATCCGCAGGGAAACCGGCGGAGAAGTCTTGGCCATGGTCGCGGATATGACCAGGGCCGAAGACATTCAACGATTCGTCAAGCAAAGCGCCGATCACTTCGGCCGGCTCGATGTCGTTGTCAACAACGCCGGCGGCCCACCCCCCGGAGAATTCATGACATTCACCGATGAAGATTGGGACAACGCCTTTCGCCTGAGTTTCATGAGCACCATGCGAATGACTCGCGAAGCGGTGCCGCATATGTGTCGAGTCGGCGGCGGTCGGGTCATCAACATTACTTCTTATTCCGTCAAGGAACCCATCGCCGGCCTGGTTCTTTCCAACGCGATCCGTAGCGGCGTCATCGGCATGGCGAAAACGCTGTCCCGAGAATTGGCCAAGGACAACATCCTTGTCAATAACGTCTGTCCGGGTCGAATCGATACGGAGCGGGCACAAAAGCTGAATAAAGCGCGGGCGGATCGGATGCAACGACCGGTGGAGGAAATCAACCGCCAGATGGCCGCAGAAGTGCCCTTGGGCCGTTACGGCACGGCGGAAGAAACCGCGGATCTAATTGTCTTTCTCGGCTCGGCGCGCGCGAGTTATATCACCGGTACCACGATTCAAATCGACGGTGGTTTGGTGAGGGGGATTCAATAATGGTGCATTTCGTCATTCAATGGGACCTACCGGATCAAAAAGCCAACCTGACGATCTACGCCAACAAAGCGAGAAACGACTGGCTGCCGACGACGCTTTCGCACCGGGGCGTGATCGAGATTCGCAACTACCGCAACCCGCTGGAAGTCACACCCCAAGTCGCGATTACGATCGACTTCGAGTCCTTGGATGATTGGCGCGACTTTCTCGATTCTCAAGACTACACGCGCATCATGCGCGAGCTGCGTATCCTGGGCTGCCGTAATTTCACTGCTAACGTCTGGGCGCCGTCGAAGTATTTCCCGGAGTCGTTGACGCCGGAAAAGAAGTGAGGTTATTCCGGGTTTCCTGTGAAGAAGTATTCACCACAGAGACGCGGAGTTCACAGAGATCGGAGTATTTCTTGATCAAGAACTCTTTACTCTGCGCCCTCAGCGCCTCAGCCTTGAAAACTGTGGCTGATCCGTCCTTTGGCGGGTCCGCGGTGCAATCTCCGAGCCCTGCTTCACATCAAAGCCTGAAGACCGAGAAGCGGCTGAGTGCACTGCTAAAGTTAGGTATAGGCGGGTCGTCTGAACCCAATGTGTGATGTGCAGTTGAAGCTGTTGCGGGTTACCGGGGTTTTCTCTTGCCGCCCCGAATCAGGGAAAGTTTTGCCCCTTTTCGGCTCTTGATTTCAGTTAGTAGGCATTCCCAATCGATTAGGATGAGGTAGTCTTCCGGTGTTCCAGACTCGCAATCGTAACCTCTTAGGAATTTGGTGTAGCTGCTATGTTGTTTTTCATAGTCCTTGAGCCTTTTTTGAATTTCTTTCAGCGAAAGAGCAGAATAATCAACTTCCCTTTCACCTTCGGTTCCTTTGATGGCTAGGATGCGGCTCATCGAGTTATCTCCCTAAGTTGTGGCAATACGCCGTGAATTATTCGTCTAAGTTCTTCTTCACCTTCCTGCGAATCTTTAAACGGCGTAGCAATCTTCATGTGCAGGTGGGGTGCGAGAACCTTTCTTCCTCTTCTGATTTCGTGGCTGTCATAACGGACCTCATCATACCATCCATTAAGCTTCCGGTAGAAATGGATTTTGTATTCGATAACCGCCCCAGAGTCCTTATCCGCGACAGAAACGTTCAAGCACTTCCAATCTCCATTATCAGTTCCTTGCGCCACAGCATTAGTATTTCAAACTTACTCAGATGCCGCAACTTTGTCTACAGGTAACCTGCTTTACATGGCAACGTAAGGCCAGACGGTCTTCAGCCGCAGAATGTAGATCCCCAGATTCTTGTCACTGATGTAAATGCAGCCGCGGCGATCGACCAGAACATCTTCCGTTTGTCCGACGAGCCGGGTAGGTTTGGTGCCGATTCTCGTCTCTGGATCGGGCGGTACGAAATAGGCGATCTCCTTCGGCGCCCGCGGATCGCGAATATCATAAACTCTCAGTCCCGCATTGAAGTAGGTCAGGTAGGCGATGTCGTCGCGGTCCTCCAGGCAGGGTTGATGATTGGGATGGTGTTGGTTATGCGGCCCGAAACGGCCGCCCTTCTCATAGAAATTTTTTAGGCCGCTCTCCGGCGGCGGCTCGGGCAGAGGAAAGAGCGAGATCAACCGGGGTTGTTTCTCGTTGCTGATATCGACGATGCCCGCCAGGTTGAGATCTTCATCGCCGTTCTCGCGGATTGCTTCGTCGTTGATCAAAGCGATCTTACGACGAGGCAGTGGCAGAAAAGTATGGATGCCTTGGGTGGCGGTGATGCCGCGAAAAACGAGCTGGCTGATCATCTGCGGATTTGTGAGATCTGAAATATCGACGATGATGCCGCCCCCGTCCCCATACGGTAGATAGGCTCGATTGCCCTCCACATGAGCGGGACCGTGACAAGAAAATTTTAGGCCGCGGGTCGCTGCGCCATCGGCTTGCTCCGGTAATGTAAATCTCCCAGCTTCCCGCGGGTTTCCCGGGTCTGAGATGTCGACGGCGCGGTAAGTCTTTCCCGCCAGGCCCGGTGCCCCTGCCGCCGCGTGCACGAGATTGCCACCATCGTAAAAGTTGCGATGGGTTCCGGTGCTGCCGGTCCGAAAGTGGCCTAGCTGCCGAGGTTTCGTGGGCTCGCTCACGTCCCACACGAAAAAGCCTTCGGAAAACGGCTTGTCGTCGACGCCGCCCCACCCCGGCGCGATGCGTTCAAGTCCGGTGATCATTCTGCCGTCCGCCACCTGAACCTGAATCGTCCAAGTGTTTTCCGGACCGGGAATAAAGCACTCGAACTCCGGCGACGTCGGATCGGTGACGTCCAGAATACTCCAGCCGCGGTGCCAGAGATGAGCCAGATACAGATACCAGCGGCCGTTCTTCTCTTGCATCGCCAGCTTGAAGGCGGGCTTGCCGTTGAGATCGTGATAGCCGATGGGCTCAAGATCATGCGCAAAATATCCTTGCGGAATAGTTTGGCCCATAGTCAGCGGCTTATCGTAACGCCCTTTTTATCGCAATACCTTTCGATAGGGCACTGGCTGCAAACCGGCGAGATCGGCCGGCAGAGATGCTGGCCAAAGCTCACCAACAGGTCGTTGTATTCAATCCAATAGGGTTTAGGAAGTTTATCCCTCAGGGCGAACTCGGTTTTCTCCGGCGTCGCGGTTTTGACGTAACCCCAACGATTGGAAATTCGATGCACGTGGGTGTCCACGCAAATGCCCGGCTTGCGGTAACCCAGGGTAACCACCAGGTTGGCCGTTTTCCTCCCGACGCCTTTGAACTTTAGCAGCTCGTCGATGTCATCCGGGATTCTACCTGAGTAATCGCGCATCAGCACCTGACACACGTCACGGATCACTTTCGCCTTGGTCCGATAAAAGCCCACCGGATAGATTAGCTTGGCGATCTTCTGGGTCGTCAACTTCAACATCGCCTCCGGTGTGTCGGCCAGAGCAAACAAACGGTGTGATGCCTGTGCGGTGGTTGCGTCTTGAGTCCTGAGGCTGAGGATGCACGAAATCAGCACCCGGAACGGGCTTTCGTACGTTTCCGCCATTAAAGTAACGATGGGTGTCTCCCATTTGGGCACTTCCCGGCGCAAAATCCGAATCGCCGCATGAATGTCACGATCTCTCACGGTACTGGTCTTTTCGGAGGCAATTGGTTAAATTGGAACCGTTTCATATCACAGATCGTCAGCCGGTCAAACTTTTCTTCAACATGGGTGCCGACAGAATCGCCAGCGTCCTGCAATCGCGTTCACCAAGAAATCTCATCGGCGATCACTACCGACTCGCCGCCGTCTTGATGCCCATCCAGGAACGCGACGATGGCGATTATCTGGTTTTGACCAAGAGAGCGGAGCAGCTCAGGCACCATCGGGGCCAAGTGGCCTTTCCCGGCGGCCGCGTGGACGCCGATGACCGCGGGGAATTGGCAGCGGCGCTGCGGGAAAGCCGGGAAGAGATCGGCATCGATCCAGCCCACGTGCGGGTGCTGGGGCGGCTGGATCAGGTGACCGCGGCCTATGACTTTCTGGTTACACCGTTCGTCGGCGTGATCCCGCCATTTTACGAGTTCCGCTTGAATCCGGCGGAAACTGACGCGGTTTTCTCTGTTCCCATCGCGGCGCTGCTCGACCCGAAATGTGCGGTGATCGCCGACCATCTCTCGTCCCAGGGCGAACCGGTTTATCACTTCTATTGCAACGGCTGGGACATCTGGGGCGCCACGGCAAGAATCATCGTGCAATTCCTGGATTTGGCTTATGGATATCAAGTCAAGCGGATCTAGCCGCGCTCTTGCGTTTGTTGTTTTGTCTCTAATTATTGCCTGCTCACCGGCACCGCGGATCTTTCTCCAGTACGGCACGGAACTCAAGCAAATCGAGCTTGAAAAAGTGTTGGTTGAGAATTCCCTCGGCGCAAACGAAAACATCAAAATGACCACTCTCGGCCAGGGGCAGGGAGCGAGCCATCACGTCGTGCAAATCCGTGACCGGGAAAAGCCACACCTTCACAAGCTGCACGATGGCACGGTGGTGATGGTCAAGGGTAACGGTTACTTGATGATGGAAAAGCGCCGCATCGATCTGTCGCTGGGCGATATTGTTTATATCCCTCGGGGCGCCGTACATTACTTTGTTAATACCGGCAGTGAACCCGCCGTCGCCTTTGTGGTTTTCGCCCCGCCTTTCGATGGCCAAGATACCGTGCCAGTGGACCATCCGGACAATCTCCCAATGTGATCCGCCGCGGGTTTTGAGGATGACGCCGTCGAGACCGAAGGCCCAACCGTTCAACCTCCGAAATCAGCTTTAGAATTGATAACGCATCTTGAGGAAGATCGAATCTTTCTCAGAGAAAAGTCCAAGATTAGCGAATTTATTATGGCCACCGTAGAAGGCGCCGATCAAACTCAAGGTAATTTTTTCATTCCAGGGCGGCGCATAGGTCACCGCCGGATTGGCGCTCCAGTAGCCGGCAGGGTCATAGCTCACGAACACGTCGGGCAAGATGGTATCACCCAGATATCCGGTGCTAACTCGGAAGGTGAAATTGGTGGTGACTTTGCCGATTCTTTGCGCGCTCAAGAATGGGCGTATGCCGTTCTCGTGATCAAAAATGACGCGCTGAACAACTTGCAAGGACATTCGGAAGGGGCGCCAGGGGTCGTCTTGCAAGAAGGGTATTAAGGTAGACCGGTCGAATCCCAGCGCGTACCGCAGGGTATTTTTTTCAACGATGCCCTCCGGGTATTTCGGATTGGCGCTGGCCTTGAGACCGAATCGTCCAGGGTACTGCGAGATATTGTACGGCTCGGAGGGGTAAAGGGCTAGTTCGCCTCTGATCGCCGTATTGATCGGGATTGAAGCGAGTTGATCGACCGTGTAGTTAAAATGGCCGGCAAAGATGTTCGTGCGATCGTTAACCAGTTTCATGTTAACTACGCTCGGGGCCTCACCTGCCAGGCAGGCCGGTAAAGCGGCGGAGCAGCCGACGCTGGTGACCTTAAACACCATATCGCTAGCCTGGGGGTTATATCCCCAGATGTAACCCACGCCGAAATTTAGTTTGCCGATGCTGTGGGTGATTCTGGCGCCGACCTTCCAGCTAGCGCCCGCATCCGGCAGCTCTCTCCTTGTGCTGGGAATGACAACGCAACCGGCGCCGACACAACCCGTAGGATTGAGAGGATTGGCGAACAAATTGCCGAAAGCGTTTCGCCCGGCAATCACCAATCGGGTTTCAGGATGAGCGGACCATCTGCCGTATCTCACTTTGCGATCCCCTGTATCATTGGCGCCCATGAATGTATCGACTCTGTCCTCCGGAAAATCCATAGAGCCGGGAAGCGCGAAGAACTCCAGGATGGTGTTGCTCACAGGTCGGACTGTGTAAAGCATTCTTAATCCCCAAGAGGGAATCCGGGTCTCATCGAGATTGAAAAGATTGGGTGCTACAGGTGGGGCAAACCTCGAGTCTTGAGGATTAATGACATCGAGCAACCTCACACCGTCGGTTTCGCCCCAGGAAATAAATTGCCTGCCGAGCCGTACCTTTAAGCGATCCGTGGGGGAAACGTCCAAAACGGCTTCCCAGGGTACGGGACTGTACTCACTATAGTAGGTGACGATCAGCGGCCTGACAGGCTGGAGAGGAAAGTAGGTAACGGTTGCCTCGCGGCTTTTCGTCTCGGCGCTATAACGGGGCTCTGCAACGAAGCGCCATGAAATAAAGAATTTAGCCCACTCGGCCATGTCGACGTTGAATTCGGGCTGAATGGTAAACCGGTTCATGATGAAACGGTTCGAGGTGTTGAAGAACCTGCTTCCGGCACTGACCGATACCCCACTGGTGTTCTCGATGAATCCGCCAAAGGATACTTTCTCTTTGAAGAATTTTTCCCAATCCTCGCTCAAGATGGAGTCTGCCGACGCAGCACTGGAAAACAAAGCGATCAGTGCAACACTACCGAAAATAAAGCAGCAGATCTCATGGCACCGCTTTCCCATTGCTCCTCCGTCGAGCGCTTGCCCCTGTTTTTGAGTTCAGTTCGTGATACTTTTCGGAAATTACTGTCTACCACGCAGCTCGGTAGCGCTAACAAAAAAATCGTTTATAGGTAAATAATTCTTATGTCCAGGATTATTTTCGGATCTGTTTCGTCGGCCATCTTGCTTGCAGTCCCTTTCCTCGCACCAAATTTGTTTCCTGCGGCTTGGCTAGCTTTTGTGCCGCTTTTCTGGGCCCTTGCCCAGGCGAAAAATCTACGGGCCGCGGTATTCTACGGCTGGCTCGCGGGCTTCATTGCGCACCTGGTAGGCTTCCACTGGCTGGTTTACACCATCAACGTCTTCGGCGGTTTCCCGTACCCTATCAGCACTGTCGTGTTTCTGGTTTACGCGGCGCTACAGGGACTGGACATGGCGATCTTTGCTTTCCTCGTACGCCGTGTCGGCTTCGGACCCTGGCACATTTTTCCTGCGCTATTTTGGGTGTCGATAGAATTTCTATTCCCGCTCTTGTTTCCGTGGCGCCTGGCGAACAGCCAAAGTAATTTTTCCTGGTTTATTCAGACGGCCGACCTCACGGGAATTTACGGCGCGAGTTTCCTCCTCATGTGGCTCAACGCGCTTGTGGCCGGCGCACTCTTCAAATTGGCGCGAGGTTCGAAGGCTCAATGGATTCCTGCGGCGGTGTGCAGCGCCTGTATTGTCGCCTCTTTAGTTTACGGTTGGGTGAGGCTCCATCAGCTGACGGCGCAAATGAATACGGCTGCTAAATTGGCCGTTGCGGCGGTGCAAGCGAACATCGAAGTGGACATGAAATGGGACCCCAAGCAGATGAAAGCCAATCTGGACGCCCACATAAAACTCACCCGGGACATTAGCGGGGTTCAACTTATCCTGTGGCCCGAGTCATCGATCGAAGAATGGTTGCCGGAGAATCTCTCCGCACTGCCGGCGCAGTTCGTGGAGTCGCTTCGGCTGAAGGATGCGTATTTCATATTCGGCGCCAGAAGTTATCGCGGCAGCTCCAAGGGGCCCGATGTAAGGGCCTTCAATACGGCCTTTTTGACCGACTCGAGGGGAGTCGTATTGGGGCGATATCACAAGCAGGTATTGCTCGCCTTCGGCGAGTATGTTCCGTTTTCCCGGCTGCTCGGGCTATTGCCCGGCATGCCCTTCGTGGAAGGGTTCACCGCCGGCGACGGCCCCTACACATTGGACTTGCCCGGGGGAGAAAAGATTGCCCCACTGATTTGTTACGAAGACTTGATCCCGGAATTATCCCGCGGCTTTGTCCGCGAAAAGAAAGCCAACCTGTTGGTTAACTTAACCAACGATGCCTGGTATGGAAGAACGGTGGCGCCCTGGCAACATGCTCGCCTGGCGCAGTGGCGCGCCATCGAAACCCGGCGCAGCTTGCTGCGCGTCACCAATACCGGGGTGACGAGTTTCATCAATGCCAAGGGAGAAATCGTTGAAGCGCTGCCGATCTTCACACCGGCGGTGTTGAAAACTCAGGTTGAAATCTTGGAAGGTGAGACCTTCTACGTGCGGTTCGGCGACTGGTTCGCTTGGGGGGTTACGCTGATCGCAGTTGCGATTGTTCTTTCACATTTCAGTCGCCGCCGGATTAACTAGAGCGAAGATTCATCGGGTTAGTGTCTCTTCTGTGGGTGGTGGAAACCCTCGCCTGCAGGCGATGCGAAATCTGGCGACTTGCGCGCCCAGAAGTTTTTCTTCCCCCCTGAGTTGAACACGGGGCGTTCCCAGTAAGGCCTGGAGTTCTTTCATGCGCGGATAGATCGGCTCGACCTTCGGATGGGCGACAACGCGCCCTTCCTTGGCGATGAGTTGTTGCCCTGATTCCGATAGAAGAAAGTTATAAAACAACGCGGCGGAGTAGGAGTGAGAAGCGCCTCAAACATATCTTGATCTTTCCAGTTCATCCGGTCTGCCGATATCACCAGGTCCTGTCTGCGTATCACGGATTGTTAGCCAAAGCCATTGCGCATGAATGACGAATTGACGGCGATGATGCGAGTGTGCAATCTACGCCGGCGCAAAAACCAGGACGACTTGCTGGGGCAAAAACGCATGCTCCTGCTTTAAACGCGATCAGTTGGAATTAACATATTTTTCTTTCACGACCGAAGATTAGGCACCGATACATTTGCCTGTCTTGCGCGTCCCTGCTAATGGTAGTCGCCATGGCACAACAGGAGCTGAAACGACAAATAGGTTTGTTCGATGCGGTGATGCTGATTGCCGGCGACATGATCGGCATCGGCATCTTCGTCACGACCGGAGTTATCGCGGAAACCCTTCCCACGCCTGGAGGCGTGCTTCTGGTTTGGGTTCTCGGCGGGCTGTTGGCACTGGCGGGCGCGCTGAGCTGCGCCGAGCTTTCGGCGAGTTTGCCCTACGCGGGGGGCGACTACATCTACATCAGAGAAGCCTACGGCAAACTCGTTGGTTTTCTTTCGGGATGGTCATCGTTTTTAGTGACCTTCTCGGGCGCTATCGCGTTCCTCGCCGTCGGATTCAACGGCTTCATGGCTTTTTTCTTTCCCATTCTCGGGTCCAAGGAGGCGATCTTTTCGCTTGCAGTTCCGGGCTTCCCCATCGATGTTACCGTGGGCACCCTATTCTCGATGTTTGTCGTGCTGTTGATTTCGGGCCTGCATTGTTTGGGGGTGCGATTGGGCACGGCAACGCAAAACATTCTGACCACGTTTAAGATCGGCTCCCTTTTGGCAATCATCCTTTTGGGAGTTTTAATTGGCAAAGGCGATACGGCGCATTTCAGTCCCTTTTTCGATTGGCCGAAAATCACCAATTTTAGTGTGTTTGCCGCAGCGTTCATACCGGCGATATTTGCCTATTCGGGTTGGAATGCGGTGATTTATATCGCCGGCGAAGTCAAAGATCCGGAGCGAAACCTGCCCCGAGCTTTGTTGTGGGCGAATCTCATTGTGATCACCCTCTACCTAGCGGTCAACATCGTTTATATTTACGGCGTGCCGGTGACCGAGATGAAAGGGGCGCTGAGAGTGTCCGAAGTGGCGACCACGGCGTTATTCGGTTACCAGACATCGGCGTGGATCACTGCACTCATCACCGTATCGATCCTCGGCGCTTTGAATGTCGTGACGATGATCGGACCGCGCATCTACTATGCCATGGCGCGGGATGGGCTTTTCTTCAATCGTCTTACCCGTGTGCATCCGACTTTCGGCACGCCGGCCAGCGCGATTATTTTGCAGGCGGTATGGGCGTGCTTCCTCATTCTAACCGGGACCTTCGGCACGCTGTTCACCTATGTGAGTGTTATCATCGTTCTTTTCTCCGCGCTCACGGTCGGATCGGTCATCGTGCTGCGATGGAAAAGGCCGGACCTGAAGCGACCTTACCGACTCTGGGGCTATCCGATCGTTCCTATCCTGTTCATTCTCGCTCATCTGTGGATTGTTTGGGGTTCGCTCGTGGAAAACCCCTGGGACTCCTTGAGAGGAGTCATCATCGTCAGCCTCGGCATCCCTGCTTACCTT
>Ga0105347_1001095_pt1 | contig 12074 bp, 8 predicted proteins | sample EasRivMeERMLT890_FD_89677 | JGI IMG/M metagenome (GOLD analysis project Ga0105347, IMG submission 89677) | Soil microbial communities from meander-bound floodplain in the East River, Colorado, USA - East River MetaG ERMLT890 | ecosystem: Environmental > Terrestrial > Soil > Floodplain | place...
CAAAGGCTGCGGATCGCGGGCAAGAGCATCGTCGATTTCGTGGCCTCTAACCCGGAGTCATCGGCGTTCTTGACCATTGGCGTGAGAACATGAGGAAGTCGCGTCCGTTCGCATAGAGGGGTATTTCCTTTCTGTATATGACGTAATACGTGATGTTGATTTCTTTCAGCCGTGGAATCTCGATAACCTTGAAGTATCCTTCTCGCAAACCGGACTCTGCACTGCCGCGATAGAAAAGTCCTACTCCCAGGCCGGCTTGAACAGCTGCCTTTTTCAGTTCTATTGACTCGCACCAGATGACGATATTCAGTTTAAGCCCCATTCTTTCGATTTCCTGTGCGATCCTACCTCGGGTTGTCATAACAAAAGGGGCTTGACCTAGCTCAGCTTGATTGAGCCTTCTCTTCGTTGCCAACGGGTGCTTGGCGGAAACAACCGCCACGATATCTTCGAAATGGATGGGTTCGGCAACGATCTCAGAATGATCAGGAAGAGTCGTCGTGAGGGCAATTTCAACGTCGCCATTGAGGACCATCTCTTCTATGGCTTGAGGGTAGCCGGTTCGGAGCGTGGGATGCACCGTAGGGTGGAGTTGTACAAATGATTTCAATACAGCGGGAAGAAAAAACCCCGCGGGACTGGGAGTGCTGCCCACAATAAGGTTTTCGGATCTTGCCTCGGCGACTCGATTTACGAAGGTTCTCTTGAGTTTCTCGGTCTGTTCTACGATAGGTTTGACAGCCACCTGAAATAAACGTCCTTCTTCTGTGAGCCTGATTCCGCGTCCGCTCTTTACGTAGAACTTCGATCCGCATTCTCGTTCGAGGAGTCTCAACTGTTTAGTCACAGATGGCTGGCTGATTCGGACCTTCCGTGATGCCTGTGTAATGTTGAGATGTTCCGCCACAGCGTCAAAGATCTTTAGTTGGTGGAGAGTCATCGTATGATGCTAACGGCGTTTTCAACCATATCCTTTTCTCTATGGCTACCATGAAGTTTATATATTAGACAACCACTCTTATTGGGTATAACTAAAGCGTTGGGAACGGGTGTCAGCCGGACAAAGAAAGGAACTCACTATGATAGTCTGTCCTTACAATGAATCTTTTCTAGTGTTGGTCCTGCAAACCGATCACTCGCGCATCGCGGGACTTCTAGCTGCCCATTGGGGGAACGATAAATTTGCGAGCCTCAATCCATACTCCTCGATGGTGCTCGCGGCTCAAGAGCACGACAGCGGTTGGTGGGATTGGGAGATCAAACCGACTCTCAACGAGCAGGGCAGTCCGTCCGATTACATCGGGAGTATCAAACATCTCGGCCAAGGTGTTTGGCTGAACCTTTACCGCTGTGCCATCGAGCGCTTGGCGGCGCGCGATCTCTACGCCGCGTACTATGTTTCGATGCACGGCGAAGCGCTCCTAACTCGAGGCATGGGGCTCTTGCCTTCAATGCCCGATTACACCGGCGATCCTGTCGTCCAGGAATTCATCGCGGAGCAGAAAAAATTGCGCCCCCAATGGTTGCAGGCGCTGCAAAAGGATTCGGCATTACAAGAGGCGACCAGCGACACGCATCTTTGGACAAATTTCAAGCTGATGGAAGTTTTCGATCAGTTCGCCCAGTTTGTTTGCAACCGGTATCCATTCAATAGCCAGGCACGGAAGAACGGTCCCACGAATACGTTGAGTAACATTCCTGTTCCCGTGGCGCCCGGCCATGACGATGTTACTCTGACCTTGGATATTCAGAATGAAAAGGAAGCTGTCGTGCGCCCCTTCCCGTTTGACGTGTCGCCCTTGGTGGTCTCATTTCAGGGACGTTTGGTACCGAATCGGCGCTACCCTAATCAGGAGGAATTCTTGCAAGACTTTTACAGAGCCGAACGGATCGATATCAACTACACTTTGCGGGCGGCTTGATAGGCTGTTGAAAAAACCCCGAAAGGAGAAAGTGATATGGCACGACAACCTGCTTTGACCGGAGTTGAGATGCTGGGCCAAAGTCAGACCGACAAGGCCTTGGCCGGTGCCAAAGATCTGCGGGCGTATCTGCAAAAGCTCATTGAGTATGATCCCAGACAATTGATGATCGTGGATAGAGAGATCGACCCGATCTTCGAGGTGACCGCGATTGTCGATCAAATGAGAACCGACGCTCGTTATCCCAACTATCCGGCGGTCCTTTTTCGCAACATCAAGGGCTCGTCTATCCCGCTGCTCATCAACCTGCAAGGAACTTATGAGAGGCTGGCTCTGGCCATCGACTCGAACCTTCGAGGAATGGTGGAAGAGTTTGGCCGCCGGGAAAATTCGCCGGTTCCCGTCAAGCGGGTTGATCGAGCACAGGCGCCGGTGAAAGAGGTGGTCTGGAAGGGGGCCGACGCCGATGTGACAAAGCTGCCGATACTGCGCCATCAAGAGCTCGATTCCGGTAAGTACATCACCTCGGCGGTCTTTATTTTGCGCGATCCGAAAACCGGTGTGCAGAATGCCGGGATTTATCGTTCCATGCTCCACGGTAAGCACGAGGTTGGTTTTATGACCGGCGCCTTTCAAGGGGGAAACTATATTCTCGTTGAGCACCGCGAGCGCAAGCAGCCGATGCAAGTGGCAATGGTGATCGGCCACCACCCCTGCCTGTTGCTCGCAGGCACCACTAATCCTCCCGGCATGGGCGGTGAATTGGAGGTGGCGGGTGGTTTGTTGCAGCAACCCTTGGAGATGGTGCCGGCGGAGACCGTAGACCTTGAAGTGCCGGCGCGCGCCGAGATCGTCATCGAAGGTGTGCTGGACACCAGCCCAGAAAATGTGCGGGAGGAAGGCCCCTTCGGCGAGTATCCGCGCTATTATACCGGCGTCGGTCCTTACCCGGTTATCAAAGTGACCGCGATCACCATGCGGCGCGATCCGATCTACGTTGACGTCTTCAATGCCAGCAGCGAGCACTCGGCCATCGGCGGGCTGGCGCGGATGGGTTTTCTGCTCAATCGCGCCCGCGACGTGTGCCCCAACGTGATCAACGTGCATCTACCGATCTCGGGCGTAGCCCGAAACCACGCCTACATTTCGATGAAGAAAGTCGCCGATGGGGAGCCCCATCTCGCGGCATTTAATTTAATGGCCTATAGCCCGGCCACCAAGCATGTCTTTATCGTGGACGACGACATCGACATCACCAACGAAGCAGACGTCCTCTGGGCGTTGGCGACTCGTTTCCAAGCCGACAAGGATCTGGTGGTCATAAACAATTCAATCGGCAGCCGGTTGAACCCGCCAACCTACGGTTACCGGCGGGACGAAAAAGGTACCCTTGAGACGAAGCTGATTTTTGATTGCACACGTCCCCTGTCTGCGGGTAAGTTTCCGGACGCGACGCGCGTTCCTCCGGAAGTCAAGGAGCGCATGAATCCCGGCGATTATGTGCGTGCTCTATCCGAAGGAGATCTGGCACGCCTCAAAGGCTCCTAAGATCGCGCCAAAATCCGACGCGCGTAGCAAATGCACTTTGCTATTTTTGTCAAAGCCATAAGGAGTAACAAAGAGTGCGAAACAGAGTTCTTGCAGGTTTCCTATTGAACCGCGCTAAACGGAAAGTAGCGCTGATCGCCGTCGCAACTATTCTAGTATGGAGTGAAGTGCGCACCGCGGCCCGTGCTGCCGAAGCCGAAAAGCTTAACGTTTTCTACTCATCGGTTGCCGCGACATCGATGGTGACATGGATACCGAAGGAAGCGGGGATCTACAGAAAATACGGCCTCGATGTAAGCCTCATTTACGTCGTCGGCGCGCAGGCGATCTCGACCTTGATTTCCGGCGATACTCATATTGGACAAGGCTCCGGGGCCGCCGCCGTCCTGTCGCGACTATCTGGATCGAATGTGACGATCATCGGCACGCCGGTCAACGTAATTCAAATGAGCCTGGTCACAACCCCGGACATTAGTAGACCACAGGATCTCAGAGGCAAAACATTGGGCGTGAGCCGCTTCGGTTCACTGACCGACCTCGGTTTGAGAAAAGCTGTCAGCGAGTTCGGTCTCGATCCATTGAATGACATCAAGGTGATTCAGACCGGCGGCGTGCCGGAGGTTCTCCTGTACATGCAGCAGGGCGTCATAAAAGGCGGTCTCGTCTCGTCGCCCACTCTGGAAAAGGCGAAAGATCTCGGCTACAAGGAGTTTCTTAACCTTGCCGAGATTAATTATCGTTATCCATCGACGGCTTTGTTAACGACAGACGCGTTTATCAAGAGCCGTCCTCAGACGCTCAATCGGTTTCTCAAAGCGACCCTCGAAGGACTCAAATACGCCAAGGCCAATCCTGATTTCACCGTCCGTGTGCTCGGCAAACACACGCGACTCACAGATACGAACTTGTTACAGAGCGCGTTCAAGAGTACGGTGATGTTATTTCGCGATGTGCCGACTGTCACTACAGCGGAAATGGAATCGGTCTTGGAAGCTATCGGGTCGCAAAATCCTAAAGCCAAAGGCGCTGATCCCAAACAGTTTTACGATCCTGCGCCTCTTGAGCAATTGACCAGAGAAGGGTTCATTAAAGAAATCTATCCGCGATAGACAATGGCGGCCGTAAATTACCGAAACGAAGCAAACTGAGCGTAGAAATTGGCAGATTGCGTGCATCTTCTATTTTCGCAACAAAGATATTCTGAAACCATTAGTATGCGAAAACAGAGTTTTCAGGAGGTTCTCAAATGGCTAAGCAGAGAAAAGCCCAAGCCACCGGACCACAGTGGTCTGACCTGCGAGATTGGCTTGAGTTGGTGAGTGATCTCGGCGAGCTGAAACACGTCCGCGGCGCGAGTTCCGAGGAAGATATCGGCGCCGTTACTGAGATGCTGGACCACGCGGAGGAAAGCCCTTGTGTCCTCTTCGATGAGATTCCGAATTATGAGCGGGGCTACCGTGTCTTGGTTAATAGCATGGGTTCTCGCAAACGACAGGCGGTAACGCTGGGCTTGAATCCGGCAGAAGCGTCTCATGATGAGCTGCTGCAGTTTTGGCGGAAACTGCTCAAAGGCTTTGCCCCGATTCCACCGATGGTAATCAAGCGAGGATCGGTTCAAGAGAATATCCTGCGCGATAGTGAAGTGGACTTGAATTGTTTTCCCGCGCCGATCTGGCATCCGCGGGACGGGGGCCGGTTCATCGGGACGGCAAGTATCAATATCATGCGTGATCCCGACACCGGCATCATCAATGCCGGCACCTATCGCAACCAGGTCTTTGATAGAAACAGTATCGGCATACGAGTAGCGCCGCCCCACGACGGCGGCATCATCAAAGAAAAATATATGCAGCGTGGCAAACCCTGTCCCATCGTCACGGTGGTCGGCGCCGATCCCCTGTTGTTTCTTGCTGCTTGCGTCCAGGGGCCTGGATATGGCGAAAGCGAGTTGGATTGGGCGGGAGGCGTGCGTGGCAGTCCCGTTGAGGTGATCGAGGGCGAGCTGACGGGCTTGCCCATTCCGGCCCATGCTGAAATTGCCCTCGAAGGTTTCATCACCACTGACGAATATTCTAAAGAGGGTCCGTACGGGGAATGGATGGGCTACTATCAGGACGGTTATCCCAATGACCGTGTCGTACGAATTCATCGCATTTATCACCGGAACGATCCCATTCTACTAGGTTGCCCGCAAGGCAAGCCGCCGCATGAAGATAATCGCTTTTTGGCCTATCTTCGCGCCGGCATGATCTGGGATCAGCTGGAAAAGTCCGGAGTGCCGGGAGTGTGCGGAGTCTGGAGCCCGCCTGAAGGCGGCAACCGTCTGATGACGGTCGTGGCGCTAAAGACCCAATATGTCGGCCATGCTAAGCAAGCTGGGCTTATCGCATCGCAGTGCTCCGGCGGAATAGAGATGAATCGGCTCACGGTTGTAGTGGATGACCATGTCGACGTCACCAATATTCAAGACGTGGTCTGGGCGATTTTGGCCCGCTGCGATCCTGAGCGCGGTGTGGAGATAATCAAAGATACCAAGGGCTGCCGGATCGACATGGCCATCGCGCCGGATCAACGCGAGTTGAACGCGAACTCGCGCATGATCATCGACGCCACCACGCCGTTTACGTGGAAGGACCATCCGCTGGCGGGTGATATCATCAGCACGCCGGAGCGCACCCGCGCCATTCTCGCAAAATGGGGATGGATTTTGGAATAACGTAGCTATGGGAACGCTCTGTCATTTCGACCGCAGGGAGAAATCTTAGATCCCTCGCATCCGCTCGGGATGACAACCCAATGGTTCAGCATCTTCTCCCGAATTGATACAAGGAAAATAGCATGGCGGTTGGGCAATCGATCAGCATGGTAGACTCGCAGCTGCGGGTGACCGGTGGCATCGACTATACGTTGAATTTCGAGCTGCCCAGAATGCTCCATGCCTGCGTGCTTCACAGTCCCCACGCGCACGCGCGCGTTGTCAAGGTCGATACTTCGAAGGCCGAAAAGCTTCCCGGCGTCGCCGCTGTGCTGACGCGTGAGGATCTGGTCGGCGATCACATTGACCCCTATTTCGGCCTGATCATTCAAGACCAGACTCCGGTGGCGCTGAATACCGTCCGCTTTGTGGGCGAGGCGGTGGCTGCTGTCGCCGCTGCGGATCCGGACACGGCAGCCGAAGCGGTCGAACTCATTAATGTTGAGTACGAAGATCTGCCGGCCGTGTTTGACCCGGAGGAGGCGTTAAAGCCGGAAGCGCCGATCTTGCACCCAGGACCGAGGCGCATCATAGCCGGGCGCCCGGATGTGGCGGCGCGATCGCTAGAGGGAACTAATATCGTCCACCTGTTCAAGCAGCGCAAAGGGGACATGACCCAGGGCTTCCGTGATTCCGACAGGATTTTCGAGAACAGCTTTTTTTCGCCTTCCGTTAACCACCTTGCGCTCGAACCGCACGTGACCGTGGCCCAGGTCAGTGGCGGGCGAATAACCGTATGGACCTGCAGCCAGAATCCCCACGTTGTCCAGCGCCAGCTCGCCGGAATGTTCAAAGTTCCCATCGCCGATGTGCGGATTATCGTTTTCACTCTCGGCGGCGGTTTCGGCGGCAAGCTGAATTCCAAATTGGAGCCGGCGGCGGTCTTGTTGGCCAAGAAAACCGGGAGGCCCGTGCGTATGGTGGCGCGACGCGCGGAGTGTTTTCTTCTCGGCGTTCAACATGAGTGCAAGATTAAACTCAAGACCGGGGTGAAAGCCGACGGCACCTTGGTGGCGGTCGAAGCGCATTGCTATTACAACTCCGGCGCCTACGGCGATACCACACCGAATTTGATTACACGTGGCTACGCGGCTGTCGGACCCTACCGGGTGCCCCACCTGCACATGGATTCCTACGGCGTATACACCAATACTCCGCCTTCCGCGGCGTTTCGGGGTTACGGTATCAGTCAAGTGGCTTGGGCACATGAGACCCAAATGGACATCATCGCCGATGCGTTGGGTCTTGATCCGGTCGAGCTCAGGCTCAAAAATGTCTTGCAGAAAGGCGACCCATTCTCGACCGGGGAGCCAATGCCTGAGATGCATTACAACGAACTCATTGCTGCGGCGGCGGAAAAAATCGGTTGGCAAGACGGCCCTCTGGTGCTCAGGGAGGGAAATAAGATCCGTGCCAAAGGCATCGGCATCATCGTCAAAGGAATGGCGACGCCGACCACATCAACGGCGACGGCAAAACTTAATGGTGATGGAAGTCTCAATGTTCTGACCAGCTCCGTCGAGATGGGGCAGGGGTTAAAAACTGCGCTAGCGCAAATCGCTGCTACCGAGGTCGGCTTGCCGGTGGAGCGTGTGCGCGTTTCCGAGCCTGACACGGCGTTTACGCCTTTCGATCTGATGACCGCGGCGAGCCGCGCGACTTTTTGCATGGGCACGGCCATCCGCGAGGCGATTAAGGATATCAGGGAGCAACTCATCGAAGCTGCGGCGGCCCAACTCGAAGCGGCCAAAGAAGATCTGGTATTGCAGGATGGCAGGATCATGGTCCGGGGCGTTGCCGGCAAATCAGTCTCCTATGTCGACGCCATTCGCTTCACCAAGGCGAACAATCTTTTGGGTCATGGCGTTTTTGTTTCGGGGTCGGGACCCGACGGCAGTCCAGTGGTGATGGACTTTGAAACCGGCCAAGGTTACGGGTCGGCGGAATGGCACCCCGCGGTAGTGGTCTGTGAGGTGGAGGTGGACACAGAGACCGGACGGGTGAAGGTCACGCGGCTCCACGCTGAAATGTACGCCGGCAAGGTGATCAATCCGCGTCTCTCTGAGTTGCAGGTCCAGGGCGCGGCGACTTTTGGGCTTGGCCAGGTACTGTTCGAGGAGTTGGCGGTGGACACCAACGGCAGCATCACTAATCCGAACCTTTCCGACTATATGATTCCGTCGTTTGAAGATGTACCGGCGCAGATGACGGTCCACTTGTTGGAACCGCACGGCGTGACCGATGTTCACGGCATCGGCGAAACGGCAATACCGCCGGCTCGACCGGCGATCGGAAATGCCATTAGCCGCGCCGTGGGGACCCACTTTCTCGACTTACCGATTACACCGGAGAAAGTACTGCGCGCGCTGGAGCAGCAGAAAAATCGCTCAGAGGGAGAGTAGCGGAAAGAGAGAGATAAACCCGACGACCATGCCAAACATAAAAATCTTACAGCCGAACTCGCTCGATGAAGCGGTCTCGCTCCTGGGTTCGGAGCCTAACGAGACAAAAATAATCTCGGGTGGAACAGCGCTCGTCATCATGTTGAGACATCGACTCATCGCTCCTTCGAACCTGCTTAGCCTCGCTCAATTGCAGGAGCTTCGAAGCATCCGTCATGAGCCCGGAACGGGTTTGAGAATCGGCGCGTTGGTCACCATCCGTGAAGCCGAGATGTCCCCTTTGGTTCGCGAAAAAAATCTCACTCTGGCTCAAACCTTCGGCAGGGTGGGAAACGTGCGCGTCCGCAATGCGGCCACCGTCGGCGGCAATCTGAGCGAAGCGGACTACGCCTCGGATCCGCCCTGCGTTCTGGTCGCGCTGCGCGCTAGAGTCAAGGCTCAGAGCGTCAGGGGTGAGCGGGAGATTCCCTTGACGCATTTCTTCAAAGATTTTTACGAGACCACCTTGGCGCCGGATGAGATTCTTACTGAACTGATCGTTCCGGATCCGGCTCACGGGAGCCGCTCAAGCTATCTCAAGTACATTTCTCGTTCGTCCGAGGATCGGCCCTGCGTCGGCATGGCCGTGGTTGTCAAGAATGAAGCGGACGGTAGCTGCAAAGAGTTGCGTTTGGTTGCGGGAGCAGTCGCGGAGATCCCTCAAGAGATCGAATCCGCCGAGGCCATGGCTCGTGGCAAGCGGTTGACCGATTCCTTGATCGAAGAGATTGCCGGAGCCTATGCCGCCGGCATCGAACCGCTCGCGGATCTGCGCGGCTCGGCGTGGTATCGAAAACAGATCATTCGTGTCATGGCTCGGCGGGCCATCCAACAGGCGATGGCCGGCAACTAGCGGAGGGGAGAATTCACTGTGGCAGCCGTCGGCCAGACCCTACCCATGATCGACGCGCAAGAGCGCGTTTCCGGCCGCATCAATTACGTGCTCAATGTCGAGTTACCCGGGATGCTCTTCGGCAAGATCCTGCGCAGCCCCTTTCCCCATGCGCGGTTGGTTCGAGTGGATGCCTCGCGCGCAGAACGGTTGGCAGGAGTCGGCGCCGTGCTGACGCGCAGCGATTTCGACGGTCCCGTCGGCCTTAACGGAAAGTATGGAAGAATCTTTCGCGATCAGACCGTGGTCGCTTTGGACAAGGTGCGCTTTGTCGGCGATGCCGTAGCCGCGGTAGCGGCGATGAACGACGATATCGCGGCGGAGGCCTTGTCGCTCATCGAAGTCGAGTACGAAGAGCTGCCCGCCGTTTTTGATGAAGAGGAGGCGCTCAAGCCCACCGCGCCGCTGGTCCACGATCCGCGGCCGGAGCAGCAGCCGATATTCAGCAAGGTGATTCAAGATCTCCCTGCCGGGAGCAACCTCTGCAGTCACTTCAAGCTGCGTCGCGGCGATGTGGAACAGGGGTTTCGCGAGGCTGATTTGGTTTTCGAGGATCTCTTTCGCTCGCCCGCGGCGCAGCATGTTCCCCTCGAACCCCACGTGACCGTTGCCGAGTTCTTCCAAGGAAAGCTGACGATTTGGACCTCGACGCAGATGCCCCATGCGATCCGCGCGCAAATGGCTGAGCTATTCAACCTGCCCCTGGCGCGAGTCAGGGTTATTGTCGAGACCCTGGGCGGCGGCTTCGGATCGAAAGGGTCGCTTAGATTGGAGCCGATTACATCGTTTTTGGCGTTGAAGGCGAATCGCCCGGTCAAGATCCTTCTCAAAAGGGAAGAAGAGTTTGTTACGGTGTGCAAGCACCCCGCGACGATCCGGATAAAAACCGGCGTCAAGAAGGACGGTGCACTGACGGCCCGCCAAGTGAGCGCCAATTTTAATACCGGTGCGTATAGCGATATTGGACCCATCGTCGCGCGCAACGGCGGCTCCGCCATGTCGGGGCCTTACAAAATCCCTCATGTCCGGATCGACTCATGCGCCGTCTGGACGAACGTTGTGCCGGCGGGAGCGCTGCGCGGCTTCGGTGTGCCGCAGGCCGTTTGGGCCTATGAGAGCCAGATGGATCTGATTGCCGAACGGCTGGCCCTGGATCCGGTCGAATTCCGGCGGAAGAATCTGCTCCGCGATGATGATTGCTTCGCCACCGGCGAGAGGCTCGCCGACATGCATTACGATGAACTCTTGGACCAGGCTGCGGCCGACCTGCAGTGGACATCGAGCGATGCCCGCTGGCTTAACAAAAATCGCCCTTCGCACGAGAAAGACATTATAAGACGCGGCAAGGGATTGGCGCTGGTGATCAAAGCGACGATTACCCCTTCAACCTCCGCGGCGGCGCTTAAACTCAACGAAGACGGCAGTCTCAATGTCTTGACCAGCAGCGTGGAGCTCGGGCAGGGCGCGAAAACCGTATTGGCTCAGATCGCAGCCGATGCGCTGCAGATACCGATGAGCCGCGTGTCGGTGTCCGATCCTGACACTGAGTTGACGCCCTATGATCAACAGACGAGTTCCAGCCGCACAACTTTTTCCATGGGAGGCGCCATCGGTAAGGCAGCCGCCGACCTTAAGCGGCAGTTGTTCGATTATGCAGCTGAGCAGCTGGAAGCATCCGTGAGCGACTTGGTTCTCGAAGAGGGTAGAGTAGCGGTTCGAGGCACTCCCGGCCGCTCGCTTGGTTACGGCGAGATTGCGCTGCGCAGCAATCAAGGCAACCTTATCGGGCGGGGTGCATTCAGCACCCGCGGCGGCCTCGATCTGGAAACGGGGCAGGGGATCGGCTCCGTCCACTGGCACCAGGGAGCGATCGGTTGCGAGGTGGAAGTCGACGTGGAGACCGGCAAGGTCAAAGTTCTCAAGTTGAGCCCCCGCGTATTCGCGGGCCGGGTCGTGAATCCGCGCTTATGCGAGCTGCAACTGGAAGGATCCACGATCTTTGGGCTCGGGCAAGCGCTTTTCGAGGAGATGGCTTACGACGAACGCGGACAGCTTCTGAACGCAAACTTGGGCGACTACAATATTCCCTCTTTCGAGGATATTCCAAAGAAGCTGAACCCGGGGGCGCTGGAACACGCAGGCTCGGAAGAACTTCATGGCATCGGCGAAACACTATTGCCGCCGGTCATGGCGGCTATCGGCAACGCGGTTTATAACGCGGTGGGGGCGCGCATCCGCGATTTACCTTTGACGCCCGAAAAAGTACTGCGGGAACTGGTCAAGGCATGATTTTAAACCCGATGTTTATGGAATTGATTTCACTAGTGTGGTGTCTCAGAAGCTCGTTTAAAAAGTCCAAGCGATGACAGCAGCTGAAGTCAAACTCAAATCCCCCTTCGTCCCCCTTTTTCAAAGGGGGAATTTTTCTCCGCGGGGATTCTAACCCCTCTTTGAAAAAGAGGGGAAGGGGAGATTTTCGGACGGTATGATGCGGGAATTATGTAGCGAACTTCTGG
>Ga0105347_1001097_pt1 | contig 12060 bp, 10 predicted proteins | sample EasRivMeERMLT890_FD_89677 | JGI IMG/M metagenome (GOLD analysis project Ga0105347, IMG submission 89677) | Soil microbial communities from meander-bound floodplain in the East River, Colorado, USA - East River MetaG ERMLT890 | ecosystem: Environmental > Terrestrial > Soil > Floodplain | place...
ACGACCATCGCTCAATTGTGGGCCGGGCTGCAGCGGGAATTTCCCAAGCTCGCGGTGTCCGGCATTCGCCTGCTTTACGCGGTCAATCAAAGTTACGTGACACCGGATCACGTCTTGCACGAATCCGACGAGGTTGTTTTCGTGCCTCCGGTGAGCGGAGGTTGAACTTGTTCCGCGTCACCGACAAAGCCATTCAGCTGCAGGAACTGCTCGACTTCGTGACTGATCCCGAAGCCGGCGCTATCGCCACCTTCATCGGTACTACGCGCGACAACAACGAGGGGCGCAAGGTCATTGCTCTCGAATACGAGGCCTACCCGGAGATGGCCGAGAAGGAACTGGCGCGTCTTGGCGACGACGCCAAGAAAAAATGGTCGATTTGCCGGATGGCGATCGTACACCGTTTGGGGCCGGTCCAAATCACCGAGCCCAGCGTGATCATCGCGGTTTCATCCGCTCATCGCGAAGCGGCGTTTGCCGCCTGCCGTTTTGCCATCGAAGAAATAAAAAGAACCGTGCCGATCTGGAAGAAGGAAGTCTATGAAGGTGGAGAAATCTGGATCGGTACCCAAAGCGGTCAATCCATGACGCAGGATAAGTAGCCTCAGCCGACTTTTCTTCCTCGTCTCCCATACTAGCCGTTTCTCGAATATGTGATCGGCTGCGCTTACGAACTCCGTTGGCCCTTTTCGAGGATTTGTCGTCGCACCCGGGTTCGCAGCCAAATAATCGCGCCAAGGATCGCGATGATGAGCAGCGCAGAGACGATCGATTCGGCTCGATCGATTCCCCTGGCCAAGCTTTGATAGGTTTCCCCCAGGCCCCATCCGAGATAGCCCAGGAAAAGGCACCGGGGAATGGTCCCGTAGAATGTCCAAAGGCTAAACTGTTTGATCGGCAGACGAAGCAATCCCGCCGCCGCGGAGATGACGGAGAGAGGAAAGATCGGCAGCGCGCGAAGAAAAAATATCGTGGTGTTGATCTGGCCGCTTTGAAAGCGCCGCTCCATGGCCTCGACGTCGCTCCAAGTGAAGCCGAGAAATCGCTGCCACCGTTCGACCAGCGGCTTGCCGCCGAAATAGCCGATGGCGTAACCGATATACGCCCCGAGGGTTGAAGCCACGGAGCCGGGCAGAACGATCAAGAGGAGGATCGGCATTAAAGCGTCCATGAATCCCAGGTCAGGGCTGATGAGCACGAAACCGGCGCCCATAATAATCAGCGGCGAGGGTATCGGGACGATCACGGACTCGATGATAACGCCGACGAACACGCTCCACGGCCCATAGGTGCGAATCGATTCCATGATCCAGGTAAGAATTGCGCTCAAGATTCTTCCTCCATCTACTGAACGATTCTGCCAACAATCAGCAGATAGGCAAGGGCAAGCAGAAAATAAGCCGCGCAGGAAATACCGAGCAAGACAAAACTTAACCGGCCCGGGCGCGCCATGGCCGGCAGGTGACGCGGCAGGTAAACATGGTTCAGGAAGATCAGTCCCACCGAATAGAGCACCGTGCCGACGAAGCCGATGACGGCGGAGATCAGGATCAAGGTGCCCGGCTCCTCGAGCAAAACCGTCACCGCAGTGATTGCCGTGAGCAGCAACAGGAAGAACAGATACCAGCGACGATGAGCGATTTTATGAGCGCCCGGAAAAAAACCATAGACGCAGTCGGTGTGGATCCGGCTGACGGCATCGACCGTGGCGAGCCAGGTGTCGGAAAGAAAGGCGGCTGCGACGATCAGAAAGAGAGTCCTGCCCCACCAGCCCCAGCTGACTTCAAAAAAACGACTTTGCACGACGGCCAACTCATAACCCTGGGGGAGCAACTCTTTAGGAAAGAGCAAGGCGTAGGCGAGGAGACACGTGAGCAAGGTCGTGACGATGTTGCCGCCGACGCCGATGCCGATGTCCCAAGCCAGGTAGCGATTCCAGGGGTCAATGTTCCCCAGGCCCTCATCGTTGGTCGGGGTGAAGCCGGAATCCGGAATCGCCTCGGGTTTGCCGGTGACTGGACCGGTGATGCGCCCCATATAGTAAGCCATCCCGGCGCCCTTATCGCGAATCCAGTAAGAATAAAAAAGTGTCCAGAAACCGCCCAATCCCGCGAACGTGATGGCGGTCAGCAGTTTGGTCGCGTCGGCGGAATCCCAGGGCCGCGGCATCGGCCATTGGGGAACGACCAAAGCGCTCATGAATGACGGTAAGGCTTGCAGCGTTTCTGCGTTAGCGCTGGCCCAGAGCAGTCCCAACAAGGTGAAAACGGCGACGCACCACATAAACCTTTCGATCAAGCGATAGATGACCTTGCTCAGCAGGATCGCTCCCAAGAAGAACGCCATCGAGAGATAAGCCCAGAAAAGCGTCTGTTCCCTGCGGCTCCAACCGGCGGGCAGGTCGGTGAGTGCCGCCAGTGACGTTCCTCCAGCGGCGGCAAAAGCGCCGAACCACAAGAAAGAAAGTGTCATCAGGAACCAGAGCAAAATGGCCAGCGAGCGGTTTAAACGAATGAAGCCCTGGAAGATGCTTTCCCCGGTCAGCAACGTGTAGCGGCCGATTTCATAAATGATCGGAACTTGGAGCAAGCAGGCGGGCAACAGCAAGAACAGAAACGTCAGACCGTACTTTGCAATGATGTAGGGCCAAAAGATAAGCTCGCCGCTTCCCTGGGCGAGCGCCATGAAAACGACGCCAGGTCCCAAGGCGGCGGCCATGCCGGGAAACGGGGGGAGAGGGGCTTTCCTAAAAGGCGGCAAGGCGCCCCAGGGGCGGTAGTCGGGCATGCAACGCGCTTTATTCGATGCGGTGAACGGCGTCGGCGGGAAGCGATGAGAGAAAGCTCTGCAACGCGCGATCGAGATAATCGGCGTCCTTCGATTCGAGAGTCACCTTGACCTTGTACTCCGCAATATCCAGTACGGGATAGGAGCCCAGGAGCAGTTCCGGGAACTTCGCCAGGACTTCGTTCAACATGACGGCGATTACTCCCTCGCCGTACCTAAGGTAGACGTTTTTCAGCAGATAAGGCGACTCACGGAAGGTTTCTTTGATGGCGTGAAAGCGTTCCTGAAGGATCCTGGGGATGCCGGGGAAAATGTAAACATTGCGAATTTTTACTACCGGCGCGAAGAGGGCTTCCGTGGCTAAGAGTTCCGCTCCTTCGGGGACATTCGCCATTCTTAGCCGCGCTTCATTGACGTCGCCGCCAAGCCGTTGACGCATGCGCCGCTCGATGTCCGGATGACGTACGACCGGGATGCCAAACCCGTGCGCGATTCCGTCGATGGTAACATCGTCGTGGGTCGGTCCGACGCCGCCGGACGTGAAGACAAAATCAAATCGCTTCGAGAAGGCGGCTACTTCCCGGCCGATCAGTTCGATTTCGTCGGGAATCGTCGAGATCTTCTGCACATCCACGCCAAGCCGCCGCAACTCGGCGCAGAAGAAGTGGGAATTAATGTCCTGGGTCTTTCCGGACAACACCTCATTGCCAATGACGACGATACCAGCGGTTTTTGACATGTTTTTCTTCTACCGTAAGGCGACGCTGGCAAGCAAGCTCAGCGTGGGGCTGAAGCCGGGCTCATTGCTACATATCGAATTCACTGCAGCTCATAAAGAAATGGCATCGAGGATTGGAGCAGACGAAGCGGCATTTTTGGTTGCGCAGCCTGAAGCCACAGATTGGACAAAACTCCCACCAGTTTTCCCGCTGTGCCTTTTTTGGTGCGGCAGATTCGGATCGATCCATCGACGTATCTCCTCGGTTTGGCAAACGCATCAGTTCAACCAGGGCGGTTTTGATTTGCCGTGCTTACGCGTTATCGAGTCGAATCCTTGATAACGGCGGGTCTTGGCCAGCATGAGTCTTTCTTGTAATCGAATTCCATGGGGTTGACAAGTAATATTTGCCACCGCGAAACTTGTCGATTGGACTTCGGCACGCGTCCATAATATACCAGCGAGAGACAACCCAGCAAAAGTATCGCCTGAAGTTTCACCGGAGCCCAACGGACCAAGACAGGAAACCAACAAAAGGTCCCGCAACGAGCCAAGATGGAGAGGACAACTCCGGTTCAGTGAGACTTCCACCGGCGCTGCGCCATCGCGATTTTCGACTTTTCACGATCGGCTACTTTCCGGCTGAAACCGGTGAATACATCCATTTCGTTGTGCAAAATTGGCTGGTGTGGGAGTTGACCCAGTCGGCCTTTTTTCTCGGGCTCATCGGGTTTTTTGAATTTGCACCACGGTTTGTTTTCGGTCCCATCGGCGGTGTGATCGCCGACCGGATGGACCGACTGAAGCTCCTTATCGTCAGTAGAATCGCTAACCTCCTGCAAACTTTGATTTTCGCCTTTTTGGTTTTCTTTGACTTGCTGCAATTCTGGCATATCGTGATTTTAGTTATTTTCACGGCTGTGGTCAGCTCCTTTAGCACGGCGGCGCAACAAGTGCTGGTCGTTTCCTTGGTTCCACAAGAGGGGGTTGTGAGCGCGCTGGCCTTACATTCGGCCACGCATAACTTGACCAAAGTGATCGGCCCCTCCATTGGCGGTGTGCTGCTGACTTTGATCGGCGCCGGCCCTTGTCTATTGATTCAGGCACTGACCATCGTCTGCATGCTCGTGGCGCTCTTCAGAATGCGGCCGCCCACCGCCCCGGCAACTGCAGCCAAGGGCGAGTGGCTCAAGGATATCCTTGAGGGGGTTTCCTATTTGCGACAAAACCGTCGGGTCTTCGCCACTATTCTGACCACTTATTCAAACGGTTTCTTCGGCATTTCGTACGCTCAGTTCCTGCCCTACTTCGCCCAGGAAGTCTTGCGGGTAGGGCCGTCGGGCTATGGCTTGCTCGTCTCAGCTCCTGGTGTGGGGGCGGTGGCGATCAGTTTTTTTCTTTCCACGCATACGCGATTGAAGCGCATGCGACGCCTCCTCTTTGGCGCAAGCCTCATCTATGCAAGCGCAATTTTTCTCTTTGCGATTTCTCCTTTTATGATCCTTTCCGTGATTCTCCTCGCGGTCGTGGGATCCATGCAAATGAGCTACCGAGTGCTCGCTCGGGCGATCATCCAGGAGGAGTGCCCCGACTACCTCTTGGGTAGGGCCATGAGCCTCTTCTTTCTTGATCGCGGTTTCGGCTCATTAGGTGCGGTTGTTCTCGGGAGTATCGGCGCCATTGTCCCCGTGCCTGTCGCCGTCGCCGGCAGCGCGTTGCTTTGCGGCCTGATTTCCTGGATCCTGCCAAGAACCGCCCTAGGCAAAACTTAACTTTGATTGAATTCCTACTTTCGTTATAATCTCGGATGGGACACTTCGAGGTCCGCAATATGAGTGAACTTGGTGTAATTATCTTGGCCGCCGGGCTCGGCAAACGGATGCAATCCAGTTTGCCCAAAGTCGTGCATCCCCTGTGTGGCAAGCCTTTATTCCTCCATGTTTTAGCTACTGCAGGACGCCTTAAACCAAGGAAGGTAGCAATCGTTATCGGCCACTGCGCCGAGGCGGTAAAGCGGGCCTATGGCGGCGATGACGATGTTATCTGGATCATTCAGCCACAGCAGCTCGGTACCGGGCACGCCGTACTTTGCGCTAAGGACAGTTTCGAAGCATTTGCCGGTGACCTTCTTATCCTGAGCGGTGATGTGCCGCTGGTCTCAGAACAAACCTTGAAGGCGATGCTTCACACACACCGCCGGCACAATGCGGCACTGACGCTCCTGACGGCTTCGCTTAAAGAGCCGGCAGGCTATGGGCGCGTCCTGCGGGACCCTCGCGGCGAGATCGCGGGCATCGTCGAAGAGCGTGATGCCACGCCTGCCCAGCGACAGATTCGAGAAGTCAATGCGGGCGCTTACGTAGCCTCGCCCCGGTTTCTCTTTGCGGCTTTGGAAGGGGTAAAAAACCACAATGATCAACGCGAGTATTACTTGCCCGATGCCGTAGCCATCGGTCTGAACCAAGGAAGGCGCATTGTGACCGTGGAGGTGGATGATCCGCGTGAAATGATAGGCATTAATACCAGACAGGAGCTGGCGCTGATGGAAAAGACATTGCAAGAACAGATCAATCGGAAATGGATGGATGGCGGCGTGACGCTGAAAGACCCCAATACGACTTACATTGAAGCCGGCGTCGTGATCGGCAAGGATACCGTGCTCGGTCCTAATACCCATCTTCGCGGAGCCACGGTTGTTGGGGAACGTTGCCAAGTCGACGGCAGTGCCTACTTGACGGATGCGCAAATCGGTGACGACGTTCACTTAAGGTTTTCCGTTGTGCTGACAGGCTGTCGCGTTGCTCAAGGTGCCCTGATTGGTCCCTTCGCGCACCTGAGACCGGGAACTTCTCTCGGTGCGAACGTTCACATCGGCAATTTCGTTGAGACCAAAGAAGCGAAAATCGGTGATGGCACCAAAGCCAATCATCTGACATACTTAGGGGACGTGACCATCGGAACGGAAACCAACATCGGTGCGGGGACGATCACGTGCAACTACGACGGGTTCGAAAAATACCGGACAAATATCGGCGACCGTGTGCAGGTAGGAAGCGACTCCACATTGGTGGCACCTATTTCCTTAGGTGACGACGTGTACGTGGCTACGGCGACGACCTTGCGTCACGATGTTCCCGCCGGCGCTTTGGCCTTTAATGAACGACAGGAGCGAGTGCGGGAGGGTTGGACCGAGCAGAAGCGTAACAAAATGAAGGGAACCAAGAAATAATGTGCGGCATTGTCGGATATATCGGCAAACGGGACGCGGCGCCGCTGATTTTGGAGAGCCTGAGAAAGCTCGAGTACCGGGGTTACGATTCCGCTGGGATCGCCGTCGTCAACCATGGCCGTGTCGCAGTACGGCGCTGCGAAGGTAAGCTCAAGAATCTGGAAACCGTCCTCGACAAGGACCCGCTGATCGGGACCATCGGCATCGGCCACACGCGCTGGGCGACTCACGGCCGGCCGTCGGAAACCAACGCTCATCCCCATCGCGCCGGCGACGTGGTGGTTGTCCACAACGGGATCATTGAAAACTATCTCGATCTCAAGGAACAACTCACCCGGCGCGGCACAAAATTCTCTTCTGAGACGGATACCGAGATTGTCGCCCACCTGGTGGCGGAGAAACTAGATAAAGGCATGGACTTCCTCGAGGCCGTGAGAAAAAGCCTCAAGGAAATCCATGGTTCATACGCATTGTTGTTTCTCAACCAGAAAGATCCTAAGCGGCTCATCGTCGCGAAAAACTCGACTCCGATCGTGGTCGGATGGGGCGAAGGGGAGACCTTCATTGCGTCTGACATTCCGGCCTTGCTCGACTACACCCGTAAGGTTGCTTTCCTCGAGGACGGCGAAGTAGCGGAAGTATCAGCCGACTCGTTTCGCCTTTTTAACGGCAAGGGAAAATCCATTCGGAGGCCCTTCAAAGAAATAACCTGGGACGCGGTGGCCGCGCGCAAGGGCGGCTATCGCCATTTCATGCTCAAGGAGATTCATGATCAGCCGAGGGCGGTGGCGGACACGTTCCGCGGCCGTATCTCTTTGAAAGACGGCGAAGTCTCACTGGAAGACATTCGCCTCATGGCCGACCAGGCGCGCCAGATCGAGCGCGTTCATCTCGTTGCTTGTGGAACCGCGTGGCATGCGTGTCTGGTGGGCAAATTCATGATCGAGGAGATCGCGCATATCCCGGCGGAAGTCGACTACGGTTCAGAGTTCCGCTATCGTTCGCCGTTGATGGACCCAAATTCGGTTCTGCTCATGGTCAGCCAGTCGGGGGAAACGGCGGACACCTTGGCGGCCGTCGAGATAGCGCGACAGAAGAAAGCCGCGGTTTTATGCATCTGCAACGTCGTTGATTCCTCGATCCCGAGAAAATCAGACGGCGTTCTCTACACCCACGCGGGGCCTGAGATCAGCGTTGCGAGCACCAAAGCCTTCACGACGCAACTGACGGCGCTTTATCTCCTGGCCGTCGCGCTGGGGCGACGCAAGGGCAGTCTGAGCAAGTCTCAGTCGAAGAAGCTGCTGGCTGACCTGCTGCATTTGCCGCACTGGATCGAAGCGACCTTAAAACTCGAGGGTGAGGTCGAAGCGCTGGCCCGAGATCTCACCAATAATTCTGATTTTCTCTACCTTGGCCGCGGCATCAACTATCCTATAGCTCTCGAGGGGGCACTCAAGTTGAAGGAGATCTCTTATATCCACGCCGAGGGTTATCCCGCCGGCGAGATGAAACATGGCCCCATCGCGCTTATCGACGAAAAGATGCCGGTCGTGGTGCTGCTGCCTAAAGACCGTTACTTTGAGAAGACCCTGGGCAATTTGAAAGAGGTGGAATCCCGCGGGGGGAAAGTGATCATCTTGACCGATGAGAAGAAACTTCCCTCAGAGATCTCCTCGTTCGGCGTCCTGACGGTACCCAAAGCTTCTCATTTTCTTACGCCCATCGTGCTCACCATCCCGCTGCAGTTGCTCGCTTACTATATCGCCGTTCATCGCGGTACGGACGTTGATCAGCCGAGAAATCTCGCCAAGAGTGTCACGGTGGAGTAGTTACCCGGCGTTCCAGTCGTTCAAGTCGTTTTCCGACCAAGAATGATCAAAGCAACCATTGGGTTTCTCGATCTGACTAGTTACGGCAGCGCTTGACGCAGTGACTGGGCGCTGTGTTCGGGCGTTACGGGATTGATATAAGAACCCGATCCCCACTCAAATCCCCCGACTCGTATCAGCTTGGGAATGATCTCCATATGCCAGTGGTAGTAGTCGCTTCCCTTCTCATCGATGGGGTTGGAGTGGATGATGTAGTTGAAGGCCGGATGGGAAAGGCAACGGTTGATTCGGATGAGCGTCTCGCGCAAGAGTGCAGCTAATGCGCTCTCATCTTGGGGCGTGTTGCGCTCAAAAAATGGCGCGTGTCTTTTCGCCAGAATCCAAGTTTCGTAAGGGAAACGTGATGCGAAAGGGCAAACTGCGATGAAGTCCGCATTTTCTGTAACGACGCGCTCGCGCTGCTGGCTTTCCTTCCGTGCGAGGTCACAGAAAACACACCGTCCCTTTGATTGGTAATAATCCTTTGCACCGGCAAGCTCCTCGAGAACATTTTTCGGTATGATGGGCAGCGCAATGAGCTGGGAATGAATATGTTCGATGGTCGCCCCAGCCTCGATGCCCTGGTTTTTGTAGATGAGGATATGACGAAATCGCTCATCGGCTCGAAGGGCCAGCATTCGCTCACGATAGGCTCGGAGAATGGCTTCAAATTGCCCTTCGCCTAGCAGGGTGATGTCCACTAGATGGTTTGGGCTCTCGACAATGACTTCGTGTGCGCCGAAACCGTGGCGGGCTGTGTAATTCTCATCGGTAATTTCTGGTCCGCTGACCTCCGGCACGAGTGCCGGATACTTATTACTAACCACTCTCGCGGTCCAGCTCGATAAACGGCCAGGATCGCCTTCATCACGTAAGACCAGGACCTCCGGAGGGGTCATGTTTTCATTCCCCGCGCAAAAGGGACAGGCGGCGCTGTCCGAAGCTTCGCCTAGACCAGAAGCCATGGGTCTCCTCGCCCTTTCGGGAGCAATAATGGTCCAGCGATTTCCGATCGGATCTTTTCTCAACTCAGGCATAACGGCAGCGGTGGGATGAGGATGTTTCCGTTAGTTGGAATTGATATGAAAGCCCTGCGCCAAAAAGTAAAACTCCGAAGAACCTTGCCGCGTAGCCTCAGGTCGCGTGCGTTGCACCGAACTAAAGTGCTTCTTGATCTCAAGTGTAAAAGAGTGAAGCTCCTGGCTGATGAAGCTTTTGGCAAGAAAAGATCCTCCCGGCCGGAGCAGGTGGGTGGCCGCGGTCAGCGCAGTTCTATTCAACTCCAAGCAGCGTGCGACGTCGGCGTCGCGGATCCCACTTAGCCGCGGGGCGACATCCGACAAGAGACAATTGGTCTTGGCGTGAGCGCGTTCCTGTAGGGTTGTCAAAATCTCCGGGGACGTGATGTCGCCCTGCACAAGAATAATGTTAGGTTCATGCAACGCCTCGATGGGCTGGAGATCGATGCCAATGACTTTTCCAGTCGGGCCGACGAACTTTGCCGCGACCTGAAGCCAGCCTCCCGGAGCGGCTCCCAGGTCGACCACCAGATCGCCGGGTCTCAGAAGACGGAAGCGCTGTTGAAGTTCCAGCAGCTTATACGCGGCTCGAGATCGGTAGCCTTCTTGTTTAGCTCTTTTAAAATAGGTGTCCTGTGGCTTGTAAGGCATGGACGTTCGCGTGACGAAAAAAAAGGCCCAGCCTAATCTCAGGCTGGGCCTCGACTGGCTAGCTGAGGGTTAGCTTAGCGACCCTTGACTTGAAACTCAACCCGGCGATTCACCGCTCGCGCCCAGCTGGTGTCCTGTCCGATCAACGGTTTGGTCTCTCCTAGACTCGCAGCCGACATTCGCCCAGGATCCACGCCTAAGGCGGCGAGCTCTTTCATAACTACTTCGGCGCGGCGCATTCCTAGTTTCTCATTGTACTCATTATTGCCGACGTCGTCCGTATGGCCCTCGATGGCAATCGTAATATTGGCTTTCTCTTTGAGCCTCTGCGCAGCAAGATAGACTTCTCCTTTGCCGAGGTCCGTGAGCTCGGCTGAGTTAAAGCGGAAAGCGACACTAGGAAAGACGAGGCGCTCGACTTCTACGATCGTGGGCACTTCCTTAACAACGATTTTCTCGATAATTTTTTCCACGGGTACCTCGACGATCCTGACCACTTCCCTTGGAGGTTCCGGTGCCGCCGTCACTTTTGCCGGAGGTGGGGTTTCCTTCAACGGGACTTTGGTGGACATTCCATAATAAGGATAGGGTCGAGGCTCGGAGATGACGGGAGGGTGAGGCCTGTGACCGAAGAACGCTTCCAACGGTTCTGTACTGCTGACCAGCAAATGGAAGGGTCTGAATATCGTCCACTCCATGATGAATCCGGCAGGATAGAGCAGGTAGGCCGCAACTCTAAACGGGTTGGATTGACTGTCGTCGTACTCGTCAGGCGCAGCCATGCCGCTTCTGAATCCAAGGGCAAGGGATAGAGTGAGCACGAGCGCGAGGAATCGTAAACACTTCATAGAACCCTCCTTCTAACGCGTAAGTCTAAGGTCTCTCCCACCCTTTTGTCAAACCCACGGACGGCGTTTCCCTTGTAAAACATGGCATTTTTATGAGAGAAAAACCTCGGGTCGTAAAGCGTGGCCCGGATGATAACGTTTGCTCAAATGTATAGAAATTGGATATCTTTGAGCGTTAGGTGGTTGTCTGGCGGATCTGGTTAGACCTGGAAAAAGCCAGCTTGATCTCTGGAGATAGGGGAATAGTGGGCATAACGGTAAAAAAGCAAGAACGGCTGGTTCGCGTCACGATCGACCGCCCGCCCCTGAACGTTCTGGACCTTGCGCTGTTGCGGGAGCTCGACACGGTACTGGCGTCTTGCGCCGAGGAGATCGCCATCGACGTTTTGGTAATTCAAGGCGCCGGTCAACGAGCCTTCTCCGCGGGAGTCGATATCCGTGATCACACCCGTGAAAGGGTTCCAGAAATGCTCGACATCGTTCACGGCGTCATCCGCAAGCTCTTGGTAATCCCTCAAGTCACCATTGCCTTGGTTCACGGCGTTTGTCTCGGTGGTGGCTGTGAGTTGGCTAGTTCCTGCGACCTTATTGTCGCGTCGGAGGATAGTTCTTTCGCCACACCCGAGATCCATGTGGGTTGTTATCCGCCGGTCGCCCTGGCGCGGTTTTCTTCGCTGATTGGTTATCATCGTGCGGCCGAGATGATTCTCACCGGACGAAGGTTCTCAGCTCAAGAAGCGCGGGCCATGGGGCTGATCAACCGGGTCATACCGACTGATCAACTTGAAGCCGGCCTGGCGTCGTTGGTGGAAGAACTGCTCGACAAGAGCGGCGCGGTTTTACGGATAACGCTGAAGGGGTTGCGAGAACTTTCGCTCAGGGGATTCTCCGATGCCCTTGGAAGATCAGAAGATCGATATCGCGAGGAGCTTTTGCGCAC
>Ga0105347_1001098_pt1 | contig 12053 bp, 8 predicted proteins | sample EasRivMeERMLT890_FD_89677 | JGI IMG/M metagenome (GOLD analysis project Ga0105347, IMG submission 89677) | Soil microbial communities from meander-bound floodplain in the East River, Colorado, USA - East River MetaG ERMLT890 | ecosystem: Environmental > Terrestrial > Soil > Floodplain | place...
AATGCTTTTTCGGCCACGGCGATATGCGCGTCTACGGGTTGTTCGATGACTTTATCGTTAACGGGTTTATTGGCTCCGGCGCAGCGGCAACCCGACTCGATGACTTCAACGGCAACAATTTCGATCATGCGGGTCTGGGTTTTATCCGGGGCGGCACCGTGGGGTGCAGCGGCGATGGTACACCGATCTCACGCATGGATATCGTCCCGCCAGACATGCGCTCCTGGGGGAAAGAATACAAAGACTATTTCATGCGCTACTACACACGCAGCTTCGATATTCACATGGCCCCCGAGACCCTGCCGCGCCGGGACAATTGCGTCGATCTCGATCCACGACGGCGCGACCGTTGGGGCTTGCCGCTGCCGCGAGTCACTTTCGCCTTTTACGAAAATGAAAAGCGCATGCACCTGTTCTTGGCCGACGTGGGCGAACGGATCTTGCGTGAAGCCGGGGCCAGCAAAGTCTGGACGGAACTACCTCGACCGGCGCCGACCCGCCAATGCGGCGGCACACGCATGGGAGTGGATTCAAAGAAGTCTGTGGTCAACGGCTATTGCCAGTCCCACGACGTGCCGAACCTGTTCATTGTCGGCTCTTCGGTTTTTCCCACCATGTCCGGTTATCCCGCCACGGCCACGATCTCCGCGCTGGCTTACCGCACGGCGGAATACATTCAGCAGCAACGCGAGTGGTTCCGCTGACGTTGAGGACGGGGGTGAAACCTGGGCTGCCGTGGTGAGCCTGATATGCAGCCGGACGATTTATCGCGCTTGGCCGATTCTTTGAAAGAACCCCGACCGCTCTAAACTCTCCACGAAGGAGTTGTCGTAAAAATCCTTCGGCGCCGCTTTTTTTGCCAGCGGATATTCTTTTTCGTCGAGATAGCTAAACCAGGTCTGGAACTGTTCAGGGCTGAGGGCGAGGCTTGTTATCCAATAGGGCGCGTAGAAGTCGTAGGTGTCGTCGATCACTTTGGCATCGTCGGTCTTGGTGAAGTTGGCGATGGCGCGCTTGGCCGCCGCTGGATCGCTCTTTGTGCGAGCTACTCCTTCGGCAATACCTTTGAGGAAAGCATAAATCGTGTTGGGATTCTCTTTGAGATATTTTTCCGTCACGCCGTAGGCGAGGGGTAGCCCGGGAATGTTGGCCTTGGCGATGTCAACCAGCATGTTCAAACCGGCCTCCCTGGCCCTCGACGTGGTCGGCGCGGAAAGCGCACCGGCCACCGCTTTGCCGCTGACTAACGCGGTCAATATCGCCGGCACACTCTGCACGTAGATAAACTTGATATCGCTTTCCGGATTGAGCCCCTGCTTCTTGAGCGCTTCACGGGTGGCAATCTCCAGAACGGAACGGGGAGTGCTGCCGGCCAGCATCTTGCCCTTTAGCTGCTGGACGTTGGTGATCTCTTTTGCGCTGAACAACTGAAACACCAGTTGCGACATGGAGCTGCCGACCAATTTGATATGAGCTCCCTGCAGGCTCGCGTTGACTAGATCGCCCGCGGCCACGGACATATCCGCGGAGCCCGAGATCACGGCCTGGACTGACAACTGCGGATTGAGCTGCTGCAGCTTTACGTTGAGGCCGTATTTCTTGAACAACCCGGCTTCGCTCGCCACGAACAACGGCGTGAAAACACCGCTGGCTTGTGGGTAGGCGAGAACGATTTCAGTCTTCTCGGGAGTGCCGCCCGGGTCGGACACCGCGGCGATCGCCGAAGATTCTGTCCAGCAAAAGAGCGTGAGGAGGCCCAAGGTGAGTGCAAGTAGTCCTCTCGGCTTTGCTTCCCGTGTGGGGATTCCATGTTGCGCCATCGTTCGTCCTCCTCAGTTAGGTTGTTTTCGCTCGTATGACCCTTGCAGGCTGCTGAAAAAGCCTCATATGCTTCGTTGCGCTCGATCGCCTCGCTCCAACGTACTGCCTAAGTACGCCTCCGCTCGTCGATTTTTCGCGCGCCTCGCCTCTGAGTCTTTTTGAGCAGCCTGCAATCAGAGTTTTTCACCAACCTTCTAGGGCTATTTTTTCATCGCCGCTCGCAGAAAGCTGTAGTCAACCACATCCCCGTGGCTGACGGGCTTGGTGACGTGGGTTATACTCTTGGCTTCGTCGATGGCGGCCTGGAGCACGCTATCGTCTACGACGCCGTCCTGCGAGAGCGCATCGACCAGAACTTTGTATGCTTCCTCGGTCATGTCTTTGCTGTAGCCGAATTTTCTCTGGGCGAAGGCGATGAAGTCGGCCCGCTCGCTCTTAAGCGCCCGGGTGGCGCGCAGAAATGCGTTCACCATGCGCTGCACCTGTTGAGGATTCTTTCGGAGCTTGTCCGTGGTGGTGGCCAGACCGGTGAGGGGCCGCTGCAGAACCTTGCCGGCGTAGAATAGCTCGTTGTAACCTTCCTTCTTCATTTGGATATTCAGTGGGATGGGTATGTGGGTGGCATGGACTGTGCCTGATTGCAACGCGACATAACGCAGGGTGTCCGCTCCTAAAGTTACGATGGTCACATCTTTCATCGGATCCAGCCCCAATTGTTGCAGCGATACCCTGGCTGCCAAATCCCCCGTGGCGCCGAAGGAGCTGACGCCGACTTTTTTTCCCTTAAGTGCTCCCGCGGAAGTGATTTCAGGACGGCTCATGAGAAAGTGCATGACTTTGGCAAAATCGAAACTGAGCGTTTTGACGGGAATACCCAGCGCGGCGCCTCTGATGATGGTGCCGACGCTGTAGAGATAGTCCACGTCCCCCGAGACCAGCGCCTTGATCCCTAAGTCGGCGCGGATCGACACGTAAACCAGATCGATCCCTTCATCGCGATAGAAACCCCGATCGATGCCATAGAGCAACGGCCCGATGGAAAGCGATCCCCGGGTCGTATGACTGACGATGACTTTTTCCTGAGCGCCGGCGGCCGAAATGGCAACGAGCAACAGGACTGCAGCGCCGAGAGTCAACGCTTTTCGCCTCATAGTTCCTCCTGCATCGTGGCGTTTATCAGTTTCGTTTCACGCTTGCAAAGGCCGCGCTTAATGCGTACTTGTGGCTGAATCAAGGGGAGAGCCATGAGCTACAAAGACGTTAGAGAGTGGATTCAGAAAGTCGATGAAATGGGCGAACTGAAGATCGTGGAAGGAGCCGATTGGAACCTGGAGATCGGCGCGCTTTCGGTGCTCGCTTCGAAGCACCGAGAAAACACGCCGGCCTTGCTGTTCGATCGCATCAAAGACTATCCCGCGGGGTATAGAATCCTGGTCGGGTTCTTTGAGAGCTTGCGGCGTTCCGCCCTGACCACCAATTTGCCCATTGAGATCACGCGCGAAGGATTCATCCAGGCTTGCCGCGAGCGGCTGGCAACCAGTCCCTCGATTCCGCCGGTCCAGGTTTCCAGCGGGCCGATTCTGGAAAATGTCTACGACGGTGACCAAGTCGATCTCTTCAAGTTCCCGGTTCCCTTTTGGCACAAACGCGACGGCGGCAGGTATATCGGCACCGGCCACGTGATCATCACCCGGGATCCGGACGATGGCTGGGTCAACGTCGGTTGCTATCGGGTCATGGTACATGACCGCAATACCCTAGGCATGAATATCTCTCCGGGAAAGCATGCTCGCATGCACCGCACGAAATATTTCGACAAGGGCAAGCCCTGCCCCGTGGTCGCGTGTTTCGGCGTCGATCCCCTGCTGCATATGATCGCCACCCGGCCGGAGCCCTACGGCAAGTGTGAGTTCGACGCCGTCGGCGGCATCAAGGGAGAGCCCGTCGAAATTATCGAGGGAGAATTCACCGGCCTACCGATTCCAGCCTATGCCGAGATCGCCGTGGAAGCCGAGATCCTGCCGGACCAGGGCAGAGAAGAAGGGCCGTTTAGTGAATGGACCGGCTATTATGCCAGTGGCGAAAAAATGGAGCCTGTGATCAAAGTTCATCGTCTGTATCATCGTAACGATCCGATCATCACCGCGTCGCCGGAGTACCGGCCAACGGCGCGGGCCGAGCATTGCTATGAACTGCTGCGCGCGGCTTACATTCGCGATCAGGTGGAAAAAGCCGGCGTGCCGGATGTCAAAGGCGTCGCCAGTTACTTCCGCCGCTTCCTGACCGTGATTTCCATTAAACAGCGCTATCCCGGCCACGCGCGCCAGGCGGGATTGGTCGCGAGCCAGTGCCAAGGTGCTGCCTATCTCGGAAGGTACGTCATCGTCGTGGATGACGATATCGATGTCTACGACATCAACGACGTCCTCTGGGCGATGTGCAGCCGTGCCGATCCCGTGGACGCCACCGAGATCTTACGGCGCTGCTGGAGCGGCCCCTTGGATCCCGTCATTCCTAAGGAACGCAAGGGCTTCAGCTCCCGGATGATCATCGATGCCTGCAGGCCCTTCGAGTGGATCAAAGACTTCCCACCCGCAGCCGAAATCGAGGCGGACTATCAGAAACTACTAATGGCCAAGTGGAAGAGGGAGTTGTTTAGCTAGAGTCGCTTCCATCCACGGCTTTGACCGGAATCCCCTGCCTTGCAGCGTTGTAACTTGCACTCCTATCGCATCGCGCGGCACGGTTCACGACTACGCTGTGCCAAGTTCTTGTCGGACTCATGAATAAAAGTGCGCGAGGCCCGAGTCCTAGGAACCCGGGCCCCGCGTGACCTTCCAAGGATGTCGAACCAGTTGTCTTGCGAAGGTCAAACTGTTTTCTGAGAATCGCTAATTCGTCGCGGTTGCCAGATTCTTCACTTTCTGTAACCGGCGCGAGACGACGATACGCGCAGCGATTAAAGCGAAGCCGGTAATAAGAAAGAAACGCGAAGCAGAGCTATTTCCTGCTTCTGCTCCCGTATTTTGCCTGCCGGCAGAGTGGTTAGCATTGGTTGCAATGCTGCCGAACCTCGCAGCCCGAATGCCAGCACCGCCACCGAGATCCGCACTTTGAACCATGCTATGCCGATCTGCCTGGGTGAATCTTGTAGCGGGTACACCCAATGCCTCAGCCTTGATGAGTGCTGTCTGTTCGTGAATATCAGCGACGGGAATGGCTTCGCTGTGATTTTTGGCCGCGGAATTAGCCGATGCTGAACTCCCGAGAGGTGAAGCCACTAAGAGCGCGAAGAAAATGCCGAGAAGAAGCTGCTTGCTAAAGATTATTACCATGGCTGAATTATTGATCCTCCGTCAATGCGACCTGATGTTTCTCGTTCGTCCCTCCACGCAAAGCAAAGGTCATACCGGTCGCTGGAGAACTCTCCACGACAAGATTTCCGCCAGGAGAAATAGTTCGTTCACGCGCATTAGATTGGTTTGCTCACTTGAAAGAATGGCGAAGGCTCCTGCAGAGAAACTCGGCGCTGTTCTTTCCCAGTAGAGTTTCGTCGATGCATGTGAATACTCGCTGCGAGGAAAATGGAAAGGCCGGATTCGTAGGAGTCTGGCCTTTCACCACTGAACGAGTGCTGTTCAGTGGAGCCGCTTATCCTGTGGGAGTTTTGCTGAAGGAGGCAGCCCGGGAAGCCGCGAGCGTGCATGCTAGTTTATCTGTGTCTTTTCCGAGTTCTGGTACCATCTCAACTTCTCGAGGCGCCGCTGGAAATAAGTATCTTTGGGCCATTCCCAATTGCGGCCAGGCAACTGTTCCCCTAGATAGAGTGCGCCGTTCGCCTTGCTTTGCGCAAACACCATCTGCCAAAAGCTCGGCTTGTCCAATTCAGTTTCAGTTGCTTTCATTAGCGTCCTCCTTGGTTTTTCGTCCACAGCTCACTGCCCTGGAGATTGGAAATTGTCGGATAGGGCCTAGTGTCTATAAACAAAGGCGATAATCAGTTTGTTGAATAATCTGTTTCCAGCAGAGAGCAGGAGACATGCCATGCGTGCGTCTACTTACTAAGCTTCCCTTGTCCCTATTTTTCTCGCCCTATTCCCTGGCCACAGGAGGGCGGTCTTGACGGGTGCTGAGCGCAGTGGAATAAAATCGGTCAAAGTTGCCACGAGCTTGCGAAACCCTAAACGCATATATAAACATGTAAACCGTCTTTACAGGTTCGATTATTGGCGACTTCCGGTTTCGAAAATTTTCTTCGCGTTGAAGGTTTCGCGGTCTTAGCATTGAGTTCCAGACAATTCTGAATAAATTGTCGAGGTGTGATACGGGCTCAGGCCCACCCCTCTCAAAGCCTGAAAGTAGACCGTTTCGATTTGTCACGGGATTTCTGGGACACTACACTAGATTGCCGTTGGCGATACGACGACCTTGGAAAAGTCGAACTTGGTAAGCGAACTTTCTGGCTGAGCAGAAATAGCCGAAAGGAGAAAAGCCATGGCAAACTTCGTTGAGACGGGTGGGCTAAAGATTAGCGAAGAATTGTATCATCTTGTCAGCAATGAGATCGCGCCTGGTACTGGGATAGAACCGGCCGATTTTTGGAAGGCTCTAGCGAAAATCGTTCATGATCTGGGTCCGAAGAATCGTACGCTCCTCGCTAAACGCAATGCTCTCCAGCAGAAGATTGACGACTGGTGCGTCCCACGACGCGGCCAGCCCATTAATTTGGACGAGTACAAGGCCTTTCTGACGACGATCGGCTATCTCGTGCCGGAAAGTGGGGACGTTAAAGCTTCAACGGCGAACGTGGATCGTGAGATCTCTGAAGTCTCAGGTCCACAACTGGTTGTGCCTCTCGACAACGCACGCTACGCGTTAAACGCGGCTAATGCGCGCTGGGGTAGTCTATATGATGCCTTGTACGGCACGGATGTGATTCCCGAAGATGAGCGAGCGGAAAAAGGCGAGACATACAATCCGGTACGTGGAGCGAAAGTTATCGCGAAAACCGAAGCGTTTTTGGATGAGGCGGTAGGTCTCGAGCGTGGAAAGTTCTCGGATGTGACTCAGTTTTCGCTTCACCAAGTAGGTGACACCCAGGAGTTATCCGCTCGCCTCACAGATGGCCGTGAGGTCGGCTTGGCTGAACCGCAGAAGTTTGTCGGATTCCAAACCAAAGGAAACGAGCTGGCAAGCATTCTTCTGAAGAATAACGAATTGCACATCGAAATTCATATCGATCGTAATCACCCCATCGGCGAGCTTCATCCCGCCGGCGTGAAGGACGTGATCCTGGAAGCGGCCGTCACCACCATTCAAGACTGTGAAGACTCGGTGGCCGCCGTCGACGCCGCCGACAAGGCCAGAGTCTACCGCAGCTGGAACGGTATTATGCGCGGGACGTTGGAAGCGACGTTTGAACGCAATGGCAGAGAGGTGACGAGGCGGCTCAATCCCGACAAAACTTTTACGGCTCCAAACGGCCAAACCGTCACCCTGCCCGGGAGAAGCCTGTTATTGGTTCGCACCGTCGGCATTCACATGTATACGGACGCCGTCGTCATGGTGGACGGGGAGGAGATTCCCGAAGGCTTTCTCGATGCGATGGTGACCGCGCTCGCCGCGATGCACGACGTGAAACGGACCGCCATCCAACGCAACAGTCGCGCCGGCAGCGTTTACATTGTCAAACCTAAACAGCATGGTCCGGAAGAAGTCGCCGCAACGGTGGAATTGTTCGAAAGAGTAGAAGATAGCCTGGGTCTGCAAGCCAATACGTTGAAGATTGGCATCATGGACGAAGAACGGCGGCTCACGGTGAATCTCAAAGAATCGATCCGCGCGGCGCGAGAGCGAGTCGTGTTTATCAATACGGGATTTCTCGATCGGACCGGCGATGAAATTCATACTTGGATGGAACTCGGCCCGATGCTGCCCAAGATGGAGATCCGGAATCAACCATGGCTTAGCGCCTACGAAAACCAGAATGTTGATATTGGCATTGAGACCGGACTCGTAGGGAAGGCGCAAATCGGCAAAGGCATGTGGACGATGCCCGATGAGATGCGTAAGATGGTGGCAACAAAGCAAGCTCACCCTGAAGCCGGCGCTAACACCGCTTGGGTGCCTTCACCCACCGCGGCGACCTTGCATGCGCTTCACTATCACCAAGTCGATGTCGCCAAAAGGCAGTCAGAGCTTGGCCGCAGAGACCGTGCTCGGCTGGAAGAGATTCTTACGCCGCCGATCCTTACCAGAAGGTTGACACCGGAGGAGATTCAAAAGGAGCTGGACAACAATGCGCAGGGAATTCTCGGTTACGTCGTTCGTTGGGTCGATCAGGGGGTCGGTTGCTCCAAGGTTCCGGATATTAATAATGTCGGTTTGATGGAAGATCGGGCGACGCTGCGGATTTCGAGCCAACACATCGCCAACTGGCTGCATCATGGGATCGTTACCGGGGAGCAGGTGAGGAAAACCTTCGAGCGCATGGCGGAAGTAGTAGATCGTCAGAATGGGGGCGATCCAAATTACCGCAACATGGCGCCGCATTTCGCAAAGAGCATCGCCTTTCAGGCGGCGCTGGATCTGGTCTTTAAAGGAAGAGAAGCGGAAAACGGCTACACGGAACCAGTGCTGCACGCGCGCCGCAAGCAGGTAAAAGCGGCGTTATCATGAAATTTGGGATTAACCGACCTTACGTCAAAGAAATTTTATCCCGCCAAGACGCGAAGAACGCAAAGAAAAGACTCTATTCCTCAGAACTTGGCGTCCATTGCGTCTTTGCGCGAGTCATTCGATTTTCCTTTTTCACAAAGGACACTTCAGCCGATAATTGTAAACCATCAGCACATCTTTACGCAGCAAGCCGCGGGAATTTGCCCCATAGGGATTAAACGCGAAAAGTGTCCAAAGTTTCTTTTGCGAACAACTCTTCGGCTGCCAACTTTCGCTGGCTGAGGCCCTGCTCTTCGCTGTAGCGCAGAAAGGTTTCGAGGGCCTTGCGATTGGCTTCGACGCCGTAGGGCCAGTAATCAGCTCCCATCAGTTCTTTGATCTCGTCAACAAAGTGGCCGGCCCAAGGTATGACCGAGTGTAGTCCATCGTTTCTATAAAGGGTTTCGATGCATTGGTTCTTCGCTTCGAGGAAGGCCTTGTAAAGGCTCTGTGCGACCCACGGATGCCGGTGGTAGAGCTCTTCCCGGATGACCATGACGTGCATGATTGGAAAAATACCCGTGCGCCGAAAATGATCGATCTCAGCTTCTTGCGCGTTCGGAAAGAGCCTGCGGACTTGTGGCACGCGTTTCACGTAGGGCTCCGGCACCTGCGCGGTTATCAGCGCATCGACCTCGCCGGTAATCAGCATAGCGGATAGGTTTTTCCCTTCTGGGATAATCTCTACCTTGATCTCCGGTGGTATCTGCAGCGGGACCTTCTCTTTGCGGCCCGAAGATTCGAGACCTCCGGTGAACCAGTGGACGTCTTGCGGCCGGACGCCATGATCGTCCTGAAGAAAACCGCGCAGCCAAACCGTGGCGGTCATTTGCCACTCGGGAACGCCGACGCGTTTACCTTTCAGCTCTACCGGCTTGCCGATCCCGGCATTGACGTTGACGTAGGCGCATGAATGTCTGAATTTACGATAGACGAAGGCGGGAATAGCGATGAAAGGAAAGTCGCCGCGGGCTTTGCCCGCAACATAACTGCCGAAGGACATTTCCGCCGCATCAAATTCCCCATGAATTCCCATCCGCCAGTGAACCTCCGGCGGCCGGTTGACCGTGACGAAGTTGATTTCCATTCCTTCGGCGCGGATGGCCCCGTCTCTCAAAGGCCGAACCAGGTCGTAATCACCGCAACCTATGTCGATTTGAAGAGGTGACATATGCAAGCTCCCAGTGCCGGTTATTCACACTGAAATAATGGTCCCGAAACGGTAAGCCCTTCTGCTCTGCCATCGCCCTACACGACTCACCGTTCGATTAAAATGCGTCTTAGTTTTTTCCGGAACCCGAAACCCGAAACCCGAAACCAGGGCTAGGCGTAGGCCTCGTAGATGCCGTCGAACTTGGCGAGCTTGAAGCGCACCATGTGGCGGGCGCTATCTCGCACCAGTTCCAGTTGATGGTCGGTTTGGGCGTGACGCATGATCACCTCGGCGGCCATCTTCGTATGCTCTTGGTCCGCGACGCTGTGCACGGTAAAGAACTGTAGCGCCTTGTTGTCCAGTCCATAGTGCTTGCGCAAGGCTTCGTTAAATTCTTCGGAATAGCGGCAGACCATGGTTTCATTCACCAATGCCGACGCGCGGTTTTCCGACGCGGAGCCTAGCAACATGCCATGAATGGTCTTACTCGTATGCGCCAGGCATTCAAAGACCGGGGTCGCTTTGTCGAAGTCTTCCCCGGTCAAGCCAATCGCCAGACCAAACTTCTTGGCCAGGTCGGGATGATACTGCTCTTCATTCAACTGATAGAGAAAATAGTTGAAGAGATCGGGGTCGTGGCCGTTTTTTACCATGCAGAGAGCGAACCCCTTGAGGAGGGCGACATTGTGGATGTAGTGCTGAATCGCCCAGCCCTGCAACCGGCGCATGGATAGCTTTCCGTACCGTAGTTCCGTGAAGTAGCGGCCTTCCATGAGTTGGTTGACCCCGGGTTGAATGATTTCTTTGACAACCGAATCTACGAAAGCCTGAGTCGCCATCTATTATCCTCCTCTATGTGACCCTCGCCCATTTTGGGAGAGGGAACGGGTGAGGGTCTCCTGAGTTTATCTTTTCTCCTTCAACACTTCGTCGAGGAACGTGTAATCGATTACTTTTTGCACCGGCACCGGCGTGGGGATCAATTTGGATGCATAGGCGGTATCATAGATCTCCTGAAAGTCTTTAATGGGGATCTTGCCATCCGAGGTAAAACCGTTCAACCAGGCACGGTAGGATTCTTCGGCTATGGCGGGAGTCAGCTTCCACTTGTTCTGAATATAGTTCACCATCCACGCCTTTTCCTTGCGGTTGAATTCCATGGCCTCGAAGGTCGCGCGGATCACGGTCTTGACCTGCGCGGGTTCCTGCTTGAGTTTGGCTTCCCGCGTGGCGAGGCCGCCGGAGGCGGAGCGCATGTTGAATTCAGTTGCCGAAGCGATCTCCCGGTAACCCTTCTGCGTCATGACCACATTGTGCGGCAGCGATAGCACAGCGGCGGCCACCGTACCCTGGCTGAGGGCTTGCACGCTATTCGAAACCGAGCCGGTTTGAATGAAGGTAACCTGCTCCGGGTTGACGCCTTTTTTCTTTACCAGGTCGCGGCCTACGATGTCTTGCAGAGTTGCCAGCCGGTCCACCGCGACGGTTTTCCCGATCAGGTCTTCCGCGCGGCGAATCTCCGGATTGCCGATGAGCCAAAAAAGCGTCCGCTCATGGGTCACCATGATCCCTTTGAACGGGAGTCCCCGCGCCGCGGCGACAAGCGGACTGGTAATGCCCGTCAAGTAGTCGATCTCGCCGGCAACCAGGGCTGAGGTCTGCACGGCGCCGGCCATTTGCACCATATCGACGTCCAATCCATGCTTCTTATAGATTCCCGCGTCCTTGGCGACAAAGAAGGTAAGAAAAGTGAGACTGAAAGCGGGATAGCCCATGCGAACTTTTTTGAGTTCCTGGGCGGAGCCCGGCTCGCACGCCATCAAGATCCAGAGTGCAAAACCCAAGAATTGAATTCTTTTCATGGCGGCGAGTCTATCGATTTTCAGGTAAGATTACGAGCGGGAAAGCGTGGAATGAAAACCCAGAACTGGCTCGGACATTGGCCGAGCCGGTTCGTGTGAACAACCGCGCGCGCAGTTAGCCCTATTCCGACATAAAATTCGGCGGATAAAGTTGTTTTCGCCTCGTTGACGCAGCGTAATTTGGGTCTGCTCGATGTTTCACGACTGGTGGCATTTTGATGTTCTTGGCAACACGATCGTTTACGCCGACGAATTTCCGAATGTACGCAGTTTTATTGGATTAGGGTTAGCTCTTCAGATTCTTATTAAAAAACTCCAGCGTCTGGTTCCAGGCCTCCTTGGCTGCCTCAGGCCGATACCGGTCGGGTCTATTGTCGGCACTAAATTCATGTGGAGCATCAGCGATGATCTTGTATTCTACTGACTTGCTGTACTGCTTTATCGCTTCCTCGAGCCTCGGCGCTGGGGACGTGATGGTTTTATCCAGTTCGCCGTAAAAC
>Ga0105347_1001103_pt1 | contig 11998 bp, 8 predicted proteins | sample EasRivMeERMLT890_FD_89677 | JGI IMG/M metagenome (GOLD analysis project Ga0105347, IMG submission 89677) | Soil microbial communities from meander-bound floodplain in the East River, Colorado, USA - East River MetaG ERMLT890 | ecosystem: Environmental > Terrestrial > Soil > Floodplain | place...
GAGAATGCTCATGCTCTCGTCAATGAGACTAACAGGTTAAGTAATGAGTTTCAGAAGATGATCGATATGTTCGGTCAGACTAGTGGTATAAGCAATTTCTGGAAGGAAGTTAAAGGTGGTTTAGCAGGCATATTTGCTGACATATCATTCTTCATGCAGAATGGTACAGTCAAAGACTTCTTTAAAATACTCAACCCTAACATAGGTTTGAGGGATATTCGTGGTAAGAGATTAGCTGCTGATTTTGCTGCTGAGGACATTGAGAAGAGAACAACTAAGTTTCAGCAAGCAGATGATAATGCAAGAGCCTTTGAGCTTAAGAGGCAGCGTGGTCAGTATGACATTCTGCTGAGAATGCAAAAGCAGTATGGTGATGCTCGATATGATGAGGCAATTGCACAACAAGCTAAGTTACTTGACTCACTTAATGCTGCTGAAGCAGAGATTCAGAAGGTTCGTGAAAAGAACAAATTAACTCCTGTTGGTATTGATTATGAAGCTCTTCGTAAGCAAATAGATAAGCAGCTTGCTTTGCTTAAGAATGCTTATGACCTTGACAATGCTCTTAATGAGTTGTCATTAGCTAAGAAGGAGATTACACAGCAGCAATTTGATCAAAAGAAGTTTGATCTTACAATTAAGTATGCTAATGCTGCTTATGAGACTGAACTTAAAATGGGCAAGGAGCGTGATCTTAATAGGCTGAATGACTTAAAGATCATGAAGATCAATGCTAACACTGTAATGGCAGAGATTGAAGAAAAAGCATTTGCTAAGTTAAAATCTAAGCAGAAAGCTGGGCCAGGTATTGACACTACTGACCCATCTGTACAGCTTGAAGTCCGTGAGAGTCCGTTCGCTAAAGACCTTGAAAACATAAAGAAGCAAAATGATAAGATTAAAGCCGAAAGACTTAAATCTGAACTTGACACTGAGAATAGGTCGTTTGAATTGTTGGCAGCAGGGCGTGATACAACGTATGCTGAAGAGCTACGTCACCTCCAAAAGCTTAAAGACATTAAGATCAGATATGCAGTCTCAACAGCAGAGGAAACATACGCTATAGCAGAGCTTAATGCTGAGCGTGAGAGAGCACTACGAGAAGAGACTACTGATTTCATTGTTAATGCCATGAGCACAGCATTAGATGCTGTGGGTGCTATTGAGAGTGCTAAGTTCGATAACAGGATTCACATGCTTGAGGAGGAGAAGGACAGAGCAATAAAAGCAGCAGGTGATAACGCAGCTGCTAAGCAAGCAATCGAAGATCAGTATAATAGGAAGATCGTCAAGGAGAAACAAAAGCAAGCTAGGTCAGAGAAGCAGTTTGCTATATTCCAAATAGCACTTAATACTGCTATGTCTATATCTAAGACCTTTGCTATATGGGGTTGGCCCGCAGGTATACCGTTTGCTGCCTTAGCATTAGCGAATGGTATTGTACAAGCAGCTGCAGTGGCAGCAAGACCACTTCCACAGTACAAGAAAGGTACTAAAAGTGCAGCTAGAGGTAAATCAATAGTAGCAGAAGAAGGAGCAGAGCTTGTGCAGCAAGGTAATAAGTTTACGCTGTATGACAAACCATCGTTAGTGGATATGAAAGGCGGTGAAAAGGTATTTACTAATGCTCAGACTAGAAGGATGGCTGAAGATGCAATTAGGCAACAAGAAAACGAGTCTGAACTTCAGTCAATGCTTATTGCTAACTATGGAGCACTGCAAGTTCAGCGTAACCAAAAGATGGAAACTGCTAGTATGTTCGCTAATGCTTTAAGAAGTTCAGGTCTTACTGAATCAGCAGTACAGCGTGCAGTGTCTAATGCACTACAAGGCATTCCATGGCAGCTTAATATCTTTGATGACAAGGGATATCGCCAAGGCGAAAGAAAGCGTAATAGCACAGTTGTTTACATGGATAAAAGACACGGATAATGATTCTATACGACTTCATAACGTTTCAAAATAACCACTTCACTGTACAGCTGAATGAGGACACTCAGACTCTGTTCGCTGAAGTAGATCAACCGCCGGGTGGACCAATTGAGCAGCAAGTTACACAGAACGAACTTGGCCCTAATCACCCGATTGGCGGGATTTTAATTTCATATTGTCAAGGAAGTACATTAGTTCAAGTCTTAATTAGCGATTACTATCCATTTGCTAAGTTTAACAGGATATTAAATGCTCCATCTTGCGGCTACAACCCTGGTGAAGTGTGCGACTTTACGCTGTTTGACATACTGTCAGCACCGGAAACAGAGGCTGGACTACACAATGGTGTGATCACTGTTAATGCCGCACTCACAGGTCAAGTGCTTCAGTACTCGCTTGATAACGTAAACTGGCAGATGGGTAATGTGTTTAAGAACTTACTGCCAGGCATCTACACAGTCTACATTAAATCAACTACTACTTCTTGTGAGCAGCACAGGAAGATAGGCGTTGGTGCTGGGCCAGTTGTGCCTCAGATTCCTTATCCATGGCAAGAGAAGGTTTGTAAGTTCTTTAAGTTAATAGACGGCATGGATGAGTACATGATTGATGAGCCGCTTAGCTGGGACCAAGTAGAATTTAATGCTAAACGCACTAAAGACTATCATGGTTGGAGCAGTCAGTACTCTGATGGTTCAGTTCAATTAGGCTTTGCTTGTGCTGCAGGTAAGGAAGTCTTAGAAACAGCATACAACTTAAATGGTGGTGATGCTAACGTAAGATTCCAGTATGGCTTTACTTACTTAGATCAAACACAAGTACTATTTGATGGCAAAATTAACTTTAATACTTATAATAAACTTAGTGGTTATATTACAGCTGTAATTGAGGGAGCTGAGTTCAATAATCTGTTCACAACTAGGATGGACACTAAGGTCAACCTTTCTGACGGAAAAACACAGGATGGTGATTTCATTGCTGTTCCTAAAGTCTACAAGGTTGGTCTGCATGGCAAAGCAATATCAACTAAATTTCAAGTTAATAGTGTGACTCTATGGGATTATCCGGTTTTCCAGTTTAGGGAAGCCTCATCATATATCATACCAGATACCTCAGAAGCTAAACTTACTGAGATAACTGAGAACTTCACTTATGGATTGCTAATTCAGAATGAAGCTCCTTATGACATTGACTTATATAGCTTAAACCTATCATTTGGTGGCGTGTATAACTTTGACGTAGCATTCTCAATCGATGTTAAGCTTAAAGGTCGTCAAGGTAATCAAGGCTCTTATACTCTGACTCCAATGTTCATGATCAATGACACACTGTACCCAGCTGGTGCAGTTAAGCAAGGTCAGAGTAGTGCTACTGATTGGCAGCAGATACCAGTAGACTTTCACTACACTGGCACTCATACTTTAGTAGCTGGCGATAAGGTTTATTGGTTCATCAAGATGGACACAGTAGGCTTTATCGAAGGTCCATCGCTACTTCAAAAAATGGTTAACATTACTGTTGAAGCTCTTGAGGAAGCTAAGGGTTCAGATTGCAGAGGTTGGTTACTCCATGATGTTATTGATTATGTTGCTAAGAATATAACTAACAACCACACATTCTTAAAGAGCAACTTTTTAAGCCTTAAGAGTTCATCTCAAGTAAGCGATGGACAAGGTTCACTGTACATACTTACTAATGGCAAGCAGATAAGAAACTTTGACGTTGCCACTAATCCGCTACTTATCTCTATGAATGACTGTCTAAAGATAGTCCGTTCCCTATTTTGTTGTGGTTATGGTTTTGAGCGGATTGGTGGCAATGAATTTTTACGCATAGAGCGTGTCAACCAATTCTATCAGAACAAGAAGATCACACAGATTGATGATGTCTTTGAGTACAGCGAGGAGATAGCTAAAGATCTTATCTTTAATGAAACGGAATTTGGCTTTGAGAAGTATCAGTCAAGTGGATTAAACTCACTAGATGAGTTTAATACTCGGCGTGAAGACCTTATGCCAATTAAGACTCATAAAGATAAGTTGATAGTTAAATCACCTGCTATTGGTTCTGGCTACTCTATTGAGAAGTGCAGGCGTAATCAGTACTCAGAGACACCAACTAACTCAGTGGACAATGATGAGGATGCATTTATTATTTCAGTTAACAGGACAGCAGAGCCAGGCAGGTTTCAAGCTGAGAAGAATGAAGCATTTGACATCGTGGAGAACCTTATTTCGCCTGAGACTGCTTATAATTTAAGATTGTCACCTAAGCGTATTGAGCTTAACTGGGCTATATGGGTTAAGAACATACTGTACTGGAAGCAACCAGTAGACTTTATTAAGACTAGTTTTGTAGATCAGAACGGTCTATTAAGAACTAAACTCAAACCAAGTGATCTAAGAGCTGTTGGCGATATATTCAAGGATGATTGGGTGGAGAAGGACGATATACAGCTCTCTAACTACCCAGTTGAAGAGCAGATATTCAAGCCAGAGTACATGAACATTAAAGCTAAGATTACACCTAACATAATGATCATGATTGACAATGCTATGCATGGCCAGCAATCAACTCCTCAGAACTATGGCTGGATAGCAGTGAGAGATAATGTTGGTTTGTATCAAGCCGGTTTTCCTATTGAAATGAAGTATAACTTTTTTACCGAGCATGTAACGATGAAGTTGCTTAAATTCTATGCTTCACCAGTTAACCCAGCTGATGAGTGCTGCAACTATGTTACAATAAACGGTTGCCGAATAATTATTAATGGTTTTAAATGGAGAATCTAACATGGCCTGTGATATAAACATATTCGATGCGGTCATAATGACAGCATCAGACCCAGACGACGATGATGTCGTTATGTTCTTGACAACAGATCAGACTCTTGTTGGTCGAACATGGGGCAACATAAGGACAGCCTTAATTCCAGATGACTGGAACTGGCAAGTCAGTAATGGGGCACATGTTGATGGAGAGCTTCACTCTGGTGAAGGCACAGTTATTAGACCTGAATTTATTAACTTTAGAACTCGTGTACTAAGAAATGGTGCTAATCAAATGCCATTTGCAACAGTTGGAGCTACGCCGTATGTTTTAATAAATTCAGCAACAGGACAATATGATTTTACACCAGTGGTGTTTGAAAATGAAACAATACAAATACAAGCATATTAATTTATGAAAAAGCTAATATTTATTCTAGGACTGCTAATTAGCATGATTTCACAAGGCCAGATCTACTATCAGAACTTAGGCACTAAGAACATTAGTTTATCTGCTAAAGTGCCGGGTTCACGGTATGTAGATTCAGCCTTGTTTCTACCTATATTACCAGCTAGTCCATATATACCAAGATTAACAAGGGTTGGTGCTCTATTCTACAAGACTAGCGACTCATCAATTTATACATGGACTGGAAATCAGTTATTAAAAGTTCAAGGTGGTGGTGGCGGCGGAACTACTAATCTTGGTGTTAATAATACATCTAATAGCATTACTGTTACAAATGATAATGGTACAGGCTATACATTTCCAATTGCTAATGGCTCTGTGGCAGGTGGTGTTAATGCTGTCGATTATCAGCGATGGGATTCAAAACTTAGCAATGTTAATCTTGGTTTATCAAGAACGCCAACAACTGTGACGATTACAAGTTCAGCAGGTGTAGCAGCAGACATTCCGCTTGTTGACCCAACAGCTGCTGGTGTTGTTAGTCCATCAATGCAAAGTAACTGGAATGCTAAGTTAAGCTCAGTATTAACAGCAAATTCAGTAATTAACTCAGGTATAACCGGTAGTCCTATTCAACTACAGAATGATATATTAGCACCTCCTGCTAACTATGTATATGGTACTACTGCAGTCGGTGTTAAGGGTTGGAAGCCAGACCCAGCAGGTGGTAGTGGTTCATCTGAGGTAATTCAAACAACCTATGCTACATTTCAGGCATCATCTGGATTAGCTACTAATAAGTTATACTTCATTACTGATGCAGGTAGGCGAGGTTACTTTCAGTACATTGGCACAGTAACAGACCAAGCCTTAGATAATACAGGTACTACAATTGTTAATGCTGGACTTCAGCGATTTGACCGTGTCTACAATGGTGTAATTGACTTACGTTGGTTTGGCATTGTGGAAGATGTCGTTACTCCTGCTGGAGCTTATGCTTACCCAACAGGAACAGATAATAAAGCAGCATTTGATTTAGCAGTAACAGCTGCAGGCACAACAGCTTCTGGAGCAGCTCAAAAAATCATCTGTGAAGGCTGCCGCTTTTTGATTAACTCAAAGTTAACACCGTTTCCAGGCACTAAGGTAGTTAACATTGAAATTAATGGTTCAATATTTTTAGGCTCTGGTTGTGATACACTGTTTCAAGTAAAGAATATTGCTGGAGACTACGATCACAACAGAATATATGTTGAGAACATTGTTGGTCAAGGAAATGTACCACTTAATGGACCAACTGCTAGAGGAGCAGGCACTTCTCCAGTGTGGACAAATCTTACTGCAACTGTACTGCTGATAAACAACTCAAATAAAGGTGAGTACACATTTAACCGCGTATGGGGCGTAAAAACAGTAGTTGAAATATATGGTGATGCTGGTAAGGGCTCACAAGAGAACACAATCAATGGTATTACTTGGTATGATGTAGCAAACCATGTGCTTTACAGATCAGGTGATGGTAGTTCATTCTGTGATAAGAACAAGATTGGTCAACAAAAGGTATTAAGGCTTAGTGGTGGATTAGCAACCAAGTTTGATGGCGGTCCAGGCAACACGGGAGCAATGAGGTCAAATGAGCACTGGTTCTTATATGAGTTGATTGACTCACTTATAGTCTCAAATGCTGATGTTACTAACCCGGCATTCTACATAACACCTGAAGGTGGAAGCAACACAGGTATATTCTCATTAACTCCAATTCAGATAACAGGCACATTTAGGTCGCCTTATTGGGGTGGTTCTGGCGTGCTTGGTGCTAAAGTCATTGGTGGAGCTAACATGGGTCAAGACGGTATAATTGAGAAGGAAATCTGGAACGTGACTTACAAAGTAGGTGATAGGCACTTTATTAATAGTGATGGTAGCGTAACCACTGTTAAGCGAAATGGTACAATCTCAAATACTAATATTACTGCTTTACAGTCACAATTTCCAACATGGAAGTTTACGACTGAAGATGCTGATATGGAGGTTAATGTAAGCACGACTTACACAGTATCAGCTTATGTCAACTGGGTAATTTGTACAGGTACATCATACACTGTTACATTCCCATCAGGCAATATACAGCGATTAGTCACTGTTAAGAATAATGCATCAGGCACAATAACAGTTAGCGGTGTAACTGGTGTTACATCAATTCCATCAGGCCAGACTATGTCATATAGGTCATTCCAAACAGGTGGTTGGCAATCAGTGTCAAACTTAGCTGGAACAGGTGGTGGAGGTGGTGGTGTTACAGCTGTTGTGGCAGTCGGAACAGGTAATGCTAATGCTCTTGAGATTGTAGGTACAGATATTAAAGCTCATGCTGCTACATCAACTCAACCTGGTGTAGTAAATGTCGGTGCTCAAGTAATGCCTACTGGTACTAAGACATTTGATGGTGTTGGTATACAAGGAGCTACATTTTTAGCTTATAATATTATAGGTCGTCAAAATGGTATATCCTGGAATGATGTTAGCACACCGAATCCTAGTTCATCTACATTAACTGCTTTTAATTTTGGTTCTGGTTCATCTTCTAAGAATATAGTATTTGGTTTTGGTAAGACATCTGTCAACTGGGCTGGATTCGGGCAGAATGGTACTGATTTACTGCTACTTGGCGAAAAGTCAACAGGTGGTTTTGAGTGGCGAAATAATGTCGGTTATGCTACAATGGATATAACAGCTGGTAACTTAAGAGGTAAGATCTTTGGCACATCAGGCAACTGGTTAGTTCAGTCTGGTGGCACAGCTACTGATGCTGGTTACAAGTTAGATGTTCAAGGTACGCTAAGAGCAACTGGTGTTGTTACGCTTCCAAACATAGCAGCTCCTGCTGGTCTTGTTTACATGGCAACAGTAGATGAGAATGGTGTCTTAGGTTCCTTAGTTCAACCAACTGGTGGTAGTGGTGGTTCTTCGATATTTACTGCTGGTTCTGGAACAGGCTCACCTTATTATCATAGTACAGGTGCTGTGAATATAGGCGTAAATCCAGCACAATCATGGGCTTGGACACATTGGGGAGCATCATGCTCAACTTGCGGACCAAGCTCATCTGCTAGAGCTATATGGGAGTTTGCTTCAACATCAGTGTTCGTAGCATCACCAAGGCTTCACTCTGTTGATTACAATGGTTCATATCTTAGGTTAACACCTGGCAATGGTGTAGCAGGCCGAGTAGTAACTGAGAATAATGGATTGACAATTGCTGGTAGTGCACACTTTGAGGGAGCAGATATAGAATCTCAATTCATTGACCGCGGTACATCTGTTGACGGTGATATATTTACGTCTAATGGTGTTGATGGGTCTGAGTGGCGTAGGCCTTATCAGCAGCTAATCTACACATCAGTGACACCAACACTTATAACTACAACTGGTTTGACATATAACACACTGATTGGTGGAGCAAAGACTATACCACAATTACTCGCTGGTGATATTGTTGTGATCAGTGGTTCTGGTGGCATGGAGGAAGGAAATAACTGCGGATTTAGATTTGATATTCTTGGTCAGCAAATAGACATAAATCCTACTAATACAGTAGCAGTATCACCTGAGAAGAACTATGAATATGAAGTAAAAATAATGTCTAAGGCATCTGGTACAAGTGCTGGTGGTAGTATTAAAATTAGCATTAGAGTTGAAGGTGAGCCTGATGACCACTTATTTACTCAAGACTACTCTTCAGGCTTAAATACGAGCGGAACAGGAACAGTAAATGTTAGCTTTAGGTACACTACTGGTAGTACACCGGTATTTGCATCAGTTGACAACACAATTGAAGTTAAAAGGCAAATTCACTAATATGAAGCGATTAATCTTATTACTATTAGTTAGTATATCGATATGTGCTGAGTGTCAGATGACTCAGCACTTAATTGGGCCGTTACCGGCTTACAATGGACAGCATGCTAATACTAAGATTCCATACCTTAAGTATACGCCAGCTTCAGTGGCTAGCAACCCTAATAAGAAGTACCCAGTCATTGTGTCATTTCATGGTATCGGTGAACGCACAGAGTTGTACTCTACCATGGCTTCTGTATCTACTGGTGATTTACCCGATCTTCTTGTTAGCGGAACAGGGCTACCTTACTTTTATGCCACAAGTACATCTGCTCTGGTAGGTGATACATGGAGACCGTACAATGATGCAAGTCAGCCAGCTTATGAGTTTATAGTTTATGCTCCTCAGTGCTGGCAAGGTTACTCATACTTTTACCCGATCTATGGCGATGCTATGCTAGATGAGATTGAGAAGAATCCTAATGCTGACTTAAATCGAGTCTATTTCGTAGGTTTGTCATTCGGCGGTGGTGCTGTACTAACTATGCTTCAAGACCCTAATATATCAGACCGAGTTGCAGCTGCCTTTTCATCTTGTGCCGGTTACTCAAGGTACATATGGGACAGCCCGCAGCACTCAGATTATGGCAACACGTCAACAGGCTTTGCTGGGTGGAATGGATTGCTAATTATTCAGCACTCAATTAATGATTCAACTACCGACCCTGCAGTTATGTGTTGTCCACGAGGCAAAGGCTCATGGCACTCTGATCGAGCAGTTGATTCAATTAACAACAGGTACAAAGGAAAGACTACTGTTGAGTACTATCAGTACACAACTGGTGGTCATGTTATATGGGACAGAGCATTTAATCCAGCTAATGCATCTGTTAATTATTCATTAAACAATGGACAAACCATGAATTGGAGTATGCCATTATTTTCTCGACTATTAACTAGAACAAGAACTAAAAATAGAAGACTATAATGCCACAACGAGTACACATACTTGTCTTAGATGATGACAGAGAAGAGTGGGATTTTATAAAAGAAGCTGCTGAAGAACTCGGCATAAATAATATGTTCTTTTATGACAATCACTTAGCTCTGTTAGCAGCCTTAGATAGAGAACCTGCAGTAGTGTTATTAGACTATCAGCTTAAAGGTATTACAGGCAAAGAGGTAATGGAGAAGGTTAAAGAATTATGCACTCATTGTTTCTTTATCATCACGACTGGTCATCCAGACCTTGCTGTTGTAATAGATTTGCTAAATGCTCATGCTGACCACTTTTTAACTAAAGAACCGAACAGAAATTACTATGATAAACTTATGACAGCTATAATTGAAGGACGAAGAGTTGTGTCTGAGCGAATTGAGTTAGCTGAAGAGAAGAGGAGAGCAACAGAAAATATGATTAAAACAGCTGAGTATATACAAAAACGATTTATTGACCTAGAAAATAGAGATGATGACAGATCAGGAAATAGCGGGCATTATTAAGTTCTTAGGCGTAGTAGCTGGAGCTGTCACCGCATACATAACAACAACAATCCAGGTGCGTAAGCACCTAGATAAGCGAGTAGCAGAAAACTCTGCAGGAGTTACTGCTATAGCTGAATTAATACGAAAGGACAAAGAGCTTCAAGATCATGCTGAGCGAATAGAGCAATCTGTGGAAAAGCGAGATAAGGAGCGTGGTGAGGAGATCAGAGCGTTAGCTAAAGAGATACGAGACTTTACATTTCAAGCATTATCATTATTTAACATAAATCAAAAGAAATGACACAAATCCAGCAAATTGCCTCACAGCAGGTAGTTGAACAGGTTGTAGAAGCTGTTCAAGAAGCAAAAAAGTCAACAGGTACACTTGGCATCAATCAAATTAGTAATGTTACGCCAAATTGGGCTACGTGGATGTTTAGAATTTACTTTTATGTAGCTCAGTTTGCAGCTATTTTTCTTGCTTTCTTTACGAGGATTTCTGCTGAAACAAAAGTAGAAATATTAGCTTGGATTGCTATGTTATCAATAGCAGTTCATGGGTTCAGTAAAATGTGGGGTATAAACACTAAGAAGATTCAGCAAGAAGCAATTGAAGCTTTTTCTCAAACACAGACATCATAATTATTAACAATTAAAACTGCAAACATGCCTATTAGAGTACTGCATTGGATTCGAGGCTGGCGCCTTGACAAGTTCTTCATAAGGTTCTATAAGACTATTAGCAAAGAAGCAAAAGTAATTATTCCAGCTGCTATTGCTGTTACTAATAAGCTTAAAGACTTTATAGATACACCTGTTGCTGACATAGTAACAGCTATTATACCAGGCACTCTTGATGACACCATCAAAGAGAAACTTAAATTAGTCTTGCCTAAGGTCATCATGAAACTACAACTTGCTCAAGTTATAGCTAACATTGAAGACGTAAATGAGCAGCTTATTGAGATTTTAAAGATTCTTAAGCTTTCACCAAACGACACAAGAAACAATTTTTATCACGAGTTCTGCTATACTCTTATCGAAGTATTAAGCGATGGTAAAGTCTCTATGGCTGAGGCTTCTCTTCTTGCTAATATGTACTACGAATTTGAGCACGGTAATGAACTACAAAATGCTGCATAATGCCCAGACATATTATTTTAAATGAACGTATCGGTGCTATAGTGCCTGATACGTGGAACGACAGTTGGAATGGACCAACATTTAATTTTCACCATGGCATAGGTGAGAATAAGACAAAGAAAACTCTTCAGCAGTGCATAGACTTCCACTCGTTCTTGGACAAGTGGGCTGGTGGACTTGCTGGAGCAGACATTATGTTCTTGATTCCGCAAGACCAGGATTCTAATGTAGCCACAACTCCTCAAGTCAAAGAAGGCTGGTTGATGGCAGACAAATGGACTGATGGTCGTAAAGGTATTGGTGGGTTGTCAATGGGTGGTGGTGAGACTATGGTTAATGCCATGAGTACACTGTATGACTCAGTGCTCTATAATGCCACATTCGTAATGCCTATTTGCCCGCCAACATGGGAAAGCATGGA
>Ga0105347_1001107_pt1 | contig 11958 bp, 15 predicted proteins | sample EasRivMeERMLT890_FD_89677 | JGI IMG/M metagenome (GOLD analysis project Ga0105347, IMG submission 89677) | Soil microbial communities from meander-bound floodplain in the East River, Colorado, USA - East River MetaG ERMLT890 | ecosystem: Environmental > Terrestrial > Soil > Floodplain | place...
AGCTGCGCGAGCCTCCTGTTCGAACCGTCGCACCCGATCCGCGTTGGTGGAAAACGCCGCGGGCAGCACTTTGAGCGCGACCTCACGCCCAAGCCGTTAGGCTGCGATTATAGCCGCGCCCCGGCTTTGGGCCGACCGGCATCGAGCCGACACTGTCTACGGTGCCGTCCTTGAGATCGTCGACGAATTCCGTGCCCGGCAACGGCGTCGCGATTCATCTGACTCTGTTCAGTCGGGCACGCGAGTACACCTCGAACGGCTTTCCCGCTTCCGCAAGCTCGAAGATTTCCTCGAACTCGTCAGGTCCGTGAACGATGTACGTTTCCCGCGCTCGCCAGCCAGGGGGAATGTTTTCAATAGCCTCGGTCGTGAACACCAACTTCGAGTCAGATGAGTCCGGGTCCTGCACGTACTGGTTCACGAAACCCTCGACGTGAAACTGCCGCAAGACGAGACGCTTTCGTGCGCGGTCGAAGCTGAACCAACCTTCATCTTCGTGAATCTCGCCTTTCGGATTCTTGTCCTGAGGCGCGTACTCGCTTCGGTTGCGGGCATGAATGAATCGTGAGTTGAGGACGCGTCGATACTCGCGCTGTACTTGGGCCTTCCCTGGCTGGCCCTCGGACGTGCCCTCCCATCGACCCAGCAATACGCGATGGGTCCGAATGGATCAGGCTGTGTAGACTGCTGACCGGCGACGGACACAGGAAGCAGGAATAGCAGCATCGCGAGCGGAACGGCATGTCGGCCCGATGTCTGGCCTCCACCTGCGCGATATGGCTGCGTGACGAATCCGACAATGGCGCCCAGCATGCCGAGGAGCACGATGTCGAAGTGCCGTGACGGTTCCTCTGACATGACCGGAACAGCTGCCGCTGTACTCAACACGAATCCGATGCCTAAGCCGGCAGCAATTCCACCTGCCATCGATTGCCACCGTCGGGCGACCCAGCCGGTCACCGCTCCTGTCACGATGCCCTTCACGGTGGAGCTGACAACGATCGAGACAATCATGGGTCGAGCCTCAGGATATGCCCAGGCTGACAGTCCGTCCAGCAGGCAGAGACCCGCTCCAAGCAGTACTCCGACGGTCGGTTCGTCATACTCTTCGTCTCCAGGTACTGTTTACGGAGACCGTCAGTATTCTGTACGGTCGAACGTCCGTTTTGGAAGGGTCTGTGACGAGTTCGACATGCCAGACCTGCCAACCGTCTGCACGCTGACGACTGGTCGCGCTTGCGTCAAAAACCGGTACGATCGATCGACTCGGACAGTGCCTTGCCGCACCAGGCCGTCGAGGTCAGCTGCACGCCTTGCGACACGAGTCCGGAGGTCCCCGTCACGCAGCCTGCCCGGTCACAGGCTCACTGGGAACGCGTGTTCGACTGGTGCGCAGCGATATATTCGCAGTCCACGTGGGATCTGCTGGCTCGCTGACCTCAAAGCGGCGATTGCGCGTCTGGGAGGCGCAGCCAACTCCCGCGATTGACCCCCATGAACTGTGCCTCGGCTTGAGGCCTTCTTTGGCGCCCAGGAACGGCACCTGAGCTAGAATGCCGGCACGATGAGCGTCGAATCGCACTTTGCGAAGAGCGATCCGGGAGTCCGCGCCACGTATCAGCGGCTCCTCAAGGCGGCGCGCGCACTAGGTCCGGTTCTCGAAGAACCGAAAAAGACGTCCATCCATCTGGTGAGTCACACCGCATTCGCCGGCGTCGCCACAAGGCGCTCATCGCTGATCCTCACGCTGAAATCAGCAAAGGACATTCGCAGTCCCCGAATCGAGAAACGTGAACAGACCTCCGTGCATCGCTGGCATGTCGAAATCCGCCTCGAGAAACCGGCTGATGTGGACCGCCAGCTCACGAATTGGCTGAACGCGGCATACGAACTTGCGGGCCGGTAATTGTCATGATGTCGCTGTCGCTGTTGCTCGTCGCGTTCACCCTGATTCAAGCACCCGTCGCCGGTGCGAAGAGGGACGGCGACCAGAGAACGATCGAGCGCCTCGAAGTAGAGTGGAACGATGCACACGTGCGCGGCGACGCGGCGGCCTTGGACCGTTTGTTCGGCGATGACCTCGTCGTTGTGGTTCCGGGAATGCGGGTGATGGCGAAGACGGATGCCCTTGGAATGTTCACGGCGGGCCGCATGAAGTTCGACCGGTACGAGACGTCTGAAACGAAGTTCCGCGTCTACGACGACATGGCCATCGTAATTGGTCGACTCCGCCGCACACGAGTCATCGGTGGTGCGCCGGTCGATGACGATTGGCGCTTCACGAAGGTGTACGTCCGTCGTGCCGACCGCTGGCAGGTGGTCTCATTTCATGCATCGAACACTGCTTCCTGAACCTCGACGAAGCCGTCTCTGCGAACACCCAACGGGTGCATCCGCATTCAGTCCATAAAACAACTGGGGGAGACGTCTTGAGTCAGAGGGGTGCCGTTGACGAACGTGCAGTTGGTGCTTTGGAGGTCTTCCAAGACAAGCTGGTCGCCGTCGCGGAAACGCAGGCGTGATGGCTCGAGACGGCATGGCGGTCGATCATGACGCTGTTGTCGGACAGCCGTCCGATCGTCGCCATCATCCCCATGTCGTACTCCTTCAATACGCGATCTTCAAGCTGCAGAATGAGCTTCGGCATCGTGTCCTCGTCCGGGTTGTCGATACCAACGATTCGCCAGGCGTCGCCACCAGCAATCTACGAGTTCTACCACAATCAGTGATGTTGTCCGCGCCGCCGTTCCGATTGGCAGCGTAGATCGAGTAGTCACAGATTCGTTGCGGATTCTACAGTTCACCGATCGCCTGGGTGAGAATCCGTTCCGGGGCCATGTGGGTCAAACTCGAACTTCTCTCGATCTCGACAAGCAGCGGCTGCTGTGTCGAACGATGGCGTGATCGCGCCATGTGATCACGGATGTGTAAAGGTGTCGACAACGTCGGAGTGGAAGACAATGCCGGAAAGGGTTGCGGGGCTTCAAAACCTTGATTGCCTGAGGCTTACCGATCGGTCTCTCGCGGAATGGGCCTTGCTCTGCCCCCCAACACCTGCTGAACCTGCTCACCGCGCGCACGGCGACGGCAAGATTGGCGCGGCGGTTCCCGGCACCCCCGGGAGGGTATTCGACGCCGGCTGCGGCGTTCGCTGACGAGCAGCATGTCCGTGGTGTGCGGGCGGATGCGCCTGAATGCGCAGGTGCCTCGAGATCGAGCCGTGAGTCGATAAGGACTGCGTGCGATTGGGTTGGGTGAGGAGAATAACATGAGACGGCTCGTTGCACTTGTCTTGGCGTTGTTGCTCGTGGGCTCCGTTGCGCTGTCGGCACAAAAGCCGAAGAAGCAGAAAGGGAAGTCGCAGGAGACCCAAGTGAGCGTCGTCTTCATCGACACTCAACGGGAGGCCACTCGCTCCTACTTTGTCAAGCAACACGGCCGAGGCAACTGCCCCCCGGGCTTGGCCAAGAAGGACAACGGGTGCCTGCCTCCGGGACACGCGAAGAAGCGCTACGTCATTGGGCACCCGCTGGCGCACGGGATCGTTGTCGCGGAGCTTCCGATGGAGCTATCTGTCAGGATAGGGCCCGCTCCCGCCGGTTATCGATACGGGATTCTCGACGGGGATCTGGTAAAGCTTGCGGTTGGGACCATGCTTGTGGTCGACGCAATCCAGGGCTTGGTTCGGTAGCGTTCGTTGGGTGCGAGCTTGGACCCGCCCAACAAAGAGATGAAGCTGACGAGGCCCCAACCGAGCGGAGCCTCGCAGCATATCCCCGCTGTGACCGGTGACAAACGCCGCAGTGTAGACGAGCGCCGCCGTTAGGTCGATGGTCTGCACAACTCGCCGACTCAAACTGCTTCCTCTGATCCTCCTGGGACAATCCTCAATAGGTTGCCAGAGCCGTCTCGCAGCGTGACGGCCTTGTCCGTCATGCACAGGGCCTGCTACGCTCCGAGGCACATGCGACGAGCCGTCGGGGTCGTGATCGTGATTCTTAGCGCCTGTCTTCCAGGCTGCGCCGCGCGGGTCCCTCTGGCCTCGCCAGTTAGCAGCGCGACGAGGATTCTGGAGACCCGAGAAGGGCTGGCCTCCTATTACGGCAAGGAATTCCACGGCAGAAAAACCGCTAGCGGCATCCGGTTCGACATGAACGCGATGGTCGCGGCTCACCCCAGCTATCCGTTCGGCACACGCGTTCGCATCACGAACCTGGCGAACGGTCGGTCAACCAGTGTCCGGATCGTGGATCGAGGTCCGGCACCGCACATTCAAGCCAGTGGGGTCATCATCGATGTGTCTCGCAAGGCCGCAGAGGTCCTTGGGTTCATCCAGCAGGGTCGTGCACGCGTTCGACTGGACGTGTTGGTCTGGAGCAGCCGGTAGCGACTTACAACGTCAGTGATTGTGACCTGCCCGGTTTTTTCGGACCAGTGGTCATTGGAGAACGGCGCTGGTTGACACATGTCGCGTTCTCCCTCCCCGCTCAATCGGAACTCTAGTGAAGGCTGTTCAGGCGAGCGACTGTGGGCACGTCGGGCGGGGAGGGGGTAGCATGCAGGAGAAGCCTCGTTGACGGATCGACCACCTTCGGCCGAACCAAACGAACATTTCCGGACGGTGCCCGATGACGGATCCGCTGTTGCCACGTTCTGAGCGCGAACAGACCGACGAAAGCCTGCGTCTCGAACGCGACCGAGCCGATCGTGCGCTTGACGACGAAGTCTCGCAGGCTGATGAAACGGCGGATGCGGTTATCAGCCGGGCGCGAGCACGTGCCGACGCGCTGCTGGCCGCCGCCCGTACGAAGACCGACCAATCCTCGATCGGAGATCAGCCAACGGACGCGCTGAAGACATCAAGAGCGATGGAGGATCACATCCTGCAACGTGAACGCGTGACGGCTGACCACGTACTCCATCGCGAGCGCTCCGAGCACGTGACGTTACTGTCTCAGGAACGTCACGCGACGGACCACGACTTGTCTCACGAACGTGCGCGATCAGACAAAGCGCTAGCTATGCGGGATGATTTCATGGGCATCGTCAGCCACGACCTGCTGAATCTGTTGAATGCGATGGTCGGCATTTCGGCGCTCATCGAGAAGGAAGTTGGGCAGGAGAACCATGTCGAGCGCATCGTGGCGCATGCGCGACGCGTGCAGCGATCCGGTGCGCGGATGCGTCGACTCGTCGGAGACCTCGTGGACGTGGCGAGCATCGAAGCGGGGATGCTCGCGGTGGCGCGTGCGGTTGGCGACCCGGCAGACGTGGTGACCGAGGCCGTTGAGACGTTTCAGGCCGAGGCCTCGGGAAGCGGGATCTCGCTGACGGCCGAGATCGTGCCACCGATGCCATCGGTGGCGTTTGATGCTGCGCGGATCCTTCAGGTGCTCTGCAATCTTCTCAGCAACGCACTCAAGTTTACCCCCGCCCAGGGCTCCATCGTCGTACGCCTCGAGCACGTCGACAACGACGTTGTGTGTTGCGTCAGTGACACAGGCCTAGGCATTCCCGACGATAAGTTGGAGGCAGTGTTTGACCGCTTCGTCCAGTTGACAAAAAATGATCGCCGGGGTGTAGGACTTGGTCTGTTCATTTCCAAGTGCATCGTCAAGGGGCATGGCGGACGAATGTGGGTGGAGAACAGGATCGGCCGGGGCAGCACCTTCTGTTTCACCCTGCCGGTCGAGGCCGGTGCGGGTGACGCCAGGACCGGAGACCGGACGAGCGGAGCCGGCTCCTAAGCCCCGTACAACGGTCACCTGAACCGTTCGTTCAGTTCGCGTAAATCGCGGAGCTATCAAAAGGGCGGGGAGAAGTTGCGAAGAGGCCCAGACTTTTGGACGCCGTTCGTAGTTCTGGGGGCATTGCTCTGGCTGGCGAGTGTCGGAGTCTGGGACCATCCGGCATACCGGCTCGTCTTGATGCTCGTCGGGCTCTCGTGGTTTGGCTACGTCGTCTGGACTCCTAAATCAAACTGACCCACTACCTTTCTAGCAGGGTGCTGAAAAACTAAGTTTTAGGGGATCGACTCCGCGATCCGATCGTGCGATCCTGCGAGCGGCCTTTAGCAAGGGAGCGCATGGATGCGTGGTGACGATCCGAAGCACGAGCAAATGTTCAGCTACGTGACACCCGAGCAACGCGTGCGCCAGGATCATCCGTTGCGACCGATTCGCCGGATGACGGACGCGGCGCTCGCGCGATTGTCGCCGCGATTTGAGCGGTTGTACTCGACGACGGGGCGGCCTTCGATACCGCCCGAGAAACTGCTGCGCGCGTTGTTGTTGCAGATTCTCTACAGCGTCCGGAGCGAGCGGCTGCTCATGGAGGAGCTCGATTACAGCGTCCTCTATCGCTGGTTTGTGGGCCTCAGCATGGACGATCCGATCTGGGACGCCACGTCCTTTACGAAAAACCGGGACCGCCTGCTGACGGGCGATGTGGCTGATGCCTTCTTCGCCGAAATTCTGGCGGCGATTCGCGCCGAGGGCCTGTTGTCCGACGAGCACTTCACCGTGGATGGCACCCTGCTGGAAGCCTGGGCGAGCCACAAAAGTTTCCGGCCGAAGGACCGTGACCGGCCGCCGTCGGATGATCCGAAGAATCCGACGGTGAATTTCCACGGCGAGGCGCGCCGGAACGACACGCATCAGTCGACGACTGATCCCGAGGCACGACTCTATAAAAAAGCCGTCGGGCGCGAAGCGAAGCTCGGCTACCTGGCGCACCTACTGACCGAGAACCGGCACGGCTTCATCGTGGATACCGCCGTCACGGAGGCCAATGGTACGGCCGAGCGCGATGCCGCGGTCGTCATGCTCGGCGAACTGCCGTTGACCTCCCGACGGCCCACGGTGGGAGCGGACAAGAACTACGACACGCGCGCGTGGGTCGCCGCGGTGCGCGCGATGGGCATCACGCCGCATGTCGCCCAGTCGACGCGCTATCGCTCGAGTGCCATTGATCGACGGACCACGCGCCACCCGGGGTATGCCCTCAGCGAACGGTGTCGGAAGAAAGTCGAGCAGCCCTTCGGCTGGATGAAGACCGTTGGGCTGTTGCGCAAGCTGCGGCACCGCGGCGGACGAAAGGTCGATTGGATCGTGTCCTTCACGGCCGCTGCGTACAACCTCGTCCGATGGCGGACGTTTGCCGCGCGGACCGCGTGACGGCGAGGCGAAGCGATGGTCGACGACGATCATGATGACGAACCACTCACCATCGGTAACGGAGCAATCCGGGTGCTAACGCCGCGTTTTTCAGCACCCTGCTAGAGCCACCTTTCGTCGCTCGACGTGGTACCCGGGCCAGCTCTGGCTACCGCTTCCTACTTTTCCGCGGTTTGATCTGCCGTTGTGTCTGTTCCCAGATCGTTTTGACGACATCCCCACGGCGCCCCAAGTAGCTGCCGATCCTCGCCAAGTTGTCGATCTCCTCTCGGCTCAGATCGGCGAAGCGTTTTCCACTCGGCGCATGGGCATGCAGGGCCGTGGGTGTGAGCACGTCAGCCGCCGATCCCGCTTGTCCTCGCCGATCGAGCTCATCAATGAATCGATCCCAGACATCTTGGGGATGCGGCGACCGCGCCTGATCCGAGTGCGGTTGCTGTGGTGGCCTGCGAACCTCATCCGTCATGGGCGCTCAGTCGCACTATCGGCAGCGTCAGGACCAGCCTTTGATCGTCAGCGCCTCGCGCCACGCCAGGAGAACGCCATAGACGCCGCCATTCGCGTTGACGTGCCGCAGAAAGTCGTTCAGCTGCGCCAACGCGAACTTGACCAACTCAGCCGCAAGGCTGCCCAACACCCCGCTCGCCGGATCCATCGATGCGTCTGGGGCCAGTACCATGACTATGTAAACCATTGAGCCGACTAGCTATGCGGCGCTCCGAAACGCTTCAGCGAGTTCGAACCAGTGCTGCAGGCGGTTCCATCTGGGACACATCTGGGCCACCACTCCTTCATTTCCACTCGCAATCGGCTGCAAGTAGCTGAACCCACGTGCGGTTACGGCGGTTCCAACAAAGCCATTTCCGTCGAACGCGATTCCGTCTGGAAAAAACAGTTGTTGGAACCGCTGGCGCTGGGCGAGCGACGCCTGCACCCAGAGGTCTGAGGCGCGCGGCAGGACGCGCTCTGCGAACGCCAGGATGCCCTCCACATCGAGTTCCTCGATTTGATCGGCGTGACGATCGATCCGGAGTAGTGTGAGCTCCTCGCGCAATTTCTCGGCGTGTCGGTCGTACGTCTCGATGTCAATCGACCGCTCGAAGAGGAATGCTTCGTCCAGGCGGTTCAGCTTGTCCTGGATCGCCTTGGCGGCTCGTTCCGCGATCGCAATCTCCTCGCTGACCGCGGCCTTCCTCGCCTTCCAGATCTGCAGCACGGATTCCTTGAGCAGCCGCATGTAGCCTGGTGACGGCTGCAGCAACGCCAATTCGTCTGCGAAGAGCCCCTCCAGCTTGGCTTTCGTGACGTTCACCGCACGACAACCAGGTCGGCAGTGGTAGTAGGCGTGGTACTCGCTGCGGCCCTTCGACCAGCTGCCGGTGAGGCCTCGACCACAGGACTCGCAGCGCACGAAGGCGCGCAACGGGAAGTCCGGGTGCGCCCGCTGCTGTGGCGTGGTGCTCGGAACTCGCCCGGACAAGACCGCCTGCCGGTAGAACAGGTCCTCGGAGATCAGCGGATCGAAGTCGCCGCGTTTTCCGCGAACGCCGTACTCGGTGACGTCCACGATGCCGGCATAGAGCTGGTTGCGCAGCAGCACGCCGATCGCTTGCGATGTGAGCGGCCGACCGCGCCGGTTGGTCAAGCCCCAGGCTCTTGACTGCTCGAGGAGCTGTTGCTTGGTGAAGCGCCCGGTCGCGTACTCTTCGAATGCTCGCCGCACAAGCGGCGCCCGCTCAGGATCGGGCATCAGGCTCTTGCCCATCGCGCGCGGCGCGTTCAAGTAGCCGATCGGCGCCAAGAACACCCAGCGTCCGAGCTCTAGCGCAGCCTTCATGCCAGCCCGGGTCCGGTCTGACCGACAGTCGTTGTCGAACTGCGCGAATGCAGCCAGCACGCCTTCCATCAGCTTGCCCGTGGACGTGTCGTCGATCGGCTCCGTTGCCGACCGCAGCGAGATGCCGAGCGATTGCAGATGCGAGCGCAGCGCGAAGTGGTCGTACTTGTCCCGCGCGAAGCGCGTCAGATTGAACACGACCACGAAGTGCACGCGGCCCTTGTTCAGCCGACAGAATGTGAGCAGGTTCTGAAGCTGGCTGCGATTCGTGGTCTTGGCGCTCTCGCCCTCTTCGTGGAAGCGTTCGAAAACTTCGTAGCCCTGGCGACGGCAGTACTCTTCGCAGGCGCGGAGTTGCGTTGGGAGACTGAGGTTCTCGGTCTGCTCTTTCGTGCTGACGCGAACGTAGATCACCGCGCCGACCATGGTTGGCAGCGTAGATCCATTCGCGGGCTCGGGCAAGCTGCGTTTGCGAGGCACAGTTTCTACTCGGAAGCGCGGCACTGCTCCCGGTACATCTCGACAACGATCCACGCCATCGTCTCTGCGTGTCGGCGGATGTCCTCGATGTCCTGATCGGTCATCGATTCCGCGTCCTCGCCGAGCAGTTCCCGACAGCGCGCGATCGAAATCGGTTCCGGCCTCGAATCCGGATGTTCGACGTACTCCATGGGCATCCCTGCGAGCTCGATGCAGACGTTCGTGATGCGTTTGGAGTGCGCTCGAAGCGCGCCGACCTGAGATCGGCGCGCCGATGACGATGCGCGTGGATGTGGCGTGCCGCCGACACCGAAGCGCGTGACTTGAAGTCGAACGCGCTGATCGCACGAGATGTGCGCGATCAAATCGATTGATTGTTGAAGGCGCTGATAGCCTTGCTCTGAGAGCGTTCGCTTGCAGCGCTCCGCGTCTGGCGGGACGGCGGAGGAGTGCGCGATGGCACCGACGAGATCTTCACGATACGACTGCGGACGCGCCGGGTCAACGCAGAAATGAGGACGAGCTTCGTCGGCCATCACATAAGTGGGACCTCGAGCTGCGCGGAGGCGCCGTCAAGGCCGTAGCCCGCAGGGTCGAGCGCAGCGAGAGCCTTGACGACGCCGAGCACAGCTCGATCCTGGTGATGTGATGGCCGATGATAGTCGTGAAAAAGTACGGCGCGTTTCGCGGGGGATCTGCGGCGCGTTCGCACGTGACAACAGGCGTACATTCGGTGCGCAGATCACCGCGAGAACCCGCGAGCATACCGGCACGGACATCGGGGCGTGAGCAACCCTCCGGGCCGGGGCCGGGGTCGGCACCCTCTCCAAACCGGGGGGTTGCTCACGCCCCCGCTCCATCAGTGACGCCGGCTAGGTGCGTTTCGCGCGCGGCACAGAACGCCGCGCTCAGTGGGCGCCGTGCTCCGCTGTAAGTCGTCGGTGTGGAGAGGCTTGCCAGTAGAGGCGCTCCTCCGACGGCCCGTTCGGACGTTCAGTTTCGCGCCACCACTTAGCGTCCACGGACGTGGCCAACCACCGCGTTTTGTCGCGGCCCCCCTCGCGGCCTCTGCAGTTTCGGGATCTAACATGTGCTGAAAAGTGGAAGGGAGGGTGAATGCTGCCTGCCAAATGGCTGGTCGCTACCGGTCGGGCAGCCTGGTCGCCGACCTCCTTTCGCCTGCCGGTGGAACCGCGAAACGCGACTCCGGCGCCCCGTCGTGCGGGTGCTTGAAACCGGAGATCCATCGGCTTTCCCAAGTCGAGCGCCCGTCCGCGCTGGAGGCTCGGGCCTACGCGCACGGCGTGCAGATTCGGTTCCGTGTCGCCCCACAGGAGCCGATTGCGGGGCGCGTACATCGAGCGCTTCAGCGGGAGGTTTCGCGACGACAGCCAGAGACGAACCCCAGCTTGGCAGCCAGCGAACCGGTCAGTCCATATCGTCGCCGCCGTCGGCGGAACTCGTATCGATATCAACAGTCGCGGTCTTGCCCTCGACCAATTCGACGATCGGATCACGGGACCAAGGTGGCTGCGGCAGAAGGTCCGACTGCTCGTAGAAGAGAACGAAAGCGGTGCCCTTGATATACGTAAGTCTTGAGCCGAGTTATCTCGGAGCGGTGAGTGACGCTACACTAGTAATCATCTATCTAGTTGCCTCTGAGCGCCGCAATAGATCCAGTCGCGACGCTCGCCAGGCTGGCAGCACACATGCCACCGCTGCCACGACGATCACGAGGGTTGCGGTGGTGATGATGGTCACGAGCCAGCCGGCGGTGCGGGTTGGGTTTCTCTAAGCGGGGCCGAAGGCGCCGACGGCTCTTTCAACAAAGACGAACCCAACGAGAGCAACTTCTCGTACCGCAGGATTTCCCCGAGATGCTGGCGCCATTCAGCCGAGTCGGCTCGAAACGCCGCCGGGGAGTCCGAGTGGCCGTACAGGGCGACAATCTCCAAAGGACTGCCGGCCTGACCGTAAACGATGCTCTTGGCGTCCTTCGTCACGACGGCCCATTGGTTGGGTGCAAACAAGTGGTTCCTGTTGCTGACAAGAGCGCTCCGGCCGGAGGTTCTGGCAAACACCGACTGACCGAAGAGTGGAACGTCGTCCTCCCAGCCGAAGACGTCCAGCAACGTCGGCATGAGATCCGCGTGGGAAGTCACCTCGTCGAGCACTCTCCCCTCGAGTCCCGGTATGTAAAGGAGAAAGGGAGTTCGGGCTTGTGGTTCGCCCAGAGAATTCCCGTGGATGAATCGACCGTTCTCGAAGAACTCTTCGCCGTGGTCGCCGGTTATGACCACGATCGTGCTGGCGAGATCGACGTTCGTGAGGACGGCCTCGAGCCAATCGTCCAATTCGCGCAGACAGTTCTTGTAGCGGTTGACAATCTCTGGGATGCGTTCGCGCATGTCCGGGCCATAAATGAAATCGTCGGGAACCTCTGGCTGGAACGCGTTGTATTTTGCC
>Ga0105347_1001108_pt1 | contig 11940 bp, 12 predicted proteins | sample EasRivMeERMLT890_FD_89677 | JGI IMG/M metagenome (GOLD analysis project Ga0105347, IMG submission 89677) | Soil microbial communities from meander-bound floodplain in the East River, Colorado, USA - East River MetaG ERMLT890 | ecosystem: Environmental > Terrestrial > Soil > Floodplain | place...
AGGGCCTCGTCCAGGCGCTCGCGGTCCTCGGCGTGGACGAGGTCGAGCCAGGGCTGCCGGGCGGCCGTGTCCTCGAGCGTGGCCCCGGTGAGCGAGGCCATCTGGGCGGGGTTCAACAACCGGCTTCCCCCTTGCGGGTCGAGGACGGCCGCGGCGATGGGGAGGTTGTGCAGCAGCGCCGTGTAGCTCTCCAGCGCGGCGTCCCGCTCGTCGCGGACCTGTCCCAGGTCCTCGACGCAGCGGAGGATCGAACGGGCCGTCAGGAAGGCCAGGCCCGCCACCAGGAGGCCCAGCGCCTGGCGGGTGAGGTCGCTGGGGCCTCCCGACAGCGCGTACCTCAGGCGATAGGCCAGGAGGGCGGCCAGGCTGATGACCGCGAACCAGGCCAGCCCCCGGCGGGTTCTCTGGAGGATGCGGATGGTCAGGAAAATGGCGGCCGCGATGAGGGAGAGCGACAGCGCGACGAGAGTCGTAGCCATCACGGGCGCCACTCCCGCGGGGCGGAGGCCGAACCCCCGTCCAGCTGAGTCAAAAGTTAAGGGTACTTATTATACGCTTTGTGTCAAATCAAAGGCGGTCGATGAGGTCGTCGTGACGCTCCGCGGCCAGCGACGTCAGCAGGGCCCTCAGGCTGTGGAGCGACTCCTCGGTCAGGGTCTGGAAGTCATGGCGGATGGCGTCGATCTGCTGCCACTCCCGATCGGCTTCCGGCTCGTTGCGCACGATGCGCTGGGTGGAGTGGAGGAGGAAGCCGGTGGCCAGGGCGAAGCTGCGGCCGAGGATGTAGACGCGCAGCCGGAAGCGCTCGGACATCGACACCAGGAAGCGATGGAGGAACTGGTTCAGGTAGGCTAGGCTCGCGATCTGGGCCAGGCGGAAGTCGCGCGGGCGCAGCGGTTGCACCGGGACCATGGCCGACACCATGCGCGAGAAGGTGGCCATGGCCGCGAGCAGCCGCAGCATGTCGGGGGAGAACTGCTCGATCACGCGGTAGCCGGCGTCGAGCAGCTTCTGGGCCTCCTGGACGGAGCCCAGCTCCCGCACCGTGAAGGCCTCCTCGTAGGTGAGGTCCGCGAGCGCCATCTCAGACTGCACCCGGTCCTCGATGCTCTTGTAGAGCTTCTCTCCCTTCGGGGTGAGGAGCAGCTCCCAGTCCCGGCGCACGGCGCGCTCGTTGCGCCGGCCGAACAGGAAGAGGACCGCGAGACAGCTGGCGGCCGAGACCGCGATCATCCACCACATGGGGGCCTGCAGATGGTACGCCTTTCGGGGTCTCCGTGGCGAATGCAGCCGTCAAGCGGAAGGCGGCGGGGAGTCGGCTCCCCGGCGGACGCCCTTGGACGGACCGCTGCGCCACGCCGCGTAGACCCAGTAGGCGAGCAGGACCTGATAGGCCACGTTCTTGAGATAGCCGGCCAGGACTCGGGCCTCCGCGCCGTACGACCGGCGCAGGTTGATGGCCACCGTGAAGATCAGCAGGTAGGGCACGAACCCGAGCAGCAGGGCCTTGTGGAGCGCGTTCACGGGGAGCCGGTACCACAGGATCAGGGTGGAGATCGCGATGAACAGCCAGACCGTCCCCGCGAGGACATAGGGTTGGAGGTTCAACGCCAGGTCCTCGGCGGTGCCGGCCGCGAGCCGCGGCCTGGGCCCGACGCTGAACCAGGTGAGGACGAGGACGGCCAGCACGAGCCCGGTGACGGTCTTGCGCGCCCCGGGGAAGGACCGGAAGGTCCGTACCGTCAGCTCCAGGGCGATGGCGAACTTCAGGAGGTTGTGGACCGACTCCTTGAGGACCCAGAAGTCCCAGGAGCGGAAGCGCTCGGGTGAGAGCAGCACGAGGCCGTCCGAGAGGAGGACCGCCGCGAGGTAGAGCGTGAACGAGACGCATAGCCGGTGGCGCCTCCTGACGAACAGCCCCGTGAGACACGCCGCGAGCAGCAGCAGCCCCACGAAGACGACGATCCTCTCGGCGGGCGCCATGGTCTTCGTTGCGCGCGAAGACTATCAGCCCGCCGGACCGACGGAAAGGCAAGCGGCGCGTCCCGGCGCCGCCGTCCGTCCCGACTGCTATCGGCCGCCGGCGAACGTCGGGAAGGGGTCGCTGCCGTCCATGACCTGGGCTTCGCCCCAGGCGGAAGGAGAGCCCACGGACGCGCCGCGATCTACCTGGAAGTCCCGAAGCCAGAATCCCAAAGCCAGCCCCAAGATCACGATCAAGCGCGCCATGTGTTCTCCTTTCGTGTGAGCGGGGTCACTTTGGTATACACTTTATGTGCTTGTCAAGCACTTTTTTCGTATACTATGGTCCAGACGATGCGTGTGCTCATTGACCAGGGACCCGGCAGGCGGATACCATGGGCGCACTGGAGGTGGGCCCGTGAAGCGTCACGTAGACCTGATCGACAGGTTCGCGGACCTCGTCGTCAGCGCCGATGATCCCCGGATCCTGGCCGAGCGCACGCTGGAGGTCCTGATGTCGCTCAATCGGGGTCGGAGCGGCGCCGTCTTCGCGCGCGAGGGCGACACCGTCACCCTGTTCGCCTCGCGCGGAATCGACCAGGAGGTACTCGACGCGGTCAAGACGATCTGGGGCCGGCACCGTGACGCCCTCCAGAGCGGCGAGACCTTCTCAATTGGCAACCGGGACGAGGACCGCCGGCTGCCGCGGCGGGATCCGGGTGGGCCCGCCAGCCTCGTCGTCATGCCCGTGTTCAGCGCGGGCAAGCTGGTGGCCCTGCTCTACGTGGACAGCTTCGACCCGCACTTCTGCGACCCCAACGACATGGAGCGCATGTCGCGCTTCACCCGCATCGTGGCCAAGGCCGTCACCGGGATCGACCCCCACCGCGAGGAGGCGCGCTCAAGCACGGAACGCTGGGAGACCTACCTCGAGCGGACCCCCGTGGAGGACCTCGAGCGCGAGAAGCTGCTGCTGCTGCTGAACCGCAACGAGTGGAACATCGCCCGGGTGGCGCGCCTCATGGGCGTGACGCGCCGGACCATCTACCTGCGGCTGCAGCGCTACAAGATCCCGCGGGAGCGGGTGCCCAAGGGCCGCCTGCGTATGGTCTCGCAGCGCGCCTAACGGCCGCTCTCAACGCCTCCCGACCGCGCCCACGGCGGCGGTATCCGGGGAACGCCGGTCCGTCCCGCCCTCCAGCAGCTCGTCCTTCGCGTTGAAGAGGATGGCCTGCACCCCCGTCGGCGAATCGGGGGGCCAGGCGTCGCTCAGCGTATGGCCACGTGCCACGAGGAGCGCCCGCGTATCCGGCGAGAGGCCCCACTTCTCGTGGAGGATCCGGTCCGGAAGCCACTGGTGGTGAAAACGCGGAGCGTCGATGGCCTCCTGGATGTTCATCCCGAAATCCACGACGTTCAGTATCGTCTGGAGCACGGCGCTGGGGATCTTGCGCCCACCTGGGCTGCCCAGGACCAGGAACAGCGTCCCCTCGCGCGTCAGGATCGCGGGCGTCATGTTGGAAACCATCCGCTTCCCAGGGCCGGCCAGGTTAGGCTCGGTGCCGATGAGCCCATCCTTGTCGGTGAGGCCGGGCCCGGCGTTGAAGTCGCCCATCTCGTTGTTCAGGAGGAAACCCGCGCCGGGCACCACGATCCTGGAGCCGTAGTTGTCCTCCAGGGTGTAGGTGAGCGCGACGGCATTCCTGTCCCGGTCCACGACCGAGACGTGGGTGGTCTGCTCGCCTTCCGCCGGCCATTCGAAGACGTCGGGCGCCGACACCGAGGCACGGTCGTCGCGTATCGTGCGGCGCAGCGTGGCGGCGTACGCCTTCGAGACGAGGCGGTCGATGGGGATGCGGGGGTTCGTTTCGGGGTCGCCGATGTACTGCGCGCGGTCGGCGAACGCGCGGCGCATGGCCTCCGCCGTGCGGTGCACCGTGAGCGCGGAGCCGAAGCCGCCCGCCGCCAGGTCGTAGCCTTCGAGCACGTTCAGCATCTCGAGCAGGGCCGTCCCCCCGGCGCTGACGGGGGGCATGGTCAGGACGGCCAGGCCGCGGTACGTGCCCCGGAGGGGAACGCGCCGCCGCGCCTCGTACGCCCGCAGGTCTTCCCGTGTGATGAGCCCGCCGTGGGCCGCCATCTCCTTCGCGATCAGCTCCGCCGTCTCCCCTTCGTAGAACCCAGCCGGCCCGAGGGCCGCGATCCGCTGGAGGGTACGGGCCAGGTCGGGCTGCTTCAGGACGTCCCCCATCTCGTAGGGCGTCCCGCCTCGGGAGAACTGCGCGAGCGTCGCCGGGTGCTTCTTCATCTTCGGGAGGGCGTCCTTGAGCGAGCGGGACAGGCCGTCGGTCACAACGAAGCCGTCGCGCGCGAGGACGATGGCCGGCTCGATGAGACGTCTCCAGGGCAGCCGGCCGTGCTCCTTCCACGCCAGGTGGAGCCCGGCCACCGTGCCGGGCACGCCCACGGACAGATAGCTCTCATGGTGCAGGTCCTTGTCGTACCGGCCGTCCTTGAGGAACATCGTGGGTGTGGCCGCGGCCGGGGCCGTCTCACGGAAGTCGTAGGCGGCCGGCTCGCCGGCGGCGGTGCGGTACAGGAGGAACCCGCCGCCGCCGATGTTGCCCGCCATGGGATAGGTGACGCCCAGGGCGAACGCGGTGGCGACCGCGGCGTCCACGGCGCCGCCCCCGTCCCGCAGGACGTCGGCGCCGATCTGCGCGGCCCGCGCCTCCTGGGCCACGACCATGCCGCTTCTGGCCCGCGCCGGCTGGCTTCCCGCCATCGCCGGTGCGGCGGCCAGGCACCCACCCACGACCAGGACCGCGCGCAGCGTCATCTCGTCCCCCCGCCCGGTGGCGAGGCTACCATCCGGCATGCGGCGATCCAATCGGGCGAGATAGACTGGCCGGGATGGGCAGGGGCGCGATGGCGACGGTCCTCCTGGCGCTGGGCGCCGTCGCGTCTCGGGCGGCGGACATCCCCAAGGTCGTCGTCGTCCTGGAAGGGCTGACCGCGCCCCTTACGGACCAGGTCGCGGAGGCCGCGCCCCCGCGTTTCGTCCTGCTCGAGGACGGACAGGTCTTCGTGGGAGGCACCAGCCGCCTGACCTCGGGCCGCCTGACGAAGCCCGAGGCCAAGGCGATCGAAGCCCGGGTGGTGGCGGTGCGCCAGCTCCCGGGCTTTGGCGCCACGGTCTCGCTCGGCGCCGGCCCGCAGCGCTACCGCCTCCGCCTGCGCAAGGGCGGGTCGCAGGACATCGTGGTCGCCGGCGATCCCGCGGCCGCGCCCGTGAACCTCGCGCCCCTGGGCTCGCTCATCGTCGACCTGCTGCGCTTCGAGCACCCCACCCTGCGCCCGTACCGGCCTGCGGCCTACGCGGTCATCGCCCGGGAAGGGACCCTGGCCGGCGGCTGCCGGCGTTGGACCTTCCCCGAGCCCCTGGCCGACAGCCTGTCCACGCCGGGGACGGTGCCGGCCTCCGCGGCGGAGAATTGGCCCACGGGCGCGGCCCCCGCCTCCGTCTGCGCCGACGGCAAGACGTACGTCGTGGCCCTGCGGCCGCTGCTGCCCTGGGAGAGACCGTAGGCAAAGGCGGGGATGCCGTGCTATAGTCTGCTCCGGAGGAGACGATGATCGTTTCGCGGAGGCGGACGGGCCGCCTGTGAGGCACGGCCCGCGGCACCCGCGGCGCCATCGACACCCCCATCGACACGGACCCAGCGGACCCCAGCAGCAGTTTCAGGGGCCGCGAGGGCCGAGGGACTCCCGACAAGCCCCGATCCCTACGACGGGCCCGACGACTGCGGTCGCGGGCGTCGCGGATCTCGCGGAGGGCGGCGGCGGGTTCCTGAGGCAGGCCGCCCAGAACTACCTACCGAACCGCGACGACGTCGTGGTCCCGGGCCAGATCGCCCGCGACTACGGCCTGCGCGACGGCACGGAGATCGAGGGGGTCGCGCGTGACGGTGGCGGTGGGCGCCGCACACTGGTCGAGGTCCACAAAGCCAGCGGCATGTCCCCGGAGCAGTACCGGGTGCTGCCGCACTTCCAGGACCTCGTGTCGGTCAATCCCCACGAGGCCTTCCGCCTGGCCGCCGAGCAGGCGGAGACCAGCCTGCGCATCATCGACCTCATCGCGCCCATCGGCCGCGGGCAGCGCGGGCTGATCGTCTCGCCGCCCAAGGCCGGCAAGACGACGCTGCTCGAGCACCTCGGCCAGGCCATCGCCAAGCACCACCCCGAGGTGCACCTCATCCTGCTGCTCATCGACGAGCGGCCGGAGGAGGTCACGCACTTCCGCCGCGCGGTGAAGGCCGAGGTCCTGGCCAGCTCCGCCGACTCGGCTTCGGATGCCCACATCCGGCTCGCGCGCCTGGCCATGGAGCGGGCCAAGCGCATGGTGGAGTCCGGCCGCCACGTGGTCATCCTCCTGGACAGCCTCACCCGCCTGGGCCGGGCCAGCAACCGCGAGATGGGCCCCGGCGGCCGCACCATGAGCGGCGGCGTGGACAACCGCGCCCTGCAGTTCCCGCGGCAGTTCTTCGGGGCCGCGCGCAACTGCGAGGGCGTCGGCAGCCTGACCATCCTCGCCACCGCCCTCGTGGAGACGGGGAGCCGCATGGACGAGGTCATCTTCCAGGAGTTCAAGGGCACCGGGAACATGGAGCTGATCCTGGACCGGGGCATCGCGGACCGGCGCATCTTCCCCGCGGTGGACGTCCTGAAGTCCGGGACCCGCCGCGAGGAGCTGCTGTGCCCGCCCGATGAGCTGAAGCAGCGCCACCTGCTGCGCCGGGCCCTGGCCGACCTCTCCAGCGTGGAGGCGGCCCAGTTCCTCATCGACAAGATCCAGAAGACGCCGTCCAACGCCGCGTTCCTGTCGACTATCGCGGCGCCCGCGCCGGTTCGGCGGTTCCGCTAGCTGACAACGCACGGACAAGGCCGGCACTGAAGACCGGCTGACAACGTGACGCAATCCTCGCTCGGGTCGCCACACGCCCGTGCCGGGCGACCCTCGCGTGTGATATATCACGCCCCCATGAAAGTTGAGCGACACGGCTGGTATTCGCACCGCCTGGGGCGGGACATGGGAATCCTCGCCTACGGCCACTACGGCCTGCCCATCGTGGTCTTCCCTACGAGCGGCGGGGACGAGCGGGAGTACGAGGGGCAGGGGATGATCGCCGCGCTCGCCCACCACATCGACGGCGGGCGGGTGAAGATGTTCTGCGTGAACTCCGTGAACAACGAGTCCTGGTACAACAAGCAGGCGCATCCCCGCCACCGCAGCTACGTCCAGGCCATGTACGACGCCTACATCGCGTTCGAGGTGGCGCCCTTCGTCCAGGACAACTGCCGCACGCCCGGGATCGCCATCACCACCACCGGCAGCTCGTTCGGCGCCTACCACGCCGCCAACACGCTGCTGAAGCACCCGGACCTCTTCCGCCGGTGCTTGGCCCTGTCCGGCGTCTACGACATCCGTCGCTTCATGAACGGGGACTACGACGACAACTTCTATTTCAACAACCCCGCCGACTACATGGCGAACCTGACGGACGCCTACCTGCTCCATCACCTGGCGCAGGCCGATATCCACCTGGCCACCGGGAACGGCCCCTACGAGGACAGCGGGCCGACGCGGCGCCTCTCGGAGGTGCTGTCGTCGCGCGGCATCCGGCATACCCTCGACGACTGGGGCAGCGAGGGCGGGCACGACTGGCCGTACTGGAAGAGGCAAATGGACCTCTACATCGGGAGACTTTTCTAGGCTCAAATAAAAAGCTTGACATGACGGGTACTTAGTGCGGAACATATCAAGTCTTTTCGAGCCAAAGGGGGGCGAATGGGCTTAGGGAAGAGGACGGTGGTACTCGTCGCCACGGTGCTGGCCACCATGGGTTGTCAGACGCTGATTGAGGAGGCCCCCAGCCTTCCGGAGCCCGTGGCCGCCCCAGCCCCCGTGCTGCCCGCGATGCCCGCGCCGCCGCCGGTGACCGCACCCGCCGTTGCGCCGTCCCCGTCGCCGACGCCGGCGCCGGTGCCCACTCCCACCCCGACCCCCGACCCGGGGAGCATCGACAGCATCCGCGTGGCCTTCTTCGGCATCGACTGCGGCAAGGGCAACCCGGTCCCCAACAACGGGTGGAAGAAGCTGCCCAAGGGCTGCCGCGGCTTCGTGACCGCCACGCCCAAGCGCGCGGACAACACCGATGTCCCGGCCAAGGAGCACGGGCCCGACATCGACTGGTTCATGCTCTACGGCAGCGAGTTCGTCGACGTCCAGGACCCGACCTTCGAGAGCGACTTCAACAAGGACGTGGTCGGGACCAAGGTCGGGGGCTTCGGCCTGTGCGCCACCGTCAAGGGCGTGACCGGCTGTCTCGCCGGACAGGTCGTTACGTCCTGGTAGCCGCCCTCTAGCGAGCCGTCACGACGCGGGCCCGCCTCAGGCGGACCCCTTTCCCTTCTCCGAGCCGTCCGTCGGCCGCGCCTTGGCGGCGGGCGCCGGCAGCACGGTCTCCGCCTTCTCCAGCCGCCGCGCGATGGCGGGGAGGTCCACCCCCATGGCGGCCTTGATCTGCTCGGTGGCGGCGATGGCCGCGCGCGCGAAGTCCCCGCCGTTGCCCGTCGCCTGCGGCAGGACGGACACCTTCTTGACGACGAGCTTGCGGCCCGCGCCCGAGACCTGCGTGAGCATGGGGATGACCTGCTGGAGCGCGAGGACGTCGCGCGCGCCCTCGCCGGCGAGGGCGAAGGCCTCGAACACGTGGCGCAGGGCCTCGGCCTCGGCCTTTCCCCGCTCCACCAGCATGGCCGCCTGGCCGCGCGCCTCCTCCTCCATGGCCCGGCGCGAGGCCTCCGCCACCTGCACCACGTCGGCGTCCAGCTTGCGCTTGACCTGGAGGGCGCGCGCCTTCTGCCTCTCTATCTCGGCCGTCACCTGGGCCACTTGCGCGGCCACCTGGCCTTCCGATTCCGCGATCATGGCCGCGCGGCGGGTCTGCGCGTCCACCACGCGCTTCTGCGTCTCCTGCTGCGCGATGGCGAGGTCCGCGTCCACCTTGGCCGTCTCGGAGGCCGACCAGTTGGCGGCCTGCTGGACCTCGGCGTCGGCCTTGGCCTTGGCCTCGGCGATGGCCGCGCCCATGCGCACCTTCGCCCCCTGGATGCGGCCGATGGAGTTCAGGTAGCCGACGTCGTCCGTGATGTTCTGGATCTTCAGGGTGTCCAGGATGAGCCCGATGCGGTTGAGGTCGTGCTCCGCCTCCTCCAGCAGGCTCTGGGCGAAGCGGGTCTTGTCCTGGTTCACCTCTTCCGGGGTGAGCTGGGCCAGCACCCCGCGCAAGTTGCCTTCGAGGGTCTCCTTGGCGATCCCCGTGATCTCCTGGCGCGAGCGGCCCAGGAAGCGCTCGATGGCGTTGTTGAGGAGCGGCTCCTCGCCGGGGAGCTTGATGTTGGCCACGCCGTGCACGTTCAGGGGGATGCCGCCCTTGGAGTAGGCGCCCTTCACCTCGATGTCGATGGCGATGTTGGTGAGGTCCACGCTGTCGATCAGCTCGAAGAAGGGCACGCGCAGCGCGCGGCCGCCGCGCACCACGCGGTAGCCCACCTCGCGCTCGCCCACGGTGCGGGTCCGGCCGGAGAAGATCAGGGCCTCGTTGGGCGCGCTCACGTAGAGCAGGCGCTTCAGGATCACGGACAGCGCCCCCAGGACGATGAGCGCCGTCACGCCCAGGACGGCCAGGATGGCCATCATCGCGCGTCCTCCCTTCCCCCGACGAGCGAGCGTATGTCCACGCCCACGGCCCGGGCGGTCTCCGCCATGACGCGCGCCACCGCGGCGGGGAAGTTCGCCACGAAGGCGGCGTAGGCCTGGCCGTCGCCGCCGTCCACGATGGTGAGCTCGTCCACCTGGGTCTGGGCCACGCGGGCCACCGCCGCCTCCACGAAGGAGCGCAGCTGCTGGAGCAGGTAGACCTCGCGGCCGCTCTTGCCCGCGGCCTTCCATTCCGCGGCCACGGACCGGAGGGCCAGGGCCGCGGCCTTGCCGTTCTCCACCAGGGGCGCGGCCTCGCCCCGGGCCCGGGCCTCCTGCGCCAGGCGCGCCGCCTCCGCGGGCAGGACCACGTCGCACTCCAGGCGCAGCTTCTCCAGCTCCGAGCGCAGGCGCTGCAGCTCCTGCTCCGCGCTGGAGCGTGCGGTCTCGGCCGCGATGGCCGCCTCGTTCTCGATGGACTTGGCCTGGGACTCCATCTTGGCCATCTCGCCGCGCAGCATGTTGCGCTTCTGCAGGACCGTGGCCTCGGACTTCTTCTGCGCCGACTCCGCCCGCTGGCGGGCCCCGGCCTGCTCCTCGGCGATCTTCTGGTTGGCCTCGTTCTCGGCGTTCTGGGCGTCGCGGATCATCATGGCGATGCGGGCCCGCCCCAGGTTCTGCAGGTACTGCTGCTCGTCGGCCACATGCTGGACCTTCAGAACGTCGAGCTCGAGGCCCAGCTTGTCGAAGTCGTCCTGGGCGTTGGCCTTGAGGCTCTCCGCGAACTTCAGGCGGTCCTCGTTCACCTCCTCGGGGGTGAGCTGGGCCAGGACCTCGCGCAGCACGCCTTCGAGGGTCTGCCGGGCCACGTCCGCGATCTGCTCCGGCGTCATGCCCAGGAACCGCTCCACGGCGTTGCGGATGTGGGTGGGGTCGCTCGAGAGCTTGACGTTGGCGATGGCGTGGACGGACAACGGGATGCCGCCCTTCGAGTACGCGTTGCTGACGGCGACCTCGACCATGAGGAGGCGCATGTCCATGCGCGAGATGGTCTCGAGCAGAGGCGTGCGCAGGGCCCAGCCGCGGCGCACGACCTTGTAGCCCACCTCCGCGCCGTCGGCCAGCGTGTGCTTCCGCCCCGCGAAGAGCAGCACCTCGTTCGGACGGCAGATGTAGAGGAACTGCCGGACGATGGCGATGAAGATGCTCAGGGCGATGACGCTGCCCACGGCCACGAACAGCGCGAAGACGGCGGTGGCCAGCGAAACGCCCCCGATCTCGATCATGGTCGAAGCGCCTCCGGCGCGGTGACGACATGGGCGACGTCGTCGTGGATGTCGACGATCAGGACCTCGCGGCCCGCGTCGATCTGCGGCTCGTCGGTGGTGGCCAGCATGTCCACGAGCTGGCCCTTGATGCGGGCCCGGATCTTGCCCCGTTGGGCGCGCGCGCAAGGGACCAGCACGCGGGCCCGCTGGCCCTTGGCCTCGTGGAACCCGGCCTCGCCCGAGGCCCCCCTTTGCCCCAGGGTGAGGAACGCGGCCCCGGCCACCAGGCCGGCCACCGCCCCGCTCGCCGCCGCCAGCCCCAGGGTGGCCGAGGGGGAGGTGACGCGGAAGACGTGCAGGGCGAGGCCCACCAGCCCGAACGCGAAGACCGCGAAGGTGAGCGAGCGCGTGGACAGGATCCCGGGCCCGGCCGGCGCGTGGTGCGCGTCGAGCGCGCCGTCCGCGTGGCCGATGTCGTGGTCCCCTCCGGCGAGCACCTGGAGGAGGACGATCCCGCCCCCCAGGATGAGGGCGATCGCATAAACGAGCCACATCGGGGTTCCTTGGTGGAAAAGGCGGCCAGTATACACCGCGCCGAAAAAGACGCCCGGGGCCGAAACGGAGGCCGCCCGCGCCCGTCCAACCCCCGGGTAGGCGAACCTCCGTGTCCCCGGACACGGGCCAGCCGTTTTCGTAGGGTTTCCCGATCAGTGAAACGTCGCGCCAATGGAGCGGTGAACGTGTCGCAGTTGGAGGAGCTACGAGTGATCTACGAGGAATTCAAGGCGGAGGTGTGGAAGGCGAGCCAGCACGGCGGCGGCCCATCCGTGGGGCTGCTACCTATCCCCCGCCTGCGCCGCTCGCTGGGCGCGCGGCTCTCCCGCCAGGAGTTCGACGACCTGGTGATGCGCCTTCACGGGGAGGGCCTCATCCACCTCATGAGCCACG
>Ga0105347_1001110_pt1 | contig 11931 bp, 14 predicted proteins | sample EasRivMeERMLT890_FD_89677 | JGI IMG/M metagenome (GOLD analysis project Ga0105347, IMG submission 89677) | Soil microbial communities from meander-bound floodplain in the East River, Colorado, USA - East River MetaG ERMLT890 | ecosystem: Environmental > Terrestrial > Soil > Floodplain | place...
CGGCTGCGCGCCATGCAGCCGATTCCGGCCAACGTCGTGAAGACCGGCCCGGTGTTTGAAAACATCGCCCACGGTGATCAAATCGATTTAACCAAGTTTCCGGTACCGCGCTGGCACGCCGGCGACGGTGGTCGCTATCTCGGCACGGCTCATTTGGTGGTGACCCGCGATCCAGAAACCGGCGTCGAGAATATCGGCTGCTACCGCGTCATGCTACAGGACAAGGACAAGGTCGGTTTGTACATTTCTCCCGGCAAGCATGGCAAGATTCACTACGAGAAGGCGATGAAGGCCGGTAAAACCTTCCCGGTGGTGATGGCCTTCGGCCAGCATCCTTTGCTCTACATCGCAGCCTCCCAAGCGGTGCCGTTCGGCGTTAACGAGTATGATTGGGCTGGCGGCCTCATCGGCCAGCCGGTGGACGTGATTGAAGGACCGATCACTGGTTTACGTTTCCCAGCCAATTCCGAGATCGTCATCGAAGGCGAGATCGTCCCCGGCGAGTCGATGCAGGAAGGTCCTTTCGGCGAGTGGCCGGGATATTATGCCAGCGCCCGTCGCGCCGAGCCGTTCGTGCGCGTCAAAGCGCTCTACTATCGCAACGATCCGATCATCACCGGGGCGGCACCGTTCAAACCGACGATTCACGGCATGTACCGTTCATGTCTGCGCGCGGCGACGGTGTGGAACGGCATGGAACAAGCTGGTGTACCCGACATCAAGGGCGTCTATTTGCCGCCGCCGGCGCAACGCTTCATGATTGTCGTTGCCATTACCCAACGTTATCCGGGGCATGCCAAGCAAGCCGCACTGGTCGCAAGCCAATGCCACGCCGGCGCTTATCTCGGCCGCTATGTCATCGTCGTCGACGATGACATAGATATCACCAATACTGACGAAGTCATGTGGGCGATCTGCACCCGCACCGATCCGGTGACCTCGGTGGATCTATTGCGCCGCTGTTGGAGCGGTCCTCTCGATCCAATCATTCAACCGGGGCAAAAGGGCTTCAACTCGCGCATGATCATCGAGGCGGTACGGCCTTGGGAGTGGCGCGATAAATTCCCCGCTACTAGTGCCATCACTGACAAGACCCGCCACCAGTTTTCGTCAAAATGGCAGAACCAGCTAGCGCAGGTTCAGGCACGCCATACCCAGGCGCGTTATCGCGGCGATTGACAGGGCAATTCAGCGCGGTTGTCACGTTTACTGAACGGCTTTAAATATCCCGCGATTGCCTCGTTGCGTGGTCAACTTTCGCTGGTTATCGCCGAATGCCAATTCCGGTTTGGGGTTACGGAAAACAACGCTGAGATTGGGCGAAAAGCGCATCGATTGAGCAATATTGTCCATGATTGCTGAACCCTCCCGACCCCTCGCAGGACCCGCGTTGCTGGGGAATTCTTTGGAAATATCAGGCTTTATCCGTCGTTAGCAGGGTCAACTGGCAATTGGCATGAGTCGTGCTGATGCTAGACCCCGTTAAGAAGTGCCTAAGGTATTTCGACAAAGAAAAAGGAGAAAATAGCGATGGAAGAAATCATGACACCTTCGGAAGTGGCTTCGCTGCTGAAGATTCATCTCAAGACGGTCTACAAGCTTGCCGAAAAGGGCGTTATCCCTGGCAACCGTATCGGCCGTAGCTGGCGCTTCAGCCGTGGCGATGTATTGGAGTTGGTGTCGACCAAATCGATGAACCTTTCCGAGTCGAGCGATGGCGATATGAAAATCGCTGCAAACGGCAAATAACTTAGTCCCGATAGCGCGCTAGTTTGCTCGATGGATCAGGATCCAATCAAGCAACTGCAAGGTTTTTTGGCGGAGCGCGGCGAGGTGCTGGAAAAAATCGCCAGCATTCACTCTACGCTCGGCTCGCTTCGAGGCGAACCTCCATCCTCATTGGCTTTGCAGTCTGCTGCCAAGACTTCGGTTGATGACACCGGGGCGGCGGTCGACGCGCACTATCGGCGTCTCCTGCAAGCGGTGCAAGAAATGCAGGCGCAAATCGAGCAACGCGTGCGTCCTGCTGTGCAACTGCTGGTGCAACATCAAGTTGACCACCTGCGCGGCCAGTCCGATGAAAAAATGGCGGCGTTACGCGATTGTCTGGGCCAAATAGATCGGAGTGTCCTGCAGTGTTTGGCGGGACTGGACGAATATCAAAAACGTTACGCCGATCTCGATACGCTCAACAAAAGTTTGGCTGGTCTCGGCGTTCCACCTGAACCACTTCCCGAAAAGATTTCCATACAACAATTGAGCGAAACCATCAGCGCCCGGCTAGCGAGCTTGGGCAGGTCCTAGCGTTTCATCCGCGATCTTGCAGTACCCCGCAGCAATTTGCCGCTAGTCCGTGCAGTCGACGTATCTCAGTAGCTTTTCTTACTAGAGTAGATCGGGGCGAAGCGTTCTGGCGGTTTGGTGCGCCCGACAGGAATCGAACCTGTACTTAGGGTTCCGGAGACCCTCGTGATATCCTTTTCACTACGGGCGCGTGGCAAATTTTCTATCACTGGGTCGGCGATCAGTCAACGCGCGTGGTCGCAATGGCAGCGACGATGCGCGCCATCTGCGCATGAATGAGGGCATTAGCTGCGAGAGTTTCTCCGCCTCTAATGTCAAAGGGCTGGCCGTGAAAATCGCTCAGGCTGCCGCCCGCTTCGGCGACGATCAAACTTCCCGCGGCAACATCCCAAGGTTTCAGTTTCAATTCCCAGTAACCGTCGATACGACCGCAGGCGACATAGCATAAGTCCAGAGCCGCGGAGCCGTCACGGCGGATGCCTTGGCAGCGGGTTAAAAAGGCATTGAAGTAGCTCAAATAGTAATCCGCGTGCTCGCGTCTGTCGTAAGGGAATCCGGTGGCGAGCAAGGCTTTATCCAAGTCATCGATGGTGGAGCAGCGAATGCTCTGGCCGTTGAGAGTTGCGCCGTGGTCTTTAATCGCCCGGAAGCATTCGCGCCGTAGCGGATCGTAGACCAAGCCAAGAATGACTTCACCCTCCTGTTCGAGGGCGATTGAGACGCAAAAATGCGGGTAACCATGGGCGAAGTTGGTTGTACCGTCGAGTGGGTCGACGATCCAACGGTAGGAGTTTTCGTGGCGCTCCAAAAGCGTTTCTTCCTCGGCCAAGATCGAGTGCTCGGGAAAATGGTTGGTCAAAATTCCAACGATAGTGCGTTCGCACTGACGGTCGGTCTCGGTCACCAGGTCGATGGCGCCTTTGTAATCGATGGTCTTGGGTTTATGCCAGTTGGCATGAATAATCTCGCCCGCGGCGTCGGCTGCCTGCCACGCGGCATCGAGATATGCGCTGAAGGTTTGCGTCATGATCCGCCGAACTTTCGCAAATGTGTTGCGTCTATGTTAGCTAATGTTGTGTGAAGATTCGAGCGCCGGCGAAGATCAATTTAACCTTGCGAGTGGTTGGCAAACGCGCTGATGGTTATCACCTGCTCGACACGATCATGGTGCCAGTGTCGCTCTATGATGAGATCGAAATTCATCAGATTCGCCAAAACGCGTCGGGCCGATCTGGGTCTCCTGCGCTGATTAAAATTCGTTGCAACCACCCGCATGTCCCGTCGGGTCAAGGTAATATAGCTTATCGCGCTGCCGAATTGTTAATGCGTAAGGCTAACATTCACCGGTCGATAGCGATCCGCATTCGAAAAAAAATTCCGGTTGGTGCGGGGCTGGGCGGCGGTAGCACCGATGCTGCGGCGGTTTTGGTGGGGCTTAACCGGATGTGGAAGTTGCGCTTGTCGGTGCGCCAACTGGAGCGGTTGGCGCTGCAACTGGGCGCTGATGTGCCGTTTTTTATCCGAGCCAAACCCGCGCGCGCGCGTGGGATCGGCGAAAAACTGCGTTTGCTGCCGAATCTGCGGTGCCGCTGGCTTGTCTTGGCCTACCCGGGATTCCCGGTAGCGACGGCTTGGGTGTTTGGAAATCTCCCGCCAAAGTTGACAAAAGTTAGCGTAAATACTAGCATTGCAACGCTGCTGGAGGGCCTGGATAAGCTCGACACACTGCTCATCAACGATTTGGAGCAGGTCACTTTGAGGCGATATCCTGAAATTGTTCGCGTTAAATCGATGCTATCTCTAGCTGGTGCCGCGGGTGTCCTGATGTCAGGAAGCGGCTCTTCGGCGTTTGGCGTTTTTAAGACGAAGCGATTGGCGGAACAAGCATTTCGCCTGATGCGGCATGAGGAGGGGGTCCAAGCGTTCCTAGTGCGTGTTTTGAATTAAGATTAGTCAAAAGCCCATAATAAAGAACTCTACCGGCGCAACATCTGGCTCGTCCAGAAGGGGGTCCCTATGCAGGTTACCGAGGTTAGGGTCTTTCCTGTCGAAGAAGATAAACTCAGGGCTTATGTCACTATCACTCTCGATCACTGTTTCGTGATCCGGGACTTAAAAATCATACACGGCGCTACTGGGCTGTTTGTCTCGATGCCCAGCAAAAAGCGTAAAGATGGAACCTATAAAGACATTGCGCATCCAATCAATAACGAGACACGCCGGATGCTCGAGGACAAGATAATCGCAGAATATCAAAAAGTGCTCGCCAATGGCGGGGCGCCGACAGCGGTCGATGACGATTGATCGAATGTTCTGTGCGACCGGATGAGCTTGCCAGGCGGGTTCAGGGATGGGCGGTCGCCAAGCGGTAAGGCCCCGGCCTTTGGAGCCGGTATCGAAGGTTCGAATCCTTCCCGCCCAGCCAGTTTTTCTTGCGAAGTTCGCCCGGCTGGCCTTTACGAGATAGATTTAGTAGAACTTGGATGGCGCCGTTCACAGAGGGACGGCGCTCCTGTTTTTTGGCGGTCGAAGGCGATGGGGGTTCAGATAGATTAACTTGCACTGCAGGGGTAGCGGGAAACATGGGCCGCACAGCCGATCTAAAAATTTTCGCAGGAAACTCCAATCCGCCGTTGGCCGCTGAGATCAGCCAATATCTCAAGGTGCCGCTCGGTAAGGCGACGGTGGACACTTTCAGTGATGGCGAGAGCAAGGTCGAGATCAAAGAAAACGTCCGTGGCGCGGATGTATTCGTTCTGCAATCGACCTCGGCGCCAGGCAATAACAATTTGATGGAACTTCTGTTAATGCTCGATGCGTTCAAACGCGCCTCCGCCCAACGCATCACCGCGGTCATGCCCTACTACGGCTATGCGCGCCAGGACCGCAAGGTCGTGCCGCGGGTGCCGATCAGCGCCAAACTGGTTGCCGATTTGATCACTCGTGCGGGGGCCTCGCGCATGCTGACGATGGACCTCCACTCAGGACAGATTCAAGGTTTCTTCGATATTCCCGTCGATAACGTTTACGCCACTCCAGTGCTTTTGGATTATCTGCGCCAGCAGCTCAATAATACCGAGGTCACCATCGTTTCGCCGGACGCCGGCGGCGTGGAGCGGGCGCGGGCGATCGCAACGCGCTTGGATGCGTCGTTGGCGATTATTGACAAACGCCGCGTCGGCCCCAACGTTGTTGCCGAGATGAACATTATCGGCGAGGTGAAGGATCGTATCGCCATCTTGGTCGACGACATGGTCGATACCGCCGGAACCTTGACCATGGCCGCCGAGGCTCTCAAAAAAGAGGGCGCGAAGAAAATCATCGGCTGCTGCTCTCATCCGGTATTGTCCGGGCCGGCGATCAAGCGCATCGAGGAATGCCCGCTCGAACAACTGATCGTCACCAACACGATTCCCCTTGGGCCGCAGGCCCAGGGATGCGGCAAGATCAAAACCTTGTCGGTCGCCCATTTGATCGGTGAGGCGATTCGCCGAACCCATGAAGAAGAATCGATCAGCTCTCTATTCGTTTAGTCAGAGGAGGTAGTTCCCTTGGAGACTCTGGAAATACAGGTTGAAGCACGCGATAAGCAGCGCAAACGCGATGCCAGGCGGTTGCTGCGCAACGGAAAAATTCCGGCAATTCTATACGGGCCGAAAACCGCAGCGGTAGGCCTGGCCCTCGACAAGAAGGAATTTTCTCGGCGCGTCGCGGGATTGCAAGGTTCGCACCTTGTGCGGTTGAAGTCCGGCGCCGCCGCACTGGCGGAGAAAGTTGCGCTGGTCAAGGAAATGCAGTTCCATCCCATCAGCGGGGATGTGATTCACGCCGATTTTTACGAAGTCGATCTGACGGCAAAAATTCAGGTGCATGTGCCGCTTCATTTTGTCGGTAAAGCGGTGGGCATCGCGCGGGGCGGAATCCTGCAGCCTATCGTACGCGAGATCGAGGTTGAATGTTTACCCCTCGATATTCCGGAATTTTTCAGCGTCGACGTGACCGCCCTGGATATCGGCGATTCGGTGCATATTGAAGATCTGCAGATGCCCGAAGGGGTAGCTTCCATGGCCGAGGAAAATTTGGCGCTAGTGTCCGTCGTGCCGCCCACTGTCGAAGCGGCTCCGGCGGCTGTTGCACCGGTAGCGGAAGCTGCAGTTGCCGCTCCTGTGGAAGCCAAGAAGGAAAGCGCGCCTCCTAAGTAAGCGGATCGTTTCACGCTGTCAGCGAGATTGGCTGGGTGAAAATCGTCGTTGGTCTGGGCAATCCCGGGAGCAAATACGGCGGCACGCGACATAATATTGGATTCCTGTTCATCGACCAACTGGCTCGGCAGCAGGGCATTGTTCTGGATCGGCATCAGTGCGATGCGCTGATTGGACAAGGGAGGAGTAACGAAACTCCGTTGCTATTGGCCAAGCCGCAGACTTTCATGAACCGTAGCGGAGTGGCGGTTGCGGCGCTGCTTCAAGAGCATGGTGCAACGGCGGCAGATCTAGTTGTCGTTTACGATGACCTAGATTTGCCCTTGGGAAGGATCAGGATTCGCATCAACGGTAGCGCCGGCGGTCACCGTGGTGTGAGCTCGATAATTGAACATCTAGGGGCCGTACCGTTTTGTCGTATCCGGCTCGGCATAGGTCGTCCGCCCGAAGGCGTCGCTGCCATTGATTATGTGCTCGCGCCGTTCGGTGAAGCCGAAAGGGCGGATCTGTATAGGGTAATCGACCGTGCCACTGAAGCGCTGTGCTGTTTGATTCATCAGGGAGCGCAGGCGGCAATGGGTGTTTATAATCGAGCGGACTGATCCGAGCGGCGCATTGTAAACGCCAAGTCCGTATGTTAAATAGACAATTTTCTTGTGGAGGGTAGTCACACGGTTACATTATACGAAACCCTTTTTGTGGTACATCCGGAAAAAGGGCCCAGAAACAAAGAATTTATCGAGCGATTCAACAAGGTCGTCGAAGGCCAAGAGGGGACGATTGTCCAGGTCGAAGAGTGGGGGTTGCGCGATCTCGCCTATCGTATCGAAAAACAAGGCAAAGGCTTTTATACGCTGATGCGCTACAAGGCCACTGGAAAGGCCGTTGCCGAGCTTGAGCGCAATCTTAAACTTACCGACGGAATCCTGCGTTATCTGACGACGCGCGCTGATGAGGACAGTCCCATGACCAGTCCGTCCGCGCCGCGGACGTATAGTGATGAACCGCCGCGACGTAATTACGATGACAGACGAAACTACGACGATAATCGATCGCGCGGGGGCGAACGAGAGCCGTAGGCCTAGATGGGTGTTGCACCGGCATGGGTCGCGACGGATCGGTCTTGGTCTAGCGATAACGCGAGTTCCAAAGTGGTTACACCGGTTCTAAAATGATTGGAGTTCCAGTCGCTGAATCCAGGACGGCTGGGAAGATCAAGACGAAACAAGAGGTAGCGTAATTTATGGCACAGTACGAACGGAGCCCGAGACCTAGCCGCGAGCGTTCCGATGATGACAAGGGTGGCCAGCGTCGCCGGCCGATGTTCCGGCGTAAGGTTTGTCGTTTTTGCGCCGACAAGAGCCTACGGATCGATTATAAGGATCTGCGCACGATTTCTTCATTCGTCACGGAACGCGGCAAGATGACGCCGAGCCGGATCACCGGCAATTGCGCGCGACATCAACGGCTGTTGACGACGGCGGTCAAGCGCGCGCGCAGCATCGCTCTGTTGCCGTTCACTACCGCAAACAATTAAATCCGTTTCTCTGGCCATCACCCATGCAGCGGCTGGAAGTCATTACCCGGTTTTCATTGGCTCTAGCCTTGACGGTGTTCCTATTCATGAGTGGTATAAGTTTGCCGCCCATCGGCGCGTTGCTGCTGCCGTTTGTCACTCAGCCCGTGCTGTTGTTCGGTTTCAAATACGGTATCGGCCATGGTCTAGGCGTGGCGCTCGTTGCGACCTTGCTGTTGGCGGTCTTTGCTGGCGAAGAACTGAGTTTATTGTACGGTATATTTGCCATTTTGGCAGGCGTCCTGCTGGGGCTGGTAGGACGACTACGGATGGTTGAGTATCTCGTGGTCAGCGCGGCTTCAGCCATGTTTCTTTGGGCGGTGGGCGTGGCCTATTACTTTTTCGGCTCTTGGTCCGCACTCGCGGGTGATTTTCGTGCCGGTTTGACCCAACAGTTTGCGGCGGCGACGCGGATGCAGGAGCAACTGGGTTTCTCCAAGGACAGTTTGGAACTGGTAAACGAAAGAATGCCGCAGTTGATCGACATGACGCTGCAACTTCTGCCGGGGTTGCTGTTTTTGACCTTTGCATTGATAGCATTGATCAATGTTGTTTCGCTGCGGCGGCGCTTTCCAGACCGCCGTGCCGAGTGGTTCGCGATCGAAAACTTTCGCGATTGGAAAGGGCCCGAGCCGTTGGTTTGGGGGCTGATCGCCTGCGGCTTCAGCTTGTTTTTTCCGGTTCCAGATCTTGTGCGATTGATCGCCATGAACCTGTTGCTGATCGTCTGCGCTTTTTATTTCGCCCAAGGGTTGGCGGTGATCGCGTTTTTTTTTCACAAGAACAACGTGCCGCGGTTCCTGCGCGGTATTACCTATGTTTTGATCGTATTTCAGCAAATATTTACGCTGATGGTGATTGGTCTGGGGCTGTTCGATCTTTGGGGCAATTTTCGCCGCCTGGGTAAAGACAATCTCACTCCGAGCCAAGCGTCCTAGCGGAGGAATCATGGAAGTTATACTTAAAGAAGATATCGCTAACGTCGGTAAGATCGGCGAAGTTGTACGTGTGCGCGACGGTTACGCACGGAATTTCTTGCTGCCGCGCGGATTGGTGCTGGAGGCTAATAAGAAAAATCTCAAGACCTTTGAGCATTCGAAAAAAATCATTGCAGACCAAAAGCAAAAAGTCCTGCGCCAAGCTCAGGCCGTCGGCGATCAATTGGCCGGCGTATCGCTGGTGATTCCGATGAAGGTCGGCGAGGAAGGAAGGCTCTTCGGTTCGGTCACCAACATGCAGATCGAAAAGGCCCTCAAGGCCAAAGGGCTCATTGTCGACCGGCGCAAGATCCACTTGAACGAAACGATCAAAGTTGCCGGCGACTACGAAGTCCCAGTCCGGTTGTCAGCCGATCTCACGTTATCGCTCAAAGTGTCGGTGGTATCCGACAGCAAAAGTTAAACGGTTTCGTAATTTAATCTATCCGCTCAAAACAACCGGGCATTTCGCGATCGGGGTATGGACCCCGCTCGCGACCAAAGGGGGATGTTCAAACCCCTTTGGAAACCCCAACAATTTTGTGCCCGCAGCAAGCTGCGGGGAATATTAGATTGAAATGGGGCGGGCGCTTGAGCGTGCCGCCCCATTCTTTTTTGCGCCGCTTCATTCCTGTGTGGTGCCGATTTTCGAATTGCAGTGAGCTCCACCCGCTGCTACTCTGCGGCGTGTTCAATTCTTACCGATGACAGCCGCCGCAGCCAAGCCATCTTCTCTAGGTGGGCGCGAGCGCGGTCGCCTGTGCATATTTGCAGCGGCGGCGCTCTGGAGTCTTGCCGGCGTATTCATCAAGTTCCTGCCAATTCATCCGTTGGCGATCGTCTTTTACCGTAGCCTGTTCGCGGCGCTAGTGTTCACGCCGTTTTTGAAGCGATATCAATTTCGCTGCAATGGAACGATCCTGGTCTCGGTCCTGAGTTACACCGCGGCCATCAGCGCTTTTGTTTCCGCCAATAAGCTCACCAGCGCCGCCAATGCCATCGTGCTTCAGTACACCGCGCCGATCTTTGTGTTCTTATTCTCATGGTGGGTGATGGGAGAAAAAATTGCCAGGGCCAATATCATTGCGCTTGCCGTGGCGATGATCGGCATCGGCATCATTTCATTCGACAGCGCCGGCCAGCCGGAGATGCCAGGCGTCGCGCTTGCGCTCCTGAGCGGTGTGCTGTTCGCCGGTTATATGATCAATCTAAAGCGAACTCATATGATCGCCCCCGTTTATTTGACGTGGGTCAATAATCTTGCGTGTGCGTTTTTGGTCTTTTGGATAGTTCAAGCGCACCTGGCGGTGACGGCGGCACAGACGATCATCCTCTCAGTCATGGGCGCGGTCCAACTGGGCGCGCCCTATTATCTTTTTTCCAAGGGGTTGCGGTCGGTATCGTTGCAAGAAGCAGCGCTGATCGCGCTGATCGAGCCCGTGCTCAACCCTCTGTGGGTCGCGTTGATCGTCGGTGAATTGCCGTCGGCAGCGACGGTATGGGGCGGCGCGATGATCCTATTCGGCCTCGGCGTGCGCTATGTTTGGCCCTTCATCGGCGCGCACGCCGAAGCCGAATAGCTCAATCCGACGAGTTGACCTCGGGTTTTTAATTCGAGACACGCACGTTACCGGGGTGGCGGATCTTGTCCATCTCTTCTTTGGGCAGTGTCTTGATGTCCTTGCGCAGTTCATAATTGATATGTTGGATCGCTTCCGAAGGCCCGGAGCGGTTGCCCATCAGCACCATCGGACCGGTGCCGGTATTTTCTAACTGATAGAACGAGCCGCCGGTGATGGTCGCCACCTTGCCCGGTGCCATGACCGCCTTGCCGCCGTCGGGGAAGTGCATGGTGCACTCACCGTCGATGACATAGAACGTTTGGTCGGCGTTATGGCAATGCATGTCGTCGGCATCGCCGGGCTTGGGGTAAACATGCACCCATGCGTGGAACTTCTTGGTGTTGAAGATTACCTGGCGTTTACCTTCGCCCGCCTTCTTGACCATATCGACGATTTCGATCGGCATAGTTCCTCCTGGGCAATGATTTGCGTCAACTTATCCCGCTCCGGCTAAGCTGTCAAATTCCACCGCGGCAGGGATTCACATTCAAAATCGATTTGTGATAGTTTTTGCCCATTCAGCTCTGACTTGAGGAGGCTATTATGGCGATGCATTGGGGAATGGCAAATCGTTTGGCGCGAATTATCAAACCGGACGGCCGGGCGGTGATGCTCGCCGTCGACCACGGTTATTTTCTCGGACCGACCAGCGGTCTGGAGGAACCGCGCAAAACCATCGAGCCGCTTATGCCGCACGCGGACTCGATCATGTTGACGCGCGGCGTGCTGCGCACCTCGGTGGACGCCAAGGCCGATAAGCCGATCGTCCTGCGCGTTTCCGGCGGCACTAGCATTCTTAAAGAATTGTCCAACGAAGAGATTACCGTGTCGATCGAGGAGTGCATTCGGCTCAACGTCTCGGCGATTGCGCTGTCGATCTTCGTCGGCTCGGAGTTCGAGAAGGAGACCTTGGTCAGCCTGGCCAAGCTGGTCGATGCAGGCGAGAAGTACGGTATCCCCGTGCTCGCCGTCACTGCGGTGGGGAAAGACATGGCGCGCGACGTGCGCTATCTCGGCCTGTCCTGCCGTATCGCCGCGGAGATGGGCGCGCATATCGTTAAGACCTACCACTGCGACAATTTCGAAGAGCTGATCGGCAGCTGCCCGGTCCCGGTCATCGTCGCCGGCGGCAAGAAGACGCCGGAAATGGAAGCGCTGGAACTCACTCACAATGCCGTCAAAGGCGGCGCCGTCGGCGTCGACATGGGCCGGAATATCTTCCAGTCCGATTCTCCCGTGGGGATGATCAA
>Ga0105347_1001112_pt1 | contig 11929 bp, 11 predicted proteins | sample EasRivMeERMLT890_FD_89677 | JGI IMG/M metagenome (GOLD analysis project Ga0105347, IMG submission 89677) | Soil microbial communities from meander-bound floodplain in the East River, Colorado, USA - East River MetaG ERMLT890 | ecosystem: Environmental > Terrestrial > Soil > Floodplain | place...
AAGCAGCGCGGGCCGTAGCCGGCCTGCGCCAGTCGTTGGAAGACTTCGGACTTACTCAAGGCGAGACGATCGCAAAGAATATTCAGAAGTCGATCAAGGAGATAGAGCTATCGGACGCATTCAAGATCGACGCCGAGTCGGTCAACGCGCAACTCGACAAGATTCGGCTATCCGAGGCGATCAAGAATGACGCTCCGAGGATCGAGGAGCAGCTTGTAGGGGTCGGCGCTGCGGTCGAAGATGCGTTCGAGTCCGGTGACTTTCAGACGCAGATCGATCAGATAGGGACGCTCCAGCGCGAGTTGGAGAACACGGTTTTCCTGGAGTCGTCCGCAGAAGAGGTGAACGCTCTCCTTGGCAATCTCGACGTGGTAAAGGAGAAGCTGCGGGAGGCACTCGACGCGCGCGACAGCCTCAAGAAACTGAAGGACGGATTACAGGAAGCACTCGACATCGAGGGCAGGATTCAATTCCAGGCACTCACCAAAGGTATTACCACCTCGATCTTCAGCGGGATCGTCGAGGGCTTCGAGCGCGGCGAGAGCGCCGCGAAGATATGGGCCGGGATCGTCAGCGATATCTTCCGCAACAGCATGAACAAGGTGATCGACGGGCTGACGAACACGATCTCGAAGGCTCTCGGCAGCGTATTCTCGAACCTCGGCCTCGGGATAGGCGCGGCAGACCTCGCCACGGGCCTGATCGGGATCGGCTCTTCGATCCTCGTAGGGATCAAGAATCGGAAGGATTCGACGGTCAACGACTTCGCGCAGCAAGTCAACTCCTCAGAGGCCATTCGCGGGGTCGTCGCCGGGCCGACAAACGTTGCGATCGCGAAGGTCGGCGACTCGCTCAAGGTCGCGCTTCGGACGACCGAAGTGCTCCTCGAACGGATCGCGACGTCCGTTGAGCGCGGTGGCGGCGGAGGCGCGTCTACTTCCAACGGCGTAGCCTTCTCCAGTCGGTTGACGTCCAGCACGCCCAGTTAACGAAAGGATCACATGCAGTCTCAGAGCCTCGGGACGGTGGAGTTCGGGCAGGTCTTCAGCTTTGCCGTCAGCGATCGCCTGACGACGGGCGCCGCCGCCGCGTGGGACCCTGCCAACTTCGACGTCTTCGACTGCCGCGACGGCTCGTTGATCCTCGCCAACCAAACGCTCTTCCACGAGACGGACCGAGATATCTGGTTCGGAACGATCGACACGGCGCAGGGTGCCACCGAGACCGGCGAGGCCTTTCGGCGCGGGAACTACGCCGTCGTCGTCAAGCCGGACACGAGCGAGAACCCGTCGAACTTCGCGCTCTACAACTTCACCGTAGCAGGGAGCCTATCGAACCGACTCCAGCGAGTACTCGGTCTTCTCGGCGAGAACATGCTGATCGATAACTTCGCCTTCGACTCGGCGGGGAACTGCACCGGCTATCGTATCCGGCTCTTCGAATCGCGATCGGCGGCCGACGGCGCCTCGCTTGGCATAACGGACGTGCCCGAGCCTGGCGAGATCGCGACGTACACGGCGACGCAAACGTACTCGAGCGGACGGCGTCTCAGAATCTCGCTTACAAGCCTTATCGACGAGGACGCGGAGGAAGCGTAAGAGACGAAACACTGGAGGGTAATGAGCAGAGGGAGACAAGTAAATGTGGCCACGAGACGCGACGATGCAGGTGAGAACGGCGGAGCAAACGCTGCAGCGCTTATCCGAAGAGCTGCTCTCTGGGTATCCCCCATTGTCCTGGCGACGGCGATGGTCGTCAGCTATACGATCAATGATCGCCGGGATGTTGAATACCTTAGGGAGTCGTATAAGAGAGACATTCTCGAAATTCGAGACAAGCTTGATAGGATCACTCGTGATATTACTGACCGCCTTAATTTTGTCGATAGGGACGGGTTACGCGATCCCGTACTTCGTATGGCACTTGACAGGCATGTGGCTGAAGTAATCAAGCAAATGGACGTTTTGACGAAGCCTTGGGCCGTGCGGCTCAAGGATAAGAATCCCTTAATGATTCTCCCGGAGTAAACGTATGGGCCAGACAAAGACGAAGGACAAGGACGTGGTGGCGTCGATCGACTACGGATCCCGTACGGTGATCACCAGCTATCTTTCGAACCCGTCACGGACTGTGTGGGACGCAACCTCCACAACGAGTTGGCAACTCGTCGTCAAGCATAGGGATGGGACGGAGCAGGGATTCACAGGGAACAATGCAAAAGTGACCCTTCAGGACGGAATCTACGAGTTCCGGATGAGCTGATGGGCGCGTTCACGTCCTCCACGCACACTGTAGAGAACACTGGCCACCGAACTCATGTCCTCATTGCCACCCTTTCCAGTAGGATCTACCAAAACGCATTCGCTGACTCCAGGCAAGAGGTTGTCATGCACGCCTACGAGCATGGCTTCAACCTGACGCACCTTCATATCGTGGACTGCTACGTCGGTGAGGGCCGAAACAGATCGGCGGAAGCGGCGATCACGAACGATGCTGAGTTTCTCCTCTTCCTCGACGACGACATGCTGCTCCCGCACGACCTGGTGCCGCGCCTCGTAGGCCATTCGAATGTCTTGAACGCAGATGTTGTTGGTTGCCTTTATACAAACAGGCGATCCCCATTTCGTGTCGTCGGCAGGACACTGCATGGCGCTGACATTGACCAACGTGTCGCTATAGACCTTAACGAGAAGCAGTCCGTGGTAGAAGTCGGCGCCGTTGGAGCTGGAGCCATGCTGATACGTACTGATACACTAAAGAAGTTTGAGCCACCATACTTTACGACTACGCCGCCGCTTGGGGAGGACTATGCGCTGTGCAAGCGCGTACTCGAATGCGGGGGGAGAGTAGTTTGCGACTTCGGTGTCTCCACGCGCCTCCACGGGAAGACATTCCCAGGGCTTGGGCACCTAGGCGTCTACCCATACTCGCTACTGGACGCCTTGAAAGAACCAATAGCGGAGTAACCTAATGGAACTCAAGGAGATTCAGAACATGAAGATCGGAAAGTATATAGCTCTTGGCGCCGGGATCGTTGGTTTGCTCGTTGCGATCGCGGTCGTACCGGCAACGCCGATAGCGACCGGTGGCTTGGTCGTGGCGCTGGCAGTTGCGATCGTAGCGTCCTAAAAGTGGCAAGGTAAGAGGGATGCCCGTGAGCGCAACTGGCGGAATCTTAATGGGCGTGGTTGGTGGAATGGCGTTTGGCCTTGGTATCGGGTGGGAGTCTTCGAACATAGTCGGCGCCAGCATAGATATCGGGCCTGGCCTGATCAGCTTCCTCACGATCCTGACGGCCTCCGTCGTCCAGATATCGATTGCGACGCTCGCCTACTTTACAGCGAAGTCCGCGAACAAGAAGGCGGACGAGTCGAAGGACTTGGCGCACAATGCTGCCAAGGAATTGGATAGCGTCAAGGAGACCGTGGTGCTTACTGAGAAGTTGGTGAATCAGCAGCACACGGACGCGAAGAGGGATATTAAAGAAAGAGACGAGGAGATCTCGGAGATGAAACTTGAGATTGCGCACCTAAAGCAGACGATCGTCGTAGAACGGACCATGGCAGCAGCGCCGGCCGTGGACCCGCCAGCGGAGCCGCCAATGGCAAAAAAGTCGTGATAAAAAAAGTGAGAGCATGAAGGCATGGCAACCCTCGCGCTCGCGCGCGGAGATACGAGGCACCGATCGGTCATTGCCGGAGATTCCGGTCGGCACTTCGAGGCAATTGGCTGGGTCACGCCGATCCTCAACGCGGAGGGATTCTTGGAAGACCCGCTGAGAGTACTGACGCACCCGTCGCTCGATCAGGAGGATGGCGTCGGGATCTATACGTACGAGTTCAACCCGCACGAGACGCTGAACTTCGCGCGTGGACCGATCCGGAAGATCGACGCAAATATCCAGCGCACGCTGACGTCCTCGATCCTCGTCCAGCAGCCGCAGCTCGACGAGGACGTGGTGATCACCGAGATCTGGATCGGAGATAGCGAGCTGTCGACGACGAGCGACATGTACCTTACGTTCCTCGACTTCTGGAACACGCTCCCTGCGCTCGGCGAGAGCCTCACGTGGGAGCCGCGCGACATGTCGGAGGAGTCGTTCTCGGTCCAGATCGTGAACGTCCAGCTCGGAACGTCGGGCGACCACAAGTTCAACGAGGTCCGAAGCGTGCTCGCGACGATCGAGGGGTCGTATCTGAAGAGCACGCTCATGGTTCAGTTAAAGCTCGTCCGCGACATCAAGCCGCCGAAGGGCACGATCTCGCTCGTGGGCGCGTAGCGTGAGCTTCCTACCGTGGACGGAGCCGACGGCCGGGAATCACACCCGCGTATGGTTCGACTCCGGGGATATCGCCGGCCTCATTACTCGGAAAAACACGACGCACGCATCGTACTGGGCGGATCTAAAAACGTGGGTCGACGCGCGCCTCTCGACGGCCTCATTCCCGAACTCCTATTACGACAACAAGGACGGGGAGTACACGGCAGCGTTCTCCTTTTACTGGCGACTCGATACGACGAAGACTTCGCATGCCGCGCGTGGGCGCGACGTCGCGCTCTACCTGGCGTCTAAGAACATGCCGGGCGGAAGCACGAAGCGCGACTATCTCGTCGCCATGACGCTGACCTACGACTGGCAGTACGCGAACCTGACGACTTCGCAGCGCTCGACGCTTCGCACGAGGATCTCGGACTACGTCGAGACCATGTATCAGTTCAACGACGGGGAGAACCTCTGGGGGACGTCGCACGGCGACATGGTCCACGCGGCGTTTGCGCTCTGCGCGATCATGGGCGACGGGACGTCGGCGCAGAACACGACGTGGCGGAGCCGCATGGACTCGATCATGGACGAGTTCGACGACGGCGACGGCAACGGGTTCTGGATCGGGTTCCGCTACTTCGGGAACTCGGAGAACGGAACGCACAAGGGCTCCGGATCCTGGAGCTACATGAACGCGCAGGAGTGGTTCTATGCGCTCCTCTTCCCTGCTCTCAAATCGGCCGTCGGCTTCGACTGGCGTACGGACGGCGGCCCGGAGAGCTGGTGGGAGAACAGCATGCACTGGCAACTCTGGCACGTTCGCCGGGGTGCGAGCCTTACGAGTACGTTCTGGCGCGAGCACGAGTGCCGGGGCCTCAGCTACTTCTCGATCTACGCGCATGCGCATGCGCTCCAGATTGCGGACGTCAACACGGGGACGCTTGGGCAGAACTGCATGTGGCTAGCGGACATAGCTGAGACGACGTCGAACGTCGTCAACGGTCCGTGGAACTTCTACCCGATCCTCTGGAGGAATCCGGCACGGACGTCCGTCGAACCGACGATCACGTCGACCGGCGGAAAGGAAATGAAGGTCTTCCCACGGAGTGGCAAGGTCGTATTCCGTGGCGCGGCGTCTAGCGGCAACGCGTGGGGTGAGGACTCGATCTCGGCCGTATGGAACTGCCCGCGCTACTTCACCGAGGGGCACCAGCAGCGCAGAGCCGGGCAGGTCCAGATCGGAGGATACGGTTCGCGAATCTTCTTCGAGCACGGGCACTACGAATCGAACACCAGTCTCGTCCCGAAGCAGGGGTCGACGGGGTTCAATACCGGTCACCGCTGGAGCTACTACGGCCGATCGATAGCCGGGAACTGCCTACTCGTCCGCCACTCCTCTGAGAAGACTTCCAGCGTCATGGACTCGACTCGCCGGCAGCTAACGGCTTCGAGTACGTTCGGCGTCCAAAGCGGCTCGTCCGTGGGCTACTCCGAGGCTGGGGATCAGCTCTGGCCGAAGAATACGGTGCTCAACGACTACCAGCCGAACAACATATCCGACGTCCTGGCCGAGCCGAAGTGGGTCGGTGACGGCGTGATCTTCTCGAACGAGCCGGTAGCGGGGAACCACGCCTACGCCGTGGCTAACCACTCGAAGTGGTACTGGTCGGGCAAGGTTACGCGCTACCGCCAACATTGCCTGTGGGTGAAGAAGGGCACGATCCCGAGCTGGACGCACGGCGCGGTTCTCGTCGTCTGGGAGGATATCCAAATCACTCAGGACGCGACGTACGGGAACAAGCAGGTCCAAATGCTTCTCCAGTCGAACCTTCAGGCTGTAGGAGCTGCTGCGGACCTCCGCGTGACGTCGGCCGACGGAGAGGCCAAGGGCTGGCACGTAGTGAGCGGCCCGGCTGTCCAGGTCGAGCACGTTAGCGGATTCAAGGATCTCGACGGCGTGACCTATCCGTCGCCATCGACCGACGACAAGGACGACTCCCTGGACGGCGTGTGGCGTGCGCAGATCAACCCGGCGAGCGCCGCGTCGAGCTTCTCGATCATTCGCGTCTACTTCATTGGCCCGGCGAGCGAGACGGCGCACCCGGCAGTTGTCGATATCAATACGGCAACAGAGCGCGGGGCTACGATCGGTGGGATCGACGTCAAAATGCTGAAGGGCGACGTCTTTCAGGCGTCGGTCGACGCCGCAGCCGGCGGGACAGGCACGACCTCGACCTCGAACTCGACGACGACGCTGTCGACCACCACGCGATCAACGACCAGCGTGTCAAGTGTCGCTACGACTACGCCGCCGGGGGTATTCGCTGATCCTATCCCGGGCGAGTCTCCTGCCGTCATGCCGCAACGGAACCCGACGAACGACAAGCCGGCAGCGCGCCTGACGCTGGCCGGCAGCTCGGCCGAAAGCCCGATCCTGGCCGGTCTCGCCACGAGCATGCGCCTGGGGATCGCAGATGGCGAGGAACTTCACCGCTGGAGGATTTTCAGCGATAGCGGGTTCAACAAGGAGCTGACGTGGGAGCTGCTGCCGGATCAGGAGGACGAGGATCCGCAGGCGCCGGACGCGAAGACGACGATCCTCTTCGGTACCGATACCGATAGCGGGCCTACGAGCGTCCGGAACTACGTCCAGTGGGAGACGTCGTTCGGGACGACGACGCGCCAGTTCTGGGTGCGGAACCCGCCGGAGACGGGCGGCCTCTACTGCGGGAACCAGGAGTGCCAGGGTAGCACGGCGACCTTCCCGGTGAATCCGGGCGATCCGGTGAGCTTCGGGATCAATATCCTGCCGACGACGAACGACGAGTTCTACTCGATCGGAGAGTACGAGGGGAACCGATATGCAAATACGCTCCGTATGTGGGGCGGAGCGGCGACGGCAGAGATCTTTATCGACGGGGACGTGGTGATCGGCGAGCGCGACGTGGCGGACGTCGACGGCTTCTTCTGGAACGCGCCGTCGATCGGCGATCACACGATCCAGGTCGTGCTGCGCGCGAAGCGCGAGTCTATTTACACGGTGACGTTGACGGGGAATCTGCGCGTGGAGGCGCTGTAGAACGTGTCGTTCAAGACGGTGAAGGGTGGATTCTGGATCCCGCAGCCGCCGCTCCTAGGCGGAGTTGTTGCGTTCAATACTGCAGCGACTATGGACGCTACGGGCGAGATGGCAGCGTTCCGTGTCCAAGCAGCGAAGACTGGGAATATAAGGAAGGTTGGTTTTAGGACGGCAACCGTGACGACCGGTGCGGATATCGACGTGCGACTCGAGACCATAGGAACCGACGGCAATCCAACCGGGTCGCTCCTCGCGGCAAATACAAATGTCGTCCAGACGATCGCAGGTGCGGACGATAATACGTGGTTCCTCGTGACTCTTACGGCCGATGCCCCGGTGGTTAAGGGGAATTATTTCGCGATCGTACTCGCATTCTCTGGCGCGGCTGGGGATCTTCGGTTCTCCGGATTTTCGTTTCCACAGAGTCCTTATTTCCCTACCGGGAAGAATTTCACTACGTCATGGGTCGATTCGAGTTCAACCGAGTTGTTTGCACTAGAATACGACGACGGCACCTATGCTGTTTACTTTGACTCCTTCCCAGCGAAGGCAATCGCCACGCCGTCGATCGACTCCGATACGACCCCGGATGAGGTTGGGCTCAAGTTCATGCTTCCATTCAGGGCGAAGGCACGAGGTTTCTGGCTTTCCTGCTCTCAGCCATCAGGAAATTATTCCGTCAAGCTCTATAATCACCTCGGGACGGTTCTTGAATCCAGGGCCGTAGACCCAGCAAAGATCGGGCAAAACTCCGAAGGCGGGATATTCTCTTCGTTATTCACCACGACGCCGACCATCGGCAAGGATCGGTTTCACCGCCTAACGATTCTTCCATCGACAACATTATCTCCAGATCAGACGTTGAGCGTACTCCATATGAACAGTGCGGCCATGCTCGATCAGCTCCCGTGCGGGCAGAACTTCCATTACACCTCGAGAACGAACGGGGGAAGCTTCAGCGACGAGACGGACAAACGGCCGCTTATGGGGGTGATCGTGGATCAGATAGATACCCTGTAAAATGGCGCTCGTAACGCTACCAGCTGGGCTGTGGTTCCCGCACAGGTTATCGTCACCTAGTGGGGATGGATCCCTTGTATACGGGATCCATACGATCAACGCAGCGAACGAGAAGGTAGCTGGAGTCATAGAGATTCCGCGCGCTGGGCTGATCCGTAAGATTCACTTCCTTACGGGGACGGTAGTGACCGGGGCTACGGTAGACGTACGATTGGAGACCGTAAACTCTAGCGGCGATCCGTCGGGGACGCTCTGGGGTACGGACACGAACGTCGCGCACGTTGTTGCGAACGGGGACGACAACGCGTGGCTGACGACGGCCGCACTTACGGCCGACGCGTCGGTAGCGGTCGGCGACGTCCTGGCGATCGTCGTTGTCAATCCGGCAGTAAGTCCTGGCGATATAGAGATTCGGTACATATCGAATCCACAGGCCGCGATTATGTCGCGCCCGTATTCGACTCACTTCACCAGCATCTGGATCAAGGTCAACGCCCCCCCCATCTTCGCGATCGAGTACTCAGACGGCGCAGTCGAGTACCTCGAGAACGTCTATCCGTTCTCGGCAATAACGAACGTACTCTACGACGTCAATAACGTGACGCAGGATGAGGCGGGGCTAAAGTTCACGCTGCCGTTCGACGCTCGCGTCGTCGGCGCGTGGCTCTATGAGACCCCGGACGGTCCTGCCGATATCGTACTTTATGACGGCACGACGTCTATAGCAACCATCAGCCGCGACAACGATATTGCGGCGCTGAATTCTCTCGGGGCAGTCGGCACGTTCTACTTCCCGACGGCCGTTACGCTGGACGCGAATACGACGTATCGGCTGGTGCTCAAGCCGACGACGGCCGCGGACGTTCGACTCATGGTCGGCGACGTGACATCTTCTGCCATGATGGCGGCGCTCGAGGGCGGATCAGACTTTACCTATTCGAGCCGCGTGGACGCGGGGGCGTGGTCGGATAGCGGGACGCGCCGGCCGCTCATGGGCGTGATCATAGATCAGATCGACGCTGGAACGACGTCGCTGAGCACGTCCATGTCTACGAGTAGATCGACTTCTCGATCCACGTCTAGGAGCACCAGTCGGTCCACAAGCAGAAGCACAAGCCGATCCACGAGCCGGAGCACTTCGCGTAGCTCGTCGCAGTCGACTAGCCACTCGACGTCGAAATCGTCGTCGATCTCCTCCTCCTACTCGTCGTCAGCCTCGACCTCGGCCTCGACCACACGCTCGACGACGACGGCTACCGCACCGCCTCCGCAGCCGCCATTCGGCTTCGACGACGACGCCTCGGAGCCGGTCGTCGGTGGATCGAGTGAACGCTCGAAGGCCATTTTCCTCCGCATGCTGCGCGTCAACAATGCCGGGGACTACGGGGACAACCCGACGATCGAGGGCGTTGCGTTCGTCGCGCGCCTCCATAAGCACTCCTCGGACGAGGAATTCCTAAAGTGCTGGGTGACGGTTGGGATCGACGAGACGCTGGAGATCGTGTCCGACGTAACGGATCGCTGCACGGTCGAGGACGAAACGGTCAGCGTCGAAATGCTCGTGGGGACGGATACGCGCTGCGGTTTTCCGGCCGTTCTGAACACGATCCACTTTACGACCACCTACGGGCACGTCAAGGGTGGTATATTCTGCGCGACGCAGCCACGCGCCATGGTCCTCCTCGACGGCTACAACGCCGACGACGAGGGCCGGCCGGCGGTCATTCGGATAGGTGACGAGTAGTGGCAAGATTCAACGAAATGCAGATCGTATCGAGCGGGGCGACCTACGCGCCGGACGGGCAGTACGCGACGACGATCCACAGCATAAATTCGACCAGCTCGTACTTTGCTGCGTACTTCATGGCGCCGGAGGACGTGACGATCACGCACCTCGGCGCGAGCTATAGCTTGAGAACCGGGACGCCCCCTACGCAGCGGATCAGCCTCCGCCAGCCGACGAGCGACGGACTTTTTGAGGACACGCCGATCGCTTCGAAGACGTTCACGCCGCCGGCCGATGCCACGTGGGACGGGACGTTCCAGTGGTTCGAACTCGTGAACCCCTACCCGGCGGTACGCGGCGAGCGCCTCGTCATGGTGCTGGAATATATATCGGGCGCCGTGTCGAACTCGAATCGCAGCCGATACTTCACGTCGATAGGCAATTCGCGCGGAAACTCCGGCCACTTCCCATATGGGATCACGAACAACGGGAGCCAGGTACGGAGCGGCCACGCACCGGTCTTCGGCTACAAGTCCTCCTCGCGATCCTACGGCCTGCCGCTCAAGTCGATCTCGGAACTTCAGATCAACAACCCTGGCCAGGCAGGCCTGCGCTTTCTCCTTGATCAGGGATTCGGGTCGAGCTTCCGGCTCCTCGGCTGCTCGTGGGTCGGACGCATAGCGGGTACGGCGGGCCAGTCAATCGACCTGATCCTCTACGACGCGTCGGGCGACGAGCTGCACCGCTTGACACGCGACTGCGACCACTCCTCGGGCACGACGTCGAGCGATCGGCTGAACGACATGTACTTCGACGACGGGACGCTGGAGGAACTGGACTTCGGCCAGGAGTACTTCCTCGTCCTCGAGCCGTCCGGCGCGTCGACGAACACGCAGCTCCGGACATTCGACGTCGAGAATGACGGGGACATGTCGGCCTTGTGCAGCGGGAGCGGGTTCTATCTCGTGACGCGCGCGTCGGACGGCGTGGACTTCACGCGCCACAAGAGCCGTCGGCCGGCATTCACCCACCTCCACATAGACGCGTGGAGTGCCTGACGCATGGACTGGCGAACCAGCCTCAAGATCTTCCCGCTCGAGTCGGTCGCCAACCGCGTGGCGTACTTCCCGGATAATGACTGGGCGGACTTTCGTACGAACGGCGCGTTCGTCGAGATCTTCTTCCAGGTAGAGGAGGCGGCAACGCTGACGCATATCGGCGTCGGTCTGTTTGACGATATTACGTCTGGAGTTGGCGGGTTCCCCGGGCATTTCACTATGACGCTACAGGGGATCAGCGCGTCAGGGGTAGGCGACGGGGTAATCAAGGCGACAACTGGGTCATTTACTCCCCAGCCGTCCGAGGCAGCTGCGTTCCTTTGGAAGCCGCTTACGGCAACGTACGGCGCGCTTCGCGGGGAAGAAATGTGCCTACGTCTGGAGAAGACTGGCGGCGGAGGGTCCAACTTCCTGACGCGCGTCCTCGGGCCACGTTTCGGAGGCGGCGGATTTATCTACCAGCGCTCGTTCTCTGGCGTAGTGACGATCATAGGCACGGACCAAGCTATCTACGGCTACCGATCGGCCGCGCGGCGCTACGGCTTCCCAATCAAGCCTATCCTGCTTAAGACCGCAGTCAATTCACCCGGTCAGACGGGTATGCGGTTCCTCTTCTCCGACGATCTGGCGGAGAGCGCCGTGCTCAGCCATGTGACATGGGTCGGTAGGCCGAACGTTGCAGTCGGCAACACCTACGACGTCGTGGTCTACGACGACGAGGGCATAGAGTTGTCGCGCGTAACACAGCAGGTATCGCTCGGCGCGGCGACCATGAGCGCAGC
>Ga0105347_1001114_pt1 | contig 11915 bp, 13 predicted proteins | sample EasRivMeERMLT890_FD_89677 | JGI IMG/M metagenome (GOLD analysis project Ga0105347, IMG submission 89677) | Soil microbial communities from meander-bound floodplain in the East River, Colorado, USA - East River MetaG ERMLT890 | ecosystem: Environmental > Terrestrial > Soil > Floodplain | place...
ATAGTTGGAGAATTTGACCTTCTTGATTTCGTGGCCCTGGTAAACGTCGAAGGCGAAATCGTCGATTTTTTGTCCAATTCGAATCATGATGAATTCCGCCTCGTTCAAGCTCAACGCGTGGCAGGCGGCGGCTGGCCTTTGGCATTAACAAACGAAAGGGTGGCGATGTGCCGGCTCCGATCGAACTTCTCCCCGCCGGTTTCCCCTGGTTTCGGTTCGAAATGGACGACTTCGAGCACGTATCTTCCCGACCAGGGAGTGGGAACGGTTATGCGTCCCTGTTCGTCGGTATCGAGGGGCTTTTCCCATTTGGGCGGTCCATAGACGGTCACAGCGGTTTTCGCCAGGGGCGCGCCGCGGAACAAAAGCGCGAAGGTGTTGCCGTTGCTCGTGGTCGGCACCAGCTCTAAATCGAGTTTTGCGGCGGTTTCCGATCGTCCCGCCCTGGCGTAGTAGATGGTTCGTGTAGCTCCACCCTTTTCTTTGTCTTCACGCGGAGCGATACCGCTTTCGACCAGCCGCAAGTCGCCGGCGCCTTTGGAAGCGATCTCCAAGTGATCGTTGCGCCGTTGAATAGGCAGATCCTGACTAGCCGAGGCGACAAAAGCCCGAGGCGCTTTTATGCGGTCGAGAAGCCCGCCGGTTTTCTCGCGTATATCCAGTTGCCATTCACCAAAATAAACTCGGGCCACCCCTTCGCCGTCGCGCTCTAACCAGACATAATGAGCGTTGACGATGCTCGCCAAAAGCGACGCTGAAAAGGTGACCACAGCAATGATTAGCTTTGACCTAAACATGGTTTTCTCCTTTCAAGCTTTCTGCAGGCCATCTTATTCTCAAACCGCTTCAATGTTGAAGCCTCTCAATGATGAATTTTCGCATAGCAATTTCTCCTTTTGAAAGACCGGAGCGTGATTAGTGATCCGGCTCTCCTTCTAGACCTTAGGCGAGACGCTTTTTTTATCACAGTCACCGCAACGCAAAGGGTCACGCAGGTTCCAGCGGTGCCTGCGCCGGAAAAATCGAATCAGATTTTTTCTACCACTTCCCTTCGTAGTTGGAAAACTTCACTTTCTTGATTTCGTCGCTTTGGTAAACCTCGAATTCAAAATCATCGATCAAGTCATCGATCTTTTGTCCGATCTGTATCACGGCTATTTGCTCCTTCTTCTTGCTGATCCGCGTTTGATCATTCATCCCGCCCAAGGGCAGTTGTGTTCCAGCAGGGCTCGCCGCTCGCCGCCTTCAACCAGCCGATAGCCTGGGCGATGTGTTCTTCAACGGTCTGGGGTTCCGTCCGGTATTCGCGGCGCATCGCCAGCATCAAGTAATGCAGGGCGATCATCGCGGCGATTTTACCGTTGGGAACCTGCCGATATTTCTCTTCCATCCAAAACGTTGCCTTGAGGATGACTTCCACGCGACAATGCGCCGTTTTCTCCCCCAGCTCGCAGGCTTTGCGTATCAAAGAGTCCATTTGTCACCAACCTTTCGCTTGCTTTGTGCTTTCTATCCGTATTCGAACCCAAAAAAGCCGCAGCCACCGCTATTGTTGACAGCACAGCGGGCTCTGGATTGATCACCCCGGGCCGATTAGGCCGTCGCGATCCGTCGGTTCGGAGTTTCACAGTTCGAAACTGATGCGCGGTGTTATTGCGATGAAGGGTAGGCAGCCTTGGCAGTCAACCCTACGACTCTTTGCGACGGCTCGCGTGCCACGGGAGTTTCTCCTGTGGATCCCAAGCGCGTCAACTCGTCGGCCACCTGGTGGAGTTCGCGGGCCAGGCCGCCGATGCCCTCTTGCAGGACGTTTGACAGCAAGGTCTCGTAGTGTAGATGCACCATCCCTATCGGTGAAAGAGTCAGTTCCCATCTTTTTATTTTTGGATTCTCCATCATTTTCTCCTCTTATAAGCAGCAAAGCCCGCGTCCCGTCTTGGTTTGACGGAACCGCGGGCTCTGGATTGATCATCTCTGGCCGCTCGCCTACTGTTTAGTGAAACGGTTGAAGCTTTCGCTGGTGAGCCGTTTCCTCCCAACTACATTCAGACTTCAAGCTTCAACGTTCAACTCTTTTCTCACCTTGAACGTTGAACTTTGAACCTGGAACATCTCTATGCCTTTCCTCTCCAGTTCACGATGCCGATTCGAGCTCAGGCCATTTCTTTTCCATGCTCGACCAGGCTGAGGCTTGGGGATGTTGCAAGGCCATTGCGACTCCGTTGATCCAACGCCGTGCCGGCTCGTCATAATCCACATCGCAATCGACCCGAGGATAAACACGCGTGGCACCTTGGTGTTCCAGGGCGAGGTCGAATTCGCGCCCGCACCGACAAAAATGATCGTAAGTGGTGTTGCCCAAGGCGAGTACGGAGAATTTCAAGCCGCGCAAATCGAGCCCGTTGCCATGCACCACTGCTTGCCAGAAAGGAATGATATCGTCGGGCGGTTCGCCGTTCCCGTAGGTGCTGGTGACGATCAACACAGAGCTTAGACGCGTCAGCAAACTCGCCTGGCAATGGGCCATATCGCTTATGCGCACGGAAAGACCGGCCCGCCGCAGGGTGGCGGCCGTTTGATGGGCAACGGATTCCGCGTTGCCCATCACCGTGCCGTAGAGAATTGTGATAGATTCGTAGCAGCCGATCATCTCGCCTCCAGGAGGATTAATTTTGTGTCCGTTCACGGGTTGTGCCTGTAATTCGTTGTGTCGTAGCTCGGTCGTGAGTTGCGCCGGCGCATTGTCCCTCGCTTCACGCTCGACGGATGGTTGCGCCGTGTAAGGCATCTCCACATCGTCAATCTCCACAGGCGTGCGCCGCCAGGAACGAAAGCGCCGCCAAGCCATGGCCAAACCGGTCCAGACCAAAAAACAGCCGCCGAGGGAGGCCAGACCGGCAAGAGTTTGGCCGAAAAATCCCAGAGCCTCGCCGGTATGAAGACCTCTAAACCAGCTTCTGAGTTTTCTCCCCAGGTTATTCTCCGAGTAGGGTTCCCACTTCACCACGTCCGCAGTGGCGCGGTTGAGGGTCAACTGAGAGCGCGCGAAGGGGTGCGGTGCGCTGGGTTCCATGATGGACACGGCGACCGGCCCATCCGGACGGGGCGGGAAGCGCATCATGAGCATAGTCCAGCCGGGGACTTGCTTTTCGGCGGCGGCGAGCAATGTCTCTAAACTGGCCATTGGTTTGGCGGGCGTTGTTTCGCTGGCCCGACCCGAGTCTCGACCGGCGCGCTGGGGAGGTCCGGCCGGCCCTTGGGCTCTAGGCGGTGGTTCGTTTCCCGTAAGCGTGTAGAGCAAATCATTGGCCCAGGGATAAGACATGACGGCGGCAGTCAGCGTAAGCACGACGAGCACGCTCGAAGACCAGAAGCCAATGACGTTGTGCCAGTTCCAGTCTCGTGCTTTACCGGTCAGCCGCCAGTTGAATAGCAAGCTGGTTTTCAGACCGCGCCACTTCCAACTGTGCGGCCACCAGAGGTATACCCCGGTGACGGCGAGCCAGAAAAAAGCAAGATTGCACGCGCCGGTGATGGCCTTGCCGGTGGCGCGGCCTTCGTCTTCCATGCCCAGCCAACGGTGCCAATCGACCATTTCGTGCATGAAGTGATGGGTTGCGGAAAGACCGCCCAAGAGTTCGCCGGTGTAAGGGTTGACGAAAACCGTGTTCTCGCGGCCGAGATTGACGATGACGGAGGCGGCCGGGTCGGATTTTACAGTGATGGTTGCCGGACGGCCCTCGGGATTGGCGGCGCGGACCCTGGCGACTAGATCGTCGAGAGCCAAGCGTTTGGTTCCCGGACCCGGCGGCGTCACCCAACGCTGGTTCCATTCCGAATACTCGGCGATCTGAGGCTCGTACATAAGAATGACGCCAGTGAAGGACATGATGAAAATCACCAGGCCGGCCACGACGCCGGCGAGGAGATGAGTCCAGAAAATTACTTTGTGTAGTAGCTTCATAAGGCGGTGTCCTTGGAACGTTGAATGCGTTCTTCTAGGTTTCGTGAACTTGATCAAAATCATTCGCTTTAGCCTTTTAGTTTGCCAAACTCCTCGCGGAACCACTGGCGCAAGAGATCCTTTTCGTAGCGCAGGTAATCGTCCACCGGATAAAAAGTCCGGAGCTGATAATTAAGGTCGGTCAGATTGCGTTTGCCGCTTAGAATGACATGACCCCGCGCGCCGGTGACGCGGAACTCAAGGACAAACCGTGGTGGATAAAGCTGATTGGTTATCCGGACTTGGTCGGACTGCGGCCCGCGCCACGGCTCGAAATTCCCGGCCAGATCGATATCGGTGACTCTGATGCCCAGATTCATGTCCGCCGGTAAAATCTCCTCTCCGGTTGCTCGCATGAACCTGGTGATGGCATCGAGGATAGCCTCGGAGTTGGGCTTGAAGTCGGCACGCTTTACGTCGGTGAACTGTTCCGGCTTCACAAAGACGACAGAAATTCGCGAAACCAGCTCGAGGCTCTCGGCGGCGATCGCATATGTTGAGCACAGGGCGGCAGCTAAGAGAGCTTGGTACAGGATCCGGTAAGAGGATCGGTTCATAACGGTTACACTTCCGCAAAGCGACGCAGCAAATTGTGATAACAGTTAGTCAGCCCCACTACCCCGGGGTGGTTCGGTAAAGCTTGATTGATCTGGTTGATCGACATGTCGAGATCGAACAGGAGGGTTCGCTGGCCGTCGTCCCGCACCATGCTTTGGACCCAGAAAAACGACGCCAGGCGCACCCCGCGGGTTACCGCATTAACGTGGTGCAAGCTGTTGGCGGGATAGACGATCATGTCGCCGGCCGGTAATTTCGCCGAATGGGCGCCGTAGACGTCATCGATGACCAACTCGCCACCGTCGTAGTCTGCGGGATTGCTGAGGAACAAGGTGGCGGACACGTCAGTACGGATCCGGAAAGGAGTCCCGGGTATTTGCCGGATGGAATTGTCGAGATGCGCCCCGAAGTTCTCTCCACCTTCGTAGCGGTTGAAGAGGGGCGGAAAGACCCGGAGCGGCAACGCCGCCGTGATGAAAAGCGGGTTGCGCTCCAGGGCCGCGACGATCATCTCACCCAGTTCCCGCGCCTCGGGGCTCTGCTCGGCGAGCTGGCGGTTGTCTTTCACGACGCTGGATTGATAGCCAGCAGTGACCCGCCCGTCCACCCAGGTCGCGCGGTTCATCACGTCCCGGCAATGGGTGACTTGCTCCTGGCTGAGAACGTTGGGAATGTGGACAATCATAGCTTTGCCAATGTTAGAATCTAAAGAACGTGCTGGCGATGAAGGTTCTCCCCGCCCCGGGCACGACGTGGGACGGATGCAGGCTTTCGATAAAGGCAGAATTGGTAAAATTCTGGGCGTTGAGACGAGCCTGAATCCTCTCCGTGATGTTGTAAGCCACCGTCGCATCCCAGCGTACGTAACCCGGCACCTCGTTCGCGTTGGAGTTGTTCGCGTAGCGGCTGCCGACGTAAGTCGGGCCGCCGCCGATCTGCCACTTGTCCAAGAAGTCGTAGGTGCTCCACAGAGTCGCGCTGTATTCCGGCACGTTCTGCGGGACTTTGCCCTGGAGGCGATAGGTCACGCCTTCGACAACCTGAGTATCGTTGGATTTGGTAATCTTGGCGTCGAGGTAAGTGAAGCCGGCGAAAACGTTCCAACCCGGAAGAATCCGTCCGGCAGCGCTAAACTCGACCCCGCGGGAACGTTGCTTGCCGTCCAGGACTTGAGTGCCCGTGACGGGATCGTTGGTGCGGGCATTGGTTTTCTCGATCTGGAAGAGCGCCCCTTGAAGGGTGAGCTGGCCGCCGAAAAATTGAAACTTGGTGCCGAGTTCAAAGATTTCGTTTTTCTCCGGCGGCGTTGCCTGGTTGTTGGCCGCCAGTACTAGGCCTTCGGCGGAGGGATTGAACGCGGTGGCATAGGAAAAATAGTAGCTCTGCTGCGGTGTCGGATGAAAAACCAGCCCGCCCCGATAGCTCCACATGTTGTCCGTGGCATCGAAACTCACCCCTCCCGGAATTCTATTTTCTTGATCGGCGCTGAAGTAGTCCCAGCGCAAACCGCCAATGAGGTCGAACCATTCATGCAAGGCGATCTGGTCAGCGGCATAGATGCCGAAGCCGGGCGCGTTGGTGAGCGTGTTGGCGGCGATGATCTTGGGATTCGATGACTGGCCGTTATTGGGATTATTGAGGGTGGTTGTCGGACCGGCGCTGGCGTAGCGCACAGTGTCCAGGCGATCCCAGGAAAGCTCGATGCCGCTGGCGAGAGTGTGCCCGAAACCCCAGGTGTCGAATTTGGCAGTAAGGTCGGTCTGGCTGTCCCAGATGCTTTCCGCGGTGTTCCGTTGCGGGCGGCTTCTATTGACGCCGGTGATGATCGCTCCGGGACCGCAGTTGGCGGGAGCGGCGCACAGGGTTTGGGGTATGCTCGGATCCGTGTGCCTCCGGACATTGCTGAAGCGAAAAGCGCTGCGAAGATTCAGCGCTTCGCTGAAGCGATGGTTCAGGCTGATATTGGCCATATTGGTGTAGGTTCTTTCATAGTCGTCGTCGGTCAAACCATACCAAGTCCCCCGGTCGACCCGCACGGTTCTACCGTGAAAAAACGGGAACCCCTGGTCCGAGACGTTGTCTTCGTGTTGAAAAAAGTAGCCGAAGGTCATCTGGGTCGGCGTGCCGAGGCCGAGAGTTAGCGTTGGAGCGAAGCCCTGGCGGGTGACTTTGACATGATCCCGATCGACGATATCGGCGCCGTGGGCCATGGCGTTGACCCGCAGAGCGATGGTGGGGGAGAGCGGCTGGTTGATGTCCGCGGTGCCACGGAAGAAGGGGCCGCTGCCGGCGCTGGCCGTCCCGTCGTAGAACCCTTCGAGACGTGGCGCTTTGCTGACCTGGTTGATGATGCCGCCGGTGGAGCCGCGGCCGAAGTAGATCGACGCGGGACCCTTGAGCACTTCGACGGATTCGATGTTAAACGTGTCCCGGAAATACGTGCCCTGGTCGCGAACGCCGTCGAGGTACATGTCATTGCGGGCGCTGAAGCCCCGGATGGTGAAGTTGTCCCCCTGAGCACCGCCGCCTTCGCCCGCGGCGATACCGATGCCGGTGACGTTGCGCAGCGCATCGCGCAGGGTGGTCGCCGCCTGTTCCTGGATGATTTGTTGCGGCACGATGGTGATGGACTGTGGAATATTCTGAACCGGTTCGGGCAGTCGCTGCAAACCCAGGTTCGGCACGACATAGGGATTGCTCTTGTCGGTGACGGTTACCTGGGGCAACGCGAATGTTTCTTCCTTTTTTGGTTCCGGTTCCGCTGCGAAGGCATTGGTTGCCAACGCGAATGTAAAAGCCACGGCCCGTCCGACCCCCTCGCCGGCGGCGAGGGTTATTCTGTTGAGAAGCTTATTCCTCCGTCTTTCCTTGGCGCGGTTTTCTTGTCGACTCATGGTTTCCTCCAAAGTGTGAATAATTTTTTTTGCTGGCTGGCATGAGTCGCCTCATACACTGGCTGGCTGCTGCAGTTAGTGTATTTCTATTTCGTCAAAATCAATTTTCCGTTCCGGGTTATTCTGAGACTGTATTCTTGTTCCCGATGGATGATGACTACCTCCCGTCCGCCTTGAAAAAGCGACGTGCTCTCCACTCGGAGCTTTCTCTCGGCAAGCGCAGAGGGCCTCACTCCTGCGTTTGGTCCCAAGCTGAGCTTCAAGTTGTTTTCTTTCATACCTGTGGGCGCCTAATGGAGCTCAAATTTAACGGGCAACAGCACCCACACCTGCACGGGGTCTTTGCCCCGGCGCGCCGGTTCGAAGAGCCATTTTTTCACCGCCTCGGCGGCGGAAAAATCAAGGTCACTGAAGCCGGCTGATTTCTCGATGAGCACTTCACCCACGCGCCCATTCTCCAGGACTCTGACTCTCAGCAACGTGACGCCTTGAGCGCCGGCCTTGCGCGCCGCCTCGGGATAGCGGGGTTTGACCTGATAGCCCCCGAGGGGCCGGGCCAAAGCTGCGAGCCCATCGCCATTGCCGCCGCCGAAGCCGTCGCCCTTATCGCCTCTGCCCAGTCCGGCGTTGGCTGTCCCACCGCCGCCTCCGCCCATGCCGCTGCCACCGGTTACCGACACATCGCCACCGCCAAATAGGCCTCCCACGCCGGCTTCTGCGCCAGCGGCCTCGCCGGCCGGTGCTTTGCTGGCGACGCTGCCTTTTTCAGGCCCCGAAGCCGTCAGGCTCGGTGGCGGAAGTTCCTGGAGCTTTGGCGGCGGTTCATTAGGTTCGATCTTGGCGATGTCGGTCTTATGAATCAGCCTGGGCGCCTTGATCTTCTCGATTTTCTTGGGCTCGGGCTTGGGTGCAGGCGCGGGCTCAGGCTTTTGCTCGACCCTCGGAATATCGGTCAAACCAACCTCGATGCGCTGCGTTGGTATCGACGGCTGGGTTCCAGCGATGAGGAGCGAAGCGATCGGTATCAGGGCGGCGTGGATCAATGAGGAAAGCGCGAAAGAAGAAAACATCGAGTCTTTCATCATTTGCCCTCCTTAGGCTTGACCGCGATGGACAGCTTCGTGGCGCCGGTTTGGCGCGCCTGGTCCATGATTTCGACGACCTTGCCATGCTGGACGCCGTCGTCGGCATTGACGACCACCAGCAGCTCCGGATTCTTCGCCAACTCCGCGCGTAGCGAGAGCTGCAGCGACTCCCTTGGCACTTGAGTTTTGTTGAAGAAGAGTTGGTCATCCTTAGTGAGAGAAATAACGATGGTCTCGGTCGGCGGTTGGCTGCCGGAAGCGGCCTTTGGCAGATTCACCTGGACGCCGGTAAAACGCGACATGGAAAGAGCTGAAATCATGAAAAAGACCAGCAGAAAAAAAATCGTATCGATCATGGGAATGATTTCGATGCGGGCCTTTTTTGCATTGCTTTTTCTGCGCAGCCGCATTAATGAGCCTCCTGTTGCGCCAGCAGGGCGAGCTCCATGCGCGAGGCGTAGTATTCGATGTCCTCCATCTCCTTCTCGGCACGGGTGGTGAAATAGTTGTAGGGAATCAAGGCGAGAATCGCGATCAGCAGCCCTGTCGCAGTCGCGATCAGAGCCTCGGCCACGCCCCCGGTTACCGCATGGGGCTGGCCCAGGCCGGCATCGGACATGATGCCGAAGGAATCGATCATACCGGTGATCGTGCCGAGCAGGCCCAATAGAGGAGCCAGGGTAATAATGGTATCGAGAATTACCAGGCGGCGTTTGAGCGTCGGCATTTCCGCCTGTGCCGCCACTTCCATGGCCTTGGAATAAGAAGGATTACGGTGCGCCAGGCCGGCGGTGAGGACCCGCGCGGCGGGCAGTGGCGAATCTTGGCCCTGGGCAAGCGCCTCCGAAAATTTGCCCTGTTCAACCGACAACAGCATTTGCTCCACCGGTTTCTTGGAGCTGATCTGGCGCCAATAGAGGAAGCGTTCGATGGTAACGGAGAGTGCTATTACGGAACACAAAAGCAGGGGGATCATAACCAGTCCCCCTTTGATGATAAGGGCAATAATGTCAGACATGGCTACTGCAAGAGTCCTTTCTTGTTTTGAATTCGATGTGATTCAATCGTGATGGCCAATCGATTCGCCAGTTGTTGCAGCTCGCCAGCCAAATCGAGAAAATCTTCCTTGAGAATGTGCAGCGAGCCGGTGCCGTAATGCAGATGCACGGTTCCCCTGTCGCAAAGCGCAATTTCCCATCGCCGAGTTTTTTCCACTGCAGTAAGTCCTCCAAAAAAAGAGCCCGATACCCGCCATGTGTGACGGGATATCGGGCTCTGGGTTTCAAACCTCTGGCCGCTCAAAATCCGTAATCGAGAAGTGGTCTAAACTTCATTCACCATCTTTGCTGACCTAGGCTTTTCCAGCGGAACGATAATTTGCCTTTTGCATCGCCGGCATTTCAACTCCACTCCTTCCGGCACCAAACGCGCCAGCATACTGCCGCACAGGCAGCGAAACGCTTTTGTTCCCCGGTAGTCGTGGCCGGGCGGCGTATCTTGAACGTGCGGCTTAGCCATAACTTTCCTTATCTCGTAAGGCTTTATGGTTTTCTCTGGCCATCCAGACCGAAGTACCCACAAATGCCAAAAGCATCAAAATTTGGGCTGCCAGGGTCTCAACGGTGGGGTAGATGCCCAGCAGCGGCACCTGCGGCGCGAAACTGACCGGCGTACTCGGAACCCAGCCCGCGGCCTGGAGCTCCTTGATCCCGTTGCCGGCGAAAATGAAAGCCATAACATAAAGCAGCGTTCCGGTGGCGCCGAAAAAGTATTTCAGCGGTATGCGCAAGCCCAGCTTGAGAATCGCAAAAATCATTACCAGAAGAGCTGCCAGACCTGCCACGAAACCCCAAATCACCGGGCCATGATTGTTTTCGTTCTGGAGCCAAAGCGCCTGATAAAAGAGCACCACCTCGAAGGCTTCCCTGTACACGGCGAAGAATGAGATGCCCACGAGACCGAGAATTTTCCTGCCAGAAAGAACGTTTTTGACTTTGTTCTGAATGAACGCTTGCCATCTTCTGGCTTCGGTTCGAGTATGGAGCCAGTAGCCGACGTAAAATAGCGCGACGGCTGCGAATACCGAGATGAATCCTTCCATGCTCTCGCGATGCTGGCCGCTGAAAGTCAGCACGGTTTGGGTGGCAAGCCAGGTCAGACCGCCCGCGATCAGCGCCAAAACCCATCCCAGATGGATGTAACGGATCGCCTCAGTTGCGCCCATGACCTTGAGCATCGTCACGATCGCTGCCAAAATCAAAGCCGCTTCAAGGCCTTCGCGCAAAATGATCAGCGCGGAGTTCAAGAAAGAGTAGTAACCGGAGAAACTATCTTCACGGGCTAACATCTCGGCCGCTTCATCCAGTTTGGCAGTGATTTCCTGATGTCGTTTTTGGATCTGCTCGGCGGGCACTCCCTGACGGATGGCGTTACGAAAATCCGTGAACTGATTTTCGAGACTGCGGCCGAAGGAGGCGTCCTTGGCGAATAATGTCGGTTCCGCCATCTCAAAACCGTCGAGATAGGCATCGATGGCTTTCTGATAGGCCTTTTCTTTCTCCCCCGCCGCATAGAGATCGGTGGCTTCCCGTAGAAACGTGCGCGCAATCAACAGTGGATCGGTCGGTTTTTGCTCCAGCAGCCCGCGGCGCAAATGGGCGAGAACATCATCCTCCGATTCCGCGAAATGGCCCTTGATCTTGCCGATCAGTTGGTCGTCGGTAAGGGTGGCCAAGGCAGCGATGCTTGTCAGCTCGGCGGGTGGATTCTTGCTGCGCCAAAGGGTTTCGCCAACCGCCGCTTTTTCCTGGGAGAAGCGTAGCGACAAGATATAGAACGCCACCGCCCAGCGCTGCTCCTCCGACAATGCCGCGAAGGAGGCCATGGCGGTTTTGTCGATCCCATAGGTGGCGGTGTTATAAGCCTTGAAGGGAGACAGTCCGGCCATGAATGCGGTATCGGTAAAATTGGCGGGTTCAGGAGTTTTGGGATTCATGCTTTCCCGCGCGGGACCATCACCCTTGCCGGTTTCACCGTGACACTGCGCACAGTTTTCGCGATAGACATTACGCCCGCCCGCCAAGGAGGGCAGTTGCTTGGGATAGGGAACGATCTTGTAGGTAGCGATTAATTTGTCTTTTGCGTTATTGGCTAGCTCTTCGACGGTTTTGGGGTCGCCTTTGTTCTCGACCTCTTTCACCAGCGATTTCAGGCCCGGTTCGATACCGGCTTTGTCGGCTTTGTCCGCCGCTTTGAGCTGGTCAAGAAGTTCAACGATCCGCTTGGAGAACTCTTGCATCTCCGCGTACTCGTCCTGATTGATCACCTTACCGTCCTGCACGGCATTGGCGTAATCGCTGCCCAGGTAATCCAGCA
>Ga0105347_1001115_pt1 | contig 11911 bp, 9 predicted proteins | sample EasRivMeERMLT890_FD_89677 | JGI IMG/M metagenome (GOLD analysis project Ga0105347, IMG submission 89677) | Soil microbial communities from meander-bound floodplain in the East River, Colorado, USA - East River MetaG ERMLT890 | ecosystem: Environmental > Terrestrial > Soil > Floodplain | place...
ACCTGATTGTGGTAGCTGGCGATGGCCAGTTCGCCCACGCCCTTCATTATAGGATGAGTCCGCTCAAAGTCTCCCAGGGTGCGAACTTCGAACAGGGCTTCCCCTGTGGAGGCGAAGGGAGAATACCCGGGGTGCTCGAAATACCGCCCCAGTGAAACGAAGGGCCCTGTGCCCCAGCAATCAACCAGCGTGACCACGGCCAGGCCCGAGTCGACGCACTCGGCCAAAAGCCCGCCAATCTCGAACGGATCGGCCCACGGCCGATTGTTCCAGGCGACCACAACATCATAGTCACGCACATCCCGGAATCTCGGGATGTCGCCCGTGCCCGAACCGGCGTACCAGAGATCCACGAGGCCCACGTCTGCAAACGCTTCCAGCTGGGCCGCCAGCCCCAGGCCGCCGTTGTCCGCATACACCAGGATCAGATCCAGCGTGTCCACAGGCGCGGCTGCGGCGATGAACCCACGATCGTGCGGATACTCCACGTCCGAGCTGAAAAACAACTCCCCTTCACCACGGTTATTGAGGAACAACGACACGGTGGTGTCGGTCCCTGCGACCAGCGCTACCTCCACCAGAGTGTCGGACCGCTCGAGGACCGGCGGTCCCAGGGTGGTCGCTGCCACTTCATTGGAAGCCTGAGAGCGGTTGAACCAATCGTCTTCAACACGAACTTCGAAGTAATACGTCGTGCCGTATTCGAGGCCCGTTACCTGAACCTGCTCGTCCGATCCTGGCGCGTGCGGTGGCTCGGGCGAGATCCACTCTCTTACCATGCCGCTCGGGGCCGACGCCAGCGGTTCGGTAGCGTACCGTACGATGTACCGACTGGCCGTTCCAGACACCACGTCGTCTCCCGTGGCACCAAACGCGAGGCGCACTCGTGTGCCTTCGACCTGCTCGGCGTGCAGATCGGCTACGGCGTCCGGAGCAAGCGAGTCCGGTGCAGCCAGTGCCGACTTGAGATTGAGGCGTCCACCGGATACAGTGGTTTGCGTAAGATCAGGCAGGGGATCCACGGTGGCCAGCAACCGCGCCTTCACTTGAGCGGCCGAGAGCTGCGGATGCTCCGACCAGATCACCGCCGCCGCACCGGCCACGTGAGGTGTCGCCATGGAGGTGCCGCTCAGTTGGCGGTAGTCGGCTCCGGGCCAGGTACTCAAGATCTCCACTCCGGGAGCCGCGAGGTCGACGGAGCCACGGCCAAAATTGGATCGCCAGTTCAGTTCATCGGCCAGACGATCCATGGGGTCTGTCGCGGCCACGGCGACGATCGCTTCATCGTCGTAGGACGCCGGATAGTGCGGCGTGACGTCGGTGTTCTTGCCGACATTTCCGGCCGCTGCCACGAAGAGCATGCCGGAATCTGCTGCGACCGCAATGGCGTCACGCAGGGCCTGTGAGTACGGGCCCCCGCCCCAGCTGTTGCACGTGATCGGAATGTGCATGGAGGTCGCGTACTGCAGCGCCAGAACAGCCGCCGACGTCGACCCGATGCCATCGGCGTTGAGAAACCGAAGTGCTACGAGCTTTGCCGACCAGTGCACGCCCGCCACACCCACGCCATTGTTGCCCACGGCGGCTGCGATTCCCGCAACATGCGTGCCGTGTCCGTGCTCGTCGAACGGTTGGTTATCCCACTGCACGAAGTCCCACCCGCGAACATCGTCCACATACCCGTTGCCGTCGTCGTCCTCGCCGTTGCCGGGGATCTCGCCCGGATTGGTCCAGAGATTGGCCGACAGATCGGGATGCGCGCTGTCGATCCCGGTGTCGATGATGCCCAGAACAATGGGCCTGCCGGTGGACAGGTCCCAGCCTTCGGGCGCGTCGATGTCTGCGTCGGCGGCTCCCTGCGTCTGTCCCGTGTTGTGCAGCCCCCACTGCGCCGGAAATTCGGGATCGTTCGGAATCCGGTCGGCCCGCCACAGGTAGTCCGGTTCGGCGTACACCACGCCGGGCTCACGCGAAAGGCGGGCCGCCTCAGCGTGCGGATCTCCGGATACGGTCCAGACTTCAGCCGCGATCAGGGGCAGCTTTGACGACTGCACCGCCCCCACGGCCGTCCGTGCACTTCGTTTCTGTGTCTCGCTGGTGCCGGGTGCAAAGCGCACGATCACGCGCGGCGCGGCCTCTGCCGCCCCGGTCGAGTGTTCGGACTCGGAGTTTGAAGCCTGCGGTTCGGCCAACGCACTGGCGGCCCAGAGAAGGACGACTGCCAGGAGGGTGAAGCGCGTGGCCATGCCGATCATGAAGCGAATCCTCACAAAGCGGGCCGGGGTCGACGGGGGGACTTCTCCGGCCGGCTGTGACGGTGCGGGGAAGCACACAGCCGACCTGCCATGACCCGCGGTATTCCCTAATTAACAACGAATGCGGGGGTCCGGCACACAGAACCAACGGAAAGAGCCTCCGATCCCAGGAGGCTCCACCGTGTCGGACAGATGCGGGGGACTGCTATGAACCTGAATTCGACGGCTGGGACAGGGCGGCCGAGTGTCCAGGGGACCAGTTGAACGGCTCGCTCTCGAGCTGTCTCGGGAACTCCACGTTGTAGATGCGCCGGTCGGAGTCGTAGGGTCCCGTAATCTGGCCATCCGCCGTGGCAGGATAGCTGAGCCTGCGGCCTCCAACCTTCAACCCCACCGCGTCCACGAGATCGGTCCACAGTGTGACCCTGTGTCCGGACGTGCCCGTGGCGCTCACCGAAGGCGAGATCGTGCGCCGCACGCGGCCGTCCCGTCCATCGATGTAGAACACCATCCAATCCACGGGGGCCTGACCGCGGGCCCACTCCACCTTGAGCCGTGCGCAGGTGAAACTCGAAATGGTCGTGTCGAATGTGCCCGGTTCGCGACCCTTGGTGACATTGGTGTCCACCATGGCGAGGTCCCCCAGGCTGGACAGGCGAAGTGTGGTGTCCACGAGAGTGAACGGCAGACCGAAGAGAAACCAGGTGTCCGCGAGCTGCGCAGCTACGTGGTCGCGCACCTGCGCCGAGTCGGGCACCCCGTCTCGTGTGCTCCACGACGAGTCACCGTTGAATCCGGCCACAAGCGACGGAGTGGCCGACGCGCTCCGCGCGAAGCGCCGTCCCGCCTGAAGATCGAAGATGCAGGTTTCGCGAACGTGGGCGACGGTGTCGAGTCGGGGGGTGATGGTGGTGTCCTTGCCGCGATTCTCAATGAGGGTGTCCGCAGCCTGCGCGGTGGCCAGAAGCATGTGGTCGAACTGTGCGTACGGCCGTTGACGCCACCGCCATACGCCACCGTGTCCCTCCGTTGCCTTGAGTGCCAGGCGGCCGGTCTCCGATTGCAGAAGCACCGTAATGTCCTGGGGCACCAGACGGCCCCCGCCGCAACCGGGAAGCATGAGGAGCCCCGCACCCACCCACATCCACCGTAATGACTTCATTCGACCTCCCACCCGTAGTACCGGGTGCCCCAAAAGGGCCCCAGAGCAATCCGCCGAACATACCACCGGCGCCCGAAGGTCGTCAAGCGGCAAGGGCTCCCGACCCATGCAGCCCCCTGGCTTTCGCGCGGCGGTCCGTCATGCGAAACCCGGGGTTCAGAGAACGGGTGAAGCCGACGACCTAATCCAAAGGCGCCGCGGACCTTGACCTGGAAGCGGCCCGTGCCGAAATTCGTTGGTTCTCAGGAGCTTGGAGGCGGATGCCAGAACTGCGGAAAGACCCCATCGTGGGCCGTTGGGTCATCATATCGTCGGAGCGCAGCAAGCGCCCGTCCGACTTCGCGTCGGAGGGGTCGGCCCGGCGCAACCAGGGACTGTGTCCGTTCTGCCCGGGGAACGAGCACGCCACGCCTCCCGAGATATCGGCCGACCGCGCGCAGGACACCTCCCCCGACACCCCCGGGTGGACGCTCCGAATCATCTCCAACAAGTTCCCGGCCCTGGTGGCGCAGGGGGAGTTGAACCGGGAGGGGCTGGGAATCTTCGACCGCATGAACGGCGTGGGGGCGCACGAGGTGATCGTCGAGACGCCCGACCACAACCACGACATCGTCGATCTGTCCACGCCTCAGGTGGCGCGCGTGCTGCATGCCTATAAAGACCGCATCACCGACCTGGGCCGGGACCCGCGCTTCCGGTACGTCATGGTGTTCAAAAACCAGGGCGAAGTGGCCGGTGCGTCGCTCGAGCACAGCCACAGCCAGCTGATCGCCACGCCGGTGGTGCCCAAGCGGGTGCAGGAAGAGCTCGACGGCAGCCGCAAGTACTTCGATTACAAGGAACGCTGCATCTTCTGCGACATCGTCCGCCAGGAACGTGAGTCGGGCGAACGGGTGGTGGGCGAAACGGAGAACTTCATCTGCATCACTCCATTCGCGCCGCGTTTCCCTTTTGAATGCTGGCTCCTTCCCCGCTTCCATGCCGCGTCCTACGTGGACCTCTCGGGGGAACACATCCACGAGTTCGCCGGCCTGATGAGCGATGTATTGCGAAGGCTGAAGGCGGCTCTCGACAATCCGCCGTACAACTACGTGCTGCACACGGCTCCGGTGCTCGGCGATCACGGCCAGCACTACCACTGGCATTTCGAGATCATCCCAAAACTCACCAAGGTAGCCGGCTTCGAGTGGGGCACCGGATTCTACATCAATCCCACGTCCCCGGAACATTCAGCGCGTTACCTGCGCGAGGTGACTCAGACGGCGCCCGCACGGGAACGAGTGGCCTGAGCCAAAAGCTCCCATGCGAATCGCATTCATTTCCTCCGAAGCGGTGCCCTTTGCCAAAACCGGCGGTCTGGCCGACGTGGCCGGAGCGCTCACCAAGGTTCTGGCCAAGCGGGGTCACGAAGTCGCCCTGTTCCTTCCGCACTACCCGGACGTGGAGCGTGAAGCCCGCCGGCTGACGCGGCTCTGGCCCGGGATGCCCATTCCGGTGGGAGACGCCACGGAACCGCTGGATGTGTCCTCGATCGAGGTCGACGGGGTGACCGTGTATTTCGTGGGGAATCCGGGCTACTTCAACCGGCCGGAGCTGTATCGCGATCCGGCCACGGGCACCGACTGGGCCGACAACGACAGGCGCTTCGTCTTCTTCTCGCGCGCGGTGCTCGAGATCTGCTCGCGCCGACAGTGGATTCCCGACCTGATCCACGCCAACGACTGGCAGTCGGCTCCGGCCCTGCCGTTTCTGTCCATTCACTACCGCGATCGGGCCGAGTGGCGCAACGTGCGGTCGCTGTTCACGGTGCACAACATCGCCTACCAGGGTCTCTTCCCTGCAGCGACGTTCGACATCTTCTCGCTGGGCCAGGAATGGTGGTATCCGGGAGGGCCGTTCGAATACTGGGAGAAGACGAACTTCCTCAAGCTGGGCCTGGAGTTCGGTGACCTCCTGTCCACGGTGAGTCCGCGCTACGCCCGGGAGATCGCCTCATCCAACGAATTCGGCTTCGGGATGGAGGGCATCCTCAGCCGCCGCTCGGATGACCTGCACGGCATCACGAACGGCATCGACTACGACATCTGGAATCCGGAGACCGACCGGCTCATCCCCGCCACCTATACCGCAGCCAATCTCGCTGGCAAGTCCCGCTGCCGATCCGAGCTGCGCGCTGAAGTGGGCCTCCCGGATTCGCCCTGGCCCCTGGTGGGCATCATCTCCAGGCTCGCCGATCAGAAGGGATTCGATCTCATCGAGGCGGCCGCTCACCAGCTCATGAACATGCCGCTGCAAATCGTGGTGCTGGGCACGGGCGACCAGAAGTACCACACGCTGTTCGAAACTCTGGCCAAGGCTCATCCCGATCGCCTTCGCGTGCGCATTGGATTCGATAATGGTCTGGCACACCGCATCGAGGCGGGCAGCGATCTGTTTCTCATGCCGTCCCGTTATGAACCCTGCGGACTCAATCAGATGTACAGCCAGCGTTACGGAACGATTCCCGTGGTGCGCACCACGGGCGGTCTGGCCGACACCGTGACTCCGTACTCGTCCCGCGGGGGCACCGGGTTTCAATTCGAAGACTACGACGAGGGCGCCATGCTCAAGGCACTCGATCTGGCGCTGTCGGTGTACGCGAATCCCACCGCCTGGAAAGCGCTCGTGCGGCGTGCCATGGCCATGGACTTTTCCTGGGATGCGGCCGCCTCCGAATACGAGAAACTGTACACGTCGGCTCTGGCTCGACCGCGACTGTCTCCACAGAGGCCGGCGGTCCGCTAGGACCGGCCGTTCGACCCCACCGGACTCCCATGGGCGAAGAATACATTTACCTGTCGAAGGAAGGGTACGAGAAGCTCCGGGCCGAGCTGCACCAGTTCAAGGCCTTCAAGCGTCCGGAGATCGTGGCCGAAATCAAGCGGGCGCGTGAGCTGGGCGACCTGTCGGAGAACGCCGAATATCATGCGGCCAAGGAGGCGCAGGCCCACCTCGAACGCCGGATCTCCGAGCTTGAGTACAAGCTCTCCCGCGCACAGGTGGTCAAGGAGGCGATTGCCGGCGGCGACACGGTGACCTTGTTGTCCTCGGTACGCGTGCGCGACCTGGAAGACGGCGAGGAGATCGTGTATCTGATGGTATCCGCGCCGGAGGCCGATCTCGCCTCCGGCAAGATCTCCACGGACTCGCCCGTGGGTCGCGCGCTCATCGGCCGCAAAGTTGGCGACACGGTGGACGTGAGCACTCCGGGTGGACTGGCGCGCTACGAAATCCTCGAAATCGGCACGGCCTGAGGGCGATTCAGGAGCGGCCAAACCCGTTGACAGCCCCCTGACGGGTCCTATATTGCGCGCGGACTTGCGGGAATAGCTCAGCTGGCTAGAGCACCACCTTGCCAAGGTGGACGTCGCGGGTTCGAATCCCGTTTCCCGCTTTTTTTTGATGTACCGATGGCACGCCCCGCAAGGGGCGTTTCGATTGGCGGGGCGGCATAGCCAAGTGGTAAGGCAGAGGTCTGCAAAACCTCTATTCTCCGGTTCGAATCCGGATGCCGCCTCCATCACACGCACACGAAAGGAAACGCAGTCCGCATGGCCACCAAGCCCACGCTCGTGCTCACCTGGGAAGTGAAGGCCGAACCCCAGCGTGTCTTTGACGCGCTCACTCAAAGCCGCCACCTCGACCGCTATTTCGCAACCAAAGCCAGCGTGGATCTGCAGGTGGGCGGCCGGATCGCCTTCGGTGAAGGCGAGGCAGGCAAGTTTCTCAAGGTGGCCGTACCGCGTCAGATCGTGTTCACCTACACGCACAGTCGACTGGGTTTCGACACGGAGGTGGACATTCAGCTGGTGGCCTCCTTCCCCCTGGGGGGGACGCGGCTGCGGCTGGTGCACAAGGGCCTGGATCCGAAGCAGGTAAACGCAGACACCGCGCAATGGGTGGAGCTGCGCTGGAAGTACCTCGCGGCCGCCCTGACAGCGTATCTCGCCGGCGACAAACTGGCCGGATTCGACGCCTGGAAGGCCGACCTGTCGACCGTGTACGCCGAAAAGTTCTGACCTCCCCCACCAACTAAACGTGCACGCCGTTGCGCGATGGAGAGCCGCGCTCCGGTGTGCACGCTCTGAACAGCTTCCAGCGTGCTCCCGCACAAGGAGTTACAGCGCGTCTTCGGGCGACGCACCGGCACAGGGGTTGCTCGGTACAGGTCATCGGAGTTCGTTTCAGAGTTCTGATGGAACTGGAGATGTGCTGATGAAATTCAACAACGAGAGCAAGCCAAACGTGCTGGTGATGATCCTGGTGGCTGTCGTCACGTTCGTTGCCACACTGGCAGTGTTCTGGACCGACGCGGGCTAGAGCGCCCGCACCTCGCGCTTTCAACCTCACGGGGGCTGGGCTCTCACCGGGATCACACTGCTCGGGTGGGTGAGGCCTGGCCCCTTCTGTCTGCCCAACGCCTCCTCTTCCAATTCATCAACGCGACCCCGGCTTAATTGGGGTCAGAGGCAAATTAAACCGAGGCCCAACCTGCCTCTCGGTCTAACTTGCCATTCGGTTTAATTTGCCTCTAACCCCAATTAATTCATGCTCTCGTGAGCCAGGATTTCGGAAGCCGCCTCGACCGTTTCTTTGAACCGCGCTCGAGCGCACCGGCCGGCGCGCGCCCATCGCTATTGTTCAAATCTCTCGGGGGTGAGGAAGCGATCACACCCCATGGTTCCACCCTGGTGCTCTCGCGCACGTACGCGTGGGAGCAGCTGCCGGGGAACTTCTCGTGGCAGGGTGTGCGCAACGATGGCTGGCATCCGGCCCACCTGGGCAGTCATCTGCCCGACTCCGTACCGCTGGCCGGACTGGCCTGCCTCGACATTGAAACCACGGGCCTCTCCCTTGGCACGGGGACTGTGGCGTTCCTCGTGGGAGTCATCCACGCCGAACCGGACGGCGTGAAGCTCACACAGTTTCTCATTCGCGACTTTCCGGAGGAAGCGGCGCAGCAGCACCTGCTGTCCGGTTACATGAGCCGCTTCGAGGTCCTCTGCACATACAACGGCGCGCGCTTCGATCTGCCCATTCTGCAATCGCGCAGTGTCCTCCATCGCATCGAGGCCGCCTGGCTGTCGCGCCCGCATCTCGATCTCTTGTATCCCGTGCGCTCCCTCGGGCGCACCCTGTGGCCCGACTGCCGGCTGGCCACCGCCGAGTTCCGCCTGCTGGGCGTGGTGCGGCAACAGGACTGCGAAGGCTGGGAAGTGCCGTTGCGATTCAGGCAGTTTCTGCAGCTGCCGTCGGAGTCGCTGTTGCTCGACGTGCTCGAACACAACGCCCAGGATCTGCTCTCGCTTTTGTGTCTGGTGGCCGTGATGCAGAGGATCTATGGCGAAGACACGGACGGATTCGGGCTCGCGCAGGCCGAACTACTGGGCCTGGCCCGATCGCTCGTGATGCGAGGACGTCCGGACGCCGGCCTGCGGGTGTACCGGCGAGCCACGTCCCAGGGCCGCCTGGCAGCGGACTTCGATTCCCACATGCGGCATTATGTGAGATTGCTCAAACGCCAGGCTCTCTGGGACGAGGCCCGACAGGTGTGGCAGACCGTGTCGCAGGCGCCCGGGAGCTCCCACCGCACCTGGGCGCTTCTGGAAGAGGCCAAGTTTCTGGAGCATCGGGAAAGGCGTCCCGCCGAAGCGCTCCTGGTGTCGCAGGGAGCGCTGGCGGCGGCCTCGGAGCTTCCAGCCGGCCCCGGCCAGAGGCGGCTTCTGGCCCTCGTGGCCGCACGCTGCGAAAGGCTTCGCAGGCGCCAGAATCCGGGCTAGAGGCGCGCCCCTCAGGCCGATATACACAACAGAGCCCGCGCGGGCTGGATGTGTGCTATGGCCGACGCCACTTCAGAGAAACTGCTCGAACAAATCGCCGCCGAAGTAAAATTCGCGGCCCTGCCGGAGGTGCTCGCACGCCTCATTACGCTGTTCGACGATCCCGACGCATCCTCCACTGAAGTAGCGAGCCTCCTGAGCAAGGACGCAGGACTCCTTTCGCGTGTACTGAGAGTGTCGAACTCCGCCTACTACGGGGGCGGCGGCGACGTGTCCACCGCGCAGCAGGCTCTCGTGAAGCTCGGCTTCAGAACCACCAAGGCCGTGGCACTCTCCTCGGCCGTGTATTCGTCCGTCAATCGCTCGGCTCCGCAAGGCATCGATCTGCGGCCCTTCTGGCAGCATGGTCTCGAGGTGGGCGTCACCGCCATGCTCATTGCCGACGACGTGTGCCCCACCTGCGCCGACGAGTGTTTTGTGGCGGGCCTGCTGCACGACATCGGCCGCGCGGCCCTGGCGTGCGCCTTCCCCGATCGTTTCCGCGCTCACCTTCAGTCGCCCCACGCCTCGTGGAGGCTCGAGGCCGAACGCGAGGCGTTTGGCGCCGACCACGCCGCCGTGGGAGCGTATCTGTGCCGGCAGTGGCGCTTTCCCGAACCGCTCGCTCTCGCCGTGGCCCGTCACCACGACGTGCCGGACACGTTGCCCGAGACACCCCGTGATCGCATCGCACTGTGCGTGGGCCTGGCCGACACCATGGCGCTCGTGTCGTGGGCAGGACCGGCCGCCTCGCGCACCGAGTGCAGGCAGTACCGGGAGCACGTGGGCCGGCTGGCCGGCGTGGATGCGGAACGCCTGCAGGTGATCTCCAGTCAGGCCGCGCCACAGATTGAAGAGTGGGCGCAGATGCTGGAGATCGAAGTGTGCCCGCCGTCTCAGCTTCTGACACAGGCCAACGAGCGGCTGTTCGCGCTGTATCGGACGCTTGAACAGATCAACCTCGAGAACGAGAAACTGCACGTCCAGCTTTTGGCGGAGGAAGCCGAGCGCGCTTCACTGGAAGCGCTGCGCGTGATCTGCGCCACCTTCTCCCATCATATCAACAACGCGACCACCACCATCCTGGGGCGGGCGCAGCTGGTGGGTCTGGCCGTGGGCCGCGCCGAGAAACACGAGCAAACGGAAAAGGTCCTTCAGTCGATGAAGGTGATCGAACACGCCGTGGACACGATCACCGAAGTTCTGGGCGAACTCAAGACGCTCACCCGCTTCGACACCACGTCGTACCACGGTCGCGCTGAAATCCTTAAGCTGAAGCGCGAGATCTCGGCTTCAGCCTGATTCCCTGGCGCCGGCCACTCAACACGAGTGTCAGGCGGCGGCGGTTTGCCCGGGCGTCGCAGGCAGCGGAACGCGACGGGCGCCCGCCAGGTGCTCGAACGCCTTCACCCACGTCACCAGATCCCAGTCGTCGTTGCCCAGGAGACCCTCCCAGTCGAGCCGCAGCCGCTCGGGCAACAGGATGAGTCGATAGGATCCCCGGCGGTTGTTCTCCCAGAGTTCCGGCAGGTTGACGCATTGAGACTCGAGTTCGCCGCGTAACCGGTAGAGGTAGCGCGCCTGGTTGTCGCCGCGTTCCAGCTCTTCGCGCTTTACCCAGCGGCCCGGCTCGGCGGATGCGGCGACGGCCAGCTTGGCGAGAAACTTGAAGCACTTCGGCGTGAGGTAGGCGCACTGCGAACCCCAGACAATCAGCCTGCGTTCGCCCTGGAGCGTGCCCACGATGTGAAGCACCGGGTCGTAGTTGTGTGACGCTGCGTGAATGGTGAAGCCGTCGGACATGGTGAGATCTCCTTTCGCCACTCCCCCAAAGCAAAGCCACTGCCACCGCGCGGCCCGCTTCCCACGAAGCGGTCGCATTGATGTGCGTCGGTCCAAAGCGTTTGCGCGCTTCCGATTGAGCCACCCGGGCGACCGCGGTGCCGTCGCTCGATCCCCGCGACGGGTACCTTCGTTCGCGCAAGTCACACAAGCGGCGCGCAATCAGAAGGGTTGGTCGGTCAGCCCGAACAACTCGAAGCGCCGCAGGACGGACAGAATGAGCAGGTACCCTCCCGCACCATGGGCGTCCCGCAGTCGCACGACAGCCCACGGCGGGCGCAAGGAGTGTCCCAGGGATCCGCCGCCAGGACCGGGGAGCCCTGCACGGACCCCAGGCCGGGAAACGCTGCGCCTGAGGCAAAAGACCCGCTCAACATGCTGAAATCTGGCATGGGCCCATGATACTGCACATTTGGGCAGCTGTCAACAGATTTCGCCCGGAGCCCCCTTTCAGGGGCCGAGATTTGACCGGACGGTCTATTGCGGCCATACTCGCACCATGGTTGCGCCCCGCCCCGAGGAGTCCGGGCCCGCCGGGTCCCTACCCCGGGAGCTTCACATTCGGTTTCTGGGCCGGGAGGATATGCCGGAGCTCCTGACCGTGTGGAAAGCCTCCGGACTGCACATTCGGCCTGCCGGCAGGGAACGCCCCGACCGCCTGGCCGCTGAGCTGGCCGAATACCCCCGCAACTTTCTCGGCGCCTTCGAGCGGGGAGCCATGGTAGGGGCCTGCATCGCCACCTGGGACGGACGCAGAGGCTGGATCAACCGGCTGGGGGTCATCCCGGCGCGGC
>Ga0105347_1001116_pt1 | contig 11909 bp, 13 predicted proteins | sample EasRivMeERMLT890_FD_89677 | JGI IMG/M metagenome (GOLD analysis project Ga0105347, IMG submission 89677) | Soil microbial communities from meander-bound floodplain in the East River, Colorado, USA - East River MetaG ERMLT890 | ecosystem: Environmental > Terrestrial > Soil > Floodplain | place...
GCAAGTCCACCACCCTCAATGGCAAACCCGTCGCCATGAGACAGGTGAAGAATCTGGCGGAGGCCACACTGCTCACCACCGACATTCGCGGAATCGACAAGCGGTGGGGGAAGGAACCGTTCGAGCGCCTGATGCAGCAGACCGCCGTGTTCCGCACGTGGGGCGATGCCTACGGCTACCTGATGCTTGCGGCAGGCCGGGCCGACATCATGCTGGACTCGAAGATGGCTCCATGGGACATTCTGCCGCTGATTCCAATCATCCGTGGAGCAGGCGGCGTCATCACCACATGGACGGGCGACGATCCGGTCAGCGGCGACTCCTGCGTCGCTGCCGGTGCGGTTCTGCACAGGCAGGTCCTGGAGATTCTGAATCTGTGAGCCGGACCGCCCTATCGATCGCAGAAGCACGCCGACTTGCTCTGGCCAAAGCAGGGCTGCTCAAACCCGAGTGGACAGGGCTGCCCTCGAAGGCCGCCGGCAGCGGCAAGCGAGCACGCGAGGCAGCCCACTCGATCATACGGCGTTTCGGTTACCTTCAGCTGGACACGGTTTCCGTGGCGGGTGCACGCAGTCACGCACTGGTGCTGCTGTCGCGATTACAGGGGTTCGAGCCGGCGCTTGCGGAAGACCTCCTGAGAATCGAGGAGCCGCTGTTTGAATACTGGGGACACGAGGCCTCGTGGATGCCGCTGGAGCTGTATCCAGCGTTTGAATTCCGCCGGGAGAACTTTCGCAAAAGTTCGTGGTACCGCTCCATCGTCGGCTCGCAAAAGAAAGTCGCGCGCGCACTGGTGGAGCGGATCACGTCCGAAGGGCCCATTCGATCGCTCGACATGGAAGGACGAGGCAGCCGCGGCTGGTGGGACCTGAAAGCGGCGCGGCGTGTGGCCGCCGCACTGTGGTCGGCGGGTGAGCTCGCGATTCGGGAACGGAAGTCCTTCCAGCGCAGTTTCGATCTGCCCGACCGTGTGGTTCCGGCCACGTGGCGAAACCAGTCGTGCAGCCAGGACGAGTCGTTCGACCTCCTGCTGCACAAGGCGCTCGACGGCCACGGCTGGGCCACCGCCGGAACGCTGGCACAGACGTGGCGCCTGAGAAACTGCCAAGAACAGGTCCGGAAGGCTCTGCTTCGACTCGCCGAGCAGGGGCGTGTGGAGCCGTGCACGCTGCACGATTCGGGCGGACGATCCGTCCAGGGTTGGATTCGACCCGACGACCTCGAACTGGCCGACCGGCTGAATGCGGTTCGGCCCCGACACGACCGGGGTGTGCTGCTGTCGCCTTTCGATCCCGTGCTCTGGGACCGCTCGCGGTTGAAGCGGCTGTTTGGATTTGATTTTACGCTGGAGATATTCAAGCCGGCCCATACGCGGCAGGACGGCTACTACTGCATGCCGGTGCTCGCCGGCGAACGGCTCGTGGCGAGATTCGACCTGAAGGCCGACCGTAAGGCCGGGCGGCTCCAGGTCCTTTCCTGTCGATTCGAGAAGGGACACGAAGCCCCCGCCTCCGACCGTGAAGCGGCGCACACGGCGCTTGAACGCTACGGGGATTCCCTGGCCCTGAAACCTGTGGGGACCTAACGTGGCTCCTGTTTGTCCATGCACACTCAGCGAGGGTTCATAATGAAACCAGAATCACCCTACGTGATCCGCAACGATATCCGCTTCGGCCCACTCGAGAAACTGAGCATCCCGGAGCTGGTGGCAGCCAACTCGGAGCGCTGGTTCAATCAGTCGCTCTGCAGCGTGAACGATTGCGTGGTGCGTCTGGGAATCATCCACGGTGAGTTCCACTGGCACCACCATGACAAGGAAGACGAATTCTTTTACGTGGTGTCGGGTCGACTGCTGGTAGATCTCGAGGGCCGCACCGAAGAGCTGGGCCCGGGCGAGGGGATCATGGTGCCTCACGGCGTGAGGCATCGCACGCGAGCGCCTGAGAAGACAGTGCTGCTCATGTTCGAAGGCGCGAGTGTGGTGCCCACGGGCGATCCCGAGTGAACCGCACGAAAGCCGACGAACTCATTGGCATGGAGCCGCAGGCATTCCTGCGGTTTCTCGAAAGCAACGGCATCCGTCGTTTCTGCTTTGTGACAGATGCATCGGGCCAGGTCCAGGCATCGCACCCCGCGCTGGATTCTCTGGCGGAGTTCCTGCGCTCGGATCCCAGAGATTTCGCGCGTCACGAGGGGTTGTTCTTCCAGGTGTCACACACGCCGGATCATCTTTTGGGCGCCTTCGTTCACCGCACCTGCCGGGGCCAGGCGGCCGGCGGTGTGCGCTACTGGCACTATGCCGCCATGGAGCACTACTTCCGCGACGGTTTGCGACTGTCCCAGGGTATGACGCACAAGTGCGCCCTGGCAGGGCTCTGGTGGGGCGGCGGCAAAGGCGTGATCCTGCGGCCCGAAGGCACCGTGGTCCTCGACCCCGCGTTACGTCGCCAGCTGTTCGAGGAGTACGGCGACTTCATCTCGTCCTTGTCGGGGTGCTACGTGACCGCCGAGGACGTCGGCGCAGGGCCCCATGACATGGCGGCAGTGTTCAGTCGTACGCGCTTCACCACGTGCATCCCGCAGGCGTTGGGCGGCAGCGGCAATCCGTCCGAGCCTACGGCGCGCGGCACCGTGTGCGCCATGGAAGCGGCACTCGAGTTTCTCGGGCAGGGCGCACTTTCAGGCAAGACGGTGGCGGTGCAGGGCACAGGTCACGTGGGTACACCGCTTGTGCGACTGGTGCTTGGCAAAGGAGCGCGCAGAGTCATCGCGTGCGATCTATCGGCAGATCGAGTGGCTGCGCTGAAAGCAGAATTCCCGCCGGAACGTCTGGAGATCCGACAAACCAAGGCGGACGACCTGTCCCTCTTGAGCGAGCCGTGCGACGTGCTCGCCCCGTGTGCCACAGGCGGAATCCTGAGCGAGCGCACGATCCCCGGGATTCAGGCGCGCCTCATCTGCGGCGCCGCCAACAACCAGCTGGAGGATCCGGTGCGCGACGATCGGCGGCTCCTGGAGCGCAAGATCACTTACGTGCCCGACTTCCTCGCCAACCGCATGGGCATCGTGAATTGCTCCAACGAGCAGTACGGGTCACTTTCACCTGATCCAGCGGTGGAGCAGCATCTCTCTGCCGATTGGGAGCATTCCATTCGTCTCACCACGCGTCGGGTGCTGAAGGCCTCGGCGGAGTCCGGGCGCCCTCCCGGCCAGGTGGCAGTGGATCTGGCGGAAGAGTTGTCCAGGCAATGGCATCCGATCTTCGGACATCGGGGTTACGCAATTGTACAGTCGCTCGTGACAGGCGGGTGGCACTTACAGAAGGAACGATAGCATGGCAGCCTATGTCATTGTTGACGTGAAGATTAAGGACCCCGTCGCTTATGAGAACTATAAGAAGATGACACCCGGATCGCTGGCCGCCTATGGCGGGCGCTTCGTGGTGCGCGGCGGCAAGACCGACGTGCTCGAAGGCCCCTGGCAGCCCGGACGAATCGTGGTGCTGGAGTTCGACAGTGCCGAACGGGCCCGGGCCTGGTGGGACTCCGAAGAGTACCGGGAAGCCAGATCCCTCAGGCAGCGCGTGGCCGATACCAACATGATCCTGGTGGACGGCATCTAGGCGCCTTCGCAACCCGCGGTTGCCGTGCCCGTACTACTTTGGTACCCTTGATGTGAGGTCTGACGCAGTGTCGGGCCACAGGCTCAGGCGGAACACGACTGGAGGGCAGCATGGCGACGGCACGCGCGCGGCACATATTGGTAAAGGACAAACAGGTCTGCATCGATCTGAAGACCAAGATTGAAGCCGGCGCAGACTTCGCGCAGGTGGCAAAGGAGCACTCGAACTGCCCCTCCGGCAAAAGCGGGGGCGACCTCGGGAAGTTCCGGCCCGGTGAGATGGTGCGCGAATTCGACGAAGTGGTGTTCTCAGCCGAAGTGGGCAAGGTGCACGGCCCCGTGCAGACTCAGTTCGGCTATCACCTGATCGAAATCACTGAACGTATGGCTTGACTCGTCAAGTCGATGGTATGCGGGTCCGGCGATCCGGCAGGCGTGCTGTCCGCATCGATGGGACTGGCTTGAAACGAGAAAACGAGTAGATTCCAAACTATGGGAAAAGCAGCACTCACTCGATCGGAAGCGCTCGATTGTCTGACAGCCTCCGAATCCGAAATCCGGGCCCTCGGTGTGGCGCGGCTGGCTATCTTCGGATCTGTTGCGAGAGGACAGGCTCGAGCTGACAGCGACGTTGACATTCTCGTGGAGTTCAAGCCCGGCGCCAAGACATTCAGTCGGTTCCTGGCTCTTTCAGAGCTGCTGGAGTCGCTCCTGGGGCGTCGTGTCGAGTTGGTGACCAAGGAGGCGCTCTCGCCTTTTCTGGGGCCGCGGATTCTTGCAGAGGCACAGGATGTCATTCGAGCCGCGTGACTACTTGCGGCACATCTCCGAGCGTGCCACGAGTGTAATGGACCCCCAGACTTCTGGCACGGCTCGACCCTTCGGCAACCCACGCCCCCCCACGGAACCACAGGAGGCCCCTTGATCCGCGGCATCCACACCATGTTCTACACCTCCGAGCCGGAGGCGCTTCGTGCATTCATCCGCGACAAGCTTGGGTTCACGCGTTACACCGACGTAGGCGAAGGCTGGCTGATTTTCGAATGCCCCGAAGCCGACATGGGCTGCCATCCGGCCGGCTCCGACCCGGAGAGTCGCTCCGGAACGCAGAATATCTCCTTCTACTGCGACGACATCCACAAGACGAAGGCCGAGTTGGAAAGCCGGGGTGTAAAGTTCACCCAGGATGTCGTGGATGAGGGCTACGGGCTCGTGACCCACTTCGCCATGCCGGGGGGCTTCACGGCTCAGCTGTACCAGCCGCTTTACACGAAGCGCCCCGGCGCCTGACGCCGGCCGCGGCAGCCCTACCCAAACCGCGCGAAAGGCACCCGGCCGCTGCAAGCCTATCCTCCTAAGCGACTATCACTTAGAAAGCTCTTGACCCTCCCGGAAGGCGTCCTATCATCCTCTATCTTTGACCCTGGGAAGGGCCTTCCTGGCGGGCGCGGAACGCACCAAAGCGGATCCGGCGCCCCGCCCGGCGCTCACCGGGGTTGGGGATGACGACGGGAACCAACCACAAAGCTACATGGACATATCAAGCTACTCCGCCGTTCCGATCTTCCTGGGCTTCGGCGTCCTATTTGTAGCCTTCAACTACTTCCTCAACTCCCTGGTCACGCGCAACGTGGCCGAGCCGCAGAAGTATGACAGCTACGAGTGCGGGGAAGTGCCCGAGGGGTCGGCCCAGATTCAGTACAACGTGCGGTACTTCATTTTCGCGCTCATCTTCGTGCTCTTCGACGTGGAAGTGATCTTCATCATCCCGTGGGCCGTTGTGTACAAGGACCTCGGGATGTTCGCCTTCGTGGAGATGGTGCTCTTCCTCTTGATCCTCATCCTGGGGCTGGTGTACGCCTGGCGCAAAGGCGTGCTGCACTGGTTCACCCGGCCGGTGGAGCACTAGACCGTGGAGTTGGCCCCCGTCGTCGATCTGGTCCGGGACGCGGTCACCGGATTTCTGCAATCGCTGGGTCTGCCGGCATTTGTGATCGACATGGTGCTCGCACTCATCTCCGCATCCCTGATCGCGGGCTTCATGGCCGTGCTGGCGCTGGCCTTCGTGTGGGTGGAGCGCAAGGTCTCGGCGCACATCCAGAATCGCCTCGGCCCCATGCGCGTGGGCTGGCACGGCGTGCTGCAAACCCTGGCGGATGCGCTCAAGCTCCTGCAAAAGGAAGACATTCGCCCCGCCGCGGCCGATCGCTGGATCTGGTGGTGGGCGCCTGCCGTGTCGTTTATCGCGGTATTCGCGGCGTTCATTGCCGTGCCCTTCGGCGAAGGGCTGGTGGTGCGCGACTTCAACATCGGCGTGATCTACATCGTGGCCATCACCACCTTTGGCGTGATATCCATGCTCATGGCGGGCTGGGGCTCCAACAACAAGTACTCGCTTCTGGGCGGATTCCGCTCCGCGGCGCAGGTGGTGAGCTACGAAGTGCCCATGATTCTGGCCATTCTCTCGGTGGTCATGGTGGCCGGCAGCCTCTCCATGATGAGTATCGTGCAGGCGCAGGAAGGCACGATGCTGGGCTTCATTCCCAACTGGTTCATCTTCCGGCACTTTCCGTTCGGCCTCATCGCCTTCATCGTGTTTATGATCGCCGGCACCGCTGAAACGAATCGCACACCGTTCGATCTGCCCGAGGCCGAATCCGAGCTGGTGGCAGGATTCGCCACGGAATACTCCGGTATGAAGTACGCGATGTTCTACCTGGCCGAGTATTCGGCCATGTACGTGATGGCCGCCATGGGGACCGTGCTCTTCCTGGGCGGCTGGCACGGTCCGTTTCTGCCGTCGTGGCTGTGGTTCGCCGCCAAAACGGTGCTCCTGGTGTGCGTTCTCATCTGGTTCCGCTGGACGTTTCCCCGGCTGCGCGTGGATCAACTCATGGAGCTGTCGTGGAAGTTCCTCATCCCCGTGGCGTTCATCAATCTGCTCGCCGTGGGCCTCTGGAGCGTGCTCTGATGACCGGCGAGTCCCTGGCCTTCTACGGACTGGCGTTCATGCTGGTGGGCGCCTCCATCCTGGCCGTGTCGGTGAGAAACGTCTTCCACGCGGCGATGTACCTCATCCTCGCGCTCTTCGCCGTGGCCGGCTATTTCGTGCTTCTGAACGCCGAGTTCCTCGCCGCCGTGCAGGTGCTCATTTACGTGGGCGCGGTGGCGGTGCTTGTGATTTTCGCGGTGATGCTCACCACCCGGCTCACCGATGCGCGAGTGCGCGCTCACAACGAGCAGGTGGGCGCGGGCCTGGTGGTCGCCGTGGCCATGTTTCTGGCGATCGTCATGGCGATGTGGTCCACCAGCTGGCCCATCTCCGATGCGGCCCCTGCCGTCGATAACGTACGCACGCTCGGCCGCATGCTCATGACGCGGTTCGTGCTTCCGTTTGAAATCGCCTCCGTACTGCTTCTGGCGGCCATGATCGGCGCCATCGTCATTGCCGCCAAGGAAACGGGCCCTCCGCAGAGTGAGGAGAGCACGTGACGCTCTATCAGTACCTCGCGCTGGCCACCCTGGTGTTCTGCATCGGCCTGTTCGGTGTGCTCACGCGCCGCAACGCAGTGGCCGTGCTCATTGCCATCGAACTCATGTTCAACTCGGTGAATCTCCTGCTCGTGGCCTTCACGCGGTACATTTCTCCCGACGGACTGGTGGGACAGCTGTTCGCGGTGTTCATCATCGTGATCGCAGCCGCCGAAACCACCGTGGGCATGGCCATCGTGCTACTGGTGTACCGCGGGTTCCGCGGCATCCAGGTGGACCGAATCGGGTTCTTGAAATGGTGATCGCGTGAGTCAGTACGCCTACCTCGTACCGTTCTGGCCCCTTCTGGGCTTTCTCATCATTGCCTTCTGGGCCAACCGGCACCATCAGTTCGCGGCGAAGCTGGCCACCACCATGATCGGCATCTCGTGGGTCATGTCGCTTGTGATCCTCTGGGAAACCCTGCACGCCGAACAGCCGCTGGAGATGACCTTTACGTGGATGGCCTTGCCGTCCATGCTCACCAAAGCGGGCTGGACCTTGTCCATGGGCGTGCTGGTGGATCCGTTGTCGGCGCTCATGATCAGCTTCGTCACCACGGTGTCGCTCATGGTGCACATCTTCTCGCTGGGCTACATGCACGGCGAGAAGTACTTCTCGCGGTTCTTCGAGTTCTTAAACCTGTTCACGTTCTCCATGCTGGGCCTGGTGCTGGTGAACAACTACTTCGGACTGTTCATCTTCTGGGAGTTGGTAGGGCTCACGTCGTACCTCTTGATCGGCTTCTACTACGAAAAGTGGACCGCCTCGCAGGCCGCCAAGAAGGCCTTCATCACCACGCGCACGGGCGACCTGGGTATGGCCATCGGGTTGCTCATCATGTGGACCACGGCAGGCACGCTCCAATTCAACGAGGTGTTCGCAGCCGTCGACAGCGGCGTGCTCTCGGGCACTACGCTTACGGTGATGGCTCTGTTCCTCTTCGGCGGCGCGGTGGGCAAGTCGGCGCAGTTCCCCCTGCACGTGTGGCTGCCCGACGCCATGGAAGGCCCCACGCCGGTGTCGGCGCTCATCCATGCGGCCACCATGGTGGTGGCGGGCGTGTACCTGGTGGCGCGCTCCATGCCCGTGTATATGGCCTCGGAGGCGGCCTCCATGGTGGTGGCCTCCATCGGCCTCATCACGGCCCTCATGGCGGGCTCCATCGGGCTGGTGCAGAACGACATCAAGCGCGTGCTCGCCTACTCCACGGTGAGCCAGCTGGGCTACATGATCATGGCTCTGGGGCTGGGCAGCCTCTTCGCGGGCACGTTCCACATGTTCACCCACGCCTTCTTCAAGGCTCTCCTGTTCCTCGGTTCGGGCTCGGTGATTCACGCCCTTCACACCAACGACATCCAGGAGATGGGCGGGCTGGGGAGGAAGATGAAGATCACCTTCTGGACCTGGGTGATCGCGTCGCTTTCGATTGCCGGCATTCCACCTTTGTCGGGATTCTGGAGCAAAGACGAGATCGTGGCCACCGCGGCGCACCATCCGGTGTTTCTGGTGGGCACGCTGGTCGTGGCGTTCATGACGGCCTTCTACATGTTCCGGCTTACCTTCCTGGTGTTCTTCGGCGAACCGCGCGACCATCACAAGTACGACCACGCGCACGAATCGCCCCTGGTGATGACCGGCCCCCTCATGTTCCTTGCGGTGCTTTCCGTGGTGGCAGGATTCTGGGGCATGCCGTGGCTGTCGCACGGGTTCGGGCACTTCATCACCAGCGGCCAGGGCGAGCACCACACCCCGTCCATCCTGCTCATGGCGGTGGCCACCCTGGTGGCCCTGTGTGGAATCGGCCTGGCGTACCAGATGTACTACAAGAAGGCCTGGTCGCCCGATGCGCTTGCGGCGCGCTTCCAGGGCCTGTATCGAATCCTGTACAACAAGTACTACTTCGACGAGCTGTACGACGTCGTGTTCATCCGCCCGTACTACGTGCTGTGCGACCTGCTCTGGACCTTCGACATGCTCGTGATCGACGGCCTGGTGAACCTGGCGGGCTGGCTGGGTCTGGCCGTCGCCGTGATGCACAATTGGTTCGACAAGTACATCGTTGACGGACTGGTCAATGGCTCCGGATACATGTTCCGGGGCCTGGGCCGCTCGCTGCGCTTCGTGCAGTCGGGGCGCGTTCAGAACTACACCTTCCTGGTAGCCTTCGGACTGCTGCTTCTGGTGATCGTGCAGATCGATCTCCTGACGCTGCTGACGAGGCTGTTTGAGAGCACCCCTTAGGAACCCGACCTTATGGATTTTCCCGTCTTATCCTGGATGATCTTTTTGCCCCTGGCCGGCATGATCACAGTCATGCTCCTGCCCAAGGACAACACGCGAGCCCTGCGCTGGACCAGCGTGGCCTTCTCGCTGGCGCCGCTGGTGCTGTCGGTGTGGATGCTGGCCGCGTACGACTGGACCACCAGCACCATGCAGTTCACCGAACGCTTCTCCTGGATCCCGACTTTGTCGATCCAGTACGCCCTGGGAGTCGACGGCATCTCGGTGCCCCTGGTGCTTCTGACCACGCTCCTGTCATTCCTTTGCATTGTCGCCAGCTTCAACATCGAAAACCGCGTGAAGGAGTACATGGCCTTTTTCCTGCTTCTGGAAACGGGCATGATCGGCGTGTTCTGCGCGCTCGACTTCTTCCTCTTCTACGTGTTCTGGGAGGTCATGCTGGTGCCGATGTACTTCCTCATCGGCATCTGGGGCGGGCCACGCAAGGAGTACGCCGCCATCAAGTTCTTCCTGTACACGCTGTTCGGGTCGATCTTCATGCTGGTGGCCATTCTGGCCATCTACTTCACCACGGAGCCCCACACCTTCGACATGATGGTGATCATGCAGCAGGGGGTGGGCTGGGCCGCGTCGTTCCAGATCTTCGTGTGGGTGTTCTTCTTCTTTGGGTTCGCCATCAAGGTGCCGGTGTTCCCGTTCCACACCTGGTTGCCCGATGCGCACGTGGAGGCGCCCACGGCCGTATCCGTGATTCTGGCGGGTGTGCTCCTGAAGATGGGGACCTACGGCATCCTCAGGGTGAACTTCTCCATGCTGCCGGCGGCCTCTCAGTACTTCTCGCCGCACATGGCGTGGCTGGGGATGATCGCCATCCTGTATGGCGCGCTGGTGTCGATGGCGCAGAAAGATCTCAAAAAGCTGGTGGCGTATTCGTCGGTGTCGCACATGGGCTACTGCATTCTCGCCATGGGCGCGCTCACCACCACCGGCATCGCCGGAGCCATGTTCCAGATGGTGTCGCACGGCCTCATCACCGGCGCACTGTTCCTTCTGGTGGGCGTGCTCTACGACCGCGCCCACACGCGCGAGATTGCAGCCTTCGGCGGACTGTGGACGCACCTGCCTTTGTACTCGGCCATCATGACGCTCTTCGCCATGGCGTCGCTCGGGCTGCCGGGGTTGTCGGGCTTCGTGGCTGAGTTCATGTCGTTCCTCGGAGCGTTCCAGACCTTCCCGGTGCTCACGGCCGTGAGCGTAGTGGGCGTATTGCTCACCGCTGGCTATATCCTGAGGATGATCCAGAAAATGTTCCTGGGGCCGTTCCAGGCGGAGAAATGGGGCGGGCTCACGGAGATTAACGGCCGCGAGCTCTTCACGGTCGTGCCTCTGGCCTTGCTCACCATCTGGATTGGCGTGTACCCCAAACCCCTGGCCGACCTGATGGGTGAGTCGGTGAAGGCCGTGTTGCAACTGGCCCTGCGGTAATCGGATGACATGCCTGCAATAGACTTTCGGCTGATCTCGCCCGAAATCTTCCTGGTCGCGTGGGCCTTCGTGGTCCTGTTCGCCGACCTGTTTGTGCTGCGCAGACAGCCGCAGCGAGGGCCCGTGCTCGCCTGGATGTCGGCCCTGGGATTGGTGATTACGGGCGGATTGGTATTCATAGCGGGCTTCGGAAGCACATTCGAGGGCGCGCTGCAGGTGGATGCGTTCGCGTTCCTCTTCCAGCTGGTGTGCCTGGGCTCGGGACTGCTCACCGTGATGCTCTGCTCGAGCCTGTCCGATGAAATCACGGCGCACCGTGGCGAATTTTACACCCTGCTGTTGTTCTCCATCACCGGCATGATGTTCCTAGTGGCCTCCGCGGAGCTGATCACGTTCTACGTGTCCCTGGAACTGGTCACCATTCCACTCTTCGTACTGGTGGCCTACTCCAAGCGCGACCGCCGCTCCATCGAAGCGGGAATAAAATACCTGATCATCGGTGCCTTCTCCTCGGCCATCCTGCTGTTCGGATTCGCACTCCTGTACGGGCTCACCGGCCACACCGACTTTGTGGAAATCAAGAAGGCGCTCGTCATTACGTTCTTCAAGTACGGCCAGGTGGGACCGGTGCTGGCGTTGGCGCTCCTCTTCGTGATGGCGGGGCTCGGATTCAAGCTGGCCGTGGTGCCGTTTCACGCCTGGGCACCCGACGTGTACGAGGGTTCGCCCACGCCGGTGGCCGCGTTTCTCTCGGTGGCGTCCAAGGCCGCGGGGGTGGCCGCGTTCACACGGTTGTTCTACCGGTCGTTCTCCATGTCGGCGGGCGACTGGCTCGTCCCTCTGATGATCCTCGCAGTGCTGGCCATGGTGCTGGGCAACACGGTGGCTCTGGCGCAGAAAAACATCAAGCGCCTCATGGCGTATTCCTCCATCGCACAGGTGGGCTACATTCTGGTGGGCTTCGCCGCCGTGTCGAAACTGGGCGCTGCGTCGGTGGGCCTGTATCTGCTCATGTACCTCTTCGCCAA
>Ga0105347_1001117_pt1 | contig 11908 bp, 11 predicted proteins | sample EasRivMeERMLT890_FD_89677 | JGI IMG/M metagenome (GOLD analysis project Ga0105347, IMG submission 89677) | Soil microbial communities from meander-bound floodplain in the East River, Colorado, USA - East River MetaG ERMLT890 | ecosystem: Environmental > Terrestrial > Soil > Floodplain | place...
GTGGGATGGCACGACCCCAACTTCGGCATTCGTTTCGAAGACTACATGGGCGCCATCGAAGAGGCCGTGCCGCCCAATTCGATCGACTTCATCGCCGAGTCCAGCCTGTCCCTCCTCTCCGAGCCCCATCTGCGTCGCCTTCAGAAGAACGGTTTCAAGGGCATGCTCCCGGGGATCGAGTCGTGGTTCGAACTGGGGGACAAGTCCAAGACCGGGTCGCGAAAGGGCGAAGAGAAGCTGAAGGCGGTGAGCGAGCACGTCAAGATGGTCCTGAAGTACATCCCGTACGTGCAGACCAACTTCGTGCTGGGCCTCGATTCCGACTCGGGCGACGAACCGTACCGCCTCACGAAGCGGTTCGTGGACCTGGTGCCCGGCGCCTTCCCCGGATACTCCCTGTTGTCGGCGTTCGGGCAGGCCGCTCCTCTCAATCTGGAATACCAGCGCATCGGTCGCGTTCTGCCGGTGCCCTTCCATTTCCTCAACAACAACCACGCCATGAACGTGAAGCCATTACACTACTCGTGGCCCGAAATGTACGATCGCGTGATCGACCTCACGGCGCACACGTTCTCGTGGCCCGCCATCGCGAACCGCTTCTCCGCCGGCTCCACGGCCATTCCCAAGTGGGCCAATCTGCTGCGCGCGGTGTCCTCCGAAGGATTTGGACGGCTGCGCTACTACAAGGAAGTTCGCTGGCGTCTTACGCACGATCACGCGTTCCGCGCCTACTGGGAAGGCGAAACGACCCGGCTGCCCGAGTTCTACCTGCAGCGCATCCGGAAGGACCTCGGAGAACTCTGGGAGTGGTTCCCTCAGGAAGCGCTGGTGCACGAACCGAACGCCTACCTCATCGAACACCTGCGCGAAGCGCAGAAGATCTCCTCCGCCGCGTAAGCGAAGGGCCGGCGCTTACAGCACCCGGCCGTACACCCGATACGTCTTGTACCGCTCGGCGCCCAGCGCCTGGGCCGCCTTCACCATCATGTCGTTGTCTTCGAGCACCCACGACAACTCGCCCCACTCAATGCCCGCCGCGTGGGCACGGTCCCACGTCTCCAGATAGAAAATCGATTCGACTCCTCGCTTCTGAAAGTCGTGGATCACCCCCATGGTGATGACGCGAGCCGTCTTCGGCCGCCTCACCTTGAGATCCCAGAGCAGGCGGAACAGCCCGGTGGGCAGAAGGCGACCGTTTCTGAGTTTGATCTGGCTTTCATACACGTTGGGCAGGGTGAGCGAGAACCCGATGGCCCGGCCGTCCACTTCGGCGATGAGCGCCCAGTCGGGGCGGAGGATCAGCTTCATGTCCTTCGCCGCGTGGCGAAACTCCTCTTCCGAGAGCGGCACGAAGCCCCAGTTTTTGCTCCAGGCCTGATTGTACACTTCGCGCACGAGGTCGATCTCGCGGTCGAACCGCTTGGGGTCGAGAGTGCGGATCGATACGCGCGAGCGCTCTCTGACCTTGTCCGAGATGCGCCGGACGCGCTCGGGCGGCGGAATCTGTCCCGAGAGCTTGAACGCGTACACGTCCTTCGCCCGGGTCCAGCCGCTCTGTTCGAGCAGGTCGAGGTAGTACGGCGGATTGTAGGTCATCATGAGCACGGGCGGCTGGTCGAACGCGTCGGCGAGCATTCCGATCTCGTGATTGGTGGAAAAATTGAACGGACCCAGCGCGTCTTTCATTCCGCGTTCCCGGAGCCATGCGCAGGCCGTGTCGAGCAACTCACGCGCAAGGCCGGAATCGTTGGGACACTCGAAGAAACCAAAGGATCCCGTGGGCGTTCCGTGTGTACGGATGTAATCCTGATTGACGCACGCGGCGATCCGGCCCACCGCCTTGCCGCCGCGGCGCGCCACCCATAGCTCCACCTCCGACGTCCTGTAGAACGGATTCTTTGCGCGGTCGAAGAAGGCCCAGCGGTCCACCCACAGGGGCGGCACCCAGTGCGGGTTCCCGCGGTAGAGATCGAAGGGGACCTGGAGAAACTCGCGCAGCTCGCCTTTGCCGCGCACGGGCCGGAGAGTGGTTTGAACTGAACTCATGAAGTGCGGAGGCCGGTCAGGTGAATCGCCTGGCCGGGCGTGACGCGGACGGATACGCGCGTGCCGGTTACTCCACGCCCACCGGGCGCCCGATGACGCCCAGCTCCTTGCCCACCTTTTCGAACACTTCGAGCACGCGATCGAGCTGCGCCTTGGTGTGCGTGGCCGTATACGAAGTGCGGATGAGGGCCTGCCCTGGCGGCACCGCGGGCGGGATCACGGGGTTGGTGAAGATGCCGTGGATCGTGAGCTCTTTCCAGAACGCGAAGCAGAGATCGTCGGGGCCGATGTAGATGGGAATGATGGGGGTTTCCGTGGGCCCTGTGTTGAAGCCCAGGCGCTGGTACTCGCTCCGCATCCGGTGCGTGATTTCCCACAGCTTCTCGCGACGTTCCGGTTCCGTTTCGATGATGTCGAGTGCTCTCAGGGCCGCCGCCACGTTGGCCGGCGGAATGGAGGCCGAGAAGATGAGTTCGCGCGAAAAATGTTTGAGGAAGTGGATTACGTCTTCGTCGCCCACGACGAATCCGCCGAGTGAGGCGAGGGATTTGGAGAAGGTCCCGGTGATCAGGTCGGCCTCGTCGTTTAAGCCGAAGTGCGCCGCGGTGCCATTCCCCTTCGGGCCCATCACCCCGATCGCGTGTGCATCGTCTATGAGCAGGCGGAAGTGGTACCGACGCTTCAGCTCTGCCAGGTCGGGCACACGGGCCAGGTCGCCCTCCATGCTGAACACGCCGTCCGTGACCACCAGCCTGGCGGCATCGGAGGAGACATGCTCGAGTACGCGACGAAGGTCTTCCATGTCGTTGTGTTCGTAGCGGAGCGTCTTGCCGAACGAGAGACGCGATCCATCCACGAGACTCGCGTGATTCGCCTTGTCCTGGATGAGGTATTCGTTGCGACCGACGATGGCCGCGAGCGTGCCCAGATTGGTCTGAAAGCCCGTGGAAAAGATGAGACAGGCTTCCTTTCCCATGAAGGTCGCGAGGCGCGCCTCGAGTTCTTCGTGAAGCTCCAGAGTGCCGTTGAGGAAGCGTGAGCCCGAACAGCCCGTTCCGAACTTGCGGAGGGCCTCGATGGCGGCCTCCTTCACCCGGGGGTCGGACACCAGCCCCAGGTAGTTGTTGGACCCGATCATGATGAGGCGCTGGCCCCGGATCGTGACCTCGGTGTCCTGGCCAGAGCTGATGGGACGGAAGTAGGGGTAGAACCCGGCCTCCATCACCTCACGGGCCCGGGTGAAGCTTTTGCACTTGTCGAAAAGGTCCACCGGGTCTCTGGCCTCTGGCAATCGGCGGTTGCCCCGGGAGGGGGCATCACCTAGGTTAAACGGAGCCGGGGCCTTACGTTAGCCCTATCGCGCCGCGAGCCAACTGTACGCCGGGCCTCCCAACCATGTCAAGCGCAATTGCCGACGCCCAGATCCTCGTAACCGGGGCTTCCGGCTTCGTTGGAGGGCATCTGGCCCGCCGACTCGCAGCCATGGGGGGGCGCCTGCGCATTCTCTGCCGGCCCACGTCCCGGCTCGATGCCCTCTCCGACCTCACCTTCCAACGGTTCGAGGGTGACCTCACGGACCCGCTCTCTCTGGCGAAAGCGTGCGAGGGAGCAGATTACGTCTTTCACTCGGGCGGCCTCACCTCGGCTCCCGACGACGAGACCTACATCGCGGCCAACGGCGAGGGGACCAAGAATGTCTGCGCCGCGGCGAAGTCGAAAGCTTCGGGCCTGCGACGGTTCGTGTACATCTCGAGCATGGCGGCCGCCGGCCCCGGCCCTGCGGGCAAGCTGATCGACGAGGAGATGCCGGCCCAACCGATCACGCCCTACGGGGCGAGCAAGCGTCTCGGCGAAAAGTGGGTGCAGCAATTCGACCTGCCCTGGACCATCATCCGGCCACCCGCCGTGTACGGGCCCTGGGACAAGGCCATACTCCCGCTGTTCCAGATGGCTCGCTGGCACCTTTCCGCGGTGGTGGCAGCGCAAGGAGTAGCCTCGGTGGTGTACGTGGAGAATCTGGTGGAGGGGATTGTGCAGTCCGCGGTGCGGCCGGAGGCCGTGAGCCAGACTTTCTATATAGCGGATTCCCAGCCGCTCACCCGGGCCGACCTGGCGCAACACATGCAGGAGGCGGTGGGCACGTGGGCCGTGCCGCTTCCCGTCCCGTCGTGGGTGGTGCGAAGCGCCGCGCGGGTCTCCGAGGCATTCGCCAAAGGCTTCGGGAAGACGGCCTTCTTTGACCGGCACAAGGCCACCGATCTGTTGGCCCTGAACTGGGGATGCAGCATCGAACACGCGCGGCGATTCCTCGGATACGAGCCACAGGTGACCACTCGCGTTGGCATGAAGCGCACCGCCGACTGGTACCGGCTGAAGGGCTGGCTCTAGTCATGCTCGTAGATCTGCCTCTTCTGGCGCTCGCCGTGGGAGCCTCCTGCGCCGCGTCCGTGGTCTTCGATCTTCTGCGACCCCTGGTGATTCGAGAACCGGGGACCCAGAGTCTGCGCTGGTCGGATCTGTTGCTTGTGAACGTACTCTTCTTCGCCATGGGACCGGGGATGCTGTACTCCTGGTTCTATCCGCTCGTGCCGTTCTCCGGATTTCGTGCCGGGGTGTTTATGGGCGTGGCGCTCTTCTTCCTGGCGGTGGCGCCCACCTTCGCCGTGTACAGGCTCGACGTCGCATCGCCCACGCGCGCCACCTTCGGCCACCTGCTCTGGGCGCTCCTCAAGTACATCGTGGTGTACGGAATTCTCGCGGGCCTCTACCAACCGTGAACTGGCCGTTCACACCGGCCGAGCGGGAACAGATCCGCTCCGAGTTCCCCCTGCTTTCGCGTGTGTACCTCAACTACGCCTCTGTGGGACCTCTGCCTGTACGCGCTCGCAGGAAACTCGATTCCATCAACGACACCTTTCAACGGCTCGACAAGAACTTCGATCCCGAGACCGACAGCGCCGCGGCTCGCTGCCGGGCAGCCTGCGCCCGTCTGGTGGGCGGCGACATGGAGGGTGTGGGCCTGTTTCCCAACACCTCCGCCGGACTGAACTGGGCGCTTTCGCACCTGAATCTGCGCTCCGGCGACGCCGTGCTCGTATCGGATCAGGAGTTCCCGGCAATCCGGTACGCATGCTGGCATCTGCGACACGTCGGCGTGTCCACGATCACCGTAGCGGTGCCACCCTTCGGCGGCCTCACACCGGACGAACTCGAAACTCATCTATCGCGCCATCCCGAAGTGAAAGTGGTGGCCACCTCCTGGGTGTCGTTTCGAAGCGGCTACCGCTGCGACCTGGAAGCGCTGGCGAACGTATCCCACCGGCACGGAGCACACCTGATCGTGGACGCGATGCAGGGAGTCGGCACGCGACCCCTGGAAGCCCTCGCATGGAACGTGGACATCGTCTGCGCCGGCGTGCAGAAGTGGCTGTGTTGCCCCGTAGGCATGGGCTTCGCGTGGTGCACGAACTCATTGCGTGAGGCGCGTCCGTCGCCGTGGGGCGGCTGGATGTCGGTCGACTGGAACGCGGAGTACTCCGACCTGTTGGGGCCACCGCGCCCCATGAATCGCGGACCGCGTACCGCGGAGGTGGGCACGGCGAATTTCCAGGGCGTGCGCGCGATGGCGGAGTGCACCGAGTGGATCGCCGACCTCGGACTCGACAGAATCGAGCGCCACGGCGCTCTCCTTCTCGACGTGCTGGCACAGGGCCTGGATGAGGACCGCTTCGAGTGGCTGTCCGACCGCGACTCCGCCCGCCGCTCCTCCATCGTCTGCCTTCGTCCGCGCCAGGGCGACGCGGGGGAGATGCGCAGGTTCCTTGCGAGTCGCGGCCTGGTGACCGGCGTACGCGAGGGCGCCCTGCGCGTATCGCCGCATTTCCCCACGGAGCGTTCAGAAATTGAGCAGCTCGTGCATTCTTTGCACGAGTTCGTCTAGCGTCTTCCTCGGGCCTGCTCGCCCCCGCATCTCGTTCCGATATCAGAAGCGGGGGGGGAGAAAGGCTCTGCTATGATCCGAGTACTGGCGGCTTGCATCTGCCTGTGGTTCGCAGCGGCACCCGGCCACGCCGAGACGACGAAGGATGCGTCCACATTCACCCAGGCGCTCTCCGACGCCGACGCCGCTCGCACGGCCGGACGGTGGGAGGACGCGGTGACGCACTACCGGAAGGCGCTCGTCGTAAAGCCGGAGCACGCAGAGGCACGATTCCATCTGGCGCAGGCTCTGAGCCAGACGGAGCGGTACTACGAAGCCCGCAGACACTTTCGACTCGCTCTTCAGGCCCGCGTGGCCGATCGCGCGTGGGTGAGCCAGTGCCGCCTGCAGCTGGCGGCCTGCTGGGAAGCCACGGGCGACTATCGCGAGGCCGCCGCCGAATATCGGCTGGCGCTCGAGGCGGATTCGAACTGCGCCGAGGCGAAATCGGGGCAACGGCGTGCTCTCGCGCAGGCATCATCGGGATCCAAGTAAAATTCAAGGTTCACGTTACCGGCTGGACCGGGAGGAGAGGAAGTACCATGAAGACGAAACTCCTGTGGATGGTCACCTGCTGCGCACTGGCCGCACTGGCCAGCTGCTCGAAGGGCTCCACGTATGACGCGGGCGTCGTCAAGTCTGACGTTCCAAGCCTGGAGCAGCAGACCGTGGCGCCCGGACAGCAGCGCGCTTCAGCGGAGATGCTGGAGAACGGCAAGCGCAAATGGCGAGTGGGCGATGAGAAGGAAGCCCGCTCGTTCTTTGTGAAGGCCGCAGAAAAGAACCCTTACAACTTCGAGGCGCACTACTGGCTGGGCGTGATCACTCGCGACCACCACGAGTGGGACGCCGCCAACCAGCACTTCGCGCGTGCGGTGCAATACTGCCCGGCGGGTCGCTGGGAAGCCCGCGTCCGCGTCGACTGGGGCTACCTCTTCGAGATGCAGAATCAGAAGGGCATGGCGGCCAAGCAGTACGACCTGGCGCTTCTGGCCGATCCGGAGTTCCGCGAGGCCCAGGGGGCGAGGGCGCGCGTGCTTCCGCCGGTCAACGCCTCGTCAGACCAGGAATAGCACTCGATCGTTTCGAATCGCAGCCGGCGGCACACCACCGCCGGCTTTTCTATTTCCAGAAGTTCTCCCGCTCCTCCGCGTGTCCGAAAAGTCTTGACTTGGCCCACCCGGGCAATACATTGGCGCGCTTGACCCCACAGGTCGGCGTAACATGTTGTGGATCAGCCCAGTGAACGATCTTTTGAGCTGTCGATCCGGGCCCGGTTCACGACCCGGGCGCAGTGGACTCACCCATTGTCGGTGAGGCGCCCGAGGCAGGGTTCACACCGCTAGGCATTTCGAGAATGGCTGAAGAACAGACCGCCGACGGCGGCACAACGGAGGCGGCAGCGCCTCAGGCCGGCAAGGCCAAGCCCCCCCTCAAGGCCAAGGGCTCGCAACCCTCGGGCGAGGCCAATATCTGGCGTTACTCACGCCGCGACTTTTTCAGCGTGGCCGGCTGGGGTTCCTTTTTCCTGTTTTTCACGGTCATGCTGGGGGGCTCCCTGCGCTACATGTTCCCGCGGGTGCTCTACGAGCCGTCCACCAAGTTCAAGGCGGGTCCTCCCGGCGAGTATCCTCCGGACAGCGTCTCGGAAAAATACAAGAAGTCCAATCGCGTGTGGATCTGCAGGCAGCAGGACGGCGGCTTCTACGCCCTCATCGCCATCTGCACGCATCTGGGGTGCACGCCGCGCTGGCTCGAAACCGACCGCAAGTTCAAGTGTCCCTGCCATGGTTCGGGGTTCCGGATGACGGGCGTGAACTACGAGGGACCCGCTCCGCGCCCCCTGGAGCGCGCCCAGATCTCCCTGTCGGAGGACGGGCAGTTGCAGGTGGACAGTGCCGTCAAATTCCGTTACGAACTGGGCGAATGGGGCAAGCCCGGCTCGGTGCTCTACGTGTAGGGGCAGGGGGACTCAACGCATGCGCCTGGACGATGTCAAGAAACAGATCCTGAATTCACAGATCTGGAAGTCGGTCTTTCGCCACGACTACAAGGACACACAGCGTAACCGCTTCCTCCAGATCCTCGACAACGTCTTCCTGCACCTCCACCCCACCCGCGTGCCGCGTCACGCCGTGCACTACGGCTACACCTGGGGCATGGGGGGCATTACCTTCTTCCTGTTCCTCGTACTCACGGTGACGGGCGTCGTTCTCATGTTCTACTACCGCCCCACCGCGGAGTACGCATACGCGGACATGCTCTATTTGAAGCACGACGTGCCGTTCGGCATGTTCATGCGCAACATGCACCGCTGGGCCGCGCACGCCATGGTGATCACCACGTGGCTGCACATGCTGCGCGTGTTCATGACCGGCTCGTACAAACCGCCGCGCGAGTTCAACTGGATGGTCGGCGTGATTCTCCTGGTGCTCACGCTGCTCTTGTCGTTCACGGGGTACCTCCTGCCCTGGGATCAGCTGGCCATCTGGGCCGTTACCGTGGGCACCAACATGGCACGCGCCACGCCGCTCTTGGGCCACGAAGGGCCGTTCTCGTCGATGCTGGGATTCCGGCCCGACAACGACGTGCGCTTCATGCTCCTGGGGGGCACGATCGTGGGTCCGCCGGCCTTGTTACGTTTCTACGTGCTGCACTGCATCTTCCTGCCTCTGGCGGCGTCCGTCCTCATGGCGGTGCACTTCTGGAGAATCCGGAAGGACGGCAACATCTCGAGCCCCATGGAATCGGAATGGAAGGCCGTGCAGTCCGAGGAGATCGCCCGCCGGAAAATGGCGGACAAGACCGCCGCCCCGGCCTCGAAACCCGTGAGCGCCGGCACGCCGGAGTGAGCCATGGATAATTTCCTGAAGATTCTCAGCAAGCCGGACAACATTCCGATCGTCATCGCGCTCGTGCTCGTGGCCTTTTACACCCTCTGGGGGTACAAGCAGGCCCTCGTGAACGATCGCGCGATTCGCGAGACGGGCCAGTTGCCGCCGCCCGACAAGCTGTCGGTGTGGCCGTACCTCGTGCGCACAGAATTCATCGGCGCCATTGTGGTGATGCTCATTCTCACGGTGTGGTCGATCGTACTCAACGCTCCGCTCGAAGAACCGGCCAACCCCACGAAGACTCCCAATCCGTCCAAGGCGCCCTGGTATTTCCTCGGCCTGCAGGAGATGCTGGTGTACTTCGACCCGTGGATCGCGGGCGTGGTGTTGCCGTCGCTCATCATCGTGGGCCTCATGGCCATTCCCTACATCGACCTGAACCCGCGCGGGAACGGCTACTACTCCTGGGAACACCGCAAGTTCGCACATGCCTCCTTCCAGTTCGGGTTCGTGGTGCTGTGGCTGGTGCTCATCTTCTGGGGCACGTTCATGCGCGGCCCCGGCTGGTACTTCTTCTGGCCCTGGCAATACTGGGACCCCCACAAGATCGTGGCCCTCACCAACGTCGACCTGCACGAATGGTTTGGCATCCGGCACCAGCCGGCCATGACCATATTCGGCATGACGCTCGTGGGCGCGTATTTCAGCCTCGGCTTTGTGTTCTGGAAGTGGAAGAACAAAACTTCGTATGTGCTGCAGCAGCTGGGGGCGGTGCGCTACGGCATCGTGGCGTTTCTGTTCCTCAGCATGATGGGCCTGCCCATCAAAATGTTCCTGCGGCTGGCCTTCAACATCAAGTACGTGTGCGTGACTCCCTGGTTCAACATCTGAGCCAAAAGCCATGAGCGACACCCCAGACGCCCCGAAAGCTCTAATCGCCAAGCCGGCGCCCAAGAAGAAAATACCGAAGGAGCTGGCCTGGGTGGAGCAGGACGGCTGCACCGGCTGTGGCGTGTGCATCGACTTCTGCCCGGTGGAGAACTGCATCGTCCCCGTGCCGGGCGAGCATTTCAACACGGTGAATCCGCTGGTGGTGGTGGTCGCCGAGCTGTGCATCGGCTGCAAGATCTGCGTGCGCGAATGCCCGTGGGAGACCATCGAAATGATTCCCAATCCCGAGTTCGGCAAGAAATAACCCCGAAGATCGAGCTTTCGAAGTGGCCAAACAACCTACCGACCTTCCGATCGAAGAACGTTCGTTCCGCAAGAGTTACCTGGTGTTCTCCGGGCTCCTCGCCGTCACCACGCTGTGGGCCGCCGTGGACGAGACCTTCGTGCGCCGCCCCTGGAAGTCGTACCAGGCGGAGTTCAACCGGCTCGAGGAAGTGAGCGTACAGGCCGAAATCGACTCGGTGCAAAAAGCCATAGCAGCCTCCGATGCCACCCTGCCCTTGGATGAAACCGTGGCGGGGCTCGAAGCGCGGGCGCAGTCGCTGCGCGAGGCCCTGAACTCCCCGGAGCTGTCGGCTAAATCGAAAGAGCTGGCCGCGCTGGAAGACGAACTCTTCAACCAGGAGCGCGAGTTCCAGTTCGCCAAGGCCCTCCACGAGGAGGTGTACTACGAGTGGAAGGAGCAGGAGTACGCCGGGCACGATTTCTCCGCCGGCAAGGCCGAGTGGGAAGAGCTCGGGCGGACGTTGGCGGAACTATTGCCCGGCATCGCGCAAGCCACCGAGCGGCGTGACGCCCTGAAGAAAGACATCGCCACCGCGGAAGCCGACCTGAAGGTCGTGGAAGACAAGCTGGAGGAACGGCTGAGACCGGTGACCGAGCGTTCGCGCAGGCTGACGAACGTGAAAAATCGTTCTCTCGAAATCAAGCAGGTGCTCCTGCGCGACTTCGAGCCCAATGAATGGGAACAGCCGATCATGCGCGTGGATCGCTGCGAAACCTGCCACCTGGGCATTAATCGCGACGGCTTCGAGACCTGGCCCCAGCCATACACCACGCACCCCAAGCGGGCCGACCTGTTCGGCAATCACAACCCGGAAAAGTTCGGCTGCACGCCGTGTCACGACGGCCAGGGCCCCGGCCTCACGGTGGCGGAAGCACACGAGGGCCAGGATCATCACTGGGACTTCCCCATGCTGGCCGGTGCCGACATCGATGCCGGCTGTCAGAAGTGCCACTTCGGCCGGGTGGAACTCGGACGGCTCGTCTCGGCGGAAGAGATCGAGGAAAAGGAGATTCCCGAAGCCCAGGTGCCGTACCACCCCTCCAAACTGGTGGCGGGTCAGCGCATGATCCGCGACAACCAGTGCTACGCGTGCCACGAAATCAAAGGCTACGAGAGTCTGCCGAAGAAGGCGCCACAGCTCAACGCGCTGGATCGCAAGACCACCCCCGAATGGACGTTCGACTGGCTCAGGGATCCGTGGCGGTTCCGGCCCACCACGAAGATGCCGAACTTCCTTTTGCCCGACTCGGAGGCTGCGGCCATCACGGCGTTCCTGTTCCGGCTGGCGAAGTCGTCCGACTACCAGCACGCTACAGCCTCCGTTCCGGCCGGCAACTCGCGGAAGGGCGGACAGCTCATGGCCGAAATCGGCTGCTATGGCTGCCATCCCACCGAGGGCATGTACAAGGACGGGGATCCGGCGCTCGAATTGATCGCCCAGGAGGCCAAGTCCAGCCGCTGGCGCCACGGCCCCGACCTCACGAAGATCGGCAGCAAAACCGACGTCGCCTGGATCTACGACTGGATTCGCAATCCCAAGCACTACTGGGAGGGATCGCGCATGCCGTCGTTGCGTCTCACCGAAACCGAAGCGGCCGATGTGACGGCGTTTCTCATGAGTCACCGCGAGGACGAGTCGGCACGCGTCCGGATGCCGTCTTCCTTCAATCTGGAGTCGGACGACCTGGCCAACCAGGGCGAGACCTGGGTGCGCACGTACGGGTGCTACGGCTGTCACGACATCAAGGGGTTCGAGACCACCGGCAAGGTCTCCGTGTCGCTGTCGGAATTCGGCACGAAGCGGCCGGAGGA
>Ga0105347_1001118_pt1 | contig 11904 bp, 9 predicted proteins | sample EasRivMeERMLT890_FD_89677 | JGI IMG/M metagenome (GOLD analysis project Ga0105347, IMG submission 89677) | Soil microbial communities from meander-bound floodplain in the East River, Colorado, USA - East River MetaG ERMLT890 | ecosystem: Environmental > Terrestrial > Soil > Floodplain | place...
AAAACAAGAAGCGAAAGGCGTTCGACGAGCAGACGTTGCGTGAAGCTCTCCTCAAGGTGGAGAGCGAAGTCGACCTCGAGTCGGATCGCATTATCGTGCTCGACTCGGACCGGTGGCATCCCGGGGTGATCGGGATTGTGGCGTCGCGACTGGTGGAAACCTATCACCTTCCCACGATCCTGGTGTCTGTGGAAGGGGACGAGGGCAAGGGCTCGGCCCGCAGCATCCCCGCGTTTCACCTCACCGAGGCCCTGCGCCAGTGCCACAAACACCTCATCAAATATGGCGGGCACAAGTACGCCGCCGGTCTCTCCATACGGCGCGAGGACATCCCTGCGTTTCGGGAGCAGGTGAAACACGTGGCCCGCACCGTGCTCCTGCCGGACGACCTGGTGCGCAAGCTCCCGGTGGACGCCGAAATCGATCTGCACACCGTAGACGATGAGTTTCTCGCGCACCTGGAACTCTTCGCCCCCTTCGGTCCGCACAACACGCGCCCGGTGTTCGTGAGCCGGGGGTTGCGCTGTGCCGGGTCGGCCCAATGCGTGGGCCCGCACCAGAATCATCTGCGCCTGCGCGTGGCACAGGATCGCACGGTGCTCGACTCCATCGGCTTCGGGTTCGGAGATCTGGCTCTTTCACTCAACCGCCCGAATGCGCGCTTCGATTTGGCGTATGTGCCGGAGTACAACGTGTGGCAGGGACAGAGGCGCATTCAGCTCCGAATCCGTGATCTGCACGTGTATGATGCCGGCGAGTACTTCCATGCCTGAACTCATTTGTGGACGCGGCTCTTCCTGGGAAGAAGTGCGATGAGCACTTCGAGCCCTCCCTGGCAGGACCTGCTGGCCGGGCTCGCCCGGCGCGAGCGCAGGGCTCTGTCCCGTTGCATCAGCCTGGTGGAGAACCGGGCCCCCGGATACCGGGACGTACTGGCGCTGGTGTATCCGCGGGCGAAGGGCGCGTACCGGGTGGGCATCACCGGACCGCCAGGCGCAGGCAAGAGCACGCTGGTCGACGCTCTGGCTCACTCCCTTGTGGACGACGGTCTCTCGGTGGGCGTGGTGGCCGTGGATCCCACGTCGCCGTTTACAGGGGGTGCGCTTCTGGGCGACCGCGTGCGCATGGGCGATCTCTCGGACACGGACGGCGTGTACATCCGCAGCATGGCTACGCGCGGGAATTCGGGCGGGCTGGCGGCCGCGACACGCGACGTGTGCGCCGTCATGGATGCCTACGGCTTCGACTGGCTCCTGGTGGAAACGGTGGGCGTGGGACAGATCGAACTCGACGTGACCAACGTGTGCGACGTGGTGTGCGCCGTGTTCGTGCCGGAATCGGGAGACGGCATACAGGCGCTCAAAGCGGGAATCCTCGAGGCCGCGCACCTCTTTCTCATCAACAAGTGCGACCGACCCGGTGCGGGCCAGCTGGCCTCCGAACTCGAACTCGTGCTGCGCACGAGAGGGGACGCCTTTGCCTGGACTCCGCCCGTGCTGCTCACGCAGGCCACCGCCCGGAAGGGCGTGGTCGAATGGCGAGAGCAACTTGCGGCCTTTCGTGCACGCCCCGAGTTGTCGGGGCCCGGGTCGGCGGCCCGCGAACGTCAGGTGCTGGCCGATCTTGAAAACGTTTTGCGTGAGCGGCTGCATTCGTATCTTGCGCACGACTTGACACAGGACACCCACTGGCCCGACCTGGCCGACCGGCTCATTCGGGGGACACTCGACCCTCATGGCGGCGCCGACCGGGTGTGGGAGCGCTGGCTGGCCGCACCCGTACGCACGTCTGGAGAATCCTGAACATGGCGAAGCCCACCGCCGTAGACACCGAGCGCCGCGAGTCCCGCAGGGGTGCGCGCGACTCATCCCCGCCCGCGAAATTCGTGACCGTCTCCTCGGAGCCGATCCGGCCCCTGTACACACCGCAGGATCTGCCGTCGGATCACCACGCTCGGCAGGTGGGAGAACCCGGAGTCTTCCCGTACACGCGTGGGGTGCACCAGGACATGTACCGTAAGCGCCTGTGGACCATGCGGCAATTTTCCGGCATGGGCACGCCGGAGGAAACCAACCGCCGCTATCATTATCTCCTGGAGCACGGGCAGGCGGGGTTGTCGGTGGCCTTCGATCTGCCCACACTCATGGGCTACGATTCCAACGATCCGCACGCCCAGGGCGAAGTGGGCGTCTGCGGCGTGGCGGTGGATACTCTGCGCGACATGGAGGTCATCTTCGACGGGATCGACCTGGGCGCGGTGTCCACGTCCATGACCATCAACTCGCCCGCGTCGATCCTCCTGGCCATGTACATCGTGGTGGCCGAAAAACAGGGCGTGTCGCCCGACCGCCTGCGCGGCACGCTGCAGAACGACATCCTCAAGGAGTACATCGCCCAGAAGGAGTTCATCTATCCTCCGGAGCCGTCCATGCGGCTCATCGTGGACTTGATCGAGTACTGCACCCGGAGCATGCCGCAATGGAACACGATCTCGATTTCGGGCTACCACATTCGTGAGGCGGGCTCCACGGCGATTCAGGAACTGGCGTTCACGCTTGCCGACGGGCTCGCCTACGTCGACTTCGCTCTCGCGAGGGGCCTGCAGGTGGACGAGTTCGCTCCGCGGCTCTCGTTTTTCTTCAACGCCCACATGGATTTCTTCGAGGAAATCGCCAAGTATCGCGCCGCCCGGCGGATCTGGGCCCGGTGCATGAAGGAGCGGTACGGCGCCACGGATGAACGGTCCTGGCTTCTGCGCTTTCACACGCAGACCGCGGGCTGCTCACTCACGGCGCAGCAACCCGAGTTGAACATCGTGCGCACGGCCTGCGAGGCTCTGTCCGCCGTCCTCGGAGGCACGCAAAGCCTTCACACCAACAGCATGGATGAGACCCTGGCCCTGCCGTCCGACAAGGCGGCGCGCATCGCGCTGCGCACGCAGCAGGTGCTGGCGTACGAAACGGGTGTCATCAACACCGTCGACCCGCTGGCCGGTTCGTACTTCGTGGAGAGCCTCACCGATCGCATGGAAGCCGGAGCCCTTGCGTACTTCGACGAGATCGAGCGGCGCGGCGGGGTGCTCGCCTGCATTGAAAGCGGTTACTTCCAGCACGAGATCGCGAAGGCCGCCGCGGTGTACCAGGACGAGATCGATCGTCGGGATCGGCTCATCGTGGGCGTAAACGATTTCCAGCTGTCGAACGAGGAACTCGAGATCCCGGTGCTCAAGATCGAGCCGAGAGTCGAGCGGGAACAGGTGACGCGGCTGCGCGACGTGAAAACGGAACGCGACTCCGCGCGCGTCTCGTCCGCTCTGGCGGGCCTGCGGCGGGCTGCCCGCGGCACCGACAACACCATGCCTCACTTCATCGAGTGTTCACGCGCCTACTGCACACTGCAGGAGATGTGCGACGTGCTCCGGGAAGAGTGGGGCGAGTACGTAGAGAAGCCGGCGTTCTAGACGGGGTTGGCACCCAACCCAAGAGTCGTGGAACCCGCAGGAACGTATCCCCGTCCCGTGGTGCGGGAGGCCATCTGCGCCCTCCTGGCGGGCCTGTTCTCCCATTATCTCATGCACTACCACCTCGCCGTGGCGGTGCAGCTTCCGTTTGCCGACCTCGAAGATCTTTTGGCCCTGCGCGCCCCCAGGCCGTTCTGTTATCGCTGGCTTTCGCCGTTTCTCCTGCGCCTGGCCACCTCGGCTGGCCTCGACGCCCGTACGGCCGTCTCGGTCCTCGAGTGGGGAAGCTTCCTGCTTCTGTACTACCTGTTCAGGGCGTACCTGGGGCTGTTCGTTCATCGCGTGCGCGCGGCCTATGCCGCGTTCTCGGTCTACTTCGTCATCCCCTTTGTGTTTATTTTGCCCCAGCCGTACACCGTTTGGTTCCCGTGGGACATCCCGTCGGTGTGCTTTTTCACGTCCCTGCTCATTCTCTGGCAGAAGCGGCAGTGGTGGCTCTGGTATCCCGTGTTCCTCCTGGCCACACTCAATCGTGAAACCACGTTGTTCCTTCTGCCTCTCGCCGCCCTGATAGCCCTTCGGGAGCGGCCCGCCCGGCACCTGTTGGTTCATGTGGCAGCCACGTCCGTGGTGTGGATCGCGGCGAAGGGAGCGCTGGCCTTCGCCTTCCGGTTTGCAAGCGGACCGGCGTGGCTGGAGTGGAATCACTACGAAGCGGCCACCACGCACTGGCAGGAAAACCTCGCACGCTGGTCCGACCCGAGCCTGTGGCCGTTTTTGTGTTCGGCGCTTGGTTTCCTCTGGCTTTTGGGGTGGCACCTGCGCCGGAAGGTGCCGCCGGGGCAGTTGCAGGACGCGTGGATCATCGTGCCCGTGTACGTCGTGGGGGTGTTCCTGTTTGGCAACATGGTGGAGCATCGCGTGTACGGGGACTTGATTCCCGTGGTGCTTGCGCCGCTTGTGTCGTGGTGGGCGTCGGAGGCCGATGCCGGGAGGGAACCCTCTGCGTCCTGAAACCGCTTGGCCCGGCCGGCCGGAGTGAACCACTTTACCCGCCATGAGCCCTGCACCGTCGCCCGCCGTCCTCCAGATTCTCTTCGTGGTGTCCGGCCCGTCCGGCTCGGGCAAAGAGACTGTGATTCAGGGAACGCTGGAGCGAGTGGCCGGCCTCACACGCGTGGTCACGTACACCACACGTGCGCCGCGCACGGGGGAAGTGGCGGGCCGTCATTACCACTTCGTCACCGCGTCGGAATTCGAAGACCTCGTGGCGCGCGGTGAGATCTTCGAGTCGGAGACCGTCTACGGTTCGAATCGCTACGGCTCGCCCTCCTGGGCCACGCGGGGCACCTCCTCCGGAGATCTCATCATGGAACTGGACCCCAAGGGCTTCCTGCGCATGCGCCAGGCGCGCAGCTCTCCTACCGTGGGGATCTTCCTCCTGGTGCCGGATGCGTCCGCGCTGCGGCAGCGGATCACCTCGCGAGGAGAGGAGCAGGACCTCGAACGAAGGCTGTCCATCGCGCGCGATCAGCTGGAGGCGGCGCCGTCGTACGACTACATGGTGGTCAATCGGGACCGGACGGAGTGCCTCGCCTCCGTGTCGGCCATCGTCGTCACCGAGCGCCTGAAGCATCGGGGACCCGAAGAGCTCGATCGAGTCCGCCGGGAGTTCCAGGCTTGACCGCCCCTGACAGACGGATCATAGGTATTGATTAACCTCGAAAGGACCATTCCGGGTAGGGTCATATGAAAGTGCTCGTGGTAGGGGGGGGCGGTCGGGAGCACGCGCTCGTATGGAAGCTTTCGCAGTCGCCCGTGGTGCGAAAAATCTACGCGGCGCCCGGCAACGCCGGCATGCACCGAAAAGCCGAACTGGTGGAGCTCGCGCCGGACCGGGTTCAGGATCTCGCTCTCTTCGCGGCCTGTCAGAAAATCGACCTCACCGTGGTGGGGCCGGAGCTTCCGCTCACCCTGGGCATTGTGGACGAATTCGAGAAGCGGGGGCTGCGCATCCTCGGTCCCACGCAGGCGGCAAGTCAGATCGAAGGCAGCAAGGCGTTCGCCAAGCAGTTCATGCAGACGCATCACATTCCCACGGCCAGCTTCATGGTGTTCGAGGATCCCTCGGCCGCCCGGACCTTTCTGCGCTCGGCCGCGTATCCGCTCGTCATCAAGGCCGACGGACTGGCCGCCGGCAAAGGGGCCGTGGTGTGCAAGGACAAGGAGGAGGCCACGGCCACGATCGACCGCATGATGGTGGCCCAGGAGTTCGGCCAGGCCGGCGCACGCGTGGTGATCGAGAAATTCCTGGAGGGGGAAGAGATTACTGTCATGGCGTTCACCGACGGCCAGACCGTGGTGCCCATGGTGTCCTCCCAGGATCACAAGGCGGCCTTCGACGGCGGGACCGGACCCAACACGGGAGGCATGGGGGCCTACGCTCCCACGCGCGTTCTGGATTCGCGCCTCTTGCAGCAGATCCAGGACGAAGTGCTCGAGCAGACGGTGTCGGGACTGGCCGAGGAAGGGCGAGCATTCAAGGGGATCCTGTACGCGGGACTCATGATCACACGCCAGGGCCCAAAGGTGATCGAGTTCAATTGCCGCTTCGGAGATCCGGAAACACAGGTGGTGCTGCCGTTGCTCGACGGCGATCTCGTGGAGATTTTCCTGTCCATCATCGAAGGCGATCTGAAGCTCGCCAACGTACAGTGGCGCGAAGGCGGATCCGCCTGCGTGGTGCTGGCCTCGGGCGGGTATCCCGGTCCCTATGAAAAAGGCAAACCGATCTCGGGACTGCGAGCCGGACGGGACAAGTCGGATGACCTGTTTTACTTTCATGCAGGAACGCGCTGGCTCAAGGATCACTACGAGACCGACGGTGGACGTGTGCTCGGCGTCACGGCCGTGGGACGCGACGTGCAGGCGGCGGTGTCGCGTGCCTATCAGGAAGTGGACCGCATCCGCTTCGAAGGGATGCATTACCGGCGTGACATCGGCTTCCGGGCCCTTTCACGCGCTGAGTCGGTGCGCAGCTAGTGGCACAGGTACTTGTGCTGCTCGGCAGCGAAAAGGATCAGGTTCACCTCGAGCGGGGCCTGCCGTACTTCGAGCGCTTTGGCATCAGCTACCGCCTGGTGGTCTCGTCGGCTCATCGACAGCCGGACCAGACCGCCGCGCTGGCGAAAGGTGCCAAGGGCGAAGGCACCCAGGCGATCATCTGCCTGGCAGGCATGGCGGCTCACCTGGGAGGCGTCGTGGCGGCACACACCACCCTGCCCGTCATTGGAGTGCCCCTCGGAGGGTCTGCCCTCGGGGGACTGGACTCCTTGTACAGTTTTGTGCAGATGCCGGTGGGGGTTCCGGTGGGCACCATGGCGATCGGCCCGTCCGGGTTCGCCAATGCTGTGATATTCTGTGCCCAGATTCTGGCTCTCCAGGACGCATCGATCGCCGGGAAGCTGGACAATTTCAAGCGGGAACTGGCGGCCGGGTGAGCCGACGGGCCGCCGGCAGGTATAATAGAGCAAGCCGCAAGCAGGAGGATGAACCAAACATGATCCGTTTCGTGGTGTCCCTGAGTCTCGCACTGGTCGCAGCCACGTCGACCGCCTGGGCCGACGCCGAGCCCAATGCACAGGCCACCGAGGCGTACAACGCCTACGTCGAAGCCTACAAGGCAAAGGACCTGGCCGGTGCCGAAGCTGCGCTGAAGAAGGCGAAGGCCGCCCAGGCCGACTGGGGTAAGCCCTGCCTCGAACTGGGCCAGTTGTACATTCAGCAGAAGCAATTCGCTCCCGCCGTAAAGGAACTCACAGATGCCACCCGGCTGGATGCCGGCAATGCGCAGTGTCACCTTTATCTGGGGTCTGCCTACGTAGGTCAGGAGGTGTACTCCAAGGCGTATCCTTCATTGCAGAAGGCACTCGAACTCGATCCCTCTCTCACCGAGGCGCACAAGCTTCTCGGCACAGCGTACTTCGAAGAAGGCGACTACGCCAAGGCGCAGGAGAGCTACACCACGTACACCACCGCCGTGCCGGGGGATGCCAACGCCTTCATGCGTCTGGCGGAGGCCAACAAGAAACTGGGCAAGCGTTCGGCCGCCGTGTCGGCGTACAAGTCTGCGATCAAGTCTGATCCCAAGCTGGCGACGGCCCATTACAATCTCGGCAATCTGTACCTCGAGGGGGAAGACTTCGCCGAAGCGCAGGCGTCGTTCGGGGAAGCCGTGAAGCTGGAACCCAAGAATGTGAAGGCGCACTTCAATCTTGCCATCGCCCTGCACTCACAGGGGGAACTCCAGGCGGCCCTCACGGAGTATGAGAAGGTCATCCAGGTGGGCAGTGGCCAGAAGGGGGCCGCGACCACTGTGAAGCAGGCCCAGGACGTCATCCCGGCTCTGAAGGAGCAGATCGCGGCGGGAAACTGAGCGGAGGCTCCGGGCGCTCAATGACGCCCGGGATCAGGCGATATCTATGTATGAGGGACCCCACCTGAACCCGGACCGACGCGAGAGGAATTTGTGCCCACCACCGTCTGGCTGGTAGATGCCGGAGAGCCGTACGACGGCTACCCGATGACGTTGTCCCGACCGTTCGCCATGCTGCGCTGCGGGTTCTTCACCACGTGGCAGCGGTGGCGGCACTACGTGGGGGAAGACCGGATCGGTCTTCTGGCACCCGCCGCCGTGGCCAATCACTTCGCTGAGATACGCTCCATCCGTGCCTGCGAATCGCCGGGCCCCGTGGACCACGCGGTGCTTGTGGATTCGCGCTACTGGCCTTCCCGCGGGTTCGTGCAGCTCGTGCGGGATCTGCCGCTGGGCGGCGGCATCGAACACGAGGGGCGGCTGGTGGCCGTGGCGCCCGACAACGCGCTGGCCTGGTTACGCGACGGTCGCGGTCATCGCTGGGAGCCCGGTCGTCTTGCCTCTGCACAGATCGCCCCGCTCGGACGAGAAACGGAACGGCTCTCTCAAGTCTGGGAGCTGGTCGAAGCCAACCCCCGCATGATCGAGGAAGATGCGATCCTCCTCTCGCGCGAATGGCCCTCGCTTCTGGATCGCGGCACGCCTGAAGGCGTGGCCGTGTATTCGCCCGAGCAGGTCCTGGTCTCCGATTCGGCAAGCATCGATTCGCAGGTGTGCCTGGATGCGCGCGGCGGCCCGATTTTGATCGGCGAAAACGTACACGTGCAGTCGGGCAGCCGGATCGAGGGCCCGGCGGCGATCTGCAACGGCTCCGTGGTGTACGGCGCACGGATCCGATCGGGCACCACCATTGGTCCTCACTGCCGCGTGGGTGGCGAGATTGAACAGTCGATCTTTCAGGCCTACACCAACAAGTATCACGATGGGTTCATCGGACACGCGTACATCGGCGAGTGGGTGAACCTGGGCGCCCTCACCACGAACAGTGATCTCAAGAACAACTACGGCAAAGTGCGCGTGCAATTTCCGGACGGGCCCGTCGAAACGGGGCTCACCAAGGTGGGCTGTTTTCTCGGCGATCATGTGAAGACCGGAATCGGCACGCTCCTCAACACGGGCACGGTGGTGGGATTCGGGAGCAACCTCTTCGGGGGTGGAATGCCGCGCGAGAAGCACATCCCCAGCTTCAGCTGGGGCGGTGCGCATGGCTTCGAGGAGTTCCGACTGGAGGCCGCCATGGAAGTGGCCCGGGCCGTTCTGCCGCGCCGCGACCACAGATACACTCCGGCCACCGAGGCCCTGTTTCGCCACGTGTTCGAAGCGACGCGCGCCCACCGCAAGGACTCCGCGTTACAGACGCCCGAGTGGGCCGCACGATTCCATGCGGCGACCTGAGCCGGGCCACCTTCAAGGGAGCCGGCCGAGCCTTCCGGTTCGGTCACAACGCATCGCGGCCTCATTGGCTCTGTTCGCCTTGATGTCGTGCGCTGCCGCCCAGCCGGGCGCGCGCGTGTCCACCGCGGACCCCGCCGAGCCACGAGAGATCATTCCGGAAGCCTACCACTACTACACGACCGGAAACTACCTGACGTCTCTGGGGGAGGATTCCGCCGCTGTGTCGCAGTACCGGAAGGCGCTGACGTTTGATAACGGGTCCCGGGAAATCCGCCTCGCGCTGGCGCGCTCTTACGCCAGCCTGGGGCGTTTCGAGGAAGCAGCCATCACGGCCGAGTCGGCACGTCCGCGCGACCCCGACATGCTGAGCCTGCTGTCCGACCTGTACCTGCGCATGAAGAACCCCACCCGGCGCCACGCGGTGCTGGAGGAGTGGTCACGGCTCGATTCGACCGATCTCCAGCTCTGGCAGGTGTTGTCGGCTTCCTGCCGCGCCGTGGGAGACTCGACGGGTCAGGCCCGGGCGCTCGCCCGGCTCGCGAAACTGGCGCCCGATCCGGCGGTCTTTGAGCAGCTGGGTCTGTTGTACATGGAGCAGGGACAGCCTGACGTGGCCGAGTCGTGGTTTCGACAGGCGCTCGCCGTGGACTCGGGCCAGCGGGCCACCCGTGTCCTTCTGGGGCTCGCGCAGGTGTTTGCCGAACGGTCGCAGTTGGACAGTGCCCGCGCCTACTACAGCCGCGCCGTAGAGTTGAATTACTACAACACGGACCTGCGAAAGCGTTACTTTTACTATCTGCTGCAAACCCCCGAGGGGCGGCCGGAAGCACTGGAACAGGGACGCCTGATTCTGAGGCTTTCCGCAGTGGAGCCCGACGTTCTCTACCGGGTGTCCATGCTGGAGTACGACGCCGAACTCCCCGACTCCGCGGAGGTACATCTCACACAGTGGGTGTCGCAGTACGGCGGGGACGGCGTGGCGTACTTCCTGCTGGGCCGCATCGCCCTGGAGAAGGCCGACTCGGTGACAGCGGAAGCCCAGTTCCTGCAGTCTCTGGCCGTCGCCGATACGCTCCCTGAACCCTATTTGTCTCTCGCGTTCCTTTACAACCGCTGGGGTCAGCGCGACTCGGCGCTGGCGCTTTATGATCGCGGGTTATCGAGAATTCCGGATCATCCGGAGCTTCTGTTCGGGAAAGGTGCGACCCTGGAGCAGGCGGGGCAGTTCGACCGGTCGGTGGCTGTGTTCGAACATCTCATTACTCTGCAGCCCGAGCACGCGCCAGCTCTCAACTACCTGGGCTACATGTGGGCCGACAAGGGGGTTCAACTCAAGGAGGCCCTCGAGTTGATCGAGCGGGCCGTGGCGCTGCAGCCCGACAACGGGGCGTATCTCGACTCCCACGCCTGGGTGCTGTACCGCCTGGGCCGGCTCTCGGAAGCCGAGGCCATCCTGCGGCGCGCGCTGGAGTTGATCAGCACCGATGCCGTGGTGTTTGAGCATTATGGAGACGTGCTTGCCGACCTGGGCCGTCTGGAGGAAGCCCGAGAGCACTGGCAGCGCGCGCTGTCGCTCGATCCGGACAACACGTCGCTACAGGACAAACTCGATCGTTGAACCGGTCGGCATTCCTTCTGGCCGGGGCCGTCGTCTCTCTCGCCTGTGGCTGCGCCAGACAGGCGCCGCCTCCGGGCGGACCCGAAGACCGCACCCCTCCGCAGGTGGCTGCCATGGATCCACCGTCGGGCGCCGTCGGGGTTTCGATTCGCCAGCCGGTGCGAGTCAGTTTCTCGAAGCCGATGCGGAAAGACGACGTGGAGCACGCCGTGCACTTCTTTCCCTCGCCAGCCTCCCCGCCGCGGCTGCACTGGGAGGGGCACGACCTCGTCGTGTCCCCCGACACGGTCTGGGACTCCGCACAAACGTATGTGCTCACCCTCCCGACGGAGGCGATGGACGCGCGCGGCAACCGTCTCGCCGCCACGTATCAATCCGCCTTTTCCACCGGTTCGCACATCGACACCGGACGCATCACGGGGCAGGTGCTTCAATCCGCGCGGCCGGCCGCAGGCGCGTGGGTGCTCTGCTACAAACAGCCGAGCCAGCACTGCAATCCGGAAATCGACTCGGCCGACTACGTGGTGCAGACAGATGCGGAAGGACGGTTTGCGCTCTCGTTTTTGCGCACCGGGTCGTATCGGGTGTTCGCCCTCGCGGATCGCGACAGGGACTGGCTCTGGAACATCGGAGCCGAAGAGTTGGGCGTGCCGGCGGGGGATCTCGAGGTCGACAGCGCGGGCGCGACGAAGTCGCTGCCGGTGCTGCACCTGGCCGCCCTCGACACGGTGCTCCCCGCCCTCGTGGACTGCAGGCGCGTGTCGGACGAATGGTGGGCCCTGGAGTTTGACGCCGTGTGGTCGGGCGCACAGCTCGATTCGCTTTCGGTGTTCGAAGTGCGGGGAAGGGATACCGTGCGCCTCGACCGGCCCACGGGGAACCGAGCCGGATCGAGCAGGCTGCTCGCACACGCCGGGGCCCCGGAGACTCCAGGGACGGAGATTCTGCTTCGGCACGCGCGACAGAACCGGCCGCCGGAGGGGTGCGTACCCGCGG
>Ga0105347_1001124_pt1 | contig 11853 bp, 8 predicted proteins | sample EasRivMeERMLT890_FD_89677 | JGI IMG/M metagenome (GOLD analysis project Ga0105347, IMG submission 89677) | Soil microbial communities from meander-bound floodplain in the East River, Colorado, USA - East River MetaG ERMLT890 | ecosystem: Environmental > Terrestrial > Soil > Floodplain | place...
ACGTCTGCGGGAGCTGCCACGGGTGCGAGGCCACGCTGTTCCGGGAGACCGAGGCCAAGAACCACCTGGACCTCAGCCTCTGCATCCGATGCGTGGTTTGCCACGAGAACCATGCCGTGCGGCGTCCGACCGCCGAGATGCTGGGCGTGGGGCCGAAGTCCACCTGCATCACCTGCCACGTCCCCGGCGACAAGGAATACCGGGCCGCGCAGGGCATGGCGGAGGCGGCCGCCCGGTTGAGGTCGAGCGCCGACGAGGCGCGCGCGCTCCTGGAGCGCGCGGAGCGAGCGGGCATGGAGGTGAGCGCGGACGTCTTCGCCTTGCGCGAGGCGCAGGACAAGGTGGTCGAGGCGCGCGTGCTCGTGCACAGCTTCGACGAGCAGCGGTTCATGGCGGCCGTGGACGCGGGCCTCGCGGTGGCAAGGAAGGGCGTCTCGGCGGGACACCGCGCGTTCCGCGAGCTGCGGCAACGCCGGCTGGGCCTGGGCGTCTCGCTCGTGGTCATCCTGGCCGTGATCGCGGGCCTGGTCCTGAAGGCCCGCGAGCTGGACCGCAAGCTGCCGCCGCCATAGCCGGCGCAGCGGCCGGTTGGGGCGCGTAGTCTTTTCGCGACGCGCCGCTGACGACGCAAGCGTTGCGCAGCGGCGCAACGCAACGAGGCCGCAGAGGCCCCTGCCGGGGTGGCCCACATCCTGCAGCCTCCGGCGGCCGTGGGTACGGCCTCGACGGCCTGTGACGCGGCGGGGCTCGCTCCCACGCCCGGGGGTGGCCCGGACGTGTCCCGCGCCGTGATCCTGGTGGGCAACCCCAACGTGGGCAAGAGCGCGCTGTTCGGGGCGCTCACCGGCCGCTACGTCACCGTCTCCAACTACCCGGGCACCACGGTCGAGCTCGTCGCCGGCTGGTCCACGCTCCGGATCGGGAAGGTCAAGGTGGTGGACACGCCCGGAGTGGCGTCGCTGCTCCCCTCATCCGAGGACGAGAAGGTCACGCGCGACCTCGTCCTGGAGGGCCGCCCGCACGCCGTGGTGGTGGTGGGCGACGCCAAGAACCTCGAGCGCGCGCTGCTCCTGGCCGTGCAGGTCGCCGAGATGGAGCTTCCCTTCGTCCTCTGCCTGAACATGATGGACGAGGCGGACGAGCGGGGCATCCGGGTTTCCTGCGACGTGCTGGCCGCGCGGCTGGGCGTGGACGTCGTGGCCGCCGTCGCCGTCCGCCGGGAGGGCCTGCCCCGCCCTGCTGGCCGCCCTGGCCGCGCCCCGCGCGGCCCGGGTGCGCGTGACCTACCCGAGGCTGATGGAGGAAGCCCTGGCGGAGGTCGCTCCGCTGCTTCCCGCCGCGTCCATCCCACCCCGCGCGCTCGGGGTGATGGTCCTGGCGGGGGACGAGACGCTGGTCGGCTGGCTGCGGGAGCGCTTGCCGCCCCAGGCCCTCGGCCGCATCGAGGAGGTGCGGCAGCGACTCCGGCGCGCCCTTCCCGATCACCTGGCCTACGTGGTCGACCAGAGCCGTCGCCGGGTTGCCGCGCTCCTGGGCGAGGGGCTCGTCGCGCGGCGCGGGCCCGTGGGCCAGGCCTCCGAAGCGGCCGCCGACCGCTGGGCGCGTCTGACCACGCACCGGGTCTGGGGAGTACCCATCCTGGCCGCGGTGCTCGCGGCCATGTATCTCTTCGTGGGCGTCTTCGGGGCGGGAACGCTCGTAGACCTGCTGGAGGACGGCCTCTTCGGAGGCGTGATCAACCCGGCGGCCACCCGCCTCGCCCAGGCACTCATCCCCTGGCCCGCGGTGCGCGACCTGTTCGTGGGTCCCTACGGGCTGGTGACGATGGCCCTCACGTACTCCCTGGCCCTGATCCTGCCCATCGTGGGGACGTTCTTCATCGCGTTCGGCCTGCTCGAGGACTCCGGGTATCTGCCCCGGCTGGCGGTGATGGTCAATCGCGCCTTCAAGGCCATGGGCCTCAACGGCAAGGCGGTCCTGCCCATGGTGCTGGGCCTCGGGTGCGACACCATGGCCACCCTGACCACCCGCGTCCTGGAGACGCGGAAGGAGCGGCTCATCGTGATCCTGCTCCTCGCGCTCGGGGTCCCCTGCTCGGCGCAGCTGGCGGTGGTCCTCGCGTTGCTGGGGACGTTGTCTCCCCTGGCCGTCCTGATCTGGGGGGGCGTGGTCCTGTCGGTGATCATCGTCGTGGGCCGTCTGGCGGCCGCGGTCCTGCCCGGGCGGGGGAGCGACTTCGTCCTCGAGCTGCCGCCCCTGCGGGCGCCGCGGCCCGGGAACATCGTGGTCAAGACGCTGGCCCGGATCGAGTGGTACCTGAAGGAGGCCGTGCCCCTGTTCGTGCTCGGGACGCTCCTACTCTTCATCGCCGACCGTCTCCGCCTCCTCGGAAGCCTCGAGCGCGCGGTGGGACCGGTCCTGCAGGCGGGCCTCGGCCTTCCCGCGGAGACGGCGGGTGCCTTCGTGATCGGGTTCCTGCGGCGGGACTTTGGCGCCGCCGGCCTCTACCGCATGGCCCACGAGGGGCGGCTCGACCCCGTCCAGGTCCTGGTGGCCACGGTGACCATCACGCTGTTCATCCCCTGCGTGGCCAACTTCCTGATGATCGTAAAGGAGCGCGGCTGGCGCACGGGCATGGCCGTCGCCGGGTTCGTCTTCCCGTGCTCCCTGACCGTGGGCGGGCTGCTGAACGCGGCGCTGCGCGCGCTGCCGGTGTCCCTGCGATGAGCCCGGAAGCGGGGGTTACGCCCTTCCTGTGCGGGCTCTGTGGGGCCCGCTTCACGCACGGGGCCCGAGTCTGCGGGGCGTGCCCGCTGCGCGACGCCTGCGACGTCGTGCAGTGCCCGAGCTGCGGCTACCAGTTTCCCCGGGCGTCGCGGATCGTCACCTGGCTGCGGCGTTGCTTCGGGGCAGGAGGGGAGGACGCATGAGCCACGACGAGGAGTTCGCCGACCAGGACCTCGAGGAGGTGGCCGAGGAGCTGTGGACCCTGGGCGAGGAGGGCCGGGACCGCATGGAAGACTTGCGGGCGACGAGCCACGTCCGCCGCCTGGACGAGGCGCTTGCCGAGCTGCTGGCCCGCGGGCTGGTCCGGCTCGGTCCCGGCCGCGTGCTCCTCACCCGCACCGGGCGCGTCCTGGCCGAGGGCCAGGTGCGGCGCCACCGGCTGGCCGAGGTGCTCTTCAGGATCGCCCTGGACGTGCGCGACGACGCGGCGGTGAACCGCACCGCTTGCGTGATGGAGCATGTCCTGGACGCGGCCACCACGGAATCGGTGTGCGCGTTCCTGGGCCATCCCCGGCTGTGCCCGCACGGCAAGCCCATCCCTTCCGGGCCGTGCTGCCGCGCTTTCTCCCGGTCCGTGGAGCCGCTCGTGCAGCCGCTCGACCGCCTGGCGCCGGGGGACGCGGGACACATCGTCTTCATCGTGCCCCGAGAGCCGGGCCGGCTCGTGCGGCTGGCCGGCCTGGGCGTCGTGCCGGGGGCGACCGTCCACTTCCAGCAGCGCTCGCCGGCAGCGGTGTTGCGCGTGGGGGAGACGACCGTCGCCCTCGAGCCGGCGATCGCCGCGGAGATCTACGTGAGGCGGGTGGAGGGCGCGGCGTAAGCGCCGTCAGGAGCTCAGCCGGCCGAACCATCCGCGGCGCTGCGTCCACTTCCCGAGCTCCAGGACCGGAGAGATGGTCAGGGCCACGCCGGCGATGATCGCCCAGTCCTCGAGCGTCAGCGGAAATGTCCGGAACGGTCCGTTGAGGAAGGGGACGTACACGATCAGGCCCAGCAGCACCAGCTCCCACGCGATGGCGAGGTTGAGCCACTTGTTGGCGAAGGGCCGGACCAACACCGAGCGCCGGTCGGAGCGGTAGTTGTAGGCCTTGAAGAACTCGATCAGGACCAGGGACACGAACGTCATGGTGACGGCCTCGGGGAGGCTGCGATCGGAGCGGAGCGCCCAGGTGAAGAGCGCGAGGTTGACGAGCGTGGACCAGAGGCCGCCCAGCACGGTGAGGGCAAGCACGGGCCGGGTGAGGATCCCGACCCGTGGATCCCGCGGCGGCCGACGCATGAGGTCGGCCTCGGGAGGATCCACGGCGAGGGCCAGCGCGGGCAGGCCATCCGTGGCCAGGTTCACGTAGAGGATCTGGACTGCGGTGAGGGGGAGGGGCAAGCCGAGCAGCGACGCCCCCGCTATGAGCCCGATCTCGCCGATGTTCGAGGAGAGCAGGTACATGAGGTACTTCTTGACATTGCTGAACACGCCGCGCCCCTCTTCGACCGCGGCCACGATGGACGCGAAGTTGTCGTCGGTGAGGGTCATGGCGGCCGCGTCTCTGGTGACGTCGGTCCCCGTGAGGCCCATGGCCACGCCGATGTCCGCCTTCTTCAGCGCCGGGGCGTCGTTGACGCCGTCTCCGGTCATGGCCACGTAACGGCCGGACTTCTGCCAGGCGGCGACCACGCGCAGCTTGTGGGCAGGGGATACCCGCGCGTACACCTCGATCTCCGTGACGCGGCGCTCCAGCTCCTCGTCGCCCATGGCGTCCAGTTCGGCTCCGGTCAGCAGCAGGCCTTCCTTGAGGATGCCCAGCTCTCGCGCCACGGCCGCCGCCGTGACCGCGTGGTCACCCGTGATGAGGATGGGCTTGATCCCGGCCCGTACACACTTCGCGATGGCGCCGGCCGCCTCGGGCCGCGGGGGATCGCTCATCCCCACCAGCCCCAGGAACGTCATGCCGCGCTCCGCGTCCTCCAGACGGGCCTGACGCTTCACGGCGACGGCGAGCACGCGTAGCGCTCCAGCGGCCATGCTTCGTGCCGTGCGCAGCAGCTGCTCGCGCTCGCCGGGCCGGAGGGGGCGCTCGCCATCGGCGTCCAGCACGCGCTTGCAACCCGCCAGGATGACCTCGGGCGCGCCCTTCGAATAGGCCACCAGGCCCTCCGGCGCATGGTGCAGCGTCGTCATCCTCTTGGTCTCGGATGTGAAGGGGATCTCGGCGGCTCGTGGGTAGCGGGCGTCGAGCTCATGCTTGCGCAGGCCGGCCCTGGCCGCCGCCGCCAGCAGCGCGATCTCCGTGGGGTCGCCCCTGGGCGGCTCGAGCTTGGCGTCGGAGGCGAGCGCCGCGCCCTGGAGCAGCGCCGCGGCGGGCGGCGGCAGGACGGAGGCTCCCACCTCGAGCGAAGACCCGCCCGCGAAGATCCGGCGCGCGGTCATCTCGCCCGTCGTCAGCGTGCCCGTCTTGTCGGACGCGATCACCGAGACGCTTCCCAGGGTCTCCACGGCCGACAGCCGCCGCACCAGCGCATGGCGCCGCACCATGCGCTGAGCTCCCAGCGCCAGCGAAATGGTGACCACGGCGGGAAGCGCCTCGGGCACTACGGCCACGGCGAGGGCGATGCCGAAGATCACCACGTCCCAGAGCGCCTGCCCTCGAAGGAGACCGAAAGTCACGATCAGGGCCACCACGGCCAGGGCGCCCCGGGCCAGCAGGTGGCTGACGCGATCGAGGTCCTGCTGCAGGGGGGTGCGGCGGCTCTCCACCTCCTCCAGGAGGCGCGCGATCGCGCCGAACTCCGTCCGCATGCCGGTGGCTACGACCACGGCCGTGCCGCGGCCGCGGCTGACCGTGGTGCCCGCGTAGACCATGTTCGTGCGGTCGCCGACGACCGCGCCGCCGTCAGCCAGCGGCTCGCAGGACTTGGTCACGGACAGCGATTCTCCGGTGAGCGCGGCCTCGTCGAGGGCGAGGTTGGCGGCCAGGAGGAGGCGGGCGTCGGCGGGCACGCGGGCACCGGCCTCGAGGAGAACGACGTCGCCGGATACCAGCTCGCGTGCCGGGACCGATCGCTCCCCGCCGTCGCGCAGCACCGTCGCCAGCGGCGCCGCCATGCGCCGCAGTCCCTCGACGGCCCGTTCGGCCCGGTATTCCTGGGCGAATCCCAGCCCCGCTGCGAAGAGTAGGATGACGAGTATGACGGCGGCCTCCAGGGCCTGGCCCAGGAGCGCGGAAAGGACGACGGCAACGACGAGGATCAGGATCAGGACGTTCTTGAACTGGCGGAGGAGCAGGCTCCACGGCGACACCCGGCGAGCGCCGCCCAGCTCGTTGGGACCGTGCGCGAGGAGGCGCCGGTTGGCCTCGTTCCCGGGCAGCCCGTGCTCGGTCGTGCCGAGGCGGTCCAGGACAACCGCCGCCTCGAGGGTGTGCCATGGCCGGCGATCCGTCAGCGCGCCGGACCGGAGGGAGGGGCGCCGCGTCTCCGGCAAGAGCGTGGCCCGCTCGCTCATGGGTGCGCCCCTTTCGCTAGAGGACGGGCCGGATGGCGGCGTCGCGGCCGCCACCCGGCCCAACGTTCACCGGGCGGCGCCTACGCGCCGCGCAGCACCACCTTCAGCGCCTTTTGCTTCGCGGCGTCGCCGAAGGTGTCGTAGGCCTTCATCACCTCGGACAGCCCGAAGCGATGGGTGACCAGCTTCTTGGGCTGCAGGCGGCCGGACTGGACGACCTTGAGGAGCATCGGCGTCGCGGCGGTGTCGACCAGCCTGGTGGTGATCGTCACGTTGTGGGACCAGAGCTTCTCCAGGTTGAGGGTAACCGGCCTGCCGTGCACTCCGACGTTGGCCAGGCGCCCGCCTGGAGCCAGGATGGACTGGCAGATGTCGAACGTCCCGGGCACGCCCACCGCCTCGATGGCCACGTCCACGCCCGCCCCCGAAGTGAGGGCCATGACCTTCTCGAGGACGCCGCCGTCCAGGCCGTTGATTCGCCACGTTGCGCCCAGTTGCCCAGCCACCTCGAGGCGGTTGTCGTCGACGTCGATCATGATGATCCCGGCGGGGGAGTAGAACTGCGCGGTCATGAGGGCCGCGAGGCCGATGGGGCCCGCGCCCACGATGGCCACGGTGTCGCCCGGCTTCACCTGCCCGTTCAGCACGCCGCATTCGAAGGCGGTGGGGAGGATGTCGCTGAGCATGACCATGGCTTCCTCGTCCGCGCCAGTGGGCAATCGATAGAGGCTCGTGTCGGCGTGGGGGATCCGGACGAGCTCCGCCTGCGTGCCGTCGATCCGGTGGCCCAGGATCCACCCGCCGTCCCGGCAGTGGGAATACATGGCCTTCCGGCAGAAGTCGCACTTGCCGCAGGCGGTGATGCACGAGATGAGCACCTTGTCGCCCTTGCGGAACGTGGCCACGGCCGTCCCGATCTCCTCCACGATCCCCACGCCCTCGTGCCCGAGGATCCGCCCCTTCTCCACCGTAGGCACGTCGCCCTTGAGGATGTGCAGGTCGGTGCCGCAGATCGTGGACGTCGTGATGCGCACGACCGCGTCCGTGGGCTTCTCGATCCTGGGCCGGGGTTTGTCTTCCCAGACGCGCACGCCGGGGCCGTGAAAGACGAGCGCCTTCATCGTCGTCGTGCCGCGGCCCTCTTCCGTCGGGTGTCTCTCCAGCAGCGCTACGGGGTCCTTCATCGCATCACCTCCGCCGTCTCCAGCCTGCAACTCCCGGGCCTCGCGGATGTCAAGGGATTGCGGCGAAGGCCCCGCAATCACTGCGGGGACGCGAGGAGAGAGGCGACAGGAATGCGGTAATGGCGCGGGACGAACGGAGGTGGCGGCCGCTAGATCAGGTTCGAGCGGCGCGCTGCCGCAGGCGCAGGTACTCGCCGACGAGCAGCGCGGCGGGGTACAGGACGTCCTCCTCCATGCGCGCGTGATGGATGAGCTTCTGGGCCAACCAGGCGTACTCGGTCCTTTTCTCCTGCCCCGCGACCGCGGCCAGCACCTTGAGGGCGGACACGATACTCTTGTGCTCTTCCAGCATGCGGGGCAGCTCTCTCTTCAGGGCGTCGGTCAGGGCGAGGGCCTCGGCCATCTCCGGGGTCCACTGGCCTTCGGAGAGTGGCCGGAGGAGGCTCAGGGGGGGCATGGCGAACCGCTCCTCGCGCACGAAATGGTGGTGGAGGATCCGGGCCACGGCCTGGGCCGCCTCACCCACGGCCCCGCCGGCCCTGGCCGCGTCGGCCAGGTCCGCGTGCAGCTCTTCCTGCTCGACGGTGATGGACTCGGGGATCTTGAGCTTCACCACGCCTCCGCTCATGGTGCCTCCTCGGCTGCCGCCTTGCGGTGCAAGCGCGATGCCGCGCGTCTGGCACCTGAGGAAACGCTGTACGCCGCAAGGAACGCGCGTGTCGAGAGCGCGGCCGCAGATCTTTCGTCGTCGCGGAGAGCGGTTCCACGAGTCGCCTTGCGCGGAGCGGGAGGAGGGTGTGGCATGCGGTTTGTTGATGGAGCCGGGAGTCCCACCGCTCGTGGAGACCTTCTGACGTGATCCCCAAGCCGCCCTTCGCCTGCGATCTCGACCTGGAGACGGAGATCGCCGCCTTCGACGCCCTGAAGCCGCGCCTCGCCGAGCTCTGGTCCACCATCTTCCCCGGCGACGAGGAGCACTACACGTCCGTGGTGGTGCCCTCGCTGACCCTCGATCAACGCGAGCTCCGCAAGCTGCCGGGCGCCGCCTTCTACGAAGAGCGGCTGCTGTTCCTGCTCATCCGCTTGCGCAACCCGCGGGCGCGGCTGGTCTATGTCACCTCGCAGCCCATCCACCCGCTCCTCCTCGAGTACTACTTCCAGTTCCTGGCCGGCATCCCCAGCAGCCACGCGCGGGCGCGGCTCACGCTGCTGTGCGCGCACGACGCCTCGCCGGTCCCGCTCACGCAGAAGATCCTGGACCGGCCGCGCCTGATCGAGCGGATACGCGTCGGCATCCCGGACGCTTCCCGCGCGTACATGACGGTGTTCAACTCCACGCCGCTGGAGCGGAAGCTGGCCGTCCTCCTGGGCATACCGCTCAACGGTGTCGATCCGCGCTTGACGTGGCTCGGATCCAAGTCGGGAAGCCGCAAGGTGTTCCGCGAGGCCGGCGTGGACTGCCCGCAGGGCTTCGAGGACCTGCGTACCCTGGACGACGTCGAGCACGCGCTCGTGGAGCTGCGCCGGATGCGTCCGGGCCTGCGACGGGCCGTCATCAAGCTGAACGAGAGCTTTTCCGGGGAGGGGAACGCGATCTTCCGGTACCCGGAGCGGGATGACCGCGACGCCATCCAGGCCGCGCTGCGGGACCTGGAGTTCGCGGTCCCCGCGGAGACCCACGAGTCCTACTTCGAGAAGTACGGGCAGATGGACGGCATCGTGGAGGAACTCGTGGAGGAAGGGGGGCTGACCTCGCCCAGCGCCCAGCTCCGCATCAACCCTCGCGGCCAGGTGGTCCCCATCGCGACCCACGACCAGATCCTGGGCGGGCCCCACGGGCACACCTACATCGGCTGCCGGTTCCCCGCCGCCGACGCCTACCGGCACGAGGTCCAGGAAGCGGCCTTGCGCATCGGTTCCGTGCTCGCCGCGAAGGGCGTGGTCAGCCGCTTCTCCATCGATTTCCTGGCCTACCCGAGCGGGCGCGGAGGCCGCCGCCTGCAGGCCCTCGAGATCAACCTGCGCATGGGAGCGACCACGCATCCCTTCCTGGCCCTGCGGTTCCTGACCGGAGGGCAGCTTGAGCCGCGGACGGGCCTGTTCCTCTCTCCCGACGGCCTGGCCAAGTACTACCGGGCCACGGACAACCTCCACTCCGAGGCCTATCGGGGCCTCCTGCCGGAGGACCTGATCGACATCGTCACGTTCAACCGCCTGCATTACGACCACGCGTCGGAGACAGGCGTCCTCTTCCACCTCATGGGTGCCCTCTCGGAGTTCGGGAAGGTGGGCCTCACGGCCATCGACAACACGCCTGAGCAGGCGGACGAGCTGTATGCGCGGACGGTATCCGTCCTCGACAAGGAGACCGTCTACGGGCGCAAAGCCGCAGCGCGCGTCGCACCCGCCGCCGTGCGAACCGAGGCCGAGGTCGAGCGCCGGCAGCCGCGCCCGACGAGGGTCGGCCTCGACGCCATCCTCGAAGCGTTCGCCCGAAGCGGGACGCAGCACCTGGCCAGCGGGGGCGCGAGCGAAGAAGAGCTACAGCGCTTCGAGGAGCGGGCCGAGGTCGCCCTCCCGCCCGGCTTCCGGACATTCCTCGGCCGCTTCGGCGGCGGCCTCTACTTCCATGGACACGAGATCTTCGGCCCGAAGCACGTCGTGATCCACGACATCGAGCTGGTGCCCGACCTGCTCACCGTCCGGAGGTGGCTGGCGGCGCAGGGAATCGACGTGCCAGCCGGCCTCTTGCCCTTCCATCGGGCGCGCGGGGTCATCCACCTCCTGGATACCGGTCCCGGATCCCACGGGCGAGTGCTCACCCTGGGGGCCCCGGCGACGTTTCCAGACCTGGCCAGCTTCCTGCAGACCATCGTCCTGCCGCGTGCCGCTCAGCGAGGCGATGCGTCCCGGAGCAGCGGGTCGGACTGAAGGAGGAAGACATGGCGACGACATTCCCCCACCGTTACGAGGTGAAGCTCTCCTGGCCCGGCCAGGGGACCGCCGTGCTGGATGCGGCCGCGCGCCGCCCGATCGAGGGAGGCGCACCTCCCGAGTTCGGAGGGCGCGACTCGTGGTGGAGCCCCGAGCACCTGCTGCTGTCCTCGCTCAGCCTGTGCCTCATGACGACCTTCGAGGCCCTGGCGCGGAAGGCGCGGCTGCCCGTCGTGGGATATGCCTGCCGGGCGCAGGCGGTCCTCGACCGCACCGAGACCGGATTGGCGTTCACGGCTCTCGGCCTGTTCGTCGAGGTCGAGGTGGCTCCAGGCGACGAGGAGCGGACGACCACGCTGTTGGCCAGCGCCAAGAAGCACTGCCTCGTGGCCAACGCCCTGGCGCTTCCCGTCAGCCTGGACGTCACGGTGGCGACGCCCGCCCACGTCGGTGCACGCTGACCAGGCGCAAGAATCGCGCGCGGATCGCCCGGATCCGCAAGATTTTCCGGTCCAGGAACGCCGCGGTCGTCCGTTCCGCCTTGTAACGCGCGGGAAATGCTGGCACGCCGATTGGTGCTCTGCCCGCGGGGGCGGCGGCCGGGTCGCGCCGCCCGAGGGGCCGAACCGGCTCCATCGAGGGATGAGCGGGATGACGGCGAGGGGCCCGCGAAGTCGCCCGGCGGAGACGAGGGGCGGAGCTAGGAGGGAGCCATGGACCTGAGAACGACTTACCTGGGCCTCGACCTGCCGAACCCGTTCGTGGTCGGCGCCTCGCCCCTGGCCGACGACCTGGACGGAGCGAAACGCTTCGAGGACGCGGGGGCGTCCGCCATCGTCATGCGCTCGCTGTTCGAGGAGCAGATCGTCCGCGAGCAGGTCGCCGCCTTCCTCCACACCGAGATGCACGGGGAGTCCTTCGCCGAGGCCATGAGCTACTTCCCGAGCCCCTCGCGCTTCGCCTTCGGGCCCGAGGAGTACCTCGACCACCTGCGGCGCCTCAAGGAGGCCCTCCGCATCCCCGTCATCGCCTCCCTCAACGGCACGTCTCCGGGCGGCTGGCTCGATTACCCGCCCCTCATGGAGAAGATGGGGGCCGATGCCGTGGAGGTGAACCTCTATCCGCTCGCGCTGGACCCCGCGGTATCGGGCGCCAGCATCGAGGAGGCTTCGCTCCAGGCCGTGCGTCAGGTCCGGCAGGCCGTCCGCATCCCGGTGGCGGTGAAGGTGTCGCCGTCCTATTCCTCGTTCGCCCACTTCGCCGGGCGCCTCGCCGCGGAGGGCGCGAACGGCCTGGTCCTGTTCAACCGCTTCTACCAGCCCGACATCGACGTGGAGAATCTCCAGGTGAGGGAGAGCCTCCAACTGTCCAGCCCGGCCGAGCTGCCGCTCCGCCTGCGCTGGGTGGCGGCGCTCGCGGGGAGGGTCCGGGCGTCGCTGGCAGTGACGG
>Ga0105347_1001125_pt1 | contig 11853 bp, 12 predicted proteins | sample EasRivMeERMLT890_FD_89677 | JGI IMG/M metagenome (GOLD analysis project Ga0105347, IMG submission 89677) | Soil microbial communities from meander-bound floodplain in the East River, Colorado, USA - East River MetaG ERMLT890 | ecosystem: Environmental > Terrestrial > Soil > Floodplain | place...
GGCGAACCACGCAAGCTCACATCGGAATCGTTTGACAGCGAAGATCCAACATGGTCACCGGATGGCAGGTTTATTGCTTTTTCGTCCAATCGTGCCGGCAAATATCATCTTTATGTAATGCAATCTAGCGGTGAAAATCAACGACGGCTTACTGGTTCTGGAGGCGATGATACCAAACCAAGTTGGTCGCCCAGGCTCGTGGATTAGTGTTGAACCGTTTCGCTTCGACGAAGAATGTTTTTTTAAGCAAAGCTATAGCTATGGAGGCTGCAATGGAATTCCATCCCAGGATGGCGTACTGCACATTTTTATTGGTGGTTTCGTTGGCATTTGGCTGTGCGCCGACGGCGACGACGAAGCCTGTCCCGGATTCTTCTGGAAACGGCGCAGCGTCGGCAAAATCCTCCGACACTGCACGTTCTGGCGCTGGCCAGAACGGTGGCACGAAAGAGTCGGACGCGAGTGCATCCAGCTTGAAAGCGTTGCAAGAAGGGAAGCCGCCGATCACTCCCGCATCGAGTCCATTGAAGGATGTGTTCTTCGATTTCGACCGCTACGATCTCAGCGCGGACGCCCGCGGTGTGTTACGGGGTAATGCCGATTGGTTGAAAACTAATCCATCGGCGCGCGTCGACGTTGAAGGTCACTGTGACGAGCGGGGTACCAACGAATACAATCTCGCGCTCGGTGCCAAAAGAGCCCAGGCGGCGAGAGACTATCTGGTGTCCCTCGGGATAGCGCCGGATCGATTGACGACGACCAGCTATGGCGAGGAAATCCCGGTGTGCCAGGAGCACTCGGAAAGTTGTTGGCGGCAGAATCGCCGGGCGCGCTTCGTTATCGCCGGGCGGCGCGCTACTTCGTAATCGACGGCTGCTATCAGGAGGGCGACTCCATTGTTGACTGAAAAATTCCCATTCTTGGCATTTTTGATCGTTTTAGCGGTGACATCGGGCTGTGTAAACCCCCAGCAGGTGGAGTTGCTCGAACGTGATCAGCGCCGTTTACGAGTCGAGCTGGGTACGATGCAAATTGATATCGATGCAGCACGCACGAGTTTGGCCGATACGCGGGCCAATATGCAGCAGATGCAACGCGATATTAGCGCGATTCGTGAGCGAATTGATGAAACCCGTGTGCAAGTGGGGCGGCAAATTGGTCAAACCAGCCGAGATGGTGATCAACGGGTTAAGAGTCTAGAGGGCCGTTTGACCAAATTGGAAGAGGATGCCAAAGCCCAAGCCGAGCTTTTGAAAAATCGCGAAGCTGAGATCCAGCAAATGAAGGAAGCTGCGCAAGCGAGCGCGCCGGATGGCTCTGCGGAAGCTGCGTTGGCAGAGTCGGATGCTGCGCGGCGAGATTTCGAGAGTGGCTGGCGTTTATTCGAACGCAAGGATTATCGATCGTCGGCCGGCCGTTTTAAAGAATATTTGAAAAAATATCCGAAGAGTCGGATCGCCGCTAACGCGCAATATTGGCTCGCCGAAAGTCATTTCGGTCTCAAAGAGTACGACAAGGCGATTGTTGAGTTTGACGAGGTGAGACGCCGCTATCCACAGTCGGACAAGGTGCCGGCGGCGCTTTTGCGCCAAGGGTTCGCGTTTGCCGAGCTTGGTGAGAAGTTGAACGCGCGGCTCGTCCTTCAAGATGTTGTCGAAAAGTATCCGCAATCTCCAGAATCGGTCAGGGCCAAGCAAAAACTTAAGTCGCTTGAGTCCTAAAATTCTTACGCTTGCGTAGTGCGTCGGAGCCACCGCTCTTTCGCCAGCTTTGCCGGTCGGTGTGACTCTCTGGGTGTTTCAGTGCTATTGTACCCATCATCATGCAGATAATTCGTCATATTGACGATCCCGCGCTTACCTTTAACGGCGCCAGCATAACCTTGGGTAACTTCGATGGCGTTCATGTCGGGCACCAGGCGCTGATAAAGAACGCGGTCGACGACGCCCAACGTCGCGGCATCTGTTCGGCGGTGCTGACTTTTGAGCCTCATCCGCTGCGAGTTCTTGCACCGGAACGGGCACCTAAGATGCTGCTGACTCATAAGGACAAGATGCAGTTGCTGCAATCCCTGGGTGTCGATTTTGTGGTGATTCAGCAATTCGACCGGTCGTTTGCGGCAATCGGCGCGGAAGAGTTCGTGGTTAAATTCTTGGTTGAACGGCTGCGGGCCAAAAAGGTCTGGGTAGGGAAGGATCTGCGTTTTGGTAAGGGACGCATGGGGGACATCGATAAGCTTCGAGCTTGGGGCACGCAATTAGGTTTCGACGTCGGCATGGTCGAGCCGGTGATGGCGTGCGGCGAGCGTGTTAGCAGTTCGCGTATTCGTGCATTGCTCGGCGCTGGCGACATTGCCTCGGTACAGCCGATGCTGGGCAGATATTTTTTCGTTTCTGGTAAAGTGGTTTCTGGCCACCGGCGCGGGCGAGAACTCGGCTTTCCCACGGCGAATATTGCCAGCCGGGCCGAGATCTTTCCGCGCGACGGTATCTACGCCACGTTGCTTCATCTCGGTGAGCAAGTTCTGCCAAGTGTCGCTAACATAGGACTGAATCCTACGTTCGGCGCCGGCCCGCGCACCATCGAGAGCTATATTTTCAATTTCGATCGGGAAATCTATGGCGAATCGGTGAAGCTGTCTTTTGTCGCTAGGTTACGGGACGAAAAGAGCTTCGCCTCTGTGGACTCACTGATTGAGCAGATTCGCCTAGATGTAGCGGATGCGGAGTCGACTCTCTCGCGCCTGGGTTTTGCTTCGTGCTCGTCGGGGAACGAAAAATCCTAAGTTATGGGATTGGAGCAATTCACGGTCGATACCGCTGCCACAGGTCAGCGCCTCGATGTGTTCGTCGCTGGGTGCTGTGCCGAGGCGCAGGGAGTGATTCCCATGAGTCGTGCAGGCGTACGGAGACTCATTGATGCCGGGCATATCACGGTCAACGGCGAAAGGGCTAAGGCCAGTCTGCGGTTGAAAGCACGAGACGATGTGGTAATCCGCATGCCGGAGGTTCGTGATGTTGGCTTAATCGGGGAAGCGTTGCCTCTTTCAATTCTCTACGAAGACGAAGACGTTCTGGTTGTTAACAAAGCAGCGGGTATGGTTGTCCACCCTGCCGCAGGGTGCGCCAGCGGCACTTTGGTCAATGCGGTATTGCACCACTGCCCGGCGATCGCCGGCATCGGCGGCGAACGCCGGCCTGGGATAGTTCATCGTCTCGATAAAGACACATCGGGTGTGATGGTGGTCGCCAAAAACGATTTATCGATGCGCAGTTTGATGGACCAATTCAAAAGCCGGACCGTGCACAAAGAGTATCTCGCGTTGGTGCATGGGTCCATGGCGGGCGACCGGGGAGAGATCGATCGCGCTATAGGTCGCCATCGGACCGATCGAAAGCGGATGTCCAGCCTGCGCGTAACCGGCAAGAGCCGCCAAGCGAAGACACAATGGGCGGTCGAGGAGCGTTATTCGATCGCGATGACTGCGCGGGATCTCGCTTGGTATTGTCTGATTCGCATGACACCGCAGACGGGGCGCACGCATCAAATCCGAGTTCACCTAGCAGATACAGGTCACCCTTTGGTCGGCGATCGTGTCTACGGTCCCCGGCATTCGGGCGCGACCGGCGACGATAAAGTCGGTGGTCGAGTGACGGGTTTCCCGCGCCACGCGCTTCACGCGGAAAAATTGCTTTTCGATCATGTGCGGAGCGGCGCTCGGATGTGCTTTATCGCGCCGCTACCTGATGATATGAGCGGATTGATCGATGATTTGAGAAAGCACGCGGTGCCCAGCGAGGGATTGCGACCGAACTCTTCCGTGCACTCGGGGTTGACAAGGTTGAGAGTTTGAAATAGTATTAGTTTACTGAGGATTAGTTCAGTAAACTCTTTTTGATCGTCCCCGCGCCAAAGTAAATTTTCATTCGCCGTTAATCGATCAGAGATAAATTTGTTTTTCAAAAAAGAGATTCTTATCTGCGTTTAGTCGTTTGTCCCACGGACGCACTTGCTTGTGCATTTGCGCCCAGCGCCAGCGTAAATTCGTTGCCGTTGATATTCCATGCGGGGCACTGTGGCATCCTCGGTGCTCGAATATCCCGACAACTGACTGTTTTGGACTGGATTGCGTCATAACTGGATTACAGCTTGGAGCGTTGAAAGGAGAAGCATAGTGTATGGTTCGTGGTAGAACTCGATCCGCCGAGCCGGAAACCGTAGAGGAAGTCGTCAAAGAAGTCGTCAAGGATAATGACCTAAATCTCAAAGCCCTCAAGGAAAAAAAGATCGGCGACCTAGCGCTGATCGGCAAAAGCTTTAATATCGAGGGCGCCGCCAATATGCGCAAACAGGAGCTGATCTTTGCGATCCTGCAGGCGCAGACCGAGCAAAACGGTCATGTGTATGGCGAGGGCGTCTTGGAGACTCTGCCCGATGGTTTTGGCTTTCTGCGCGCCCCTGATTATAATTACTTGCCGGGTCCCGACGATATCTATGTTTCGCCCAGTCAGATTCGCCGTTTCAGTTTGCGCACCGGCGATATTGTTTGCGGTCATGTTCGGCCACCTAAAGATGGCGAACGTTATTTCGCCTTGCTCAAGGTCGAAACCATCAACTATGAGGATCCCGAGCGTGCCCGGGAGAAGATTTTATTCGATAACCTGACACCGCTTTATCCCAACGAACGTTTATGTCTGGAAAATCAGCCTAACGACTATACTACCCGAATCGTCGATTTATTGACGCCCATCGGCAAGGGTCAGCGTGGTTTGATCGTGGCAGCGCCGCGCACCGGCAAAACGATGATGCTGCAGCACATCGCCAAGGCGATTGCGCATAATCATGAAGAAGTGGTGTTAATCGTTTTGTTGATCGATGAGCGGCCGGAAGAAGTCACCGACATGCAACGCTCGGTCGATGGCGAAGTCATTAGTTCGACTTTCGACGAGCCAGCGACGCGCCATGTGCAAGTGGCGGAAATGGTGATCGAGAAAGCCAAACGGCTGGTAGAGCATGGTAAGGACGTTGTGATCTTGCTCGATAGCATCACGCGCTTGGCGCGCGCTTACAACACTGTAGTGCCGCCGAGCGGTAAAATTCTCTCCGGCGGTGTCGATTCCAACGCGCTTCATAAACCCAAAAAGTTCTTCGGCGCTGCCCGTAACATCGAAGACGGCGGCAGCTTGACGATTATCGCCACTGCGTTGATCGATACCGGCAGCCGTATGGATGAAGTGATCTTTGAGGAGTTCAAGGGCACCGGCAATATGGAAGTCCATTTGGACCGGCGCTTGATGGATAAGCGAGTGTTCCCGGCCATCGACATCAATAAGTCGGGAACTCGCAAGGAAGAGCTGTTGATACCGCGCGAGGATCTCAACCGCATTTGGATTCTGCGCAAAGTCTTGTCTCAGTTGAGCGTCGTCGAGTCAATGGAATTTCTGCTCGATAAGATGCACGGCAGCAAGACGAACAAGGAATTTCTCGAATCCATGAATCAGTAGTTCCTGCGGCGATTGTCAATGTTGCGTCAATCGGCGATCTCTGTTAAAACGCCGAGCATTGTCGTCACTTGTGTCGTCCTTAGGCCCTGAGCTTCCGCCGGCCCGGCAGCGTTCGCGGCCAAAAGGCCTTATTAATTCAATACACACCCTCGCTGATCGCTAGCGCGGTGCCTATTATCTAGGTGCGCTGGCGAAAAGACGCGGGGGGAGGAAAAAAACCAAAGGAGATTGGTATGGCAGAGATTTCAATGAAGCAATTGCTGGAGGCAGGTGTCCATTTCGGGCATCAGACCAGCCGGTGGAATCCGAAGATGAAGCCTTACATCTTTGGCGCTCGCAATGGCATCCATATTATCGACTTGCAGCAGACCGTCTCAATGTTTAAGGATCTCGAAGAGGTGGTGCGGGATTTGGCGGCATCCGGCGGCCATATCTTGTTTGTCGGAACCAAGAAGCAGGCCCAGGATGCGATTCGTGAAGAAGCGACGCGCTGTGGCATGTACTATGTCCACAACCGCTGGCTCGGCGGTACGCTGACTAACTTTACGACAATCCGCCAGAGTATCGAGCGGTTGCGCAAGATTGAAGAGATGGAAGCCGATCCGAAAATCGTCGATGCCTTAACCAAGAAAGAGATGCTTGGCCTGCGACGTGAGAAAGACAAACTTGAGCAATCGCTCGGTGGTATCAAAGCAATGCGCAAATTGCCCGATGCGATATTCGTAATCGATCCCAAGCAGGAAGAAATTGCAGTGAAGGAGGCGCGCAAGCTGGGAGTTCCGGTTATCGCGGTGATCGACAGCAATTGCGATCCAGATATGATTGACTACAAGGTGCCCGGCAATGACGACGCGATTCGCGCGATACGCTTGTTCTGTCAGGCGATCGCCGAAGCGGTGATCGAAGGCCGCACAATTTACGAGCAGTCTTTGGTCAAGGACAAAGCCGATGACCGACCGGCATTAGAAGGGGCATCCGCCGCAGAAATCGCAGCCGGAGGAGTTTAGGCGACATGGAAGTCACCGCGAGTTTAGTGAAAGAGCTTCGGGACAAGACCGGAGCGGGTATGATGGATTGTAAAAAAGCTCTCGCCGAGACCGGTGGGGAGCTACAGAAGGCGGTCGATTATTTGCGTCAAAAGGGACTCGCCGCGGCAGCCAAGAAAGCCGATCGGGTGGCATCGGACGGTGCTGTGGGCGCTTATGTCCATGCCGGCGGAAAGCTTGGTGTCTTGGTCGAAATCAATTGCGAAACTGATTTTGTCGCTCGTACAGCGGAGTTTCAAAATCTTCTCAAGGACATTGCAATGCAGGTAGCAGCGGCGAACCCGCGCTGCGTGCGCCGCGAAGAGGTCACCGCCGAGGAGTTTGAGCGCGAAAAGGTTATCTACCGTCAACAAGCGCTGGAGTCCGGCAAACCGGAAAAAGTTGTCGATATGATTGTCCAGGGTAAAATGGAGAAGTTTTACTCCGAGGTCTGTTTGATGGAACAATCCTTTATCAAGGACCCTGACAAAAAAGTTGTCGATATCGTCAACGAAGCGATTGCGCGTCTGGGCGAGAATATTCAGGTGCGGCGCTTTGCCCGGTACCACTTGGGTGAAGGCGTGGCCAAAGACTAACGCTTAGGGAAAGCCCGGCATGAATAACGGTGGACCGAGATATAAACGAATCATCTTAAAAGTGACCGGTGAAGTGTTTGCCGGAACCGGCAATTTCGGCATCGACGGTAATACGGTCAAGGCCTTCGCCCAGGAACTTAAAGAGGTCAAGGACCTCGGCTGCGAGCTCGCCCTAGTCATTGGAGGCGGCAATATTTTTCGCGGCGCGGTAGCGAGTGAGATCGGTATGGACCGCGCCAGCGCCGATACCATGGGCATGCTGGCGACGGTGATTAACAGCCTGGCGCTGCAAGATGCGTTGGAGAAGATCGGTGTGTCAACCCGGGTGTTGTCGGCCATCGAGATGCGCCAAGTTGCCGAGCCGTATATTCGCCGGCGCGCTACCCGCCATTTGGAAAAAGGCCGCGTCGTGATATTTGCCGGCGGCACCGGGAATCCCTATTTTACCACTGACACCACGGCAAGTTTGCGCGCTATGGAAGTGGGCGCCGAGGTGATACTAAAGGCGACCAAGGTGGATGGCATTTATGATGCCGATCCGCTGAAGTCTTCCGCCGCCACTAAGTTTGAAGAATTGACTTATATCGAAGTTCTCAACCGCGAACTTAAAGTGATGGATTCGACGGCGATTTCGCTCTGCATGGACAATCAGCTGCCAATCGTTGTTTTTAACATCATGGAAAAGGGTAACATTAAGCGGGTCGTTTCGGGGGAATCCATTGGCACCCTGGTGAGTGGGGGGAAACGATGAACGAAGCGATTTTTACCCAGGTGCAAAAGGAAATGGAAGGCTCGGTTACCGTACTGCGCAAGGATTTGACAAAGCTGCGCACCGGGCGGGCGTCAACTTCATTGTTGGAGCATATTACGGTTGAATATTACGGCGCTTCGACGCCGTTGAACCAGCTTGCTACCTTGAGCGCGCCGGAACCGCGTTTGCTGATCATTCAACCGTTCGACCGCGCCGCCATGGTAGAGATTGAAAAGGCGATTTTGAAATCTGATCTTGGCCTGACTCCAAACAACGACGGCAAAGTCATCCGTATTCCGATTCCGGCTTTGACCGAAGAGCGTCGCAAGGATCTGGTCAAACATGTGAAGAAGATCGCCGAAGAATATCGTGTCTCGGTGCGCAATCACCGGCGGGTTGCCGTTGAGCAGCTCAAAGAAGCGGAAAAGAAAAAAGAGATTACCGCCGATGAGGCTAAGCATGGTCTCGATCGAGTACAAAAGATTACCGATGATTTTATCGGCCGGATCGACAAGATCGTCAAAGCCAAAGAAGACGAAGTTATGGCAATCTGATAGTACCATTCCGCATTTCGCTGCCTCCCGTGTATCGTAACCGGCGTTATCCTTCCAACCAAGATTTTTTCATGCACCGATGAACGATATTATACGCAGGGTTCTGTGGAGCTAGACGGCCTAGATAAGAGCCGTTTGCCGCAGCATGTTGCTATCATCATGGACGGTAACGGTCGGTGGGCGACGCAGCGGCGCAAGCATCGCATCGAAGGCCATCGGCGTGGCAAGACCTCGGTTCGGGTCATCGTTGAGATGAGCCGCAAGATCGGCATCCGTTACCTCTCCCTCTACGCTTTTTCCACCGAGAACTGGTTTCGCCCCAATGATGAGGTCGAGGCCTTGATGGGGTTGTTGGAACATTATCTGGTGGCTGAACAGGCTAAAATGATGCGATACGGCATTCGCCTGCTGTCGGTGGGCGACCGCAGCCGGCTGCCAGCCGGAGTGCGGCGGATCTTGGAGAGCGTGATCGCGGCCACCGCCGACAACCAACGTATGACGGTGGTTCTGGCTCTCAGTTACAGCGGCCGCGACGACATCGTGCGCATGGCTAACAACTTGGCGCATCAGGTAAAAGCCGGTCGCTGCCAACCGCAGTCTATCGACGAGCAGTGGATATCCGCTCATCTTGATACCGCTGGGGTGCCCGATCCCGATCTCTTGATTCGCACCAGCGGCGAGATGCGAGTCAGTAATTTTTTTCTCTGGCAGATCGCTTACAGCGAACTCTACGTCACTTCGACGCTCTGGCCGGATTTCCGCGAAAAAGAATATCTTCAGGCGCTCCTCGATTTTCAACGCCGGCGCCGGCGCTTTGGCCGCACCGACGAACAGATGACTGAAAGCCCGATGACCACGCTGGAGGCGGGTGGACGGAAATCTTAAAGCGCGGATCGGCACCGCCGCGGTGGGGCTACCGCTTCTGGTGTGGCTGGTTGGCTGGGGGACCCCTTGGCTCTTCTCCATAGTCTTTTTTGTGCTCACGGTGGCGGCGTTGCGAGAATATTTCGCGATGATCTGTCCCGGCGACTCGGGCCACCAGGCATGGGGAATTCTTTTCGGCAGCGCCATCGGTCTTACCGTCATGGTTGTTCCCGCATCGTCCAGTGCCCCGTGGCTTAGCGCGTTCTTGATTATTTTATTTGCCAGCGCGCTATGGTCAGACGGAACACTTGCCGATCGGCTCAACCGGCTGGGTTGGACGTTGTTGGGGGGATTTTATATTGGTTTTTTGGTGCCGCAGCTGGCTCTGCTATTTGAACTGAAAGATGGGCGCGCCTGGGTGGCTTTTGTATTTTTGGTCATCATGGCCGGCGATACGTCGGCCTATTTCGTTGGCCGTCACTTCGGTACGCGAAAGTTGGCGCCGGACCTCAGTCCAGGAAAAACCGTTGAAGGCTCTATTGCCTATGTGATTGGCAGTATCCTCATTGGTATGATCGCGGCGGTGTTATTGGCGCTGCCGGTGGCAACATTTGAGGTCGCTTTGCTTGCATTAATTATGAGCCTGCTTGGCCAAATCGGTGATCTTTTTGAGTCTTTGATCAAACGCGCGTTCGCAGTTAAGGATTCCGGCGAGCTATTGCCGGGGCACGGCGGGGTTTTGGACCGTCTCGACAGTTTGATATTCCCCGTCGTCTTCGCAACATTTTACCTGAAGGTCATGCATTCATGAGAACAATCGCCCTGTTGGGTTCCACCGGATCGATTGGCGTTAGCACCCTGGCGCTGGTAAGGGAGTTCCCCGAGCGCTTCAGAGTTCACGGCATGGTGGCGGGTCGCAATTTGCCGTTGCTTGCCCGGCAAATAAAAGAGTACGCGCCAACGCTGGCGGCGATCGAGCGCGAGGAAGATATTCTGCCGCTGCGTAAGCTGCTCGGCAAACATAAAGTGGAAATTCTGTCCGGCCAAGCCGGTGCTGTGGAGGTGGCTACCGCCTCTAAGGTCGATGTCGTGTTGGCGGCGATTGTCGGCGGCGCCGGTTTGATGCCGACGTTGCGCGGTTTGCTGGCCGGTAAAGAAATCGCCTTGGCCAATAAAGAAGCTCTAGTGATGGCTGGCGAACTGTTCGTCAAAGCTGCCAAGAAAAAGGGCGTGCGGTTACTGCCGGTGGACAGCGAGCATAGTGCGATCTTTCAGTGTTTGCAGGGTAATCAGCGCGGCGAGGTCGACAAGCTCATTTTAACGGCCTCTGGCGGGCCATTCCTGCGCGCGCCACTCGATCGCTTGGCAACTGTAACGATCGACCAAGCGCTTAAACATCCCAACTGGAAAATGGGTCGTAAGATCACCATCGATTCGGCGACGATGATGAACAAGGGGTTGGAAGTCGTCGAGGCGCGGTGGGAGTTTGATATGGAACCGAGCGGCATTCAAGTCGTGATTCATCCGCAGAGCATTGTCCATTCGATGGTCCGCTATCAAGACGGTGCGATCATGGCGCAACTGGGCATTGCCGATATGCGAATCCCGATTGCCTATGCGTTGGCCTATCCGCACCGGCTCAAGGGCAGTTGGGAACCGCTAGATTTGACCCAGCATGGCGAGCTGAACTTCCTCCCGGTGGAGAAAAAGCGCTTTCCCGCTCTCGCGTTGGCCTACGCGGCGCTCAACGAGGGAGGCACCATGCCGGCAGTGCTCAATGCGGCAAATGAAGTGGCGGTGGCGGCTTTCTTGGCGGGGAGGATAGGATTTCGCGAAATTCATCGTATAATTGACCGGACGATGCAGCGCCATCAGAGTAAACATGCCAAGAACATAGACGAGATCGTTGAAACCGACCGGTGGGCGCGCGAAGTCGCATCAGCGTGCGTTCATTAGTCAAAGATCGAGGGGTATCGTGATGGAAGGTTTTCTTTATTCGATCGGCTCAGCCATCATCGGTTTGGGGGTCCTGATCGTATTTCATGAGTTTGGCCATTTCTTGCTAGCGAAAATGTCCGGTGTCGGCGTGCTGACTTTTTCGGTTGGTTTCGGCCCGAAGATTTTCGTCCTCAAGAAAGGAGAAACCGAATATGCTTTGAGCGCGTTTCCCCTGGGTGGCTACGTCAAGATGATCGGCGAGGATCCGGACGAGGAGGTTTCGGCAGCTGACAGGGAACGGTCCTTCGCCCACAAGAGTCTGCTCAAACGATTCGCCATCGTCTTTGCCGGCCCCGGCTTTAATCTGATGCTGGCGGTACTGCTGCTCATGTTGGTGTTTGTTTTCTACGGCGTGCCCGTGATGTCAACGCTCGTCAGCGGCGTGGAAAAAGGGTCGCCGGCGGAGCGGGGTGGCATCGCCAAAGGCGATCGCATCGTGGCCATTGACGGCAAGCCGGTTGTCGAGTGGGACGATCTGTCGCAAACCATCAAATCGAGCCAAGGGAAACCTATGAACTTGGAGATTCAGCGCGGCACCGAGCTGATCAAGCTGGCGGTCCA
>Ga0105347_1001126_pt1 | contig 11846 bp, 5 predicted proteins | sample EasRivMeERMLT890_FD_89677 | JGI IMG/M metagenome (GOLD analysis project Ga0105347, IMG submission 89677) | Soil microbial communities from meander-bound floodplain in the East River, Colorado, USA - East River MetaG ERMLT890 | ecosystem: Environmental > Terrestrial > Soil > Floodplain | place...
AGTTAGGAGTTCTCTGGTCAGTTGTGCTTCCCCTCGTCCAGCTGTTGGTGTTTGTTTTTCTTTTCAGCAGAGTGGTCCCATTAGATATCGATGACTATCCGGCTTTTGTTTTTAGTGCGTTGCTGCCGTGGACTTGGTTCAGTAATTGCCTGAGTTCGGCGGGTGGTGTCTTTACCGGCAATCGGGATATGCTCCGGCGACCCAATTTTGCACCCGCAACATTAATCGTCGTCAACACGCTATCAAATCTCCTGACCTACTTAGTCAGTTTGCCCATTCTGCTCGGTGTGCTTGCATGGCATGGCCGCACTTTAAGCGTAGCCCTATTGGTATTCCCGCTTTTACTCCTCATCCAGAGCATTTTGTTGATTGGGCTCGGGCTAATCGTGGCAACGCTCAACGTTTTTTATCGAGACATTCAACATCTTACCCGGGTGGCGCTCTCGCTCCTATTTTATTTGATCCCTGTTTTCTATCGCCCACAGCAAATCGGTACGAATTACTCTGAAATTCTGATGCTGAATCCAATCGCGGTATTGATCCAAAGTTATCGCGATATTTTCTTTTTTCAGCGTACGCCAGAATGGGATGCGCTCTTATTTACCGCTGTTGTTAGTCTTGTCATGAGTAGCCTCGGATACCTGATTTACTACCGTCAGCAGCCATACGTTATCGATGCCCTCTAAGTCGGCTATGTCCACGGTGTTGATAGTAGACTCCGTCTCCAAACAATTTCATCTCCGGAGAGGGGGTCCAGTAACAATCCATGGACTAATCAATGCTTGGCTCAGGGGGCAACCAGAGAAAGATCGGACGTTGTGGGCATTGCGCGACGTTAGTTTTACCGTGGAAAAGGGACAAGTGCTTGGCATCATTGGTCACAACGGCGCGGGCAAAAGTACTTTGCTGCGCTTAATGTGCGGACTCGGACGGCCCACTGCGGGGCGGATTCGTTCCACGGGTCTTGTCAGCGGCTTACTCGAATTAGGCAGCGGATTTCATCCCGACCTTACCGGCCGGGAGAATATTCTCACAGCTGGTTTACTGAATGGTAGGACAAGACAACAGGTCCAGGCTGGAGAAAAGGAGATAATCGCATTCGCCGAGCTGGAAGATTTTATCGATCAACCAGTTCGCACGTATTCGAGCGGCATGTATCTGCGTCTCGCCTTTGCCGTTGCGATGCACTTTGACCCCGAGGTTCTTATTCTTGATGAGGTTCTAGCGGTCGGCGATGCGCGCTTTCAGCAGAAGTGCCTTGATCGATTGGCAACCTTCCGCAAAGCCGGCAAGACCCTAATCCTGACCTCGCACGATATGACGCAAATCAAGTCTTTATGTGATGAGGTTGTCGTGTTGGAAGAAGGGCGCGTCGTCATGCAAGGCGACCCGGGAAGCGCCGAGCAGTGCTACTATGATTTGATGCGTCAACGAACGGAAAGGCGCGCGGCACAGCTTTCGGGGAAAGCTAACTCTCTTAGCCTCGCCGTCTCGCAGGGCAGCCGGCAGGGAACGCTGGAGGCGACGATCTGTGACGTGCGTTTCTACGATAAGCGTGAGCGGGTGACCGACTGCGTGCAATCCGGCGATAGCCTGACGATCGAACTGGAATACCGCTTAGAAAAACCTCTGGCCGATCTGGCGCTTAATCTGGGAATCTCCAACGAAGCTTATGTAAACTGTTTCGAAGTCGCCGTTCTTTCGACCCGAGCCACGTTCGGCCCTCTAGCCGGGACAGGAACATTGCGCTGCCATTTCCCCGAAGTGCCGCTACTTCCTGGCTGCTACTATATAAACGTCGGGCTCTATCCCACCGACTGGGGTTATAAGTACGACCATCATTGGCATATGCATCCTTTGAAAATATTGCAGAACCCGGGGGAACCGTCTCAAGTAACTGGCATTGTTTCACTCAATCCGCATTGGTCTGCTCCGGAAACGCGGGAAAACGCCGTGGCCGGAAGACACGAATAGAATGAAGGGGTGGTTTGAGTCCCGTTGCCACAAAAGCGAAGTAGCATCGCGATCCAAAACCACCTTAGAAGATCTGCCTTGCGTTAGGCAACCGGAGTCGATTGAGAACGCCAGCTGTCTCATTCTTTTGACGCTGGGCGCCAATTACCGCTTGGCGATCTTTGGGGGGGGGCAAATTGAATGCCAACAAGAACTAGGAGCCGTGCGGTGAAGCATTTCGATGCGAATCCAGAGGCACCAGGGAGCTGTAGAGACCCCTGCCGAACGCCGCCTTGAGCCACAGGTGCAACAAAACCATCCAGTAACCGCCACCCACCCGCGCCAGGTGGAAGGACGATACTCCCATGTCAGGTGTGCGATTAATCCAGGAGATCGGAACCTCTTTGATCTTGCATTTCATCAGCAGAGGCTGCAGACCCGTTTCGGCGTTCACCGCAAAGCCAGGCTGAGTCAACTGGAGTTGCACAGCCACCTCTCGTCGCATCAACTTCAGGTTGTTTGTGAGGTCCCGAAAACGGCGAAGCAACATTAGCTGCGCGATAAAATGAAATCCTCGATTGGCGACGATTTTCTGGAACGAATAGTTGAGTAAAACGCTGTGCCGGGAAAAACGGCTTCCCACAATAACGTCATACCCCGCGGCAGCGGCGTCAAAGAGATCGCGTACTTCCGGCAGCAAGTGCTGGAAATCACAGTCCATCGATAGCACCCACTCACCAGTCGCCGCGCGGTAGCCATCCGCTAGCGCGCGGCCCACCCCATTGGGTGGGCTACGCACGATGGGCTTCACTATGGGATCCTCCAGCGCAAGCCCCATGATCACATCACGGGTCGCATCCGTACTATTGTCGTCCACGAGGATAATTTCGTAGAGGTACTCTCGAAATAGCTCTCGTAGTCCATTCACAAGCGGGCCAATGTTCATCTCCTCATTATGACAAGGGATCACTACTGAAACCGCATCTCGCAGTGCTTCGTGTTCAAAGAGCGATACCCTCCGCCGCGCCGCGTTGCGAGGCGGCTTCTGGGCCTGAACTAAAATCGAACCGGCGAGAGTGCGAATCGCGGGTGCATTCTCGAGCAAGATGGACAGATTCCTGAGTACCCACACCAGAGAGCGGGTCAAAGGCCAGTAAACAAAATCGTTGAACACTGCCCAGATCCGGATAAATCCGATCTCCGAAATTAGCTCGTATAGCTCCGGTCGGCTCAGTAAGCGCCGGGGATCCTTGCTTCCAAACAGCCGGGCCAACAAACGTCGCAGTTTCAGGACCGCATTCCAAGGGTTACTTTCATAGAAGACCGCTTGTCCGCCTGGCTTCAGAACGTCGTAGACGATCTTGAGCACTTCTGCGCAGTTGTCCTTGTCCAGCATATCCATCGCCACGACAAAGTCGAACTGTTTCCCACTTAACGCTCCGGGAAGCGTCGAAACTGTGAGGAACTCGACTGGCTCCGGCAGCCCTTCGGGACGCCGACCACTTGCGTCAAAAGTCACCGCTGTAAGCGGGTTCTCCCCGCGGCTTACGCGAAAAATCTGCCGCGTGAGCAAGCCGTCTCCGCAGCCCAATTCGAGAACGCTCTGCCCGGGCATGAAATGGACGGCATGGCGAAAGGTCTGCGCTCTCCACAGCAGCCTGTCATCGCCAATTGGATCGCGCGTTTGCCGGTACTCGTCACGATAGCGCTCGCGAAGCGCCAGAGTTGCCATCATCGACGTGACTGCCCGTTCCACGACATCCTACTTTCGATTAATATCCCGCTTTACAAGACTCAGTTTAGGGGAGTGTCTGAAACTCTCATAACCTTGAACTTGTCGTTCACAGCAAGGAGTTTCCTATATTTCCAGTTAGAAAACAGTTTCTCGTGAGGCTCTATATGAACAATGGTTGTAAAATTATGCTTCTTGAAAAATTGATTCGATCGATCACCTTCAAAATGCCAAAGCATGAATCCCTTCCTCTTCGCGTAATAGAGATACTGGGGATCCCAATTAAAGACGTCAGCAATGATCACGTAATCGCTTTCGGTGGTATTATCCCGAATCGTTTTTGCCAAGCTAAGAGTAGGAATGCGGTCGTCGTAACTCAGCTCCAATGACCACTTTAGATAACTCCTCGTCGAATAAAGCACGATGGAAATGATCAAAACCGGCACATAGAACCATAGTTTCAGACTAAAGTTGCCATCAAAGACCTTAACCAAGAGGAGGTAACAACAGAATCCAACAGCGATGCTGACGGCCGGCGATACCGCCATCAAATAGTAGTCGTGAACCCAGTATAGATTAAAGAACGTGAAGATCGTGAGAAATGCGGCTAACGCAAACATGACTACAAATTCACCGCCATTCCGTGAACTCCTAAAATAGAGCCACGGGCCGAAGATCAGAAACATCAATCCAGGGAGAGTCACGACATAGGAAATAATACGCTGCAAGATTGTGGCCCAGTTCCCAATCGTCGTTTTTTGCAGCCACGTGCCGTAATTCCACTCAGACAAGCTGCTGGATGTAAGTACACTGCTAAACTCAGACGCAGCTTTAACGGCATCGGAGTATTGTAGCCAAATAAAAAACGGAATAACGGGAAGCACGAAGACAGCCGCCAAGGAAGCTAAAAACCCGATATTTGCCTTAATATACCGTCTCAATTGGTACTTTTCGGCTTGCAAGGAAGCCAGCATCTTCCTCAACACTAAATAAGCCATTGGAACCAATACGGTCGGGAGCGTGGTTACTTTGATCAGAAAACCTAAAATTCCAAGAACAATCGCAAGGACTAGCAAACCCACTTTGCGTGAGTCGTCCAACCATCTGGAAAAAAAATAAAAATACCCCAAGCTGAAGGCGACCGAGGCGTAGTCAATCATGAAATTTCGGCTCCAGACGATCATAAACGGCGACCATACGTAGAAAAGTAAGACACACGTTGCCGCGATCTTGTTGATGTGATTTTGACAAACTAAAAATAGGAAAATCGCCGAGACATAGAAATACGCGATGGCGGCGACACGTCCAGCCACATCGATATTCCCGATTCCTAATTTGACGATGAACGCCACGGTCAACTGGTATATCGGAAATTCCAACGGGATGGTCCAGGGGGGTCCAAATACTGGCGTTTGGTAGCCAAAAACAGAGATTCCTTCATTGACGAGCGTCCAAACCGTAATCGCCGTCATGGTTTGTCTAAAGCTGTTGCCCGTAAATAGTGGAGAGTCTAGGTTGATTAATCTAACCAAAACAGAGAGCAAGATAAGCAATAGGATGAAGTACTTCTCGGAGCTTTGATTGACAAGCCGACATTGGCTTGCCCAAAGTTTGATCATAGGTTTGACTCCGGCTCGCTCGATAGCGATATCTTGGCGGCGCTCGACGGTGAGAGATGTCAAGTTAACCGGCTTGAAATAGACAGTTCATGATGCTTTTCGGCTGTGCTTGAAACGCGTCCCCACGATCTCCATCCTACGTTGAATGCTATAACAAGTTGCTAGCTAAAAAGCGCTCAGTGCCTGTGGGCAACTGGTTTAACCAGGAAAGGACTGGCGGTTCGGCTCGCTGATCCACTGTCCTCCAAAAATGCTGGCGTGCGATTCTCCAGCTGACGATTTCTAACTTCACCCGGTTGCAATCCTCGAGGTCCACTTCTCCGCAAATAAGATCGGCGCAGCCACCTCTGGTAATTCCTCCCAAGGCTTCTTCAACAGCCCCCGGGGCGACGATTTTGAGCAATCTGCAATGGCGGATTCCGTACTCTTGAAAGAGCCGGTCCAACGTGATTGTGTCGACCAGCGCGGTCCGCAGGACGCCGCGCGACCCTGCCGCTAACGGGTTGATGGTTGCCCATGCGTTATCCCCCGCGTCGATATAGAGCGTTCGCTGTCGACAGTCCCCGGAGATCGCTTTGTTAATGGCGACTACATTCGTAGCTCCATTGGCTTCAATATTCCGCGTGAGACAAGCAAAGTTCTCGGGTTCTGGTTCGATAGCGTAGACTTTTATAAAGGGAAATTTCTTGGCCAGATAGATGGAGACCACGCCCACATGCGCGCCGACATCGACAACAGTGTCTCCCTCTCTAAACACGGCGGCCTGTGTGAGATAATAGTCATTTTGCATACGCCGGATCGCGTGTTCTATGCCTGAGTTGGCGCAACGATACAAAAAAAGTAATTGATTGTTGATCCGGCAGGTTTCGATCAAGGGCTCTTCCATTCGTAGAGCGAAAGGCTGTTTGCTAGCCAGCTGTTTGACACTGCTATGGACTGTCCGAAATGTATTTCTGACCCTTTTCAATTGATATGACTTATTGATGAAAGACCGAATTAAAGAGATCGCCCGCCTATGCAAAATTCCCCGCCTGCGTCGAAGATTTAGGAGGTCGCTCCGCCCATACTTAAGCGCCGCACAGAGCATCGTAAACAGCAGCCAGCGCTGTTTCGTAACGCCTTCGTAAATATGGAGCCAGTTTCTGCTCATGCACAACAATCTCGACAACTCATTGGGAGTCGCCTGTCGCGTGAAGCCCCGCAGCCCTGGCTCAGGAATCAGCGCGAGCTGCCTGGCCACCAATGCAAGAAACTCGCGCTTGTGCGCGGATTGGACGCGATCCTTTAGGAGCCAATCGAATTGCCTTAGCTGCACCCTGACCAGCATGGCCCAGATGTCGGCGGGGACATCCCATGCGGACAGGTTTTCGTGGATCCTCTGAAAGACTGCAAAGACCTCGAAGATCTTTCGACTGGTCCGCGCCGAAATCTGACCTGGTCGGTTCATTCGGTAATACAAAAGCGCTTTATCAAGAAGAGAGATTCTCGTGGCTTTTACGAGCACGGAAAAGTGAAAGCAGATGTCCTCATAAGAATTCATTCCGTCCTCAAATTGAATGGCGTGCTTCTCAAGGAATGATCGCTTGTATAACTTGGTCCATGCTATAGGTTCCAGCAATAGGACCCGGGGTTCAGTACGCAGATCGAACGGCATGGTTCGCAATCGAGGCTCCAATGTCCGCCGGATGGAATGGTCGAATAGGCGACCAAAGTTCTTAGAGTCTTCATAAAAAACCGTGGCATCGGCGATTAAGACATCTGAGTTGTCCTCGCTGGCTCGCCGGTACATCTCCTCACACAGTCTGATATCCGCCCAATCATCCGCATCGGTGAAGGCAATATACTTCCCGCGCGCCGCGCGCATGCCGATATTACGTACCGTAGCGAGCCCCCGGTTGGACTCGCAGTGGATCACGCGTACATTTGAATACCTTGTACTGTAGCCATTGATGATTCTCGCGCTGTTATCCGTGGACGCATCGTTGATCACGATAATCTCGGTGTTCTTCAACGTCTGATTGACCAAGGAATCCAAGCATTGAGTCAGATACTTCTCGACGTTGTAGGCGGCGACAATGACGGACACCAAGGGAGAGCCTTCACTGTTCAGGCTATTCTCCTTGGACGATACCAATGGGAAAAGATTCGGATTACCCTTTTGCACCTCGTGGAGCGCGTCATCACAGTGAGTGGGCATCTCCGAGGAGATGGTCTTCTTGCGCGATTTTTCTTCCTTCGTTGCCACGTAGGACTGGGATTGCTCCCATCTGGCCGCTTTGTCGCATGAAACTGCCGATTCCAATATCCCGACCATGCGCGCCGTCATGGCGTCCCAGCGATGCCATTGCTGCGCCAGGTCACGAATCCCAGATCGCAAGCGTTCACGAAAATCGCTGTTCTCGCTGATCAGCTGCATAGCCTCGGCCAGCAGCTCGGGGTCGCGCGGCGGGCATAGGTAGATGTTACGACCATGATCGAGCATCTCGTCCCGCCCAACACGCAGTTCCGTACCAATGACAGGCACGCCGTGGGTGCTCGCCGCCGCCAAAGAACTGCTGTTCAGAGTCACCCCATAATCAAAAGGGAAGACGCAGGCATCGGCGGCGTAAAGGTAACGAGATCCTTCATCGCTGTCCCAATTGAAATTTCCTGTCCAAATAACTTTGTCGGCTATTCCAAGTATTCCCGGAAGGCGCTGGACCATCTGAAAGTAGTCGTTGCACTTACGGTCTGGGATCTCAAGCTTGCCACCCACAAGCGCTAGGCGTGCGTTCGAGTTTCGCTGCGATACGATACGAAAAGCCCGCAAAAGCGTCTCCACCCCTTTTCCTGGGTAGATGTAGCCCCAGTAGATCCAGACGAAGTCGTCAGGCCCAGCGCCCAGGACCTCACGGGCTCGCTGCCGAGCTATGTCGGGTGAATCCGTGCAGAAGCGGATGAGCGGCGGCGGCGGCAGGATTACGCTCTTCTCCTCGATTCCCGGATCCTTGGTAAGAAGCCTTGCCCGATGCGGAGTGCTTAGAACGATGACGCGAGCGCTGTCGCGGAGGAGCGTTCCAAAAAACCAGTGCGCGCCTCGACCGGAACGGAGTGCCATGATATTGCGCCGCACTCGTGAGAGCGGTGGACGCGGGGGGGCTTCTGTGGCTACAATCTCAAATTGGGTCACGCACGGGACGCCGCGGAGAACTCGCTTGCAGTAGGTCGGCAGGTACGTGATCATCGGTTCGTGGTTAAATACCCAGCCAATGTAAAGAAGAAGAACTACGGCCGGTCGACACTCGCGCAGGCATGCAACGAGTCGGGGGACATCTGACCAGCTCCAGTCCTTCATGACAGGATGCACGACAATGTTCGGGTGCGTGGCGGCGATACTTCCGTTCTTGCACAGGACATGCACAGTAAGTCCTGACTTGGCCAATTGCTCGCTCAGGTGGAGCGCATGGTTTGCCTCGGGAGCAGGATCCGGCGGAAACGCGGCAATGAGCAACACTTTCATAGTTTAAGGGGGGGGGGAGCCATAGCTGGGCTCAGTAGTAATCGCCGCGGGTCCCTGCTGCCAAACAGGATATCGTAGCCGATATTGCGACTGCCGTCTCCACAGCCCCGCCTGCTCTGTCTATTAAGGAGGTTTACGGCATGCCCAAAGTCTTGCTTCCACCACAGTAGCCGGTCTTCGCGGATTGGATCTCGTTGCTGCCGGTAATCATCACGACGGCGCTCACGAAGCGAGAGGGTTGCGATCATCGATGTGACGGCGCGTTTCACGACATCCTCCGTCCGGTCAGGAATTTAGTCGCTCTTGCCATGCACCGATGATCTCCATAAAGATGTCGGTAAGAGAGCGCGTGATATTCCATCCCCGGTGGTGACTTTGAAAACGCTCAAGGTTGCTGATGTAGCAGATGTGATCTCCTTCGCGCGGCTGTTCGCGGTACTGGTACTTCATTTTCTTTCCTGTTAGTTGCTCCACGGTCTGGAACGCCTCGAAAATTGAGCAAGAATTGGCCCTCCCGCCACCAAGGTTATATACTTCGGCAATCCGTGGATTCCGGTAGATAGCTTCAATTGCTGTCGCGACGTCATAGCTGTGAATATTGTCCCGAACCTGCTTTCCCTTGTAACCGTAAATCTGATAGGTGCTCTGTTGGATCTGGACCTTCACGAGATAAGAGAGAAAGCCATGCAGCTCGACGCCTGAGTGATTCGGTCCTGTCAGACAGCCGCACCGCAGACAGCACGTCCTCATGCCGAAGTAGCGACCGTACTCCTGAACCATCACATCGGCCGCTACCTTGCTCGCACCGAATATTGAGTGTTTGGAGGCGTCGATCCGCATCTGTTCGGTAATTCCCCCATGATCTTCGGGACTTGCATAGTCCCATCGCCAGTCGAGTTCATTCAGAGGAAGCTCATTTGGGGCATCACCGTAGACTTTATTAGTTGACATAAACACAAAAACTGCATCCGGGCTGAACTGACGCGTGGTCTCGAGGACGTTCATCGTCCCCGTCGCGTTGACGTCAAAGTCGTCTAGTGGACGCCTGGCTGCGAGGTCGTGACTCGGTTGCGCTGCACAGTGGACAATTAGATCGAAGGGTCCCTCATCCCGGAACAGGGATTGTAACCCATACCGGTCGCGTACATCGACCTCATGGGCCCGAAAGTTTCGCGTCGTCTGCAACAGGCGATGCAGGTTCCAGCGGGTATCCCCCTCCGGGCCGAAGAAGTCGGCTCGCATGTTATTGTCGATTCCGACGACGGACTGGGCGCGCTGATCGAAGTAGCTGACCAGCTCGGAACCGATCAATCCGCTGGAACCCGTGATTAAGACCCTCATCACAAATCGTTAACGCCTATTATAAGGCGCTTCAAAACGTAGTCCATGGGCAACGAGCGAAGAATCTTGCTTTCCTCCGCAGTTGCGTGCTGAATCTTTGTTCGATGTAATTTGCACTTAGAGCGTCCGGAGAGCATTTTTGATATCGTCCTGATCCTCTCGCATTTTAGCAAAGGCCAATACCAGCGTCATTAAGCATCTTGACATAATGGGACAGCCTTAGGTTCGTCATAACCGCGCCGACCCGATTGAAAGAAAACTTCTCGTGCCGTTCCGAGAGCGTGTCACTTTTGGGTTCCCGCTGCTATTTCCCCCTCAGCTTCTTCCATCCCATTTTAATATCAAGTAGCAGATTAGCTATGCCGAACAGCGGTTCGAAGCCTTTGAGCTCTGTAACGCTCCTGAAAAGGCACCGAAGAGAATCGGCACGGCAAAAAGTACCTACCTCATGCCCAGCTGGCATCATTGGGGAATCACCTAGCCCGTCCCCAATCCATTTTCCAGTGCGAAGAGGCTCAAGCTGCTGAAGCATCCTAACCCCGCTGGGCCAGATACCTCTCCAGGCCACTCGAGTGTTAGACTATGACCCGCATCGAGTATGCGGCCGGTAATATCACAACGATCGTAGCCCTATCGAAAGGTTCCAAGAATTTCTTATCAAGCCACGAATACAAACCCATTCGCACCACCAAAATAGGCGGCTGTCCGTGACGCTGTTGAATGTCGGACTATAAACCGAACGCAGACGCCGATTCGAGACTTTAACTATCAATACGGTGACCTTGATCAAGTTGTTTGGCGTCGGATCGTAGCATGTGGTTACGACTTTCGAGCGAGGGGGGGGGCGCATTGATATTCTTTAATGATGCTCTCGCGCGTCCAAGTTACCGATTGCGGTAGCGTTAACGAGTTCGCAGCCCTTTCTGAAACGATCGCCGCAACAATCCTCCTGATAGGCAAGACTCTGAGGGGCCACATACTACCCGTGCGCCGCGTTGTTGGAATCGTGAGCCTATTCTCGGCGTAGTTGCGCAGTCCGTCGTTTTTTGGTCGCACGGTACTTAAAAACAACCGCGCGTAAGAAATGATTCGGATTGCAAACCCTCGCTAATTGTCGATGGCGGATGAGATACGTCAAAGCTTCTAAAAATGGCCCCAGGCCTGCGCGCAACTCTGCAAATAGCATAAGCCAGACCTGCTGGCCGAGGGCCGCGCGTGTCTGCTTTTTCTCCATGGCCGAGAGCTTCATTGCGTCGGCGTCATCGGTCATCTTCTGAAGTACCATGAGTTTATAACGGTTGAACTCCGATATGTTCCGCGGGTGCGTCAGGTTATTATCATGTAGTCGTTTTTGCGCAACTACCCAGGGATAATAAGCAAACTGACCGATGGCGGACAACCGAAGGATAAGGTGTCGGTCTTCGGCATTTTTAATGGCTTCATCAAAGACCCCAACTCTCTCCAATGCTTTTTTTGAGACCAAAGATGCGCTCAAAGACACATAATTGCCCGGCACTAAGCTAGCATACGCAGAGCCTTTCAAGAGACGGAGTCCGTCTTTCGCTTCGTGGTACTCGACGGTCTCAATTCGACTTCCAACAAGGGAACTCGTTTTAATTATCTGTTGGGCGTCAAAATAAAGGGCATCGCCAAAACAAATAACAAGTTCAGGATGATGCTTGAATGCAATTTCGAGCTGCTC
>Ga0105347_1001129_pt1 | contig 11816 bp, 8 predicted proteins | sample EasRivMeERMLT890_FD_89677 | JGI IMG/M metagenome (GOLD analysis project Ga0105347, IMG submission 89677) | Soil microbial communities from meander-bound floodplain in the East River, Colorado, USA - East River MetaG ERMLT890 | ecosystem: Environmental > Terrestrial > Soil > Floodplain | place...
CTGCGTCACCTGCGCCGATCCCTGCATCACGTCGCTGCTGCCGGGCGTCAACAGGGAGAAGCCGCCGGCCAACGCCAGGCTGAAATCGCCCGTGCTGATTACGTGACCGGTGGCGCGAAGCTGCCCCGAGGGCGTAAACCCTACGATGCTGGGCCACCACGACAGATCCGGATCCACCAGGCCGTTGAGCGCGCAGCGGGCTTCGAGCCCGGAGGCCGCGGCGGCGGACACTTCCACCGACACACCGGCCGACGCCTCGCCCATGGGCACCGTGAAGCCGAGTACGTCCTTGATGCCCACGGTGAAGTCCATGGCGCCATTGATGCCTGCATACGTGCCGGCGCCCAGGGAACCGATGGGGTCGTCGGAGAGCAGGTCGTACGTGAAGCGCGTGGAGCGAATGATGCTGCCCTGTACCCCCAGAACCTTGAGCACGTCGAAGGCACCCACGCGGATGCTCTGACCGTCGAAGTCGTTGAAGTGCGCGAGGGGTTGCACGGGCGAGTAGGGAATGAGCCCCTTCTCCGAATCGCCGGTGCCCGTAGCGCCAAGGATGTCCTGCTCGCCGTAGGTGTACATCAAGGGGTCGTCGTAGTCGGCGATCATCACGGTCTTGCCGCCGATGGGAGCCTTCACCGTGAACGGCTTATGCGCGGCGGTGTCGCCCGAGGTGCCGATCTTCATCTCCAGGGCCACGGCGAAGTAGTACACGAAGTAGTTTCTGGTGTCCTTCACCTGGAGCGTGAATTCGGGATGTGAATTGATGTACGTGCCCGGGTAATAGCCCACTTCGGCCTCCACGGGATTGGTGAATTCGATCGCTGGCGAGGGCGACGGAATCTGGACCGTTCCGGAGATGCCTGTCATCCGCCCCTGATCGTCGAAGTGCAGGCTGACGTCGGCGTTGACGAACTCCACGGAGCCCTGGTCGGACTCCACTTTCATCGTGCCCACCACATCGTAGCCGTCGGCTGTGGTATCGACCTGGCCGTCGAAGGTGAACTGGTCACGAGTGTACGGGTCGCCGCCCGGGTTGGGGTTGCCGCCGCCCGTGTCGTCGGAAACGGGGTTTTTGCTGCTGCAACCAAGGGCCGACAGGCCGGCCGTCAACAGCAGGGTCGAGAGTAGTCTGGTGAATGTCATGATGTCTCCTTAGCAGGCGCGGGACCCGGAACGCCCGGGGTCTTGCTGCTCTCTAACTCTAAACGCGGATAATCCGCCTGGAAGTGATCACTCGAATATAGGGTATTTTGATCCTATTGGAGGACAAAAGGTTGCCGGGCCGTGAGGAGGCGGCCGAGGTCAGGCGGGCGTTGGTTTTTGGCCCGCGAGGCAGTATCTTGATGGCTGCGGCTTCGCGATGACGTAAACACGCGTCACTTCCCGACCCCCGAGGTACGAATGTCCAAATCTGCACACCTGTGTGCCATGGCTTGCGTCTGCGTTCTCTTACTTGCCGCCCCCACGATCGCGGTCGGGCAATCCTACACCGTCACAACGCTCGAGCCGTCGGCAACCAACGCAGGCAATTTCAGCCGTGCGCAGAGCATCAACAATCACGGGGTGGTGATCGGAGAAGGAAGCGCCACCTTCACGCCGGGAATCATCCACATCTGGAGACCGGGCCAGTTCCCGGAGCCGCAGTACTTGTATAACTACAATCAATCCAAACTCCCCAAGATCAATGACCTTGGTCAGTTCATCGGCAATGTTTATAAGCCGGACGGTTGGCACGGCGTACTGGGCTCGGCTGACCTCGGACTCGGCGCGGTGAATGACATCAACAACAAGGGTCAGGCAGTGGGCTGGACCTACGACAGCTCTTACATCTACAAGGATGGCGTATTTGACATTCTCCCGACCAGCTATTGGGGTTCGGAGGCGAACGCCATCAACGACAGCGGGGTGGCCGCGGGCTACTGGATCTCCGACTGCACTCAGGATTGTTTCAGTGAGATCTGCATGTTCAGAAACGACTCTGTATTTCTCCTGGGTGCACCGGTCGGAAACTATGGCGAGGCATACGACATTAATAACAAGGGCCAGATTGTCGGGTGGTATTCCCTCTGCGGTAATTGTGCCGACTCCCGCGGATTTATCTGGGACCAGGGAACCTGGACGACTATTCCGACTCTCGGTGGCACGAGTTCGGATGCCCGCGCCATCAACGATTTTGGTGTCGTGGTCGGGGAGTCCCGCTACACCAGCGGTCCGAGCTCCCTGCCAAAGGCTATCATCTTTGATACCGCGAACGGTCTCCGCGATCTCAACACGCTCATCCCGGCCGGGACGGGCTGGGACCTGTGGGCGGCGTTCGACATCAACGAACGCGGAGACATTGTCGGCGTAGGCATGTACAACGGCGTGTCGCGCGGGTTTCTGCTATCTCTGCCCGACACCTCGCTGGAACTGATCAAGCCCGAGTTGGACGAGCTGTACATTTCCGGCCAGACGGACACGATCCGGTGGTACGCGGAGAACGTCGACTCCGTGCGGCTGTCGGTGATCCTCCACTACTACGACACCTTTGGCCAGACTGTGCACTCGATTGTGGAATCGTTTCCAGCCGCCAATGAAGAGTACATCTGGGACGTTCCCGATTCCCTGCTCTCCCGGCAGTGCCGGATCGTAATCGAGGACATCTCCAATGCCAACGTGGCCGACACCGGCGCCGACTTCAAAATCAAAGGCTGGCAACTCACGCGAATCACCGATGACGGCGAGTATGAAGCCTTCACGCCAACCGTCCACGGCTGGTCAGTGGCCAACACCACATTCGAGATGTGGCCCTCCGCATGGTTTGATCAATTCAACTACTCATCAGGCACCGACCCCTACACGCAGGCCCGGTATCCCGGGTTCTTCACGAGTGAGCATCGCGCCGAGTACTGGTGGTTCATCGACTGGCCGCTCTTCGTGAAGACCTTTGGCGTGGACTCCTGCTACATGTCGCCTGCTCCCACCGGCCAGCCCGCCGACTACCGGCCCACGGCGACCTCCTATTGGGCACTCAAGACCGAGGAGCACAGGGGCTCATGCGCGGGGCTGTCGGTGACCAGCATCATGGCCTTTGGGAATAAAGACATCCTCCTTCAGCACTTCCCCACGTTTGGTGACTTCGACGACCTCTATGCGGCCCCGTTCAACAATGCCCGCCGCGAGGTGGTGAACCAGCTTCACTTTACGCAATTCTCCCGGGCTCCGCAGGTGAACGAAGACACTGTACTGCGCAATCCCAACGAGGCGTGGATCCAGAAGCTCAAGGACACGTTTTTTGATGAGGATCGGAGTGGGGATGCGTTTCTCGGCCTGTACGGTGCGCGGGGGGGCGGGCACGCTGTGACGCCTTACAAGCTCGTGCAAGACTCCGTGCCCGGCATTGCCGGCGATCTGTATCTCCTGTACGTGTACGACAACAACTATCCAGGTGATACGACGCGCGCCTTTGTCATTCGGCCCGCAGACGGATTCTGGAGGTACCCGGTGACCGACCCGCCGGATTTCATCAACTATGGCGGAGGGCTCTTCATGGAACGATTCTCCCTCTACCTGGAGCCGACTTCCGTGCCGGAAACCGTGTCGCCGCGGAGCCCGGGGGCGCCTGTGGCACAGAGCGATGAAGATTACCTGCAGGTGCACGGATTCTCACGCGCCTCGGTGTGCATCAAGGAACCCAACGGCGACAGCATTGGCTTTATCGATACAACCGTGTTCAATACCGTGCTCTACGCCGAGCCGATCACCCCCAAGACCGGCTACTTCACGCCGCCAAGCGGTTACCGCCTCCCGCAGGGCGACTTCAATATCAAGGCATGGAATATTGCAGATTCAAACTTCAGCTTCTTTTTCAGGACGGATGATCACGTGTACACTCTTGCAAGAGGCGGTGTACAAACATCCGACACGGATTACTTCCGGGTGGACAATGGCCTCCATGCCTGGAACCGGGATGGATCCACCAAAACCTACGATCTTCAGGCCATCGTCGTCGAAGGGGCCGTTGAAAAGGTATACGCGGTAGCCGGCCTGGACTATCTGCCCAATGATTCCATGTACATCGACGTATCCTCGAATGCGTTTCTTTACCTCAAGAATTATGGCGGCGAGGAGTTTTACAATTTCACGCTCCGACTCGCCACTCCATCCGGTGGCACGGAGGTCGCCGTGCAGAACGTCCGCTGCGAGGCCAACTCGGGGCATCTGATCTGGCGAGACTGGACGGATTTGTCACAGCCCATCAAGATCCACGTGGATCTGAACAACGACGGCCCGGTGGATGACACGATTTTCGTGACGGGCCAGCCCACGGCGGCCGGTGAGCCCGAGGGTCGCGTCCTGCCCGGCTCATTCGAGCTGGCTCAGAACTACCCAAACCCTTTCAACGCCTCCACGGCGATCCGGTACACGTTGGCAGCTCCAGCGCAGGTGTCGCTTGAAATCTTCAATCCTCTGGGCCAGCGCGTGCGCACGCTCGTGTCGCAAGAGCAGCAGGCAGGGCTCCACGTCGCCACGTGGGACGGCCAGGACGATGCCGGCAAGGTGGTGCCGTCGGGAATCTACCTGTATCGCCTGCGTGCAGACGAGGCAGTGCAGACCAGGAAGATGCTGCTGCTGAAGTAGGCCAGGTCATGGTGAGGTGGAACAGGGGCCGACGCGGTAGGCTCACGTTACAAGTGCTCCATTCTGGACGGTGACGACTACGGCGATGCGTGCGACAGCTGCCTGGCGCTGTTGACGCCCGCCAACGCGTCCGCACGGACCGGCGACGCCAATGCCAGTGGACTCATCACGTCAGCCGACGTCATCTACCTGGTGAACCACGTGTTCAAGCTTGGCCCGCCAGCGCTTCCTGTCTGGCAAACCGGTGACGTGAATTGCAGCGGTTCGGTGACGTCTGCGGACATCATTGTGCTGGTCAATCACGTGTTTAAAAGTGCGCTGTTGCCGTGCGATCTCTGTGCGTTGTGACCGGGCGTGACTCGGCAAGAGTAGAATCCTTCCATCTTCGTCGGCGCGGCCTGCTCGGCGAACAGTTCTGCGTCTGCCGCCTCAAGTGCGAGGAACGTATTGTAGTGACCGCCCCCATGTACCCGCACCCGATAGCCTGCGGCGCGAATTACCATGCTGGCCAGGGCACGTGCTGCCTCGTAGGCGTGGCCGAATCTACCGTCAACAGACATCCCTTTAAGGCGCGCGTCGGCCGGGCTTCGCTCCGCTACCGCTCGAAGCTGGGCGAATTCTTCTCGGGTGCCTGGTATGCGCTCGACGCGTCCCTGATTCAGCAATTCCTTCCAGGTCACTCTGAGTCCCAATAACGAACAGCTTGGGTTTGCCCAGGACGGTCGATATGAAGTATTGCCCTGCGCGAGCCTTGCTGCCGAACTCCGTGGCCGTGTACGTGCTTACGTTGACCTCGCGCTCCAGGCGCAGCCTCGCCTTCCGCAGGGGCAGCGCGAGTTGCCTGGCGCCCGCGTCGCCGATCACCATCAGATCGACATCGCTCGTCGAAAGGTCCTGAGCTCGGGCCACCGAACCGTAGACAAAGGCAATCGCGATCCGTGAGGCAATCGGGCTCAACGCCTGACGGAGCACATCTACAAGGCCCGCTGTCTTTGCCATGAGCCCCTGAAGCTCCGGCAGAAAGGGGCATTCGGGATTTGCCTGATAGAAGACCTGTTTCCCCACCGTCCGCTTGCGGAGAATCTCTGCCTGGGAGAGATTCACCAGTTCGCGCTGAAGGCTGGTCTTGGGAATCTTGAGGGTACGCGCAAGTTCGCTGACATACCACCAACGGTCCGGATGAAGCATCAGAGTCGCCAGTACCCTCTTTCGGACCCCCGGGAAGAGGATGTCGATCCCTCGACGTGTACGCATAATGCGTACATATGAACGCAAAACAGGTACATGTCAAGAGGCTGCCCACGCTTGCTATGGGAGCAATCGCATGCTGGGAGCGTTGCAGAGTCAGTTCAGAAGAATTCGCGGCCTTCAGGTCGTCGTCGATACCGACCTCGCGGCTCTCTACAGAGCCTCTTCCAGCGAGTTGGCAAAACGGCCCCAATCGATGGTCGAAATCGAACCTTGCAATTCAGGAGCGACACTCCTTAATTGCAAGCATGATTCCCCGCCGGCTCCTCCCTTCGCTCACTACCGCCCTGAAAGAGAGCCCGGCCGTGGCGCTCCTTGGCCCGCGCCAGGCAGGCAAGACCACACTGGCACTCGAGGTGGCCGGATCCCGTCCTTCAATCTACCTGGATCTCGAGTCCGAGTCCGACCGTGCCAAACTGGCCGAGCCCGAGCTGTACCTCGCGCAGCACACGGATAAGCTGGTCGTTCTCGACGAGATCCAGCGCATGCCGCAGCTCTTCCGGAGCCTGCGCGGGCTCATCGACGCAGGCAGGCGACGCGGGCAGGGCAAGGGCCGCTTCCTCGTGCTGGGCTCGGCATCGATCGATCTGCTGAAGCAATCCAGTGAATCGCTGGCCGGGCGCATCCGCTATCTGGAGCTTGCACCGCTCGATGCCGGTGAGGTGGGTCGCGACCGCCTGGATTCTCTGTGGCTGCGTGGCGGTTTTCCGGAAAGCCTACTGGCCGATTCCGACGCGGCTAGTCTGCGCTGGCGGTCGGATTTCATCCGCACGTACCTCGAGCGTGACATTCCGCAACTCGGCCCGCGTATTCCGGCGGAGACCCTGCGGAGGTTCTGGACGATGCTGTCACATCAGCAGGGAAGTCTGCTCAACACCGCGTCACTCGCCCGGGCCCTGGCCGTGGATGGCAAGACGGTCGCGTCGTATCTCGACCTGCTCGTGGATCTGCTGCTCGTGCGCCGTCTCGCACCATGGCACGGTAATGTGCGCAAGCGCCTGGTAAAGTCACCCAAGGTCTATGTCCGCGACTGCGGACTGGTGCACGCGCTGCTCGGAATCGAGGGCAGCGAAGCTCTATTCGCGCACCCGGTGGCCGGCGGTAGCTGGGAGGGTCTGGCGATTGAGTCACTGATTGCCGCGGCGCCGAGCGGTTCCGAAGCTTACTTCTTTCGCACCGCGGCCGGAGCCGAGATCGACCTGCTGCTCAAACTTCCTGGCCAACGAAGGCCATGGGCGATCGAGATCAAGCGCGGGCTCGCGCCGAAGATTGAGCGAGGTTTTCATTCGGCCTGCGACACCGTTACACCGCAACGACGCCTTGTCGTGTATGGCGGCGTCGAGCGCTTCTCGCTCGCCCATGGCGTGGAGGCGGTTTCGCTGCGCGACTTGTGCGATGAGCTCACTGCGACTTCGTGACTAGGTACTCACGATGTTGAGTAAACATACTCAATATGACGAGTAAATCGGAAACGCCTTTCATATGGCGATATTCCTGCGCAAGCCGGTGAGACACTGGTTTATCAACCAGGAGGTAGGCTCACCCCCGCGCGAATTCGATAAATCGATCGAACAAGGGTGTCTTCCGAACCCGCACCACCTCTTTGTAGCTCAACTCGCTGTCGAATCCGAACTCGAGCAGGCCCAGCCTCTCAAGCGGATTCAGCAAGTACGTTCGAAGATGCGACTTCCGGGCATACCCGTCTTCGAAACGGTCTATCTCCGCCAGGACCGCCGGCGGGATGACCTTCTCTTCCAAACCCTTAATGCTTTGCCACTCGTCGGCAACCTGGGACAACGCAAACAGCCCAACGCCCAATCCCCCCTGCATGCCGGGGATTTCTTCGTACAGGCTGAATCGTCCGAGGTTGATCTCGCGAAACTGAGTCCAGAACAATTGCCGGTAAAGTGACGCTTCCGCCCCCGGCGCCAAGAGGGGGCGCGCCCTGGCTGAGACCATCCAGCGCTTGTTGTGTTTGCGGATCAGCTTGCCCACCTGGCAGCACACGCGCGCCCGGCGAAGCTCGAAGACATCCTCTTCATTGATCTGGTGCTTGTAACTTCGGGGATCCAACGCCAATTCGGGATCCGCCACCACCCGGTCGATCACTTCTGCCACGAATTTGCGGTTGAGGTTGCCCTGAGGCGTGGCGGGCGTGCCCCCCTCGGCGGCGAGTTTATCCAGCAGGATCCGCGCATTGGCATACAGCCGCGATTTCGAAATCAGGTCGAACGGCAGATCGGTGTGCAGCTTCAAGGGGCTGCGCGCGGTATCCCACTCTTCGTTGGCCAGCCGAAGGGCCCAATCGGCGCTGGGGAACTTCTCGAACGGAAACTTGGACGCACGCGCCCCCGGGCTGGGCCGCGCTTCGGGGGCGCCTCCGGCCTGCGCCGTTGCACCGTGGCACTTCTTGTACTTCAAACCCGATCCGCACGGGCAGGGTTCGTTTCGACCGGGAGCGGGCATGGGCCCCGGCATCACAGTCGCACCGTCAGCCGGCACCGGATGCGCCTTCCAATAGGACCGGATGGCAAAAATGGCGGTCTCGAGCATGCCGTCCAGTCGGGTGACGGCGCCGCCCTGTGGAGCTGCCTCCGGCACGTCCAGCCGGGCCAATTCCGCCGGCAAGCGATCGTCGGCAAGCAAGGAGAACAGCCCGAAGTGGAAGCGGAGTAGTTCTTCCTGACGGAGGTGCTCCTCCCAGGTGTCGCCATCGAGCATCACACCCGCCCTGAACCCCTTGCACCATGACTTTCTATTGGCGACACGATCCTCGGACGCATACATCGGCATCCGGTAGGCGGGCGAAAACGAATCTGAGCGCAGGCGACGGTTTACCGTGTTGTAGTGCCGTAGCACGAGTCCGAGGGTGTCCTTTACCTGGTCCAGGTCCTCGTACACGGGAGCCTTTGCCCCCATTACGGCGGGCATCCATCGGGAGGGAGGAAGCAGGCGTGACCCCACGGCTAATTCGTGAAACAGGCCGTCCAGACCGTGAATGTCGAGGCCGTCCGGGGCGCGGTCGGGCCGGGCCAAAAAAGCCGAGAGCCGCGCCCACTCGGCATTGGTGAGCGGGGAGTCGAGAGGGGGCGTGGCGTGCGAAGCGGCCATAGGTGCGAACGATAGGCCATGTCGCACCGCGCTTCAAGGGGAGGATTGGGGGACTCATGAGCAACGCCCATCGGGGCCCCGGACAGAGTGCTTCATTCTGTTCGGGGGTCTGCACGGAAGGAAACCGTTATCGAATCTCCGGAAGGCCGTACAGAGCCTCTGGCGCGAAGTCCGCGCCATTGGGCCATGCAATGTGATACCAAGGGTACCGACCGCCCTGTAACGTCAACATGTGGACCATAGCACGATCGAGGCGATTGCATCCAAGTTCCGGACCATTCGCGGCCGCCGGGTCATCATGGACCGTGACTTGGCAGAGTTCTATGGAGTGGCTACGCGGCTCCTGAATTCCCAGGTGAGTCGTAAACTGCCCAGGTTCCCTGAAGATTTCGCATTTCGTCTGACCAAGGAGGAGGCAACCGAGCTACTGCGTGAGGAGTCCGCTCCGTCGCCACGGCGCACGGGACGCGACCACACGCCACGGGTATTCTCCCCCATCGGTGCTCTGGTGGCTTCGTCCGTGCTAAGCACGCCGAAGGCGATTGAAATCAGTCTTCAACTGGTGCGCGAGATCGTGGCGGCTGCCCACGATCCCGCATTTGGCCATGATGTCCACTCAGAGCTTACGGACGTGGAGTGGCGGCTGGCGGGCAAATCCGGTTCGCCATTCGAAATCCCGCGAATCTTCGAACAGGGCAGGTGAGTAGCCACCAGGGCCCCGCCGCTTGAGCCCGCATTGCTTTACTCCGGACTAGCCGTTGCGAAGTGATCCTCTGAGTTTCTCCGTAACAAGTTGCTGCACCTCCTTGGCCAGATCCAACATGGCCTCCGCCTCGACTTCGCTTATGTCCACGCGTGACTCGAAGTCTTCAATCTCGTCGCGGCTTGCGTGGTGAAGACGCAGCCACCCTGCTGTCAGCCAATCGTTCAGCGTCAAGGGCGCGACCGATCAGGGGCAGAGTGGGGCCGGCCAGAAGCGTCTGCACGAAGCGATTGCCGCGGCCCATCTTGGCAGCAAACTCGCGCGATGAGTACACGGTGGGGTTGATCTCACGCCCTGCACGATCTTCCACCGGTGTCAGGACTGCAATCACATCCGCGTAACTGATTTCACCTACGACTAGCAGGTCCACATCACTCGAGCGGCCCTGCTCCCCGGAGGCGAACGAGCCATACACCAGCGCCAGCCGGATCTGTTCCCGCAGTGGGTTAAGGGCTGCCTGCAAAGACATGATCAGCCCGGAGGTCTTGGTTACCATGCGCCGCAGCTCGGGGAATATCGGGCATTCCCGGTCGGCCTGAAAGTACACCTGCTTGCCTCGCTTGCGGCGCGTCAGGATCCCGGCACCCACAAGCTTGGCGAGTTCCCGCTGGATGGCGCCCGGGACGACTCCAAGCACACTCGCGATTTCGCCCATGTAGAAGTCGTGGTCGGGGTTTTCAAGGAGCAGCGTGAGTACGCCGCGGCGGGTCTTGCCGAAGAGCACCGATGCGGACTGATCTTCGATAATGTGCATATTGCATATGAGAATATGTAAATCGCACATATTGGCAAGGGGCGATTGACGGCCCGTTTCGGCTCGTGATCGAGTACGCGTTCCCGGCCCCCCGGCCCAAAGAGGACGGGTGGAATTGCTGGCTGTACGGTGAGGATAGGCTGCCGGTGGATCAGCGGGAAGGAAAGATGGTCTGGAACTTGTGTGAACGGGACTGAGACAACAGCCATCCCGTGACTACTGCTCCTGCTTCTGCCTGATCTGCTCCCGCCGCGTCTTGGTCCCATAGATGAAAGTGGATACCAAGCCGACGATGGTGGAGCCGCTCACCACGCTCCCCTCGATGGGTCTCCCCAGGTAAATCAATACTATTCCCGCGGTGACAACAAGCAGCCCCAGAATGAATCCAAATGTCAGGCCAAGGTATGAGCGCCTGATAACTGACTCGATCACTCGGGTTTCCATTTTTTGCCTGTGAGCAGATTGCGACTCCGCCATGGCCATGATGCGCTCGGCGGCAGTTGGGAGAACCCGGTTGTATTTTTCGAGTGCTTCGGGAGGCGGAATGGGGCCAGAGAAGGCCCGCCGTTGCATTACAGAGATTTCGGCTTGATGCTCTTCGCGCGGCTTATTGGGCGATCTCTTTCTCACACTGATTCATGGCTTCCTGCATGCCTTTTCCTACCATGATCCAATCCGCCGTCAACGCTCGAACATCGGCTTCATTGGCAGTCTTGTTTCGATTGTATGCCTGCATTGAACCGCTGAAGTCGAATAATCTGGACAGCCCCTCGGCGAAGGAGGGACGTGCAAAGAGGCGAAAGGTCAGAGTATCTTCGAAATCACCCATTGCGTTGCCAAGTTCTGGCCGGGTTGCATTAGCGCGGCCGGACGCCCCATTCTACGTAGTCGGCGCTTCCCTGCAACAACATTTGTGTAAACTTGTGTGCCTGACTTAGGCTCGGCTTTGCACGAACCTGGCCATCGGCGGGCGAGCCTCATCGCGAGAGTCTGGGTGATCCACTCACGTAATGCGGCTATTGGGCTGTTGCGTCTCTGTCTTGCCAAGATCGCGGGCTGCGATGCTCGTGCATGATCGCTGTGACGGAGACCATCTCACCATCTATCACATAGTACACTGCGTACGGAAAGCGTCGTAGCCGGGCGCGGCGCGATTACCCGCGAACAATACGGCTTCGAAACGGGTCCTATTCAATTGCAATCAGTACGCGCGCAACTTCGGCCAGAAACACGCTGCCAAGCCCGGCGTGTTGCTGTTCATACCACTCGAAGGTGGCGGCGAGATCCTCTTGTGCCTCCGGCTCGAGCAGCAGCCGCAAG